>PVBE010752301.1_pt1 | contig 108998 bp, 104 predicted proteins | sample 1631181 | NCBI WGS metagenome assembly PVBE01 (sample SAMN08397723, study PRJNA350692) | Marine metagenome, whole genome shotgun sequencing project. | isolation source: water | place: Pacific Ocean | collected 2012-04
CAGCCAAGCAGTGTTTGATTTTGGTGAAAAGTTTTCCAGTTTAAGGATTAATTGACCTTACCCTCAGAACTCAACCGCCAGCGAGATATACACCGAGCCACTCTTAAAGGCTATTCCGCTGAAGGAAAGATTCGCATTTTAACCACATTTTAGCCATGGGATTAGCCATGGGAGATGTAAACCTTGCCATTACTTTCCAATAGGAAGATTGTTATACTCAACAAATAGAAATACGAAAACAAATACAAAAACAAAAACAAATACAAATACAAATACAAATACAAATACAAAAACAAATAGGGGAACGCAATGGCCACCAGACTTTCAATAATGGAAGGAATCCGGTCTAGCCAATTCAATAAACTACTAAATAAACTAGTACTTGTTACGACAGTTGGAATTGCTCTAAGCGTACCAATCTCCCTGAATGCTGAGACATCAGGAAGGCAAATTGAGGAAGTTATTGTCACAGCAGAAAGGCAGGAAGCCTCAGTTCAGGATACGTCTATTTCAATTACGGCTTTCACTGGAGAAATGCTTGATGACTTCGGTATCAGGAACCAGGAAGACCTGCAGAACTTCGTGCCGGCAACAACCATTCAACCATACGACGCAACAGTAAGAGGTGTTGGGCGAAACTTCCGGGCACTCGGTGGTGACCCAGGAGTATCAACTTACATGAATGGCGTTTACTCGGAAGACCTGTTGACCGCGACCGCGGCAACCTTCTGGGATGTTGAACGTGTTGAGGTTCTTCGTGGTCCGCAGGGAACGCTCTATGGGCGGAACGCCATTGGTGGAGCAATCAATATTCTCTATGAGGAACCAGCCCAGGAATTTGACTATTCTTTTAAGACCATTGCCGGTAACTTCGGTACCAATGAATTCTATGGAATGGTTAATGGTTCTCTTATCGATGATGTCTTGTCAGGTCGTTTTAACTTCAGTTATCGAGACCGTGATGGCGTAATTGACGAAATCGGCCCTGGCAGCGACCTGGATGGCCTGGGCACAAAGAATGCGGCTTATCAATTTAAATGGACACCAACCGAAACATTAGAATTTAATCTCAGATCCAACAAGATGGAAATTGATCGACCCTTTGGTGGCGCCAATGGTGGTGGTCTCGTTATACTCAATGAAGAAGCCGGACCCACGAGAAACACAACGGATTTGATAGGTGGTTATCGTCGCATCGATACAGCCAATACTGACGTTGCAAACTACTTCTCCAATGACTGGTACGACACCAGTCGGGATATCCTCAATTTTACCGATCCGGTTACCGGTGAGGTGGTTCAGGCACAACATGCTCGTGCAGGTATTGATGTCATCGGCCAGAGTGGTGCCCAGAATGCAGCAGCGTCCCTGGATGGATTCAATCAGACATCACAAGCGAGCGCTGATCTCTACAATTCCTGTGTATTTCCAGGCGAAATCGACGGTGATGATCTTTGTGCCGCAACCAATGGATTGAATCGTGAAGAATTTAATCAACAAGGTGTGCAGCTCAGCGTAACATGGGATGCTTTAGAGGATTTGCAGCTCAAGTATATCTACGGTTACAACAAATTGTCTTATGAACGAACCACCGACGATGACAATACAGCAAGTCTGTTCCATGACAGGCAGTTCTATGTCAACCATGAGGCGGTCTATGAATCTCACGAACTCCAGGCGTTCTATGATTTCACAGATAGCTTCTCGATCACATCTGGCATCTATTTCTATGACTCCCTTATTGACCAGCGTGGTGATTTTTACTCTTCAATACCGGGAGGAGAAGCCCGTTACAATAACCCCTATGTCGACAATGTTGGCCTAGCGGGTGCTTTAGGGTTTGACTCAACAACAATGGCTACACTTCACTCCGCCCGGACCATCTGTGAGAGAGCTGCCGATCCTGCGCCATCCTGTTCCAGTAATTTTGCTGTCACAAACAATCCCCTGACCAATGGTGTTTCCAACAACAACCTGCACCTCACTCAGTGGGGTGGTGACGATGGGACCAATCCGGACCTGAATGTCATGCATGGTATTCAAAGTGTCGGCAGCGATCTCCTGTACCATACTCAAACTGAAAAAGAAGCTTTCGCCGTCTATACCCAGGCGGTCTGGGATATCAATGAGTTGTTCACACTAACAGCGGGTGTTCGTTACGCTGAAGATGAGATTACAGCAGAAGAGAATCTGTTCAGATACACTGAGGTTGCAGGTGCTTATTTTTCTTCTGGCGCACTCGGATTGGATCTGGCTACCTACAATCTCCTTAATGGTGGCCTTGTGCCAGATGCCAGTCATGTTGGTGGATTCGCACCTACACCCCTGGCGGTCAATGGTGGCATTCCAGTCGCTGTGAGCGTGTACAGACCATTCGAGCGTAAGGATGACGAGATCACCTGGCGAGTCAATCTGGACTGGAAAGTCTCTGACGCCACACTGATCTACTTTTCGGCGACTACCGGCACACGTGCTGGTGGTTACTCGCTGGTGTACTTCAGCCAGACTCCAAGCTATGAACCAGAAGAGCTCTTAGCCTACGAGGTGGGATATAAGTCACAGTTCTTTGACGATACGTTTCAAATTTTTGCTTCTGCCTACTTTTACGACTATGAATCTATTCATACGTTCGCAACTGAGGTCGCGCCCCCACTGACTGACTTTGGTGGGACTGCTGGTACATCGACCACAGTACTAGCTGCACCGGGAGCAGAAATCTGGGGTCTGGAAGCCGAAGCAATGTGGCTGGTTACTGATAATGTGACTCTTGGAGCCAACTTTAGCTATACACCCAGTGAATATACTGAAGACCTATGGATGAAGGACTCGGCAAGGATACAGAACCCTGGATCCTTATTCCCAGATTTCACGGGGCAGGTGCTAAATATTAAAGGCAACGATCTTCTCCAGGTTCCCGAGCTAAAATATACCGGTTGGGCGAGCTACTCCATGAATCTGTCTGATGGATCAAATCTGGAGTTCTTTGGTGTTTATAGCTGGATAGACGATGTTTACTACTCACCTTTCATGACTAAGGCCGAGATGGCGGATTCTTACGACAGGGTTGATCTCCGTGCTACCTGGATATCTGCCACTGGTAACTGGATCGTCTCGGGTTTTGTAAATAACATATTTGATGATATTGGAGTGCTTCAAGTGCTGCGACACGGTCAGTCTGAAATGTTCCGTCACAGTGCGGGAACGACAGCACCTCGAATGTACGGCGTCGAGTTGACCTATGCTTTGAGGAACTAAACTCCCATCTACGCAATCAACCTGCGGATTGATACTTAAACTTAACAAAGGGCGCGCAAGCGCCCTTTTTCTTTTCCCACAAGGTTACTGACAGGTTAAATTGTCAGCACCAGGCAGTGTGTCTGATTATTGCTGCTTTCTCTTGATAAAATACGACTGGACCAGAAATGACAGGGCCATTCCGGCAGCCAAAATCACAACGGCAATCTTGTCGCGATGCGGGGTTTCAACCGTCCAGATTTCACCATACTCAAGCCAGTAAAGTACGTACATAGATATCAGCCAGGGCATAAAGGCAACGGCGACTTCAACTGCGTAACGCGCATGTGATTTCAAAGAACGGGACATGCCAGGATAGTACCATGTTGCACATCTGCTTTACATTTAACGAGTGACCATTCTTTACCTATCGGGAAGGTCGTTCGTATAGGCGTGGAACGAGAAGATAATAATAACAGCCAGTGTTTAATGGAAACTATTAAGCGATATGACCACTGACCTGAAAGAAGTGTTGCAGCACAAAGCGATCAACGGGTGGGGTTTGTTCTGTCTCGTCTCTATTCCGATGTGCATGGTTATGATTATCGCTTCGGCAGGGGCAGATTTGTCTGGCGGGGCAGGCGTGTCGAAAATGATTGGATTTTCTGTGCGCTGTGCCGTGCCTTTCATATTCATGGTAGTGGCAGCCTCATCAGTACAGATACTGTTTCCTGGACCATTTCCAATGTGGTGGCTGCGCAACAGGAAATACATCGGGTTGTGCTTTGCAGTCGCGATGTTCTGGCAGGCTCTGTTTATTTTTATCATGTCGAACGTTTATCGTGACTATTACTTTGCCGATGTCTATTTACTACGCGATGAGTTGGAAGGAAGTGTCGGCTACATTTTCCTGGTCGCCATGGTCCTTACATCTTTCAATATATTCCGCAAGCACTTGAACTTGAAGCAGTGGAAGCTGATACACAAGAGCGGCCTCTATTTCCTGTGGGCCTATCCCTTTAGCGTATATTGGTGGAACCTCTTCTATTACAAAAATCCGGAACCGATTGACTACATATTCTACGCCAGTGGATTTCTTGCGTTTGCGTTAAGAATTGCCGCCTGGGGAAAGAAACGACACGCGGCGTTGGCGAAGGGCGGCATTGATAACGCTGTGCCATTCGGATTGAAGATGCCGGGGTACACCCTGATCCTCTTCGGTCTTGTTGTATCGGTTACTGGGCTGTATTGGCAAAAACCTGTTACCGCTTTTTTGACCTCACCGAAATGGTCAGCAGATCTCGTGCTTTGGCTGCCCTATTGGCCTTTAGAACCCTATTTGTCGCTCTTCATCATTGGGTTTGGCACCCTGCTGGTAACAAAAGCCAGGGATTAAGAATTGGGGTCAGAGTGAACCTAAATGATTCGCTCATACATCGAACGTTGTTCATCATCAAGAGCCTCAAGATGTTCTCTAGCCTTGTCCGGTTTCACCGCTTCAATGCTCCCGTCAGGGTGTTGAATAACGACACCTCCGCTCGATAGAAGTTTGAAGCGTCGGTTTCGTTCATTCTTATCAGGATGACAAATCAGCTGACAGTTTCCGCAGGTGAAATTAAGGCGTCGCATCCCCGGTGCCTGAGGATGACGGAATCCACCATCATCAATAGAAGGTCGTGTCAGCCAGGCCTGGACCGCTTCTATCAATGCACCTCGAAACTCATGATCATCTTCAGGGATAGGAAATCTTCCCGGGGACCAGGTTGACCACCTGCCTTTTTTAGACAGACCAGTAAAGCCGCCGCAAACCAGATCGCAACGATGGTAGGAGCGTCTCTTTTGATAGCTGAAGTCAATACCGCCCATTGTGACGGTGCTCTGTTCTTCTTTATCCATCAGGTGGGATGTGCAAGCGGCGTAACATAGCCGACACTCATCGCAATACTTCTTTTCTTCAGGCAGGGGATCGGTTGGCATCAGTTCTGCGGTGGTGACGACGGAGCCAAGCAGGACTGAGGCGCCATGAGAAGGTGTCATGACATTGCCGGAAAAACCAAGCCATCCCACTCCAGAGCGAACTGCCAGGTAGCGGTGAGATATATCTGGCATAAAAGCTCTTGCACCGCCAGGCGTATCCTTGCGGTACACCACGTTGGAATCAACGCCATGTGATGGATAACCAATCTGATCCAGGTATGATGCCAGGCCAACCGCAAGACCAGTGACAAAGAATCCTGTGTGGACATTGTCATCCTGGTGTGCAGCATGATCTTCCTTGGCCAGAAATTTGTAAATTTTCTGCTCATCAAGAGGTATTGCGAAGCTTATGGCAGATTCAGCGTCTTGCAGAACATACTCAAGATCAGTTGACGGCGGGCCACCAGCCAGGGTTTCTTTGGTTACGACACCAACTTCACATGCTCCCTGTTCCTTAAGATAGGTAACGGCCAGTTGGGTAAGATCCTCTTTGCTCATCTCTTTCTTAAACATGCGGATTTCCTCTCTTGTCTATCAAGCAGCATAAACCCGTTTTTTGGGTAAATCCAATTCCGGGAGAGATTTACCAGGTCGAGGCACATCTGACTATCTGAGTAGAAACAAAATGATCAGGGTGCAGCCTCTAAAACTTCTCCTGCAGCAACTTTAAAGTGCCTTTCGGGCGGCTGTATAAGCGTCTTTCATCGTATTGAAACGCTGCGAAAGCGCGGGAATCGAGAGCGCATAGATAAGTCCGCCTGGATCATATTCGTGACAGGTACGATCCGAAAGGACTCTTTATCTCCTGGGCAGGAAGGTTGAGCGAAGCCTCAGAACAGAGATCTGCTAACAGCCGTGACCTGAGTTGACATGATTGGCGTTGCGATTTTTCGGTCGATGGTACGAAGTTCAGAGGTTGTTTGCTTCGGTATCAGCATCTCGAAAGGCAACCAGCGCTTTGCTACCCCAGATGAAGACGTAATGACCACAACTGCCAAAGGCCAACAGGACCAGGAGTAATATGCCAATTAAAAAGGAAATCTGGGGAAACACAGGATAAACCTGATGGACTAAAAGCATCAGAGCGAAGACGATCTGGACCTGGGTACTCACCTTACCCCAGATGCTTGGTGCCATATCGTATCGACCTATCAGCGAATGATATGCAAGAGCTCCACTTACGATAATAATATCTCGCGTAATGACCACCAGGCCTATCCACCAGGGAATGAGACCCACGACGACGAAACTGATATAGGCACCGAATAGCAGCGCTTTATCAGAAAGTGGATCAACGACTGCGCCATAACGACTCATGCAGTCTAGTTTGCGGGCGAGCCACCCGTCCAGAGCGTCGGTAATACCGGCAAAAAACGCGATCCACAGAACAGCCTGGTAATTTTCACTCAATATCATCAGGCTGATAGGCGCTGCAGATAGGAGCCGCAACGTTGTCAGGGTATTTGGGATCTGCTTTATGACTGGATTTGACATGCTCGCAAGCTTATTTTGTGGTTGATCGACTTCATCTGATTCCGATCAGTTCGGTTATCGAATCCAGACAAGTTCGAAATATCTATCCAAATGAGCTTTGAACCGATTGCTCACAACAGGTCACCACTCACCCTGATTCACAATGTTAGAGAAACCCGTACGAATTTGCCTTGATGCCGATCAATACGGAACAGACCTGAACCTCACCATTGCTGGTTGAACGCACTTTTTTTGGCGTCTTCATAGTGAGCTTCTTTGAAAGCAAGGTACGCGTCCCACTGCCCATCACGTAAGAAGCCCCGTGCAGTCTTGTCCAGTTTCTTATAGAGCGATTTAACCTGTTTGCGCATGCGACGCTTGATGTCGCGAGGGGGCAATTGGTTGTTTCGCCGGGCTGCTTTGGTGGTTACCTTGTTGATATCGCGGTTCAATCCACGCAACATCTTGTTGAATTCGACAACTTGGTCATTATCAAGATAGATCAACTGCTTCGCAATGTTCGGATCTACATCATCTGCGGCATATGACATCGCAGAACAGATTAAAATAAGAAGAAATAGCGCGTATTTCATCATAACCTCCATTAGCTTGAGTCAGTGTAACAATTTGATCGGTGTAGGGCCGATATGGATACATTACCACCATACCGTAAAGCGGTCGAACCAGGTTTAACAGCGCGAAATAAACGATGGCCCCTATGAGCCACTACCGATCTGGTCCCGTTTGATTTTAATCCCTGCTGCTTCCCGATCCCAGGTATCCGGTGTTACCCCGGCATCCTTGAGCAGGTGCTTTTGCACCTTGGCTGTAGGGGTCTTTGGCAAATCATCCATAACACGTATATAACGCGGAATCATAAAATGTGCCATTCTGGGTTTAAGGAAATCCAGCAGTTCGACCGGATCAAACTCGCTATCTGACACAAGTGAAATGCACACCATCACCTCATCTTCAGACAGTTCGCTTCTTACAGCAATGGCAGCAGCTTCCTGAATTGCGGGGAACATCTGGACTTCGGCTTCAACTTCAAAACTCGAGATATTCTCACCGCGTCGTCTGATGGCATCCTTGATCCGATCGACAAAGTAATAGTCTCCCTGCTCATCAACGCGGAATGCGTCCCCGGTATGAAACCAGCCGTTTCGCCAGGCCTCGGCGGTAGCTTCCGGATTCTTGTAGTAACCGGAGTTCATGGACCAGGGTCGTTCCGAGCGCAGTATCAACTCACCAACCTGGCCCGTTGACATTTCGCGGTCGTTTTCATCTACAACACGTGCGTCAAAACCTTCTCTTAGTGTTCCCGCGAGGCCGGTTTGTGTTGGATTAGGTTTCGATACGATGGGTGAAGAAATCTCGGACATGTTAAACAGGGTGTAGAGCTGTACGTCAAACCGCTCCGCAAACTGCAACGCGTCTTCTCCCCAGGGTACCATAAGACCAGTCCGCAGAGAGTGCAGTTTGTCCTGATCAGAAGGTGGTTGCGCCAGTAGAAAGGGAGTCATGACGCCCAGGAGGACACAGTAGGTCGACTCGGTTTCGTCGATCGTCTGCCAGAAATTCTCGGTACTGAAAGATTCAACCACGGCAACTGACCCACCTCTTGCCAGCATCGCGTAGATTGGCCCTGTACCGCCAACATGAAATAGAGGCAGGGTCATCATGAATCGGTCATCCCTGCTGACAACCGGTAAAGACTCCACGTTCTGCGTCCACACCTGCGTATAAGAACTCACAACACCCTTTGACGGTCCGGTCGTACCGGAAGTGAAAATAATATAGGCGGTGTCCCAGGGTTCAATGGAATGTGCCAAATCCCCCGGCTCTCTATTCTCATTCAGTATCCCAATGTCATGGAAAGTCAGACGATCATCATCTGGTGCATCACCTTCGACAATGACGACATCGGATAGAAGGTGCAGTGCCACATCCTTTAGGCGAGGTGCGAGATCGGCGTGAACCACACCCACTTTCGCGTCGGACAGGTTAACGACATGTTCGAGCAAACTTCCCTTGTAGGCGAGATTGGCTGGTACATAGATGGCGCCCAGGTAATTCGTCGCAAACCAGACTCGCAGACAATCAGCACCATTGGGTAACCAGCAGAATACGTGATCACCCTGTTTTACTCCTAGTTGCTGCAGACCTGCGGCGGTTTGGCGAACTTTTGTTAAGGTCTCAGCATAGGTCCATCTGCTGTTAGCCGAAAAGACAGCGAAAGGTGCCTCAGGAGTTTCGCGAGCATGTCGTTCCAACAGATTGCGCACCACGCACAGGTCTGGGGCTGGTAGCTCTGCCGCTGCAGGGGATTCTTGTGTTGGCATCACTCTCTCCTATGCTGTCTTCGCCTGATCTTCTTCCTCTACAAAAACCTTCATCAGGATCTTGCCCCAGCCGCCATTTTCAAGGCCAATATCTGAGCATTGAACCACCCCAGATTTCTCGTGTTTCGGATCTGAGCCGGACGTGAATCGTTCAAAAATCACATTTACAGACGGGTGCAGGGCGGAGGCGGCGAATATGCAGACCTTGTTGGGGCATTCCCTGGTTAACAACTGGCCATTACCGTCCATGACAATTCTATCACCGACCCTGTGCCCGGCATGGCAACCCTGAGCCTCAATAACTTCCGCAACAATTTTGCATTTCACGAAGCTCTTTGTCTCGGTTACCATTTTGACTTTGGCCGGATCTGATTTGAATAGCACCATCTCTTCATCAGTGTAGTTCATATGGGCCTGGAAGCGTTTCCAGAGTTCTTCTTTTTCCATTGATGGTTCTCCTCTTTAGTGGCTTTTATTGTCTGACCGCGAATACCTCAGCTCCAGCTAGTTACGGTTGTTGTTCTCGCAGAGTTGAGGAGAATGTACAGCTTATATGGGAGAAAGAGAAATATCCGGCGTTGCGCCGTCTCCGGGATAGGAATTTACATACTGGGGCTTATGAGCGCGAATTTGAAATATTAAGAGTGAGGTGTCCTTTTGAAGGTCAGCACCCAAGAGACCCCTCAAACGGCCTGGTAGGCCCCTTTGAAAATTGTCGCGTGTTTCTGATGATTCTGTTGTTCACGGGTTCATTTGAGCAAACCCAACGGCACAGTCTGTGTCGTCGCGTGTGACACAGGCTGGTCTAGTTCGAGAATTTGCTGCCTTATTCGGTAACCTGATAGTTGACCATCGTTACCTGGGCATCTTTAAATACCAACAAGGAGGATCGAATAAATAACACCGCAATACCGAGTCCTACTATAACGTCAGGCCAATGGCTTGAGGTCAGCATTACGCCAACACCGGCAATCAACACCGATACGTTCGCGACAATATCATTTCTTGAACATAGCCAAACGGACCGCATGTTGACGTCCTCTTCACGATGCAGCGTCAGCAGCAGAAGACAAAAAGCGTTTGCGATCAGAGCGAGAAGACCTATTGCTCCCATGATTTCATATTGTGGTGCTTCTGAAGAGAGTAGCTTTATGCCGACCTGCACCAGGACAAAAAGCCCAAACGCGAGCATCACAGCGCTCTTGGCATAAGCTGCACGCGCCTTCCAGCGGTCGTCTCTTGAAACCACATACAGGCTGAAACCATAGACCAGTGAATCACCAAGCATATCCAGTGAGTCGGCCATTAACGCCGCAGAGGATGCGATATACCCCGCACTAAATTCCACAGCAAACATAAGGCAGTTAATTGCCAATACAATCTTCAGTGTCCTGGACTGTCGGTCACGAAGCTTATCAATCTCACAGCCCGCGTCTTCACAGCAACTGCTCATAGGCTACTTGTCGCCTCTGTTATAATGCGCAAGCATGTAAGAAAGGCTATTTTCGGCATCTGGTGCTCCTCGCGATCAATTTGAACCTTAAACGTTGGTGTAAGACCCAGGTCAAGCAAATAATATCAGGTTATTAAGGAATCTGGTCCTTGCTGTTTTGTCCGCCGACCCGCTGGCAGTAGTTCATGAACTGATTAGATGATGCCATCCGCTCTTAAATCTTCAAATGAATTTTTAAATGCATCTATGACCGCATCCACGTGCTCTGGTCTGTGTGCATGCGACAGGAACGCCAGATGAATACCCGGAATGATTACATCGTGTCCCAGCAGGTGAAGATAGAATTCACGCTCCGCAATCTTCCAGTCCTCGGTGATGTCACGCGATGAATTAATTTCTCCGCCGGTAAAGACCAGGTGAAACATGGATCCGGCATTCATTATCTGGGCTGGGATCTGATGTAGTTCACAGAATGAGTTCACCTCTGAGGCCATACGATTGCCCTGCGCCATCAGATATGGATAGATTTCCTCCTGGTGATCCCGCATATAAGTCGTGGCAGCAACACCTGCTGTCATGGTAAGAGGATTACCACTGAAGGTTCCCCCGGTGAATATATACGGCGCGTTACCTTTGCCGGAAAAAGTGTTCATGATGTCCTCACGCCCGCCAATTGCGCCAATAGGCAGACCACCTCCACAAGCTTTACCATAGGTTGCCAGATCTGGTTTGATATCATAATGAGCTTGACAGCCACCATAGTCGATTCGAAATCCTGTGATGACTTCATCCAGCAGGAACAATACACCGCATTGTTCGCATACCTCTTTCAAGCCGTGCAGAAAATCACCCGTGTCCAGTCTTGGGTTGGAGCTTTGTACAGGCTCTACCATTACAATCGCCAACTCGTCCTTTTGTTCGCGGATAATCTCATACGCCATTTCATCCCGATAAGGCAGGGTAACCGAAAGATCCTCCGCAATAGCTGGAGGTACACCGGCGCCGAGGAAATTCGCGGTGGGGTGTGATCGATCACTTGCCGCATCTACTTTAACCAGGGCATAGTCATGGACGCCGTGATAGGAACCATCAAATAAGCCTACTTTTTGCTTGCCGGTGAATGCTCTTGCGGCACGTATTGCAAACATGGTGGCTTCGGTACCGGAATTGCAAAAAACCACATTGTCCACGCAGGCACCTGCTTCCTTGACGATATCTGCAAGGAGTTGCTGAGGAGCACTCGGGATACCGAAGTGCCAGCCTTTCTTAATCTGTCCGTGTAGGGCTTCCTCGACGACCGAAGGCTTGTTACCGAGGACCATGGGACCGAATCCCCCGGTAAGATCAATATACTCGTTACCGTCAACATCGGTTAGATGAGGGCCTTCAGCGCTTTCAATATAAATGGGATGGGGTAGTTGGACTGTACCAACAATCTCCTGGGCAAGGGTCTGCTCGCCGTGAAAACGGACGTCGGCTGATTTTGCGGTCCTTTCGACCAGTTTCTTTCTGACTGCCTGTGATTTCTCACCTTCCAGAATCAATTTGTTTGCTTGCTCTTTGTCCATATTTCCCTCTTTGGTCCGACTAAGAATTCATCGTCTGTTGCTCCAACTCATGTTGCTCCAACTCATGTTGCTCCAACTCATGTTGGCCTAACTGTGGAAGGTTGAACCGATTGGCTCATCAGATCAACCCTGTTTTTTTCTCAATCTGGGATCGTCTGCCCAAAAAGTGATAGTCTCTTTCTTACTTATTAAGTAACGGAACGAGCCAGCCCTGGTTCGCTTAAGAATACCGATATACAGGATGGGAGTAGATATATGTTGAAACGACTGGATCATGTATCCATAGGTGTCCTGGACATGGACAAGGCCCGAGAGCTGTTTTGTGAAATCCTTGGCGGAGAGATCCTGCCTGATGCCGGTGAGTCACAAGCAGAAGGATTCGATTGGATTACATTTTTGCTGGGTGGCAAGAAGGTCGAACTGGTTTCTCCCACGACAGAGGATGAAGGCGGCGTGGGCCAGTATATTGCGAAGTACGGTGAAGGATTTCATCATATTTCCTGTGCTGTGGAGAGCCTGCCCGAGTCAAGGTGCTATTTTGAAGAAAAAGGGATCAGAATCCTCGGATACAGCGAAGTGAGCGCTAACTTCAAACATTTTTATCTGCACCCCAAAGATACATTCGGCGCATTGATTCAGGTGTTCGAAGAGTGCGATAGAACGGCCGAACTTGCAGGCTGACGAAGCCCCTGACAGATCATGCTTATATGAGTATCAGGGAACTGTTTCAGGTAAGTCTATTCTGATTTTCACGACATTTGTCCCTTTTGAACCAACTGCTGGGCTTAAACGGTATTTCTGATAAAAATCAGCAGGATACCTATGCTCGCGATATTATTTGGGACACCTTACAGTAAATGAAAATTCGACCGAAACTGCTGGCAACCTGCGCCAGCATCGCTATTTTTTATACCTGCAGTTGTGACTAAATTAGTCAAATGGTGGTAATTTTGGCTAAGAGGTAGATTAGGTGAGAACCGGATTTCAAGGTTCTTCAATCAGCCGGATCAGTTGGGGATAGAGCCTGGACAGAGGTTGTGGTTTGCCACCTGCCTCATAACGGAAGTCACACTGGTTTGCGCCGACGGCGATTGAACCGTTGCGACGCAAGCCCTGATTACCCAGATCACTTACAACGTCGTCTGTTGCACACATATAGGGTACGAGTTCGCTGACGTCTCGCTTCGAAGCCATGTAGCAGATTGCGCAGGAAGTAACATTCTGCCCCCAATCAAAGTCTTCACCCTTGCCGGATACCACCTCAAAAACGAATTCACGCGGTTTTGCTTGAGTTTGAGATTTTTCTGCAGCATCTTTAAATCGTCTCGCGGCGTGCCGTCTGTCATCTTCACCTGACTCGTTTTGACTTCCTTCAGTTTTAGATTGCCTGGCTTCGATCAACGTCGTGGTTTTAATCACCAGTTCTCTACCGAAATCATGTATGTCCACTTGTTGTTCTCTGAGGGCCAGATAGACGGCAATCTGAAAGCCGCAAAGAAAGACAGCGCTAGCAAACGGGTGATCTTGGTCGTCCAGGTATCCAATGTCTGGAATCATTGATTCATAAATCGTCTCCGCCTTCAGCAAAACGGTGTCAGGGTCATCCGTGAATTTCTCGACAAGATCGGCACCAAATCCTCTAGCCTGGTTAAAATAGTTCCTGATGTACTGCAGATAGTCTTCCTGTGTCATTTCGATCTCCTCCGCCGGTTCAAAAGACTGCGCCTGAAGTCACTTCACTTCAAGCGCTGAATGATTCGACTTAGGGGAAGTGGTCAATTCCGGGAGTTTGGAATTCCTACCCTGAAGTCATTGTCTCTACTGGTGTAGTATCACCATTGGAAATAAATGCGAGGTGAAAAATATGTCCGCAAGATATTCTCTGACGGTTTGTCTGCTGACCTTGGTTGGATTGATGACGGGTTGCAGCGATAAGAACGAGCCGAAGACTCAAAACGATGCAAAGGCATATAGCGAAGCAGCGGAACAGAAAAAACCTGTCTTGACGACCCTTGCGACAGGCGCAGATATAGCAGGTACGAACGGTCTTCACTTTTCTCCTGATGGCAGGTTGTATGTGGCATCCGTCCTTGGTTCGGATCTCACCATAATCGACCCGGGAACCGGGGAAGTTCTTAAAAAACTCTCATCCGCAGAGGGTGTAGCCGGACCTGATGATGTTGCATTTTCATCGGATGGATCTTTTTTTTGGACATCGATATTAACTGGCGAAGTCGCTGGCATTAATGCAGCAGGAGAGAGAATTGTGGCAGCACAACTCGGTGCGGGTGTTAATCCCATTGCTTTTTCGGATGATGACCGCCTGTTTGTCGCCCAGTGTTTTTATGGCGACAAGTTGTTTGAAGTGGATCCAAAAGGGATTTCAGAGCCACGACTAATCAGCGATCAACTGGGACCAGGTTGTGGATTAAACGGTATGGACTGGGGGCCCGATGATCGCCTGTATGGACCCAGGTGGTTCAGAGGTGAGATTGTCAGCTTTAATGTGGATGACAATTCAATGCGGCTTGAGGCAAGCGGTTTTGATGTGCCCGCCGCGGTCAAATTCAACTCAAAGGGCGAACTGCATGTACTCGATACTGCCAGAGGCGCGGTGATTAAAGTAGATGCAGACAAAAAGACAGTTGTGGCTACTTTGTCGCAGGGATTGGACAATTTCGCTTTTGATGCGAATGATCAGATATACGTTTCCAGCTTTGCTGATGGATTTGTTAAACGTGTGGAAGACAATGGCAGTTTAACGACACTTCTTCCGGGTGGCATGGCTCATCCTGGGGGTATAACACTCCATGGCGGCAATTTGGTAGTGGCTGACCTGCATGCGATTCGAACATTTAATCTTGCAGGAGAAGAAATCGGGGTTCAGCGCAACATATTTGGATCTGGGGAAATGGGCAGTACCATCAATATTTCTTCCGACGGGCAGAATCTGATTTTGACTTCCTGGACTGACACGAGCGTAAGAGTCTGGGACCCCAAGGCACAAAAAGTGGTAGAGAAATTCGATGACCTCGTTGGTGCGGTTGCAGCATTGCGCTATAACGGAAAGGTGGTGATTGCTGAACACGGTAAAAACCGTGTATTTGCGCCTGGTGATGGGACGGTATTTGCCGCTGACCTGTCTGCACCGACCGGGCTTGTTATCCACGGTGAAGACCTCTTTGTGAGTGACTACACGGATGGTGTCGTTTTGAGGATTGCCAGAAATGGTATTCCACTCGTCGAGCCAGAGACCGTTGTGACGGGGTTGAGTGCGCCCGAAGGATTTGTTGTAGATGACAAGGGCTATGTTGTAGTTGAGTCTGACATTGGTCAGATAACGCGAATAGGTCATGATGGCGTGCGTACCCTGCTAGGGAAAATTTCACCAGGGAGCATTGCGGCGTCTGAAGCGCAGCCACCTTCAATGGTATTCAACGGTATTACTCAGACCAGTGCGGGCGTGTACTTTCTGGCGGTAGAGAAGAGCCGCACCTTACTTAAGCTGGCAATGTAGGGAATACTAGAATCTAAGGTAGAAGTAACTCATGGCTGACAAGAACCAGAAAACGTTTGCAGGATTCAATGATGTATCCATCCGGGCAGATGTTTACGGTGACAATCATGAGCGACCGGTTCTCTTTGCACACGGTGGCGGACAGACTCGGCATGCGTGGCGGCAAACTGGCCGGTTACTCGCCGAACAGGGCTGCCAGAGCTTCTGCATTGATCTCAGAGGTCACGGTGAAAGTGACTGGTCCAAAGGCGGCGACTATGGAATTGACATGTTTGCTGAAGACCTCCTTTGTATTTGCGATCAGCTGGAATTCCCGCCGGTTCTGGTGGGCGCGTCTTTGGGTGGAATTGCTGCAATGGTGGCTGCTGGGGACTTGCGACCAGGTGTTTTTAGTGCCCTGATATTTGTGGATGTCACACCACATCTAGAACCCACTGGCGTCGATAAGATAGTTGGTTTTATGGGTGAGCATCTGGCTGAAGGATTTGGGTCACTTGAAGAGGCGGCAGATGTTATTGCTGACTATCTGCCGAACCGACCAAAGCGAAAGAATCTGAGTGGTTTGGAAAAAAATCTCAGGAAGGGGGATGACGGTCGATATCGATGGCATTGGGATCCTCAGTTTATTAAGGGGCTCTATAGTCCGACGACAGTTAGAGACCCGTTATGGCTTTCCCATGCTGTGGAAAAGATTGATGTTCCGATCCTTCTCGTCAGGGGTCAGATGAGTGAACTGGTCAGTGAAGAATCTGTGAGGCAGTTTCTGGAACTGCGACCCGATGCAAAATTTGTGGACGTTGCCAAAGCAGGCCATATGGTAGCAGGTGATCACAATGACGCTTTTACTGCGGCAATCGCTGACTTCCTGTCACATGATTTGGGATGGAAATAGCGCCCCAGAAGAGCGGGGCTGATATGATATGTGACCAGCGCAATCCGGAGAATCACTTGAGTCAACATAACAATTTCCTCGGTAAGTCAGTTTCCGGACCCTTCACCATCCCGTCAGGTATCATCACTACGGCAGCCCCTATTATTCAGCGTCTGTTCAATCAGGTACCGCAGATTGGCATCGTCACCACAAAGAGTATAGGTCCGATCCCGAGAGAGGGTAACCGGGAACCCATCATGACGCAGTACGCCCCGGGCTGTTTTATGAATGCTGTTGGTCTGACAAATCCAGGTGCTGATGAAGCAGCAAAACAATTGTCTGAGCTTGAGATACCAGCGGATCGATTTCTGCTAACGTCAGTATTCGGTGGCAGCGTTGCTGAGATTGTAGAGGTTGCAGTGAAGCTGGCGCCCTTTTCCGATGGATTGGAGCTGAACCTTTCCTGCCCACATGCAACTGGTTATGGCATGGACATGGGTCAGGATGCAGCATTGGTCAATGAGATTACCCAGGCTGTCAAAGCAGCGATTGATATTCCTGTGGTTCCGAAATTGACACCAAATGTGCCAAATATCGGGGAGATTGCATCAGCTGCAGTTGAAGGTGGCGCGGATGCCATCTGTGCAATCAACACAGTAGGACCAGCCTATTTTACAGCCCATGGTCATACGGTTCTTACCAATAAACTCGGCGGAATGTCCGGGCGGGGTATTCTGCCGGTCGCGCTGAAGTGTGTGAAAGAAATTCGTGAAGCTGTGGATGTACCAATTATCGCCTGTGGTGGTATCAGTAACGCCGATGATGTGCGCGCATTCAAACACGAAGGTGCCAATGTGTTTGGGATCGGGTCTGCGTTGACCGGTCTTGATTCGGATGCCCTGGCTAAGTACTTTCAGTCTCTGCAGGAAGATCTTGCCAGTGATGCCAATACGACGGCGACTCTGATCCGTGACGATGTGGATATGGGATTCAGATCCTTCAAGATTGTCCGCAATGTAAAAGTGACAGACGATATTTCAATACTTACCTTCGATGACAAACTCGATGTAAAGGCTGGTGAATTCGTTTTCGCATGGCTTCCAGGTATTGGCGAGAAGCCGTTCTCTGCCTTGACGGACGATCCACTGTCACTGGTCGTCATTGATGTCGGGATTTTCACGCACCAACTCCTGCAACTGGAAGTTGGTACTGAAGTGTTTTTTCGAGGTATGTATGGTGTTTCGGTAAATCCGCCTGAAAATGCAAGAATCGTGACTGTGGCCGGGGGGACTGGTCTGGCGGCTGTGTATCAGATCGCCCGGGACGTTAAAAAAGCAGATATCTTCCTTGGGGCCCGCAGCAAGGATCGTCTCTACTTTACTGAAGAGTGTGATGCTATCGCGAATATCCATACTGCGACTGACGATGGCAGTGAAGGGTATCACGGCGTGGTAACAGAGCTGCTGGAAGAAAAATTGCTTGAACTTTCAGAAACTGAGAGAGAGGCCCTGGTTTTTTACAACTGCGGTCCGGCGCCTATGATTCTCGCGGCTGAAGTAGTTGAGAAGAAATTCGTGGCTCCTGATCGAATATTCAGTGCCATAGACTACATGACCAAATGTGGTGTGGGTGTCTGTGGCGCGTGTCACTCACCGGATGGACGAAGGCTGTGTGTTGATGGCCCATTCCTGGCTGACGAATCCAGTTAAACGGCTTGAACCGGCTGCTGGGTCATTTAAGGAGCCTGTCTGTTCCGATCTTTTACGATAGGCACGTTAATAATGACGTTCGATGAGTTAACGCTTAGGATATTAGGGGTTTCGATTTTTATGTCGGTTTCAGGGAGAAAGGGAACCATTTATGTCATTTGTTAAAGAAACTGTCTCATCTGCAAAGGTCATTGCCTCTCTGATTCCCGTGGTCTTCCGAGCAGTGGCCAGCCGACCCTCCGAGGATGAGGTAGACAATATCGGATTACGACTTGCTGGAACGGCGGCCAGGTATCCAGACAAAACTGCAGTAATCTTCGAGGGAGAATCGATATCCTGGGGAGAACTTGATCGACGTGCCAGTCAGGTTGCCCATTTCTTGCATGATCGAGGAGTTGAGCCAGGTGATTGTGTCAGCCTGCTGATGGAAAACCGTATCGAATTTCTGGCGCTCTTTTTTGGCATCGTGCGTGCAGGTGCGATAGCGTCTCTTATCAATACTAACTTGCGTGGTCTGCAGCTGGTTCACTGCATCACGACGACCCGGGCGAAAACCCTGATTTTTGGCGGTGAACTCACCGAGGCAGTTGCAGAGGTGAAAGGAGACTGCAATCTGACCGAGGCTGAGGATTTTCTGTGGGTAGCGGATGGTGACTCGGGAATCCAGCCTAATTGGGCCGTAAATTTCGATGCCTTGGTTAAAGGGTCTGATCCAATGCCAGAAAACGTTGTCCCGGCAACCATACGCAAAGATCCTGCAATCTATATATTTACATCCGGTACTACAGGACTACCAAAAGCGTCGATTCAGAAACACAACCGGTTGATATCCGGCATGGATGCCGGGAGCAATATCGGAATAAAGATTGTCGCTGATGACTGTATCCACATTTGCCTGCCACTTTATCATGCGACTGGCTTGATGGTTGGATTCGGTCCTGCCTTACATGCCGGCGCCACGGTTTTTCTCCGGCGTAAATTTTCTGCCAGTCATTTTCTCGAGGATGTGCGAGAGCATGGTTGCAATACCTTTTTGTACATAGGCGAACTCTGTCGCTATCTACTCGCGCAACCGGAGAAGCCGGACGACAGTGACAATCCTCTCGTCAAAATGACCGGCAATGGATTGCGGCCCGATATCTGGATGACATTCAAGAATCGATTCGGCATTGAGCGTATTGTCGAGTTCTATGGTGCCTCGGAAGGCAACACGGGATTTATAAATCTGTTCAATCGTGATTGCACGGTCGGCACAACGATCATTCCGCCGTCCCTGATCGAATACGATGTCGGTTCAGACACCATTGTTCGGGACGCTGCCGGTTGGTGCAAACGAGTGGCGAAAGGGGAACCCGGATTATTGCTAGGTCCGATCACGGCAGCATCAGAATTCGAGGGTTATACCGATAAGGAAGCGACAGAGAAGAAGATTCTGCGCAATGTCTTCAAAGAAGGTGATGCATACTTCAACACCGGTGACCTGGTTAAAGCAGTAGATGCCGGATTCGCTTTTGGCATGAAACATTACCAGTTCGTTGACCGGGTGGGTGATACGTTTCGCTGGAAAGGTGAGAACTGCTCAACCAACGAGGTTGGTGAGATCATAAATCAGCATTCATCGGTACAAATCTGCAATGTCTACGGTGTAGAGATCGCGGGAACAGACGGTCGTGCTGGAATGGCAGCGATTGTATTGCATGAGGGGCAGACGTTTGATTCAGAAGCAATGTCGGCGCTTATTGTGCGTGACCTTGCCAGTTACGCCAGACCAATCTTTCTGCGAATCCTTCAGGAACTACCCTTGACGGGTACATTCAAACTGCAAAAAGGTGATCTGCGGGAAGCGGCTTACCATCCTGATAAATGTTCGGATGAGGTCTATGTGCTTAAGCCTGGCAGAGACCGATATGAAATGCTGGATGAAGTATATTATGAGCAGATCATATCGGGACAGGCGGGATACTGAGAGAGTGACCTGATGGAGACGGCGTCAGGTATACAGGACAACCGGACTAATCATTTGTAACTGCTGCAGCATCCCGGTACTTGTCAACGAAACGCTTTAGTATCTTCTGTGCTTCCGGAGATTCTTCCATTGCGACTGCGTCAATCAAACGGTCGGCTGAGTCCGGCGGAAAATAGCCATGATTTTTGTAGATGTTGATGCGAAGGGTGAATCCTTCAGCGTCGCCCTCAGGGTGAAATTGCGTGGCGTAGATATTGGATTTAACCCGAAACATCTGCACCGGACATATTTCATTACCCGCCAGTAAAACGCTGTTGGGTGGAACATCGTCGCAGGCTTCCTTGTGACCTACGAGTACCCGGAAAGTATCAGGCAGTCCTGATAACAGCGGATCACGTCTGCCTTCGTCCGTAAGTGTGATGTTGGCACCACCTACTGGTTCAGCGTATCGAGATGAAATATTCGCACCACAGTAACTGCCTAACAGACCATTGCCGGAACAGGCGCCGAGGAACGGAAAGTCCCGATCAATGATGTCGGTGAAAAGTCGATTAAATCCTGCTTCGACTTGCAGCTGAATCTTGCTCTTCTGCTCCGTTGGGGTACTGACATCAAACGGACTGCCGCCTACGATAATTGCCGATAGTTCAGAGAGGTTGATATCGGGTAGACCAGATTTCTCTGCGCGGGTGCGAATTACTTCGTGATCTTTCAGACCACCATAGAATTTGATGGCGTCGAACTCGTTGTCGGCGGTTTCGTCCTCCGGACGGAGTTGGATGATAAGGAACGGTTGCGCCATGATGCTCTGCAAGCCCTGATTCAAAAAGTTACATTCCATCACAAGATCTGTTATTTGTGCCAGGATGAATTCTCATATATTGCAATATATATTATGTACGTTATGAGATATGACGAGACATATGTGAAATTATCATGATTGAAATCCGGACAGATCACCGGATCGAAATTAGGGTACCAGAGGTCTTTTGCTCAGCGAGGTTATCAATCTGATTTCGTCGCAGCGTTTTGTTCGGCGTTTATATCCTGATTGTAGAATCTCTTATCCGTTAAGTGATGACGAGAAACGCCTGCTTGAGGGCGTTAGTCAATAGCATGGTGAGTCATTCTCTGAACTAAATGAACCACACTGGAGTAGTTCTGATGAAGGATGTAAAGCATGCAATGGCAGTCGATGTCGAGGACGTTGCGGCATTTTTGAAACGCTGAACGTGTCGAAATCAATTTTTGAAGTTCTCACGGAAGAAGTGGGCCATCGAACACTTCACAAAGTCGCTGTCGACAATGGCATGAAGACGCTTTGTTTTGATGGAATCCAGGGCTTGCTGAATGCAGTAACGGGCATGGAGGAGATACGATGGGTCACTGGAGACCTGTTGGAAATCTAATCGCAGGGTCTTGTTTGAGAGTTCTTGAAGGGAGGTAATGTACGAAGGGCAATATACGAAGAAAGTAGCGTGGCCGGCTTAATTGCCAGGCAGTTACTGGACGACTTTCGTTGGGTCTGGTCGTCCCGGCAATAGAACTGACCTCACTGCCTGAGTCCAGAGCCTGTAACCCTTATCGTTCATATGTAAATTATCCATCAGGAAAATTTCAGTTTTTGGATTGCCGGATTCATCAAGCATTGGGCTGGCAATATCAATGCACTCAATATATGCCTCTGTATCACATAAAGACTGATAGCGCTTGTTTACATCCTGCATGACAGGCCAGAGTGACCAGCGCAAAGGGCTGGGTTTGACGTAGAGCAAGTAGACTTTGGTGTTGGGTAATTCTGACTGGATGCGTATAAGAATCTGATTCAGCAACTGCATGATCTGTTGTGGGGTCGCTCCCAGCGCGACATCGTTGTCGCCCTCGTACAGAAGTACCTTTGCCGGGCGATGTTTTACCACCAGCTCATTGAGGTAGAAAAAGACGTCATTCATGTTACTGCCGCCGAATCCGCGCGGGATAACTGGTAGTGGGCTCAGGTCTTTTTCTATTGTGGCGTGCCAAATTCGCATGCTTGATGAGCCGGTTACTACCACTGCATTTAGGCTGATTGGATTTTCCTTCTCTGCTTCGAGAAATGCATCAATAGAACCTTGATATCTTGACGGATCGGGATATTTGGCTTCCTCTGACAGAGCAGTAATGACTGGTGACAAGAGACCTGTCAATAATATCAGTAAGGTACGTACCACCGGTTATTCAGTAGATCTTTATTGGGGTAGAGTGGATGATGAACCCTGCCTGTCTGGTTGTTGCGTGTCTGATGAAATTGGCCAGCCAAGAAGCAGGAGACATACTTCCGCAAATCTGGCCTCGGCAGACTTGTGACTATACCCTCAGTAACTTATGAATACATCATTAAAGAGGTAGCGTATACAAACAAGACCGCGGTACAAACCAGAAAGATCGTCACCGTGCGCCATTCTTTAGACATTCAAGACTCCTTGAAGGGGTGATTTTGAGTGTAATGACATGCTGACTTCAGATTCCCCAGGGAATCAATCTTCCCCAATAGACAACGCCAAGCCAGAGAAATAGAGAGGTGCCACCGATGATTTTGGCTGACACTGGTGCGTCATCACCGGCACCCAGAGCATCAACTACATCTGAAATGGACGTTTTGTACAGAACAAGTATGTTGATGCCGGCAAAGAGTATGAAACTGAGTTTAATTTGCAGGTAAGGGTCGATCTGCAGCGCTTCAAGAGGATGTACTTTCACGTTAGCCCAAAGACCGGTAACGAATACAAGACCCGTGATAACGCAAAGTACAAATCCAAGCACAGCCCAGGGCAGGAGTTTCGCTATATCTGCATATGGCATTCGTTTTCCTACTCCCAGAAGGCGCAGGTCAACAATGGTCATGATACCAACGAGAAGAATTAGACCAATAAAATGAAAAACCTCGCATAGCGGCCAAACCCATCGAAAGGTGCCGATGAGCTCTTCTATGAAGGTTAACTGGAGAAATGTTTCAGGTAGTCCCAGCACAGTTGTACCCCTTGTTATTTATTGAATGGACGTTTTCTATTCGCCTTACTCTGTTGAGCCAATCCAGCCTTGCCTGCGTCCAATGAGATACCCGACTCCAAACAGAAGACACAGGGCAACGATTACAGCGGCCGTTGTTTGAAGTTTCGTGTCTAAGGAATAGGCCATTACACGTCCTGCCAGCAGTGCGACAAACCATGATAAAAGCAATCCTACAGCAGCTTTTTTTGCCTCAGGTGACTCGGCTGCCGATTCCATACCCTCATTTACACTCACTAGAACAGCTTTTAGTTTCACCGCCATATACACTGCAACACCAACTGCAGCGAGCTTGATGTAAAGCGTTGGATCGACCAGATATTTGGTCGGATACAAACACATGAGTACGCTGCCGGTAAATGCATTTATCGCAAGGCCTGCCCACATCAGCGGGTAGAAATCTATCATCGGCGCAAGCGGCATCGTACGGGCAACCCCAAGGATTCGCATCGCGATTGCACCACTGATACCCGCAAGAAATACGAGGCCGATGGTGTGAAAGGCCAGAAACCCGACATAAGCTGTCGAAGATTCTTTGGCCCACATGGAGAAGCCACTGGCTTCGAGTGCCTCTAAGTACTCCATCCCATTATCGTCCTATTCTTATTGATTGGTCTTTGTTTCCACGTCATTTCAATACTAATGCACCTGCCTGTGGGGTACAAGACTGCATTATTTGTTTGAATCGAAGGTTATAGACCGACCGATTAAATCTGACTACGGGTACGAAACGGCGTCGGCATCGAGGCATCAGAACGAGAACGCCAAATAGAGTTGGGCTGTCGCAGGTATATTGCCGGAGTAGAGGAAATCTGATCTTATGGGTGGAAAATAGTTGGCTTATCACCATGTTCCAAAACTACGTGATATCGGCATTGCACAGCCTTGGCCGCATCAAGCTGTTTGCCGCCATCAATGATATTGGGATCGGTGTTGGGCTCGCATCCTGTACCGTGATTGTGCTGTTCGTTAAACATGAATTCAGTTACGACGACCAGGTCACTGACGTTGGGCGTCTCTATCGCATCGGGGGTACCGTTGCCGCTCATGCGGTCAAGGTTGCGCGAACCAGCCCAATCTTCGTCGTGAGGTATGAATAGACTACTGTCCAATACCGTCTAGCGTGATAGACTCAAAGGGATGTCTATAATCCAGTGAGGGCCACCCCAATGCGAGTTAAGGGAATGCGAGTTAAGGGAATAACACTTCTAGCACTTTTTCTGGTCACCTCCGTGGCGATTGCCGAAGTCAAACCAGAGACCATCGGTATCTCAAAAATGAAGGCACCCGAGGCCACGTGGTTCTTCGTCAAAAGTACTTTCGGACCAGCCTACATATTTGATTCGGCGACAGGTGATATGCATGGCTTGATATCACTCTCGACTTTTTCACCAGCGGTGGAACCCAATCTTTCGAGGGGTGAAATCTACTCGGCCGGATCTTACTATTCCCGTGGCAATCGTGGAGATCGAACAGACGTCGTAGATATATTTGATGTTGAATCTCTTGCTCCCATTGATGAAATTAAGATTCCGACCAAGGTAGCAGCGGCCCTGCCGTTTAGACACTACATTGGACTCATGGATGACAAGAAACACCTCGCTGTTTTTAATATGACACCTGCTTCGTCAGTCAGTATTGTTGATATAGACAAGCGGAAGTTTGTGGTTGAGATATCCACGCCTGGCTGTGCTCTTATCATGCCATCAGAGAACAGGTCATTCCTGCAGATCTGCGGGGATGGAACGTTGCAGCAAATCCGACTAGACAAGAAAGGAAATGAGCAGGACAGAATTCGCAGTGAGGTATTTTTTAATGTCGATGAAGATCCGGTATTTGATAAACCGGTACCAACCCCGGATGGGTGGCTGCTCCTTTCATACAAGGGCAACATCAGAGAAGCCTCGGTTGCTGGCAAAAAGGTGACCGTCACTGATCCCTGGTCAATACTCTCAGAAGAGGACAAAAGCGGGAACTGGCAGACGGGTGGTGGGCAACTCATGGCGTATCATGCCGGGCTTAACCTGATATTTGCCGTAATGCATCAGGGCGAACCAGACACACATGAAGACCCGGGGAATGAAGTCTGGATCTTTGATCGTGCCACGCAACGACGTATCGCCCGGCTCAAATTGACAACGAGTGGCAGTAACCTGTTAGTCAGTCAGACTGAAGAACCGCTGTTGACCGTTACCGGTGTTGACGGCCAGTTGCATGTCTATGATGTCAAGAAGATGAAGTTAGTGAGGTCTATCAATCAGGTGGGTGGCCCGGCAGGTCTCCTTCAGGGATTCTAGGTATGCTGGATCCTGTGATTCCATGGATTGTTTCTTTGGGTATGACAGTTCTTTTTGCGACTGCTGCATGGCATAAGCTTGCATCACCTTCGAAGTTTTCGGTGATCCTGGCCGAGTACCAGATATTGCCAACGCCAATTGTAGGCGTCGTTGCATTTGTAATTCCGACAGTTGAGGCAGGTTTGGCAGTGTTCTGGCTGATGCAACTCTTTCCAATGATTACAGCCGGTTTGAGTATTCTTCTACTGGGTGTCTATTGCCTTGCCATAGGAATAAACCTGATGCGTGGGCGGGTATATATAAGCTGCGGTTGCGGATTTTCTGGTTCGGAAGAGGACCAGCCACTGTCAGCGGGGTTAATTATCAGAAACAGTGTGCTGATACTTATACTGATTATCAGTCTGATGCCAGAGAACGGGCGTGAACTGATGTGGATTGACAGTGTCGCTATCCTGTTTTCGACAATGCTGTGCATATTGTTTTACGGCAGTATTTCACAACTGCTGCGAAACGGTGCCTCCATGGCTTCGTGGAGAAGCTGATGGTTGAAGCACTAGTCGTTTCAAATCTGCTTTTATGGTGCCTGATCATCACACTGGCGCTAGTCGTGTTTGCACTGACCAGGCAGATAGGTGTCTTAAATGAAAGGGTCGCGCCCGCCGGTGCACTAACGCCGACTACAGGTCCCAAAATTGGTGAGACCACAGAGATCATGTCCGTCGAGGATCTGTTAGGCACCGAGATTAAGATTGGTGGCGAGTCACCGCTGCCCACGCTGATACTTTTTGTGTCACCCACCTGTCCTGTCTGCAGATCGCTTGTGCCGACGGCGAAATCCCTGGCTCAACATGAAGAGTTGAAACTCGTATTTGCCAGTGATGGCGATACGCTGGAAAAACACCAGGCCTATGCGAAAGACCTGAAGCTTGATAGTTACCCCTATGTCCTCTCACAGGCTCTCGGAATGGGATTTGGGGTCAGTAAGTTACCCTTCGCCGTGCTGATTGCAAAAGATGGTACTCTCGCAGGCAAAGGGCTGGTGAACACACGTGAACATTTGGAAAGCCTTGTTGAATCAATGCTGACAGGCGTAGCAACATTACAGGAATATGTACAGGATCTGAACCTGGATGCTGACAATACCGTTAAGGAGTACGTACCATGAAATGGATCGATATGGTTTTGGGTTGGTTGGATACTCGGACCAATGAGGGAGCCCGAATGCTGGCTCGGCGCAGTTCGAGAAGAGGATTCCTTGGTAAGTTAAGTACCGTAATGGTTGGGGCAAGTGTCTTGCCGTTGTTGCCGGTTTCCCGCGCTTTTGGCAATGAAGGGCTTGAGGAAATGGGTGATCCCGAGAGTTGTGATTACTGGCGCTATTGCGCACTGGGTGGTTTCTTGTGTTCCTGTTGTGGTGGTAGTGTGACCTCCTGTCCTCCGGGCGCGGAAGCGTCGCCCATCACCTGGGTTGGCACATGCCGCAATCCGGTCGACAACAAGGACTATCTCATTTCATATAATGATTGTTGTGGCAAGGCGACATGCCAGCGTTGTTTCTGTCATCGTACAGAGCGTGACAAACCGGTGTATTTCCCGTCGCGCAGCAACGATATCCTGTGGTGCTTCGGAACGGAAAGCCACGCCTACCACTGCACCGTTGCACTTGTTTTGGGTGAAGCGTAGTTTTGTGAAAGTGAGTTCTGTGAAACGATTTTTGTATGTGCTGATACTCTGCCTGGCTAGTACGAGCGTGTCAGCCAGCCCGGGGAAGCTCTATCTGCTCCATTGCAGCGGTTGTCATTTACCCGATGGCAGGGGAGTTCCCCCGGAGGTCCCAACGGTTCGAGATGAACTTGGTAGATTGATTCAGATTCCCGGTGGACGGGATTATATTATCAGGGTGCCAGGTGCCTCTCAGGCGCAGGTGACCGATAAGGAGTTAGCTGAAGTCTTAAATTACATGCTCACGGAATTTAACCGCGAGACCCTGGGTAGTGACTTTGAGCCCCTGAAAGAAGAAGAGGTCATGGTATCCAGACCTAATATACTGGCAGATCCGATCAAATACCGTGAGATGTTGTGGCAGAGTTACAAGCAATAGATATGATTATCGCAACATAGTGTCGATATAACGATCATATTAACGATCCAGATCCGTCTATAGGTTGTTATCCTTCAAGAATGTCATGCATATGTCTTTTCGTTATCGGGATCAAACATTCAGGATCGGTGATGTCAGGATTCGACTCCGTACACCAAGAGATCTGGAACAGTTTATTGACCAGACCGAAATCAGTAACGAAGCGCTTCCCCTTTTTGGTATTGTCTGGGACTCTTCCGAGATTTTGTCCGAGTTATTGTTTAAGTATGACGTTACGGGTAAGCGAATTCTTGAGATAGGTTGTGGGATGGCGCTGGTGAGCCATCTGCTGAATATGCTGGGTGCAGACATTACTGCAATGGATATTCATCCTGCGACGGCTGAGTATCTCGCAAACAATACCCTGCTAAACAACGTAAGATCGATTCCGTTTGTCAATGCATCCTGGTCTGATGACTCCCCTGAGCTGAAAGGATTTGACCTGATTGTAGGTAGTGAGGTTCTTTAGGAACCGGAACACATAAATAAACTGGCTCCCTTTTTGAATCTGCACGCCAGGAATGAGGTTGTCATAGTTGATCCTGACCGGGGTCAAATGGAGGATTTTCGAAAGGAGATGTTGGAATACGGATTCAGGCGTGAAAGTTTCAGAACTCCGTTCTCCGATCAGCGTAGGATCCCATAAGGAGGAGTTGTGGATCGGTTTTCACGGTGAGGCATCGACAATGTGATCTGGTGGTTATTTGAGGAATGGTGATATGGAAAAGATCGAGTTTGGTCTCGGACTGCATCGGCTCGAGACAGTGGCGGAAGATGCAAAGAAAGCCGAATCGCTGGGTTATGAATTCCTCTCCACAGGAGAGCATGTGTTCTTTTACGGACCCGTTGGCAACGGACTTATCTTTCTTGCTGCTGCCGCTGGTGCGACTGCAAACATTAAACTCATGAGTGCCATCACGCTGGTACCTCTGTATCCGGCGGCATTGCTCGCGAAACAGGTAGCGGCGCTGGATGTGTTATCCAGCGGCCGATTTCACCTGGGAGTGGGTGTTGGTGGTGAGTTTGCCAAGGAGTTTGAAGCCTGCGGTGTACCGGTTTCACAAAGGGGTGCGCGCACAGATGAGGCATTGGATGTACTCAAACAACTATGGACTCAGGACAATGTTATATTCGAAGGTCGTTTTACCAATCTTCCCGGCGTCACGCTGAGCCCTAAACCGGTTCAGCAACCTCATCCACCCATATGGATCTCGGGTCGCAGTGAGGCGGCGATGAAACGGTGTGCAAAGTATGGCACGGGATGGTTACCCTATATGTATACCCCTGAAAGACTCGCGTCGAGCCTTCAGATGATTCAGGATCTTGGAGAAGAGATACGTCGAGAGGAACCGGTCTCACCGGGCTTGTATATTTTCTTTGCTGTGCATGAGGACAGGGACGTGGCAATCAATATGGCGACAGAAAGGCTGTCGGCGCAGTACAACCAGGACTTTTCCCAACTGGTTGGTCGTTATGCCTTAGCTGGTAATCCTGGAGATTGTATCGCAAGATTACAGGAATACGTGGACGCTGGTACCCGGACCGTCATTCTTAATTCTGCCTGCCCTGGTGGCTACATGACCGAGAACGAAAAGTTATTTGCCGAAGAGGTGCTGCCAGCATTCAGGGTTAGCTTTCCATGAAATCATTGTATGGACGTTTAAGAGAGAAGCCTGGGTCGGTGCAGCTCTGGTTGAAGCACTGATTAACACCATGCTATTACAGTAGTAGCATTGAAACTCCGCGGCGTGTTCTCGAGGTTTTAAAGGTATAGTACCAGTATCAAAAAAACTGCAAAGGGAGAAAACTGAATGAGAAAGATGCTGACGGTCACTCAGTTCTGTTTTAGCGTTCTAGCTGCAGTCACTCTCATCGCAGAAGAAGTCGGACCCGTGGGTGGATATGAATCCACATACAGGGAATTGTGTGCTGTTTGCCACGGTGAAAACCTGGAAGGTGCGACTCAGGGGAAACCACTTGCCGGGGTTGATCTGGTTAATGGGGATTCAGTTATAGCAATATCTAACAGTATATCTAAGGGGGCTCCCGGGAAGGGAATGCCAGAATGGTCTAAGACCCTGACTGAATCGCAGATTAAAGCCCTTGCGCTTTATATTACTGAGACAAGGTCTGGCCTTAACTACGCTAACTTTAACTACGACACACCGTTTACTGCGCCAGTAGGTGATATCAAAGGTGAGAAACATGTCTTTCGGCTTGAAACGATCGTTGCAGATCTCGATCCACTGCCGTTCTCAATCGCACCCCTTCCAGACGGTCGAATACTGTTAACAGAAAAGAAACTGGGATTAAGTATTATCTCAAGGGAAGGGAAACAGTCGCCACTAATTGAAGGTACACCCAAGACCTACAGCGATACGTTTATCCTCACCGTAAAGCAGGAATGGGGGTCCGGCTGGATGTTGGACGTCGCTATCCACCCGGAGTATGAGAAGAACGGCTGGGTGTACATCTACTTTGGCGACCGATGCAGCGACTGCAATGAGATGAGCAGAGCGGCACAAAGACCTGTCTCCATGAATAAGCTGGTCAGGGGAAGGATAAAGGACGGAAAGTGGGAAGACGAGGAAGTAATCTGGCAAGCCGACATCAAACACTACGGTGTTGTTCCTGATATCGGTGCTGGTGGCCGCATAAGCTTTGATGACAGGCAGCATGTGTTCATGAGTGTGGGGATAAAGGGTTTTGACAATCACACCGGAATCCAGGATCTGAAATTCCCCTGGGGCAAGATACATCGCATATTCGATGACGGTCGCATCCCTGATGACAATCCATTTACTGGCGTAGATGGTGCGTTAAAGAGCATCTGGACATATGGACACAGGAGTCCACAGGGTCTTGAATATAACTTTCAGACGGGTGATCTGTGGGGCACTGAAATGGGTCCACGTGGTGGTGACGAGGTGAACCGCCTGTTGCCGGGTCGTAATTATGGCTGGCCGCTCTACTCAAAAGGTCAGAACTATGATGGTACACCTGTGGACTATGGGAAGAAGCTCGGTATCGAATTTGAGTTAAAAGATATTGAACAAGCTGTCGTCGACCTGACTCCCTCACCCGCGGTATCCAGTTTCATATTTTATACCGGGCAGGATTTTCCAAACTGGCGGCACAACCTGCTCGTAGGATCTTTAAAAGCGCGAAGTCTTTACAGAATGGAACTGAATGATAACAAGGTCACTCATAGGGAGACTCTGTTTAGAGACCTGGCCAGGGTTAGAGATATTGAGGCTGGCCCAAATGGCGAAGTTTATGTGCTGCTTGAGCATAACTCCGGTGGGCAGATTGTTCGTCTGGTACCGGGTGAGTCGCTAGGTGTGTCAGACTGATCAGGTTAGGAAATTTTCTTTCAGCCGATTTCCTGGTTCAGATTCTTCACCAGCAATGCCCGTTCCAGAGCAGCCTGATCGACGTCTAATCCAGGGACATTAATCAGAACCTGGTAACTGGAACCGGGTGCAGAATCAGTTGATTCACCCTTGTGGTTCTGCATTTCCTGAAGAGCGAAGGAAATATTCTGTTTGGGTGTGATTAGCATTAACTGATCTTTGACAGAAAAGCGGTTCTTAACTTCTACAATCAGCCTTTTTGTACTGGGATCAATTCCCGATACTTCCCCTACGAACTGCTGTCTGGTGTGAACAGAATTACCCTGCTCGTAGTTTTGATATTCAGTTGGCAGGTGGCGACGATAAAACCCTTCTGTATAACCTCTGTTCGCCAGCCCTTGAAGTTCGTCCATCAAAGCCATATCAAAGTCTCTGGAATTGGCGGCATCTTCAATTGCCTGACGGTAGACTTGAGTGGTTCTGGCGACATAGTAGTGGGACTTGGTGCGGCCTTCTATTTTCAAAGATTCAACGCCGATTTCCATGAGGCGCTGCACATGCTGCACGGCTCTTAAGTCTTTTGAATTCATGATATAAGTGCCGTGTTCATCCTCGTAGGCAGGCATATAGTGCCCCGGGCGATTCTTCTCCTGCAGCAGAAAGAGCGGATTTTGATCCTCGTTCTGCGTCAGATCGTCGTCATTCCTGATGGGTATGATATCGCCATTTTCGGTTTCCTCAGCTTCATAAGCCTGATACTTCCAGCGACAGGAATTGGTACAGGCACCCTGGTTGGAATCCCTGTGTGTCATGTAGCCGGAGAGGAGACAGCGACCGGAGTAGGCGATGCAGAGCGCCCCATGAACGAACACCTCGATCTCCATTTCCGGACACTGTTGCTTAATCTCTTCGATTTCATCGAGGGATAATTCACGGGAAAGAATGACCCGGGTGAGTCCGATCTTGTGCCAGAACTTCACGGTAGCCCAGTTGACCGCGTTCGACTGCACGGAAAGGTGGATTGGCAAATCCGGCCACTCTTCGCGCACCATCATAATCAGACCCGGGTCTGACATAATCAGTGCATCTGGCCCCATTGAAATGACCTTCGCGATATCGCCCTGGTAGGAGCGGACCTTGTCATTGTGGGGGCTGATGTTGCTGGCAATCAGGAATTTCTTTCCCATATCATGTGCACGTTCTATTCCTGCCGCCAGATTCTCTAGTCTATTAAACTCGTTGTTTCGAACCCTGAGACTGTAGCGCGGTTGACCGGCATAGACAGCGTCGGCACCGTATGCAAAAGCATATTCCATGCTCTTCAGCGATCCGGCGGGAGCGAGAAGTTCAGGTTTCTGGATTGGTGATGGCGGCATGAGTTGAAGAATTCTACCGAACAGGGCTGAAAGAAGGGCGATCTTAAAGCGCGCCATTCACAAAAACAACACGCGGTTATAACTAAGATGGGCAATGGACAATCAATGCTGAGGGTAGCTACCATCAACGTTCAGGAGAACAAGGGAAGCCAGATGTCTGAAATGCAAAAAAAATGAACACTTTGATGTCTTGATTGTCGGAGCTGGGATTTCCGGGGTTAAAGAAATCAGCAATTACCGTAGCTGACCGTTCTTCAGGAAATGTGGATTATACTGCCTATTCTCTGCGCTAGTGGTGACTTCTGGCCACATCGGCGGAAGATGAGCCCTCTTTAAGGCTTCATGGGAATAGAAGCGACCCATTTGTATAGTTGGATTTCGAGCCCTGGAACCCTTTTGTTCTATCCTAATGTCGAATCAACATGGTCGAATCCCATGCTGCATCTGTTGCCAAAAAGAGGTGATAAGTCGGAGTGGCAGCACACGCAGGATTACTGGCTTGAAAAGGACGAGCTGCCAGAAATCGATCTGGATGATCCTATCTTCGTCTACCGGTAATCAGAAGGAGATCGTCGGCAGATCACTTTTAACGGCGTCGTCGCCCACCGCTGCTTATCTTCTCCATTTTGTCGAGTAAGAGATCGCGATACGCCTCGTAACGGGGATACTGTTCTTCGTCCAGTACCTCGCTCATGGACTGATTCATCGCTTTGGTCAGTTTGCGCCTTTTTCGTTTGAGCTTTCTGGGGATATCAGGTTTCTGCTGTTTGATCAGGCTTACGGTGTATTTCATCAGGCCATCAACAAAGGCACCCACCGCAGCCCGGAATTTTGCCTGTTGTTCAGGCGTCATTTGAATAGCGGCTGCGGCGTTCAGGACATCGGGATGTCCCCAGGGTCCCCCAACTGATTGAGATTTCTGGTTCTGCTGTGTATCGTTCTCAGCCCACGTCACTACAGTGCCAGCAAGAAGCAAAGACAGAATCATTACGGTTAGACATTTCTTCATCTTATTTACCTTTCAGGCAGGTCAGGACAGTATTTCATATTTTGTTCGCTAACCCAATTCTCCATCAAGTTTAGTCAGCTTGGCAAACCTGAATTGCAAAAGGCATATCTTGCTCTATATATGGTTTTGGTCTGGTTGCAGCTCGGGTTGATATCCAATGCCATGGGTAAGTTATTTACAGTTGTCAGCTCTGCTTTTCAGATTCTGAGGAGGAGATATGATGATGAAGGTGACCTCCCAACTCTTCCAGGCTGTGCTATCTTAGACAAATGCCAAATAATAATGATGGAGTTAATAAGCATGGAATTTGACGAAGTAGTCAATGAAAGAAAGAGCATCCGCGGCTATAAACCTGACCCAGTGCCCAGAGAGATCATTGATGATGTCATTACTTCCGCGAAGAAAGCGCCCAATTCAATGAATACGCAAACCTGGAAATTATATGTCATCACCGGGGAGCCGCTGCAAAAAATAAAAGATCAAAACACAGAAAATATGTTGAACGGCGTTAAGCCACAGCGTGACATTAAAATGAGAGAGGGTTATCAGGGCATTCATCGCAAGAGGCAGATCGCGATCGCGGTCCAACTCTTTGACGCCATGGGTATTGCCTGGGAGGACAGGGTAGCAAGAGGTGAGTGGGCCATGCAGGGATTCAAGCAGTTTGGTGCACCTGTATCAATTGTGCTCACATACGATAAATATCTGGATCCGGGCGCGATGAGTCACTACGATCTTGGGGCGATATCCTACGGTCTCTGTCTTGCCGCGTGGCAGCGAGGTCTTGGGACGGTGATTAACAGTCAGGGATCAATGCAGTCAGATGTTGTCAGAGAGCATGCCAACATCCCTGAAGCGGAGAACATACTATTCTGCGTTGCCATGGGATATCCGGACTGGGATAAGGAAGCAAACAGTATTAAGTCCCCCCGGGTCGGCAATGAAGAATTTGTTAGTTACGTCGGTTTCGAGGACTAGAACTTGAAGTTTGGTATAAGTCTGCCCAACGCTCAAGGCACGAAACACGTTCGTGAGTTGATCGAAATTGCGCAGGAGGCAGAATCCCTTGGTTTCAATTCAGCCTGGACCAGTGAGCATCTGTTCCATACATCCTACGTGGCTGAGCGACTGGGCAAAGCTCCCTATCATGAAGCACTCACGGTGCTGATCGCTGCAGCAGCAGTAACATCCAGGATCAGACTTGGAACCTCGGTGCTGGTACTTCCCTGGCATCAGCCAGTGCGCCTGGCAAAAATGATTGCCTCCCTTGATGACTTATCTGACGGGCGTGTCAACCTTGGGATTGGTGTCGCAATCACAGAGGATGAGTATGAGAACCTCGGTATCAGTTTTCACAATCGCGGTAAGGTTGCTGATGATATGCTGGGGGCCATGCGATGTCTCTGGACTGAAGATTTGCCGGATTACACCGGACCTCATTTTGCGTTCTCGAACATGAGGTTTGAGCCTAAACCGAGCCAGAATCCTTTGCCCGTTTATGTCGGTGGCAGCAGCAACGCTGCGATAAAACGACTCAAGGCTTTCGGTCAGGTGTGGCATCCACTTAGTCTCAGTGTCGACGATCTTTCGAGCAAATCGGAGGAACATCAACTCCTGGCTGACGGATTTGGAATATGCCCTCGCATGGTGATGCAGTTTCTGGATGATCCATCCGATCGGCCACTGTCAGCAAGAAAGACCTTGAGAGGTACGCCGGAAGAACTTGCAGAGATGATGAAGCTGTTTTCAGATGCAGGCGTATCGGAAATGGTGTTGAATCCGGCAGCCAGAGACCTGGGCCAGATACGTGAAGATATGCACCAGGCAAAGGAAGTATTCTCAATCTAGGAAACAGCCGATGAAGGAGAGATAAGTGCGCCTTTCAACTAAATCCCCTGATCAATACGCGTTTTTTGTAAAACCCTTCTTCTGGAATCAGAAGAGAAAATACGGTCAGGTGCTGGTACCGGGCATGCTCTGGGGCAGAGTACCCTGGCTGTTTGTAGCCGTGGCGATTCTCTACGGTGTACTGGATCGTCGAAAATCACCACTTGATCCTGTGCTGCGCTCTCTGATTACTGTGCGGGTCTCTCAGATCAACTGGTGTCGATTCTGTGTGGACATCAATTCGGCAACCCTGGCAGAGAGAAGTGGTTCCATGGACAAGGTGCTGGCGCTGGCCTCATGGCAGGACAGCGGTCTATACAGCGAAAAGGAACGAATTGCTCTCGAGTACGCTGAGGCCATGACCGATTCGAATCTGGGCGTGACGGACGAACTGATGGATCGGCTCAAGGTTTATTTTGATGAAGATACGATAGTTGAACTCACTGGGTTGGTGGCTTTCCAAAATCTCTCAAGTAAATTCAACAGTGCGCTGGATGTGGCCCCGCAAGGATTTTGTGAATTGCCGGATGAGAAATAGCCTGTTTAGCCGGGATTGTGACAGCGATCATCTGATCAGACATTTTCGACATCGAAAGCAGAATATTTAGTACAATGAAAGCATATAGCTAACACTATTCTAAAGCCTGATTTTGCAACGAATCAGCCTAGTCAATTCACCATAATTCACCGAGATGCTAAACATCCGATTGTTGAAGTATATCATTGAGGCTTTAGATCAAAGTTAGTACCATGCACGACGGCGGATATAGGGGTACATGCGCATTCTCAGTGTATCTGCGAGTATTTCAGTTTACAGAATATTGAGTGATTTCGACCAGGAAAGCACTTGGTCAAGGCGAATAGTTAGGTAATCTAATGAATGACATAGCGGTCCAACAGGTTTTTTCGGATGATGACGAGTTACAGGCTCGTGATTCGGCAGAATCCATCCGAGAGCACATTGTCGAAATAGTCAGCGATTCTGGTGAAGGTGCCCAGAAATGTGGACAAACATTCGGTATTGTGGGAGCACGCATGGGTAACGGTGTCTGGACCGTGGAGATTATCCCTGCTGAGATTCAACCGCCAGCCAGAACACCGGATGGTGCCAGTGGGATTCGTATTCGACTGGGCGAAGAGCTGATGACTAATATGGGTAATGAAGCCAATCTGGTTGTTGCTTTCAATGAGCAGGTACTGAGAGCAAGAATCGCAAGCGGTGCCTACAACTCAAAAACGATAGTTCTGCTCGATAACATGTGGGCAAGTGACGAGTCTGAAGATATTCGCACAGAATACAGCGAAGCACTGGCTGAATTCACCGACTATGGACTGGAAGTACACGAATTACCCATCCAGGAAGAGTGCCTGAAGATTGTTCCTGACCCCCGCAAGGGCAAGAACATGTTCGTACTCGGCATGTTATCTCACATATATAGTCGTGATGCGGACAAAGCCCTCGATGAAATTACCAAGATTTTTGCGCGGAAGAGTGAAAAAATCATTTCGACTAATCACGAGTTATTCAAAGCGGGCTATCTGTTTGCAAAGGAAAACATAGAGCATCATTTCGAGATCGTCGGAAAAGCACAAACCGATAAATCCATGGTGGTGATGAGCGGCAATCAGGCAGTAGGATTGGGCGTCATGGCGTCAGGCATGGAAATAGTTGCCATGTACCCTATCACGCCAGCCACGTCTGCATCCCATTACCTGGCAGATGACTTTCATCGCGTAGGTGGATTTGTGCACCAGGCTGAAGATGAGATTGCAGCGATCGGTTTTGCCATTGGCGCGTCCTATGCCGGAAAGACTGCCTGCACTATCACTTCGGGGCCAGGGATTGCGCTTAAGACAGAGATGATTAGTCTGGCGGCGATGGCAGAGATACCACTCGTCATTGTCAACGTTCAGCGGGGTGGCCCATCGACAGGTCTTCCCACAAAAGTTGAACAGGGAGATCTGCTGGCGACACTGTTTGGTGCACCGGGTGATTCACCAAAAGTTATTCTGGCGGCTGCAACCATCAGTGATTGTTTTCATTTTGTGGCTTTGTCTCGAAAGCTGGCCGAATCTTTCCGGATTCCAGTCATTCTGCTGACAGATGCGAATCTGGCAACCGGTGTCCAGCCGTTTGAGCGACCTGATGTCACTTGTGACTGGTTTTCAGCACCGGTTGATCAGTCTTCCTGGGATGAGAGTGTGCTGGCATATGACTGGGATGAGGAAACAGGATTATCAGCCAGACCAATCCCAGGCATGCGCAATGGTGAGTATGTCCTGACTGGTTTGGCGCACAACCGAAACGCGAAAATTGCCTACGACACAACTTCTAATCAGGAAGGCTGTGATATGAGGAGTCGTAAACTGGCAGCACTGGGCAGAACGTTGAATGTGCCTGAAATTCACGGTGACCCTGAAGGGGACCTGCTGGTCGTCGGCTGGGGTTCAACGCTTGGCACGATTGAAGAAGCAACAGATGTGGCCAGGGAAAATGGCCATAAAGTTTCCTCATTACATTTACGTTTCCTGTCGCCGATGGAACCAGGGCTTGAAGAAATATTCAAACGATTCAAGAAGGTGATGACTATTGAGATCAACTATAGCGATGATCCGAAGGCACCTCTCATTACCGACGAGAATCGTCGCTATGCGCAGCTTGCACAGGTACTCCGGGCACATACATTAGTCGATATTGATTGCTGGTCTGTGGTATCGGGTCATCCCCTGCAACCAGGTAATATCAGTCGGGTGATTATTGATCATGTCACTGAAATTGAGGGAGGCAAGTAATGTTTGGATTGAAATCTGATTGGTCTCTTGATACCAATGATCGATACTTTACGCTGGATGACTATGCCGGTGCAGAACCCAGATGGTGTACGGGTTGTGGTGACCTGGGTATTCTTGCGACGATACACCGGGTATGCCGGGAAGCACAGATACTGCCCGAGAAGATAGTTTCAGTTTCTGGTATCGGCTGTTCGAGTCGACTACCTCATTATATGCATACCTATGGCTTCCATGGTCTGCATGGACGTGCCTTGCCAGTTGCTTGCGGTGTCAAATCACGACGACCGGATCTGGACGTCTGGGTAGCCACGGGTGATGGCGACTGCTTTTCAATCGGCGCCGCCCATTGGGTTCACGCCCTGCGCTACAACATGGATATGACTATCCTTGTTTTCGATAATGGCATTTATGGACTGACCAAGAAACAGACCTCACCAACCACGCCCGAAGAATACCAGACAAATACTCATCCTGGTGGCGCGATATTGCCACCCCTTAATCCGCTGACAGTGTCTCTTGGGGTGACTAACGTTTCTTTTGTGGCGCAAATGGTGGATTGGAATCCGCCATTGCTGTATGAAACAATAAAAGCTGCTCATGATCACAAGGGAACGAGCTTCGTTCGAATTATTCAACGTTGTCCGGTGTATATGGAGCAGATGAATCTGGACATGATGGATGATCCGGCGAACCTGCTGCTGCTTAAACATGAGAATGGAATTCTGGTACCAGAAGGCGTTGATCGACTTTTTGAGAACCAGATTGAACATGATCCCATGAATCTGGCGAATGCAATGGCTGTCGCTGCGGATGAGTCAAAAATGCCTGTGGGCCTGCTGTACAGGAATCCGGATGCGCTTTGTTACGATGAGCTATCCAATGCCGGATTGGATATGATAGATGAAGAGAAGTTGGCTGGTGTCAATGATGCTCTTGATTCATTTACGATTTAGGGCGGTGAGATGTCAGCACTTCAGAAAGAGAAGGAAGGAAACCGCGCACTGACGGTAGTCAATAATTCAAACGGACCTCAGGCTGATTCATCCAGCGGTGCAACATCGGTTCAGGACGATCCACGTCTGACAGCGGCAGTTGAACTCGACGCAACGGAACTCCAGGATGCCGTAAATCTGGCTCGTAGATTTCACCTGGGTGAACCGGGCGCGGTTGCGTCTACTACACCACCAGATGAGACGCACCTGCCACTATCACTTAACGGCTTTAGAAGCCTGCGGCTTTTTCGATATGAATATCCGCTTCTTCTCCTACCGGACAATAGCGGTGAGCTGCTCGCGAAACCTCTTGATGAATTTCTGAAAGATGCGTTGCCCGAGAGTGAGGGTTCTGCCCGGATACTCAAAGACAATATGGTATGGCTCGAGGCTCATATTCGGAACCAGATCTCGGGTCAGGATTTTGCAACACCGGCCAGGGATCTTGTAATCGAAGGCGGGAAGGCGCTGCGAGAGCAGATTAGTCTCAATGAATCAGAGAAGGAGACACTAAAGGCCGATATCGATGAACTCATTGCCAGTGTCCCCATGGGAAGTCATTTCCTCCCGTACACTCATAATGTAGCCCTTTACCTGCTGCAACACACGATTCGTCATCGCACTCAATGGCAGCGTGAACAGATGATGCGAAGAATTACACAGGCGATTCGTGGATTGCAGCAACTGGTTGAGATTGAAGAAGAGAAGAAAGGACAGGGCGAGATCGCCGGCGAGGGGTCAAGGTACTTTAAGGACTCCTCCATGGAAGGTGTTCTGGAGAACAGAAGTCAGGGCTCAGTACTGATGAGTGTTGATCGTATAGAGCGAATCAAGGCGACCATTGAGATACTGACTGGCTATGAAATGGGCGAGAGTATTCTGCATCTTGTGGTGCGACCCGGCAGTTTTTCTATCGGTGATACAAACTCGATAGACATAATTGAATCGGACGACCCCTGTGTAAAGGCACTCGAGATTCATGATCAGGTTGCCAACACTTTATCGAAGGTATTTGCGAGTCTCCGGGTGGCTGAACTTGATATTGCAGATGGCTATGATGCAAGGTTTCATGATTCATGGTTCGAAAGTTTCAATGCTGATGCGTTCAATGATGACGAAAAACAGATGATCCCTACCGTTGTGGCTCTTGAAACTGCAGAGCACGCAACGGATGACAGCATGCAGTCGTTTTCAAGGATACTGAGTTCTGGCAAACCTGTGCAAATTCTGATTAATATTGATCCGCACATAAATCCAGGCCAGGAATCTGATCTGGTAGGCGGACTTCGTACCGAACTGGCTTATCTGGGTGTCGCTCATCGACATGCGGTAATCAACCAGATGTCGGCTGCCAAATACGAGTCCCTGCTGTCGGGGTTTTCTTCGGCGCTTGGCAGCCACCAGGCATGTCTGCACCTGATCCATACAGGATTCACCGAACCCCAGCCTCTGCATCCCTGGATCATGGCAAGTGCTGCGCTTGAAAGCCGTGCCCATCCTGTGATGAAATTCGATCCAACCGACACTGATGTTGCCGCAGATAAAACCTTTGCTGGAAATCCCGGTGTTGAAGATAACTGGGCTACGAACACTGTCAGCTACATAAACGACAAGGATGAAACTGTTGAAGAGGAAATGGCTTTTACATTTGCAGATTACTGCCTGCTGAAGCCAGAACTCCTCGATCATTTCCGATTTGCGCCAGAAGGTTGCGTGACTGACGATCTGGTCAGTGTCGCTGAATTCCTGGATGCGGAACCAGATAATCAGAATCGCATGATTCCTTTTGTCTGGTCTGTCGATCAGGAAGGGTTGATGCACAGACTGGTGGTCTCACGCCGTCTTTTATTCGCCTGTCTTGACCGACTGAACTTCTGGCGAACACTTCAATCACTTTCGGGCGTTAAGAATGCCCATATCGACGAAGCGGTCAGAAAAGCTCGTGAGGAAGAACAGCAGCTTGCAATAAGTGAACGTGAAGAACTCACACGGGAACATGAAGAAGTGCTTCAAAATTCGATAGCCGAATCAGCAAGCGAGATAATGGGCAGGCTTACAAATATTCTGATGGAACTTGACCTTACTTCCGATGCGCCTATTGCAGCACCTGCCGCCACACCAGTTGAAACACCAGCAGCAGGCGCTGTTGCTGAAGAAAGTGAAACTGCTGAGTTGTCTGAGCCCGAAGCAGCAGCACCTGAGGTTGTTGAGGAAGAGGAGGATGAGGTCAGCTTTGACGAACCGTGGATTGATTCCATCTTCTGCACAACCTGTGATGACTGTCTGGTGCTCAACAAGCAAATGTTTGTTTACAACGATAATCGACAGGCAATCATTTCTGATCCCAAGTTGGGAACTTATTTGCAGTTGGTTGAGGCAGCAGAACTTTGTCCGGCACGTTGCATTCATCCTGGGAAACCGCTTGATTCCAGCGAGGCTGGACTCGATGATCTGATTGCCCGGGCAGAGCCATATAATTAATGGATAGCATACTGATTGCACCTGCTATCATGACAGGTATCGGGCTCTTTTTCGGGGTAATCATCGCGATTTCATATCGTTTCCTGAAAGTTGATGAAGATCCTAGAATTGAGGGAGCTAATGAGCTTTTACCGGGAACTAACTGCGCCGCCTGTGGTGAAGTTGGCTGTCTCCCCTTCGCTGAGAAGTTGGTAGCAGGGACGATCGTGCCAAGTAAGTGCACGGTTGCGAGCCCGGAGGAAATAGATGCCATCGCCGAGTACCTCGACGTTGATGTTGGCGATCATGAGAAACTCGTGGCGAGGTTAAAATGTGGCGGGGGAAGCGTACAGGCTCATCAGATAGCTGAATATCAAGGTTTTGAAGGATGTCGTGCTGCCGCTGTTGTTTCTGGCGGGGGAAAGGGTTGTTCCTGGGGTTGTCTTGGATTATCCGATTGCGAAATCGCCTGCACATTTGACGCTATTCACATGAACAACAATGGCCTGCCACAGGTCGACACGAATCTCTGCAATGCGTGTCCCGATTGTGTGGAGGCTTGCCCGAGAGACTTGTTTGAGCTGATTCCGCTCAGTCAGAACTTATACGTGCAATGCAATACACCACTGCTTAATGAAGCTGCGACCGATCTTTGCTCAACAGCGTGTGATGGCTGTGGAAAATGCGCTCTGGATGCCAGTCCAGGTTTGATTGAAATGGAGAATAATCTACCGGTAATTAACTATGCTTCGGGCGCCGAAGCTGCACCAGAAGCGATCTTTAGATGTGCCACTGATTCTATTAAATGGTTAACCGGTAACCAGTTTGAAGAGCAGGAGGAACGCGAGGTAAGAGGTATCCGTCATGGTTGACCTGACGGAAATGGCAGTGCGACTTTACCGCAAGTATTTAAGTGATAATCGAGGCGGTTCGGGAGAGGAGATCCAGATTTTGTTGTCTGGTGCTCAAGCGGTTGCAGTTGCTGAAGCGTCAATTTGTGAGAGTGCTGTACTGGGTGGTGATGAGGAGCTTCTGCGTTCATGGCAGGAGCAGATTGATCAACATGGTCAGAATGTTTTTGGCAAACCCCTCACGTCGATCGTTGGAAATTCCGCCAGATCATCTGTTGCCAGCGCCATTGGGTTGTCGTTGGCAGGAAAGCGTGCAACAACGTTCGTGACTGGACAAAATGTCGGTGCCGCACAGGATCTTTTATTTTCGGCTGCGGGTCGTCATTTACCGCTGGTGATTCACCTGACGAATATCGCCATGCCCGAACAGGGTATTGCAGGGGGCAGTGGTCATGAAGGCTACCATCTGAGTTCTGAGACTGGGGTTTTTACACTATTTGCTGAGAATGCTCAGCAAGCTGCGGATTTCTCATTTATTGCACGTCGGGTCGCCGAATCAGCCCTGGTGCCTGGACTTGTAGCAATAGACGCAGGCGAAACAGCAAGATCAGTACAGGACGTCAGTATCCTGAATCCATCACAGGTTCGGCAGTTTATCGGGCCAAATGATGTCAACATCGACGCGTCAACTGCAGCTCAGAAATTGCTGTTCGGAGAAACCAGGCTTCCTGTACCTCGCTGGCACGATGTAGATCGACCCGTGGTGGCGGGCGCGCTTTTTGATGCGCAGAGTTACAGTGTCGGTGCAACCGGCAGAGCGTTATATTTTGACGTTGCTCTTGGTGACATCCTGCAAAGCGCCTTTGATGATTTTGCAAACCTCACCGGTCGTCAGTATCAGGCCATTAAAACACACGGCCTGGCTCGAGCAGATACAGTCTTTATTGTGCAGGGCGCTGCATTTGAAACCGTTGTTTCTGTATCAGACACGCTGCAAAAGACGGGTGTGCTTGGCGTTACGAGCTTGAGACCATTCCCGGATCAGTTGTTGACGAAGTACCTGAAAGGTAAATCATGTGTAATCGTACTTGAGCGACTGATACCTTCTCCAGGAGAAGATTCACCGCTGTTGCGTGACGTGCGGCAATCTCTCTCGCGTGCCGTTGAGAAGGGCGGGCTGGACGGGGCGACGCTGCCGCCACTTAAGTCTGTTCAATATGGAATTGGCGGAGCCAAGCTTCGTGCGGCTGATTTGGCGATGGTACCATCCGCGATTGGAGAGAAAAATTCAGCAACCCTCCACATCGGGATCGACTTTAGCGCACAAGCCAGTCATCCGAAGCGTCAGGTTTTGCTTGATGAAATCAAACGAGCATATCCGGAGATAATGAGCACTGGCGTGAGAGCGAAGCAAGCCACGCTTGAGCTTGCTGGTGAGAAGACGGTCTCAATAGCGATACAGAGAACCTATAGTGACGGATGTCATGGCGTTGTGGCAGATGTCGCCGAGATCCTCTACCAGATCAAAAATGGAACCGTCAGAACTCGCAGCGCTTTCCCACAAGATGAACTGGCTCAAAAAACATGGCTTGAGCAGGCTGCTGACTTCCTGATTTATTCAAACAGTTCCGTCAAGGATCCCGGCGACGATGCGGCGCTGGATGTTATCTGTGCTTCGCTGGCCGAAGATGGTGTAGTGACGCCGATTGCCGCGCTCCTGTTACAACGACTTCGTAAAGGCGGATTCGTTGTTGTACCAACTTTCTCGTCTGAGCAAATGTCACAGATGTTCACTGCTTCCCAGAGAGATATCGTTTCATCAAAATCTCTACAGATCTTTTCGGTACCTGTCACGAGCATGATGACTCGAGGAGAAATTACCGAGACTGCCATGGGAGCAGTATTCGGTGCCATTATCAAAACATCATTGGTACAGCTCAAAGAGAGAAAAATTCTTTCGACCAGGGATGAGGCACTTCGATTACGGTCAGAACCCAATCGAGAGGGGTTGATGGAGTGCTTCAAGAATGGCCTCGATAGTATTGAACTTGTCGATTTAGCGACGATTCCTGAAACGGAAGCAGGAAAAGGAGCCAGCGTTGCCAAGTCTGCACCTGTTATCCTGAAGCAGCTGGCCGCAAAAGATGAACAGTTTGACAGCCTGCCGCGATTCTGGAATCAGACTGGTGTTTTATATCGTGACAGTCAGGCGGATCAGATTGCAGCGGATCCTTATATAGCCAGTGGTACCATGGCGCCGCTTAGTGCGACGTTCAGAGACTTTGCCGACAAGCGAACCAGAATTCCTCAGGTCAACCCCGAAAAGTGTACGGGTTGCGGAAAATGTTGGTCTGTATGCCCGGACAGCGCCATTGCGCCGCTGACGATCAGTCCATCCGAGCTCATCGACCATGGAATACGACAGGCAGGTGCCGACTCATTGCGTCAGCTTGCCAATCAGCTATCCAGCCGAATATTAAGCCAGGCCAGGAAACAGGAAATAGCACCGGATACCGAGGGCATGCTTCGTGAAACCTACGCGTGGTTAAGCGGCAAGATGGACCAGACACCGGATCGTCAGCAGGCAGTTGAAGAAGCCCTTGATCTGGTCTGTGGAAAAATCGGCGCACTGCCCGTCTCCGTAACGCAAGAATTCTTTGAGAATGCGGAGAACGTCAGCAAAGATAGTGGCGAACTCCTGTCACTGGTCGTGAATCCGGATACCTGTAAGGATTGCAGTCTATGTCAGAATGTCTGTGATGAAGAGGCGATCAAATTTGAATATCAACAGTCAGATAATCTAGCCAGTGCAAGGCAAATTTGGGACGTCTGGGCGGCGATGCCGGACAGCAAATCTGAGACTATTGAACGGGTCAGTGAATCTGATGAAGTGAGTCATCTGGCGGCGATCAATCTGTCTCGTTATTGTTTACTGAGTATGGCGGGGGGTGATGGTGCTGAATCCGGCTCGGGAGAGAAGATAGCGCTTCGAATGATTCTTTCTACAACAGAATTCAATCAACAGCCGATTATGAAACGATTTCTGGATGAGTTGGCTGATGCAAATGATGAGATCGTTAATGAAATAAGAGAATTGCTTGCAGTTAACCTGCCAGAGGAGGATCTGGACCTGCTGAGCAAGAGTCTGGAAAGCGTAAGAACACCACTGGTTGAGCTGAGTGAACTAGCTAAAAACGTAGAAACAACAGCTGACGTGAATCCTGTTGATGCAGCGAGACTCAGCAGATTGCTTAATATCTCAAATCGCCTAACAGATTTGCACTGGCGAATGTCAAGTGGCAGACAGGGGCTTGGCAGAGCCAGGTATGGCCTTGCAATAGCGCCAGGAACTGTTGCCACCTGGGCTACTTCATTTCCCTACAATCCGTTCCAGTCTCCCGTCGTCCTGGATTTCTCAAATGAGACACCTCAGCTTGCAGCTGGTTTGCTCGAAGGCCATCTTCGTGAAACCTGTGAATCGATTGCGCTTATTCGTCAAGCTCGGGTTGAGATTGAGCAGGCACCTGGACTGGAATTCGCCCTTGAGACTCTCTCGCAGTTGAAATGGCAGGATCTGACAGAGGATGAGCGTCGGATCTGTCCGCCTATGCTTGTTATTGGCAACGATAAATCATTTGGCGGTGAAGCTCTGGCTCAAGTGCTCTGGTCGCTGGGTTCCGACCTGCCGATTAAAATCATTTCCCTTGCTGATCTCGATCTGGGTATCTCAGGTTCGCATCAGGTTGCAGATTCAAGGGTCAACCTCGGATTACTTGCGATCACAGGTCGGTCGGCGTTCGTAGCCCAGACGTCCATTGCAGATGCTGATCATCTGTACAACAGTATTACACAGGCGATTCAGCACAATGGACCCGCGCTCGTTCGCATTCATAGTCCGAGCCCTTCCCGACACGGTTTCGAAACAGGTCAAACCATTGAGTCGGCGAGGCAAGCTGTCAGATCGAGAGCATTCCCTCTGTTTACATACGATCCTGGACTGGATGGTGTACATGGAACCCGACTGGACCTGTCAGGTAATGAAAATCTTGACGGTATCTGGAGCGATGATGACGAGCCATATACTCCGGCTCACTGGGCGTCAACTGAGCAGCGCTTTGCCAGTCACTTCAAACCAGTACCCGCGGATGAATCTGCACATGTAGCGCTTTTGGAATTCATCGAATTAAATGAAAGATCACGAAAAGGGAAGGCTGCCGTCATCTCTGTAGTGGCCGGTGAAAAAGAACTTCACTACGAGGTTGACGATGACCTTGTAAAGCTGGCTGACTCGAGTAGAGATAACTGGCAGGTACTGCAGGAACTTGCAGGTATTGTTACGCCCTTCACATCACAAGTTGAAGAGGCAGCGAGGCAGCAGGTTCAGGCAGAGCATGAGGCAGAAATCGCATCAATCAAAGAGGAACACGAACAACAGATCAGCGAACTCGATAGCAGTATCCGGTCAGATGTCGCGGGTAGAGTGCGAAGCCAGCTCATGCGGCTTGTGAATTCCGGCTCATCGAATTCAGAATAGTGGCTGAATCATGGTGAAGCTGAATCCGCTAAGTCTGCTTACCAGGAGTTTCCAACACGGTGTGCATCCGCAGTACCTCAAAGAACAGACCCAGGATCTTCCTATCCAGCGAGTCCCTTTTGTTGAAAACTATGTCATGCCGCTGGGTCAGCATATAGGTGTGCCATGCAAACCAGTTGTTGAAAAAGGTCAACGGCTACAAAGAGGTGAGTTGATTGCTGAACCCGGTGGGTTTGTGTCAGTTTCATTACATAGTCCCGTTACCGGGGTGGTAAATGAGGTTGACGAATTTCGTACCTTCGATGGAAATTTCTCTCAGTCAATCGAGATAAAGGCCGATCCGTTTGCGGCACAGGAACCGGCCATTGGCCCTGCCATTGACTGGGAGTCAATGGGTATCGATGATTTTATTCAGACAGTGCAGGCAGCCGGAATTGTTGGCATGGGCGGTGCTGCGTTCCCCGCCCATGTAAAGTTTTCAATACCTGACGGGCAGCAGATTCGCTCTCTTCTGATCAATGGTGCTGAGTGTGAACCTTATCTTACCAACGATCATCGTCTGATGATGGAAAGACCTGAAGCTTTGCTAAAGGGAGCCGAGATAGTCAGGCAAAAACTCGGTGCAGAAGAGATTGTGATCGGTGTTGAACTCAACAAGCCTGAAGCCATTGAAATACTGCACCAACATATTAAACCGGGTGATCCGGTCAGAGTTGAATCTCTTGAGGTCAAATATCCCCAGGGCGCGGAGAAGATGCTTATCAGAACCGTCTTTGGCCGTGAAGTTCCCGCTGGTCAGTTGCCCCGGGATGTGGAGGTTAATGTCAGTAATGTCAGCACTATCGTTGCCATTGCTGACTATTTCGATCATGCCATGCCATTAATAGAACGCATCGTGACAGTGTCTGGACCGGGTGTCAGTTATCCCGCCAACCTCATTGTGCCACTCGGTACACCCGTTAGGGATGTACTGCAGTTTTGTGGCGGTCTGAAAGATGAGGCGATGGAAGTGATTATGGGCGGACCTATGATGGGGAAGCCGATTGCGAGCCTTGATGCACCTGTTGTAAAGGGTTGCTCAGGCATTCTTGCCTTTACAGAAGAACAAACGCTGAAGCGCAGAGAGTATCCGTGCATACGTTGTGGTCGTTGTGTTGAAGCGTGTCCTTACTTCCTCAATCCTTCCAGATTCGCAAGGCTGGCCAGGGCCAGGATGTATGAAGAGATGGAAGAGTATTCAATATTTGATTGTGTCGAGTGCGGCTGCTGTACTTTTGCCTGCCCGTCTGCGATACCCATAGTGCAATTGATTAGAACAGGCAAAGATCAACTGCGAAATACCCAGGCGAGTGCGAAATGAAGCAGAGAGATCCTGAGCTACTCCTGCAACATGCACCATTTTTAAGGGAAGGGAAGACGACGCCCAGCGTAATGGTCGATGTCTTGATCGCCCTGGTACCGGCGACTCTGGCTGGATTGTGGTACTTCGGGATTGGTGCATTCCTTGTGGTCATGGCCAGTATTCTGGGTGCTGTTCTGACTGAGGTTGCTTTCATAAGTAAGCAGCATCGAGGTGAGTCACTGTTAGATGGCAGTGGTCTCCTAACCGGGCTGTTACTTGGTCTTACCCTGCCTCCTGCCTTGCCCATGTGGATGGCGTTTATTGGTGGTGCTGTTGCTATCGGTTTAGGTAAAGTCATCTGGGGCGGTCTTGGCAATAACCTTTTCAACCCCGCCCTGGTGGGCAGGGCGTTTCTGCTGGCCACATTTCCTATCGCCATGACAACCTGGACGACAGCGGATGAGTCCTTTTGGACCTTTAGAGCGAGTAACTTCGACATTCCGTTTACCTATACTGAAATCGATGGCGTTACTGCTGCAACACCGCTTGGTTTACTTAAATTTGATCAGGAAGTAACGCCTCTGTCTGATCTATTCATGGGGACTACCGCCGGTTCCATTGGCGAGACCAGTGGCCTGCTACTGATCCTTGGCGGGGTTTATCTCTTTTTCAGACGTGATCTGGACTGGAGAATCCCGGTCAGTATTCTTGTTACGGTTCTGATCTTCTCCGGTATTCTTGGTTTGTTCGATGCTGAGCGATTTCCGGCACCTTTGTTCTCCGTGTTTTCAGGTGGTCTGTTGTTAGGTACGATCTATATGGCGACAGATCCGGTTACCTCGCCTACAACACCTCTTGGTACATGGATTTTTGGTATAGGGGTTGGTCTTCTGGTGATTTTGATTCGAGTATTTGGAGGTATGCCTGAAGGCGTCATGTACTCGATCCTTTTGATGAATGCTGCAACACCGCTGATAGATAGGTTTACTCAACCACGGGTTTTTGGTCATCTGAGAGGTGATCGTGACTGAGATCATCACCGCAAATCGACCCGATGCGGAGGCAGATCCACCACCTATCCGACTCATTGCCACGCTTGCGTTGGCCGGGTTGATTTCGGGCGTCGCTATCGTTGGTATATTTGAAGCAACGTTTGAAACTATTGCGGTGAATAAAGCCCGGGAATTGCGTGCAGCAGTATTCAAGGTGTTGCCTGGCGTATCCCAGATGCAGGAACTTACCTACGCTGATGAGCAGCTTGTGCCCGTTACCGAGGGAATGAGTAGTGAGAATAGTATTTACGCTGGATACGATAAAGAGCTGAACTTTGTAGGCTATGCCATTCCTGGTGAAGGACCGGGATTCCAGGACACGATCAAACTGCTGTATGGTTATATTCCGGCAGATCGAAAAGTGATGGGAATGGAAGTCCTCGAAAGTCGTGAAACACCAGGGCTTGGAGACAAGATATATAAGGATGATGTGTTTGTCGGGAGTTTCCGAGATCTGCCGATTGATCCCATAATCGAGGTGGTAAAGAAAGGCCGTGGCGGAAAGGACAACCAGGTAGATGCCATTACTGGTGCAACAATTTCCTCACGAGCGGTGGTGAGAATTATCAATGAGAACAACGCGAAGTGGCTTGATAATTTGCCATCGCCTGGTAGTGAACCAGGTTTGAGGGTCGAAACAAACGAGGTTGTTCATGATTGAGTCTGAGAATCAAGACTACAACGAACTCATTAAGGGGATCTGGCGAGACAACCCTGTATTCGTGCAGGTTCTTGGAATGTGTCCAATGCTGGCTGTAACCAATTCAGCAATTAACGCCATCGCAATGGGAATGGCAACCTTGTTCGTGCTGGTGGGTTCAAGCTTTCTTGTGGCTACCTTTAAGAAATGGATTCCAAAGCAGATCCGAATTTCCTGTTTTATTATTATTATCGCAACCTTCGTTACGGTAGCTGACTACACATTGCTCGCACTCATCCCGACTGTACATAAAGAATTGGGTGCCTTCATTCCCCTGATCGTCGCCAACTGCATGATCCTTGGCCGTCAGGAAGCTTTTGCCTCGAAGAATACAGTTCGCCTGGCCGTCATGGATGCGTTAGGCATGTCGGCTGGATTTGTGTTTGCACTCTTCACGCTTGGTGCAGTACGAGAAATATTGGGATCCGGATCCCTGTTTGGTGTGGATCTGTTTGGTGGGGCTTTTGAGCCGTGGATCATTATGATTCTACCGCCCGGCGGCTTTCTTACCCTTGGTCTGATTCTCTTCTTCTTCAACTGGGTGACTCACCGTCGAGAGATCTTTCTGGAACGAGTGGCCGAAGCAGAGAGGAGTGGCAGCTGATGCAGGAACTCTTCTGGATATTCATCAGTTCACTGCTGATAAATAATTTTGTTCTGACATACTTTCTGGGTATCTGCCCGTTTTTGGGCGTTTCAAATTCTCTCGAAACTTCATTTCGACTCGGGCTTGCGACGACGTTTGTGATGCTGGTTACTGCGCTGTGTGCCTGGGTACTTAATACCTATCTTCTGATTTACGCACCGTACCTAAGATTGATCAGCTTTATCGTCGTTATTGCGAGTACGGTTCAGTTTATCGAAATGCTAATCAAGAAAATGAGCCCGACCCTCTTCAGAGCACTGGGAATATTCCTGCCACTTATCACGACCAACTGTGCCATACTTGGTCTGGCAATATTCTCAACCAATCGCGGGTATGGATTTCTTGAAGGTATCACTTACGCTTTGGGTGCAGGATTTGGATTTACCATTGCCATGGTACTTCTGGCGGGTTTAAGGGAAGAGAGTGAACTCTCGGAAGTACCGGCATTAATTGAAGGCACCGCCATGAATCTCATTATCGCTGGTATTCTCTCCATGGCATTCATGGGTTTTGCCGGTTTATTCAGTTCGACCTGATCATGACCAGTTATATTCTCCCCATTTTGGTGTTAAGTCTTGGATTCGGCTGCTGGGCAGTGTTTCAACTCTGGGTGGGTCGTCAGGCTGACGGTACATCAATCGATCAGGAAGAAAGTGCATGTGCAGACTGCGGAGCGCCTTGTTCTCCTGAGGAAGCTGATACCGATCACAAGGCTGCCTAGATAAATCTGCCTGATACTCATCCCGGATCTCAGCGTAAGGTTTTAGTGGCTTCGATAGGCTGTCTTCAGGCTGGTGAATGTCTTATGCGGATTCTTTATTTACTGGCTCAATGGGGGAGTTTTCAGAGGGACGGATTGGTAAAGTGATACTGACACTCATCCCGTATAAGCTACGATTTGTGAGTGTGACGGAACCCTGATGTTGATTGACGATTCTGGCAACAATTGCCAGGCCAAGACCAGTTCCTTTCGCTCTTGTAGTGACGAATGGATCAAACACGCGATCCAGCTGATCTGGTTCAATTCCGCAACCATTGTCTTCTACTCTGACTTCGAGGTTCTGTTCGATAATAGACACGACGATATCCACCTGAGGATCCCTGTCACCATTCGAATCAGTTGCCTGGATCGCATTTTGCATCACGTTACTCAGCGCCCGTCTCAATTTGGTTGCATCTGCATAAACACCTGGCAATCCTTTTTGAATGTCCTGAACCACCTTCACATTGCTCTCGTTGACGGTTCGATGAAGCCCCGATACGGTAGATTGAATAAGATCATCAATACGGATCCACTCACATCGAAGTTCATCGGGTGTTGAATAGCTAAGCACGTCTGAGAGAATTTCTTCCATGTATCGAACCTGATCCAGTGATATCTGCGCCAGCTCCTTTTGTTCTTCGATGGATGTCTCGTGATAGTGACGTGATATCATCTGAAGACTCATTTTCACTGTTGACAGGGGGTTTCTGATATCGTGAGCGATCACATTAGCCATTCGCCCGACACTTGCCAGTTCTCTGTTCCGTGTCAGCTCGGTAGATGTCTGTCGTATCTCATCCTCCAGTCGGCGCTGCTCATTGATATCTTCTTTGACTGCAAGGTAGTGGGTGATAGCGCCACTTTCATCCCGTAACGCGGATATTCTTGCCGATTCCCAATACAATTCACCAGACTTCTTTTTGTTGTGAAAAACACCCGACCATGATTTCCCCATGGTGATGTTTTTCCACAAATTCCGGTATTCAAACGGGGTCGTTTCACCTGACTTTAGTATGCTGGGTAATCTACCAACGACTTCTTCGCGGCTGTAACCAGTTAGCTGGCTGAATTTGGGGTTGACGTATTCGATGACCCCACCCAGGTTAGTGATCATTACTGTATTTGGACTTTGTTCAACCGCAGCGCTCAGCTTACGTAACCTTTCTGAATTTTCTCTCTCCTCGGTAATATCGCGACCAATCAGAGTAATGCCGTACATTTTCCCGTCGGTGTGTACAGTCAGTGTTGCATTCCAGATAAAGCGCAAGGTATTGCCTGATTCCGTGACGATAAGACATTCGAATGGCTCAATACTATCCTGGGTTTTCCGGATCAGGTTTAATTGGTCCTGTACGCTTTCTTGCGCAGTCTCTTCAACAAACAATGAGACCCAGTTCTTGTCGAGCAGCATATCTCCTGTGATTCCACTTTTTTCCTGAAAGTAGTGATTGCAAAATAATATAACGCCGGTTTCAGACAGGGTTATTGCTGCCAACTGGATATTTTCCAGCGAATCCTTGAAGTGCTTTTCAAACAGAATCTGCTCGGTAGAGCGAGTATGTCGTACCTGCCAGCTGGCGAAAACTCCTGTTGCCACTACAATGACAATAAGCAGCAGGAGGTAAAAGAACTGGTTCCGCTCGATGAATTCTCTTCCGGCGGATTCGGCAGCATATTTGTCAACAAACGAAACAATTTTCCAGTGATATGACTGGTTGTTATCAGCATCATCAGGTTGAGTACCGGCAATTCCGATCTCGTAATCATCAATGGTTGAAAAGGAATAGATCCCTCTTTTGTTGCTGATCTGATCTTTGTGGCTGTATTTAATGGCTGACCACACCTCCGGGTGGAGACTATCAAAGGACTCATGTTCTCTTGTAACATACGTCCAGGGGGAGGTTGATTCAGCCGCGATCAGCCAGAAACCGGTTGGAGCGACCAACATGATATTTTCTGAGAGATTTTCTGCGGTTTGGAGAAATTGGCTAAGCAGGTGATAGCCATCGAAATTCAGAATCAATGCGCCGACCGCATTGTTCTCGGAATCATAGAGAGGTGTTCCCAGCCTTACCGTAGGTTGCTGTGGAAGTTCCACGACGTTGTTTTCAACATTGAGATCCAGAGGTGAGATGTAAATGCTCCCTCTGGGTGCTTTGATGGTCTGCTCGAAATAGTAGCGTGATGCTTTATTCTGCAGACCATTGCGGGGTACAGAGAAAGCATTGCCCTTGTCATAGTTGATCCGAATAATTTCATCGCCTTTCTTATCCAGAATACGGATCTGATCGTAGATACCGCGGATATTGCTGAAGGAAATAAACTGCTCAATCAGTTTCTCACTGTAAAGATCAGTTTGCCCGGTTTTAAAGATGTGACGATCAATACCGTCGAGTAACAAGCGTGAATCTGTGACCAGTCGAACCATCTCATCAGCCATAACCTTGTGCATGAGTTCCACATTGAGTTTTTCGTGGTTGAGCAGCTTCTGGGTATCTTTACTGACGTTGCTTTCGTAGTGGATAAGCAGAGTTGCAGAAAACAGTAATAGGGCAGGTAGCAGAAATTTCAGACTAAAAAGAAGATAGTCTGAGGAGGCAACGAGCTTCAGTTTCTGGATTGGCTTGTTAATCATTGGGTTCATATTGTACAGACATCAGGATGCGCTTTTCCTACTTCCCTTGAAAACTCGGTGGCCGCTTTTCTTTGAATGCCCGTCTACCTTCAGCGCCATCCTCGCTCTGTGATACGCCAAGAAGCTCGTCTCTGGCCAGGGCCGAAAGCTCACTTGGGCCCCGCGGGATAGTCTGGTTTACAAAGGATTTGATAGTTTGAACCACAAGCGGCGCACTGCGCTCAAAAATCTCCGCATACTCGAGAGCGGCTTCAAGTTGAGTACCCGCAGGTACAACCCGGTTGACCATACCAACCTCATAGGCACGCTGGGCATCCAGATCCTGCCCCAGTAACATGAATTCCATGGCTATCTTGTGAGGTATGCGGACGGCACACCCAGCGATAAGACCGCCTGTAAATCCCACCTGAGCTTCAGGATACTTAAAGATAGTATTGTCTGCGGCAACAACCAGGTCGCACATTTGAACCATGATGTAGGCACCACCGACACAATAGCCGTGTACGGCAGCGATGATGGGTTTATTGAGAGGCACACCGACACCCGGTACGCCTTGCCACATTTCCAGGGGCGGACTCTTAATATCAGCACCTACCGAAAATGCCCGGTCACCTTCCGCACACAATATGGCGCATTTCTCTTTACTCGCTGCATAACGACGCCATGCGCTACGTAAATCCTGAATAAGATTCTCATCGAGTGCATTCAGCTTTTCAGGTCTGTTCAATCGAATGATGGCCGTTTCACCGGTCACCTCATAACTCACAGTTTCAGTCATTGTGTTCTCCATCTGGTTTTTCGACAACATTACAAGGCATCAATTCCGGGTGGGCAGGGTACTAGCAGACGACCGTTCAGCTAGCTCTTTTAGTTCTTTTTCATTGAAGTCGGTCAAATCCAGGGGAAATACTCCGCTATTCAGGGATTATTGGCAAATGCGCTTTATACCCTCGAACACTGTAACTACCATAAGGCGCTCCTTCTGTAACGGTGCTGAATTCTTCCTCGACAGGTTCCTCCTGTGAACAGGCAAACAGACAGAGCGTAAAGGTTAGCATTGATACGATCACTAAGACCTTGTTTAGAGCCCGCTGCTGAATAGGTGTGATATTCATTTTTGTACTCAGATCCCACTGGGTCTGGTGTCTGTGAAGTGTAAATACCTGAGTTCGCCTTGCCAACCGACGTATATGAGATCCTCCGACGTGAACCGTGCGACTTGGGCACCATATCTGGGGACCCTTCGATAGGTGCACTGACTGGTGTGTCAGGCATTGAATATTTTTGCGTGTCGTGCAATCAAATGCTGTATTCATCCGTCTATATGGTATTGGGAGTCCTGACAGGCGTAAGCCTGGGACCATTTTGGGACCAGCATCAAGTCAGGGTACCCCACAACGATCATTCATTTTTTAGAGGAAGAACAAATGAAAATAAAATATCTGTTGAACGCACTTGCAACGACTCTGCTCATGCTGGGTAGCGCGCTGAGTTTCGCTGGCGGCTGGGATAACGAGAAAGGCCTTGACCAGGTGACTGTCGATGCAGAACTTGTCTGCCTGGGTTGCAGTTTGAAGAAGCTGTCTGGTGCGAATGCTCAATGTGGTCTATATACCCTGCATGATGTTGGTGTAAGGCTCGCAGACGGATCTCTGCTGACTATCGTTAACAATGCTGCTGGTCATGACACGATTCGGGCTCACAAGCTGGTCATTGGCAAGAAAGCAAAAATCACAGGTTGGTTGTATCCAAATGCGAATCACATTGAAATTGATTCGATTGATATTGCAGGCGTGTCCGGTAATCAGCTCGTTACAGCTGCCTGGGAAGAAGATCAGAAAGTCGCCAAGGCATTGCTGGCACGCAAACCTGGTGAGGCACCTGTGCACTCCCAGGATGAACATAGCCACTAAAGATCTGTTCTGACCTTTGGCCTCAGGGAGAATTAAGTGGAATCAGTATCTGAACTGTTGATATCGAGTCTGGCAAGCGGCTCGATATTGGCACTCGCCCTTGCGTATTCAGGCGGCGTTTTAACAAGTGCTACTCCCTGTGTATACCCGATGATTCCTATCACAATAGGGGTCATTGGTTCTTCAGCGGAATCAGGGAGATTGAGAGGGTTTATCAATTCACTGATTTACGCAACCGGACTGGCATCGGTTTATGGCGGGTTAGGCGTTATTGCCGCCGCCTCCGGTCAGATGTTCGGGGAGATATCGACCAACCCCTGGGGCTACTTTCTGGTTGCCAACCTTTGCCTGGTTTTTGGTGCCTGGATGATAGGCTGGATTCAGATACCTCACGTCGGCGTGAGTACAATGATTGGTGACAAGGTGACGATAGGATGGCTCAGGCTTTTCCTGATTGGTGGTGCTTCTGGGCTGGTTGCCGGACCATGTACAGCACCGGTGCTTGCGACCTTGTTAACATTCGTTGCCAGCACCGGCAATGTAATATACGGTGGGATTCTGTTGTTTGTTTTCGCCTTTGGCCTCTCGACCCTGCTGATTGTTATCGGTACATTTTCAGGATTTTTAGCAGCAATGCCGAAATCAGGGAACTGGATGAACTGGATTAAGGGCGGCATGGCATTGATCATGTTTGGTGCTGGTGAATATTTTCTCGTACAGATGGGCCTATTACTTTTTTAAAGGAACTAGCAATGAAGACATTACAATTACTGCTGGCTCTTATCTCGGTCACGTTTGTCACTGGCCTTAACGCCGGAGTCGGAACTGGGGTTGGTGATACTGCTGCTGATTTTACGATTGCCCGTCTGGACGGCAGTGTTTTCAAATTGTCAGATTACAGGGGTAAGAAAGCTGTGAATCTGGTTTTTTGGGCAACCTGGTGCTCCAACTGCAAAGTAGAAATTCCAGAGATTAAGTCACTTCATGCGGCTCACGGAGAAAATATCGAAGTACTGGCGATCAACGTAACGGTTAATGATTCACTAAAGCGTGTGAACCGATATCAGGAAAAACACGAATTGACGTACCCCCTTGCGTTTGACGAAGGTCGTAAGGTTACACAGATGTATGGTGTCATGGGAACGCCCACATTGTTTGTAATCGACATTAATGGCGTCATCCGATACCGTGATGCGGAAACACCGGATGATATCGAAACACATCTCAATGCACTCTTAGGCAGGTAGCAAATAACCCGGGCACTGGTCTTATGTTTAGTCATTCGGAGCTGGATTCACTTTTTCGCTATTCATTGTCACTTTGTCATGATAACGATGAAGCATATGACCTACTCTACAACAATATTGAAAAGCTCATTGGTTCAAACTCGGAGCTATTGCAAATAAACAGCAAGATGGCCTTTATGAAACGGTGCATCCGGAACAGTTATCTGGATGTCCGGCGTCATGAAAAGATCCGTCTAATCAAGAGCGATATTCTTAAGCTCGGTTATGAGGAAATGCAGAGAGAAATTGATTCCCTTGAAGATACCATCATAAGGGAGCAGGAGGTCGAGCATCTGTTAGGGGATTTACAGAGTGATGAAAGAGAGTTGCTCTACCTGTGGGCGGTGGAAGACTTCACAGCTCAGGAAATTGCCGAGATTCAGGGTGGTGCCAGAGGCACCTGGTTGTCTCGAATTCACAGGATCAAAAAGAAGCTTCGTGCTAAAACACAAACAGAAACTTCCCCAAAGCAGGGGGATCAAATATGAAAAACTTAAGAGAAGCCTTTAATGCTCACTACAGACAGCAGTCGCTTTCCGAGAAACAGTTAAAGGACTTGATGGCACTGCAACAGCATTCTGAATCTGCTGATGTGGTAAGTGATGAGAAAAACCACCGGCTCAGTTTCACAGGAAACAATATTCGGTACTTTTTGGCGATTGCGGCATCATTTGTTGTTATTAGCCTCACTGGTCTTCTGTATAACATCAACAGCGTGGATGCCAGAGAAAAGGTTGCACTGGAAATCGCTTACAATCACTCCAAAAGAATGGCGCTTGAAATTGCTTCCAGTAATTTGAATGACGTGGGTGCACATTTGTCCGAGCTAGACTTTACCCTGGTTGATTCTGTTAGGACCGATGAATCCGAGTGGAACCTTCTGGGAGGACGTTACTGTTCCATTCAAGGGAAACTGGCGGCACAACTTAGAATCAAACAAACAACAAATGACAGCTATCACACCTATTATCAGGCGATTATTCCTGATGATTTCGAATTGGGAGGCTCCACCTACTCTACCTGGGTTGAAGGCACATATATCGAACTCTGGGTTGAAGGTGGGCTGCTACTTGGTCTGGCCGGAGAAGGACCGACAGGCTAGTTTTAAGATCGATCGCAATTAATTACCCACTTCAGTATATGATGAGTCTCTTTTTTTGGGGAGGAAATCGCAAATGAAAATAGGATTGATTTCAGATTCCCATGATCATGCGGATCATGTGAGCCGTGCTATTTCTGTATTTCAAGATCAGCATGTAGATGTAGTGATTCATGCCGGAGATGTTGTCTCACCGCCAATCGTCAGTCTGTTTCAAGGCTGCGGAATGGAATTGCATGGTGTCTTTGGCAACAATGATGGCGAAAAGTTGGGTCTTACAAAATTATTTGAAGCAGCTGATGGTGAATTGCATGGTGATTTTGCTGACTTTGAATCTGGCGGTTTACGCTTTGGTGTTTACCACGGAACAAGTGATCCTTTGCTGAAGGCAATTGTCGCTTCCGATCTATATGATGTTGTTGTCTCGGGTCATATACATCAGGTGGTAAATAAAAAAGAAGGGGAAACTCTGGTACTGAATCCAGGCAGCGCGCACGGTTTTGGGCAGGAAGCCACGGTGATGGTGCTGGATTCGATCGACAAGGAAGTGACAGTCATTCGGCTTGACCCGTACGCAAAGACAGTTTAATCCCGGTTCTCCGTCAGGGGCTGGCACAATGCGATCCTTGGGACAACCACCGTGGCACATGGAAAGGACATAGCACTGAAGGCAATCGGCGGGTGAAGAGTCGGTTTCCTGTCAGTCGACAGTTGATTCGGTCCTCAACTGTCTTTTTTGCCGGATTTATCCATGCCTGCAACTGCACGCTCTTTGGGCGCGCTGTCATAAACGCCGCGAAAATCCCGGAAAGGACCATCCCTCCATTCCAGGGCAGACTTCAGCCCGTCATCACGAACTCTCCGTCCCCACTCGGAAGCCGCGTCACGGCGAGCACTTAATGCCTGGATTTCAGTTCCTGCAGCGAGACCCTCGCGAATTCCCATTGCCTCGTATTGACGATTTACAGCACGCTTCGTGAACATCAGCATTTCATTGTCAATGTATCCCATACGGCGTGCGAATTTGATCGTGAATTCATCCAGGTCCTCGATGGGCACGGCGTAGTTTGCCCACCCGTACTGCGCCATTTTCGTTCCGGAAATATTGTCTCCTACGAAGGCAAATTCTCTTGCGATGGCGGGTGGCAGGTGCCACGGAGACCACACCATGTCCATGGTGGTCATGGCTCGAACCGGGGGGTAGCCGATATTTGCATCCTCTGCAACAATCCGAAAATCACAGATTGTTGCGAGTTCCGTGCCTCCCGCAAGGCAATACCCCTGGATCTGGGCAATGACAGGTTTGGCGAGTTCCCATATGGTCCAGTTGGTCATCACCACGTGTCGTGCCCACTGGTCCCGACCCGGGTGAGTGGTACCGGTTGGAGGCATTTTCGATCTGGGATCCACATATTCATCGTCCTTGGCTGTCCTTGAAGGCGAGAGATCGTAGCCTGCCGAAAAAGATCGACCAGCAGCCTTAAGGATAATGACACCCACTTCCGGATCGTGTTCTGCCTCACGCATTGCATCCATAATCTCTGCGCGAAGATTATTACTCAGTGCATTCAGTTTTTCGGGTCGATTAAGCGTGATAAAAGCGAGTCGTTCGTCGGTTTCATAAAGGATGTCTCGATATTCCATGTTGAATTCCTTTGCTGATGGGAGTCCCTTTCAAAAATAACATAGGGCTTCTCACCTTCCAAGGGCGTGAAGCAGGCTTGTGGTTTGCGGCACTTGTTCTGTTTAGATATCACATCGCTTTGCTTTGCACTTGCTGATATTGATATTCTGACCTCGGTGCAATATCCGCTCTACATGAGTCATGTGGCGATGCGATTTATTCGTCGTGTCGTCAGTACAGCCGATGAGGAAAAATGACGATGACAATCGAGACTTTTCGTGAAGAGATAAGAGAATGGCTGAACGAGAACTACACTGCTCAGTTCAAAAGTTCCGCAGAAGGAAGTGAAGACCGCAGAGAATGGATTCGACGGCTGGCAGACAAGGGCTGGATAGCTCCCCATTGGCCGAAAGAGTATGGCGGGGGTGGACTCAACTTCCAGGAACATATTGCATTGATACAGGAATTCCGCGCAGCGAATGTAATTGTGCCGCCGGATAACGGTGGGCAGGGTCTGAATATGATCGGTCCTACACTTCTGGAGTATGGGACCGATGAGCAGAAGAAACGTCATCTGCCAAAAATAGCTCGCGGTGAGGCTCAGTGGTGTCAGGGTTACAGTGAACCTGGGTCCGGATCTGATCTTGCCAGCCTTTCCACCAGGGCTGTACTGGATGGTGATCACTATGTGGTCAATGGGCAGAAGATATGGACCTCCGGTGCTGATGTCGCCGATTGGATTTACGTGCTGGTACGCACTGATCCTGACGCACTGAAACATGATGGTATCAGCATGGTGATACTCGATATGAATCAGCCGGGTGTCACCGTCAGACCGATTCAATTGATATCGGGGACATCACCTTTCTGTGAGACCTTCTTTGACGACGCCATTGCAGTTGATCTGATTGGGAAACCCAATCACGGCTGGACCATAGGTAAACGGCTTCTGCAACACGAACGATCAGGGATATCGGGCATGGGTGCAGGTGGCGCCTCGGCCCGTTCCACTGAACCCCAGGTTTATTATCTGGCGGAACTTGCCAAGAGATACGCCGGGGAAACCGATGACGGTGGGATTGCCGATCCGGTTTTTCGAGATGAGATTATTCAACACAGGCTCAACCAGTTGTCTTTCCAACTCACACTGGCTCGTACCCGCGAAGAAAACGTGTCCGGCAGCACCCTTGGACCAACCACTTCGATCTTCAAAGCAGTTGGCGCCAACTTGAGCAAGACGGAAACATCTTTGCAGGTCAGGCTGATGGGATCTCAGGGAACCGGCTGGGAGGGTGATGGTTTCACCGCCGCCGAGTTGGGAGCAACCAGGATGTGGCTGGGTTCCCGTGCCAGCAGTATTGCAGGAGGCACTAACGAGGTTCAGCTCAATATCATTGCCAAACGGGTGCTTGGACTACCTGACTAGGACTCTTTCCTGCGGGAATTGAGTACAGCGTGTTTAAGTCAGACGATTGAACATCTCAGAAACCGGGTGCATTCCTGGGAAATCTCGGTATGAATCGACTTTCTTCACCGAACTCATTTTCTACCGCTACGGTGTCACCCTGCAATGTGACGAGTTGTTCTGTTACGTAAAGTCCGAGACCAATGCCTTCCTGTTTCAGTTCATGTCCATCATCCAACCGTACAACAACTTGAACAGGTTTTCTGGATATTTGTGCAACAAATGCCGTTGTTCGGAACATTTGATTAGCTGTTGGGCTTGATTATTTCCATGGCCTTTTTATCCGATATGGTTCTGATGCCGGCTGTGGTTAAAGTGTATTATTCTGATTTTGACCCGGTCAAAAATTAGCAGGAAGAAATAGTGCTTACATAAACGAAAATTTCCTGGTGTCTGCTATTTTTTCCCGGCTTTGTGAAAGGCCACCATACCGGCAAATATGGAACTATGTTCTACGGATGCAAATCCTGCGGTACTCATCAGGTCCGAAAGCTCCTCCGCTGAATAAAACATCTTCAGTGCCTCAATAAAGTAGTCACGGCAGTCGAGTGATGCCTGATCACTGTTGAACAGCCAGGACGTAAGATTCAGACAGAATTTCAGATAAATGTAGTATGCATTTTCAACCAGTTTGTTTCTGGGCCGCAACATATCACAGTGGTAGAAGTGTCCACCGGGCTTAAGAACTCGGTGGATTTCCTTGCTCACCTGCATAATACCGAGATGGCGGGATGCATACTGCAGTGTCACTACATCGAAATGCTCATCGGGGTAGGGCAACTGATGCACATCGCCGATGTCTGATTTAATGGTAAACCCAAGCCTGGATGCTCGCTCTGCCCCAACTTGCTGCATATCCTGACTTCTGTCGATTGCCTGAACATCCATGCCGGGTTGTTTTTTAAGCAGCGCAATTCCCATGACATTGGTTCCTGCACAGACATCAAGAACTTTGTCGCCAGGCTTGACATCAATGGTCGATACAAACCTTTTTAGCCAGACTCCTAATAGACCCAGACTCGCGATAACGTTAGCTCGATCATAGTATTTGGCTACATCAGCGAATACTTTATCCAGTTCTCCGTTCCAGATCCCCGAAAAAGATTGCCGGCGATCTGACTCATTTTTGTTAAATGCTGCTTCCGAATGTGTTGCCATTTGCACTTGATCCCGACACCTTATTAAAAAACCACGCTGGGTACTGTTGTTGATCCAGGGAATTTATTTCGATTGATAATACAGGTGCAGTTTACTGCACATCATGCCCTAAGTTGAATGATAAGAATGTGAAAACAGGAATTAAATTGATAAATAATACCCCGGCCATGGTCACCAGTCTGCGCGGGTGAATACCGGCATTGAGGGCGAGCAGGGTGCCAAACACACCTGCAACCAGAGTACCCGGAAGCAAAAGCAAACCCAGTGGAGAGCGATTTGATCTACCTCACTCGGTGTAGTTTTCTCATTCGGGTTCATGATTGGTTGTTTTCAGATATTCATCCTGAAACCCCGCTTGAATCAGGAAGGCAGAATATCGATACTGCTGGATCAGATATTTTGTAAGGAAACGGCAATGAGGCAACCGGTCAGCTATATCAAGCAAACCAGGGATTTGTATGACAGCCTTGGATATGAACCTTATTCGTGGTTTGAAGCGGAGACTGAACCTGATTTTGTCAAGCCAAAAAAACCCTTGTCAGAGAGCAAGCTTGGATTGGTGTCGACAGCAGGTACTTACGTTGCAGGCCAGGTAGCCTATTACTACAAGGACGATACCAGTATCCGAGCAATTTCAAAAAACACCCCAGTCAGTGATCTCAGGTTCTCACATGTAACTGAAAACTACCTCGGCGATGCCAGAGAAGACCCTTGTTGTGTGGTGCCCATCGAAGCATTGCAAACGCTGGAATCTGATGGGACCATTGGCGGACTCGCGGAAAACTATTTCTCCTGTATGGGAGGTATCTATTCTCAGCGGCGGGTAAGAGACGAACTGATCCCCACACTGGACGAGGCAATTACAAATGAAGAAGTCGATGTCCTGTTGCTGGTCCCATTGTGACCGGTGTGTCATCAGACCGTGAGTCTGATAGCGCGACATTTTGAAGCAAGTGGCTTACCTACACTGATTTTGGGGAGCGCTTCGGATATTCTTCAATCAGGGAAACCACCCAGGGCTAAATTTCTGGACTATCCACTCGGCTTCGAGTCTGGTCGGCCGTTTGATGCTGAAAATCAGCTGGCGGTTGTCGCTGAAGCTATCAAGGGTTTTGACAGTATGGTTGCACCGGGCATAGATAAGCTAGATTTTAGCTGGGAAGAAGGCTGGCAGATGATCGCAGAGCGCAACAAAAATGAAATCGGTGCTGATCAACGATCACCCCGTGATATGACGCCCCGCTATCAGACAGAACGAGACAGAGAACTGGCAGAAGATCATGGATAACGCGACCCTGCGGCGTATTCTCGACGAGACCAGAACAATCGCCATGGTTGGCCTGTCCGGCAACTGGTTCAGACCAAGTTATTTTGCTGCCAAGTACCTTCTTGACCGGGGTTACAAGGTGATCCCGGTGAATCCAAACTATGAGGAAATCCTGGGACAGAAGTGTTATCCGGATCTTGCTTCCATACCTGATGATGTCGATCTGGTTGATCTGTTTCAAAGATCAGAAGCCGTGCCGCAATTTGTGCAACCCACTATTGATCTGGGCGCACGTGTTCTCTGGCTGCAACTTGGGGTTATAAACGAGGAAGCTGCTGAGAAGGCAAAAGAAGCGGGTCTGGAGGTGGTGATGGACAGATGCATGAAGATTGAGTATGCCAGGTTGTATGGCGGTCTTAACTGGTCCGGTGTCGATACCGGGATTATCTCTGCAAAGAGACCAAGACATCTGCCCTAGAGGAATTGAACGATGACTGATCACGATTTCGGTTTCGAAACACGTTGCCTTCACGCCGGACAGATACCAGATCCGGCAACCGGCTCAAGGGCGACTCCCCTTTACCAAACTGCTGCCTATGTATTTGATGATACGGACCATGCGGCGAGTCTGTTTAACCTGCAGACCTTTGGAAATGTCTACAGTCGAATGTCCAATCCCACAACAGCTGTGTTTGAGGAGCGAATGGCTTCACTCGAGGGAGGACGAGCAGCGCTTGCGGTCGGCTCGGGACTGGCTGCACAGATGACGGCTTTGCTTACCTTGCTGGCTGAAGGTGATGAACTGGTTTCAGCCAGCACTCTCTACGGTGGTAGTTACTCTCAGTTTGACGTGACTTTCAGGCGTATGGGGATTAATACGATCTTTGTTGATCCAGACGACCCGGAGAACTTTCGATCAGCGATCACCGATCGTACCAAAGCGGTCTTTATCGAGACAATTGGAAATCCTGCCAACAACCTGATTGACATTGAGACGGTGGCAGAAATTGCGCATAGTGCTGGAGTTCCCTTAATGGTGGACAATACCTTTGCCACCCCATTTTTGTGCAAACCGTTTGAACACGGTGCAGATATCGTCGTCCATTCTGCGACCAAATTTATCTGTGGGCATGGGACATCCATTGGCGGCGTTATCGTCGAGTCTGGGAAATTTCCATGGGACAATGGCAAATTCCCTGAAATGACCGAACCGTCCAGGGGTTATCATGGAATTCGGTTTTATGAGACGTTCGGCGATTTTGGCTATATCACGAAATGCCGTCTCGAAACGTTGCGAACGCTGGGGCCCAGTCTCAGTCCGTTCAACGCCTTTCTTTTCCTGCAAGGTCTTGAAACACTGCCGATTAGAATGGAGCGTCACGTCGAGAATGCCACGGCAGTGGCAGAGTACCTTCAGCAGCATGAAGCCATCTCCTGGGTTAAATACGCGGGTCTTCCTGATAATCCTTATTTTGAGCTGTCGCAGAAATACCTTCCCCGGGGGGCTGGCGCAATCCTGACCTTTGGGATTAAGGGAGGCCAGCAGGCAGGCGTGAAATTTATTGAAAACGCGCAGTTCCTGAGTCACCTTGCCAATGTTGGTGACGCAAAAACCCTCATTATCCATCCTGCATCGACAACACACCGGCAACTGAGTGATGAGGAACAAGTTGCCGCCGGTGTGACTCCGGATATGGTGCGAATATCAGTCGGTATCGAATCTATTCAAGATATTATTTGGGATATTGAGCAGGCGCTGAAGAAATCGCAGATGTCCTAGTTCGACCGGGAGTTGAACCAGGAGTATTGAGTGCATATATGGCTAAGAGTCTAGAGAATTACTTTCAGGATCATTGGGCTGACGTTGAGCCTGAACGAATGGCACGCTACGAGGCTATGTTTCAGTGGCGCGATGGTCACGAAGTGCTTATTGCACCGGCTGAAATCGCAGCAGGCCAGATGGTGGTTGACTATGGTTGCGGTCCCGGTGCACTTTCAGTTGAACTGGCAAAACGTGTTGGGGAATCCGGAAAGATATTTGCTCTTGATATAAATCACGAATTTCTGGCTAAAACGCAGACCCTGGCTGAAAGCAATGGCGTGAGTGCCAGGATTGAAGGCAGGCATATTGAAGATGAGACGATTCCCATTGATGATGGGATGGTTGACCGGGTGCTCTGCAAAAATGTACTGGAGTACGTTCCCGATCCGGAAAAGACCATCAGGGAATTTCATCGAGTATTGAAACCAGGTGGCATCGCTCATGTGAGTGACAGTGACTGGGGTGCAGCACTTGTTGAACCACTCGGCGAGCGATTCACAGAGATAATGTCCGCTGCGGGTATTGCGTTTCGTACCCCACAGATTGGCCGCAAGCTCTATGGTTTTTTTAAGCAGGCGCGCTTCAGCAAGATTCGTGTCCAGGTGCTAGTGAATGCCGACACGGTTGGTGGTCTGCGGCCGGTTCTGCAGAATATGGCATCTTACGCGCGAATTTCAGAACAGATTGAAGAGGAGAAAATCGTCTCCTTCCTCGAAGAAGTTGATCGTACGATTGAGGATGAGACATTTCTTGCACTCTTGCCCCAGTTTCTTGTCACGGCAGAAGCCTGAGTAACGATCGTCAATCTGTTTCGTTACAAAGCAGCTTATTCAGTACCAGCAAATTTTCTGACTCGCATCTGATCCATTTTCAATCTTTGACTGCAGTTCCCTGGCGTCGCGATCGATGTTGATGCATGACAGGCAAATAGCTGCTCAAACTCGTCTTATACTTTGCCTTCTTTTTTTAGCTCCCGATATCGTTCTTTACCCTGCATCCACTTATCATAGTGTTCTCCCTCCAGAAACGGACGTTCCTCGGTAAGGACAAGTCGTTTCCATTCATCGCCTTTTGGCCATTCGAAAGGGGCAGTTATTGTCGTGCCAGGTTCAGTGGCTGTCTCTAGAAGATCCGCCGCAACGGCAACGATCTGACGCTGCTCCTCGACATTGAAAGGTTGTCCACACGGATTGCCCAGGGGGTAGTCCGTATGCACCAGGCGGGCCACGCCACATCGTTCCACGATGTCTCTGGCTGTCGCAATGAGTACCGTCGGTATTCCGTTCTCTTCCAGATATCGAGCGACCAGACTCACGGTCTGGTGACAAACGGGTCAGACAGGCACCATAAAAGCGACATCGACCTGATCTTCGCGACAACGCCGTAGTACCTCCGGAGCATCTACTTCAAGAGTTCGCCGCTGGCTGTAGGACGTCAGTACACCGTGACATCTGGTTGCCAATGAATCCAGCCGACCTTCTGCGACCAGGTTCCTCAAATGTGTTACCGGGTAAAAGGAATCCACATCTTCGAGGGTCGTCTCGTGGCTATCAAAATGACCGATGTCAGTGAAGAGTCGATCTTTGGGCACGTCGGTGTCAATGGAATAGACGCTGTCTGTCAGTGTGGCGTGAGGTGCGTCGCTGGCTTCTTCCTGTCGATACGTAATACTGCTGGTTGAAACAATGGTAGCTCTGCACTGGTCCAGCGGTTTAGTCAGTTCGGTGAACGGGATATCTTCGAAGTGCGCCCATTTATAAGGTTTATCGTAACCCTGGGACAGGTAGTATTCACGTGTCTTATCGATATATCTAACGTAATCTGACATCGGGACTCTCCTGGTTTGTTTGAGGTGCGATTCTATTTTCGTGCTTGTTGATACATTGGTGCTTGTTGGTAGTGTCTGGGATACTATACCCGGTCATACTTTCAGGCAAGAAAGTGTTGAGACACAGGAATTGAATATGGATTTACCCGTCATCGTTTATTCGACACCGTTATGCGCACCATGTGAGCAGCTTAAGCGTTACCTGGTAGCGCGCGATGTCACTTTCGCCACGAAAGATTTGATGATGGATGAAGATGCTGCCGAGTTTGTCGAAGGGCAGGGTATTCGTACCAGCCCGGTGTTGCAGGTCGGAGGGACACTTCTTCACGGAAGTGATCTGGAGCCGGGAAATATCAACGCACTACTGGATCTGGATGGTTAGTATCCTCAAGCCCTGTATGAATATCTCGTTGCGCCAGTGATCGACCTGGATAACGTCTGCGCCAAGACCAGTTGGCCGCAGTGTCTAGTGAGTACAATCAGGTCGATCATCTTTCTCCAGGTAGAAGGTATATTCCGAACAGTCCTCTGTTGATGGGGGAGTAGTATCGGGTACGCTGCGACCGACCGCTGGCATATTCTGCGGGTAAACGATTAGAGACTGAATGTCCTGTTCATTCAGATTCGACAGGTGATCCCAGATCATACCCTGCCAGTGCAGCATATGATCTGCTGCTGAAACAGAATCGAAGGATAAGGGAGTAGTCAGTGACTTAATACAGTGCCTGTTTGGAACTGATTTCAACCGCTCAGAAGATTTGATCATAGCAATCAAGACCAAGTTAGGTGATCGAGTATTTGATATTCTGGCTGGCGCTACCCTGCAATAATCTGTTTGATGCTAGTTAGCCTGCCAGCTGGTTCACCTGAATCTATTCCATCACGCGCGTATCAATCGCCTCGTTAGAGTACTGAGTGGACATCGAGGCATGCATTTCTGGTATCTCAAGTTTGGCCGGATTGTAAAATGGCGAATAGGTTTTAAGTACTTTACCTAAAAGAGAAAGCAGAGCTTTTCGCTCCAGATCTTTCTGACCTCTGGTTTTTACTTCGAGTGTCTTTGGCTTGTCTGAATCGGGACAGTGTTTGCTGATGTAGTTTGCGAATCGAAATACATATTTGAAGAAGTGGTATTGACCGAACATCCCGACAAACAGCCGATAGAAATATCCGCCGTAAAGATGATGATAGATATCGAACGTTACGGTGCGATGTTCGACTTCTTCTGTTCCGTGCCACTTGAACAGACGTTGCATGCCGGTGTCCCCGGGTTCAGGGTTTTCGAGTGCCTGTCTTGCCAGTGAGCAGGTGGCGGCTTCAAATCCTTCTGCGTAGGCAAGGTTGAATCGAAGTGACATGGTCTTGGTAAATCGCTGGTAGTCGGCTTCCATATCATCTTCAATTTCCTGCAAACCCGCATAAGCCGGATAGGTCTCTCTCAGAATATCGTTGAGCTTTTGATGTTGCCTGAAATGCTGACCTTCCTGACCGATAAACTGTTTTACATCCTGAATTATCTTTTCATCGGTCGCGAACTCCAGGGCAACCCGCATGGAGCGAATAAGATATGGTTCAAGATAGGGAAGCGTCATCGAGAGTCCCAGTCCATGGGCGAACGTGGGAATACTTCTTTTGATCTCTTCCGGGGCCAGGTCAAACTGCATGACTCTCACTGGCATATCATTCATTACAAGGTCCTCACTCATTTACCACAAGCACCAGCTATGCTGGCTGCGAACTTGTCGCCGTATCGATCCACCTGATATCGATTTTGCTCGTTACGGTCAGCTGGGTATTTCTGTCCGTTTTAGGGGAATACAGAATAATCGAACTATTTACGGTTATTCCTGGAACCAAGTCAACCCAGGACAAAGCTGCTACATGCGTAATCCATATTGCGTAAGACTCCGCACTGATACGAAGTCAGGGTACTCCTGCCCCGAGTGCGCCCACGGTCGCAAAGGCGATTCCACTCACTTGCTCCTGAGCGGCGGTCTCACTCGGTGCCCTCGGCGTGGGCTTGATGCTCGGGGCAGGGTGAGTAACCTTAATGGTGGCGTATTCTTGGCGATCACAGGGATTGCCGGAGTGGCAATGCTGATCGTGCTGGTCAATCCCCTTACTGCCTGGCTCAGTCTGGCTTCCTGGGTTGGTTACGGGATTATTTACACTGTGTTCCTCAAAAGAGCTACGTCCCAGAATATTGTCATTGGCGGACTATTTGGAGCTGCACCGCCTTTGTTTGGCTGGACGGCAGTAACAAATAGTCTTGACACCGGTGGTCTGATACTGGTGTTGATCATATTTGCCTGGACTCCGCCACACTTCTGGGCACTGGCAATAGATCGAAAGGAAGAGTACCAAAAGGTGGATGTACCCATGTTACCCGTGACTCACGGGGTGGAATATACGTCGCTCTTAATCCTGGTATATACGATCATCATGATGCTGCCGAGTGTTCTGCCTTACTTTATTGGTATGAGTAATCTCATCTACCTTGCTTCAGCTCTGGCATTAGGCGCTGGATTCTTATACTGGAGTCTGGTTTTGCTAAGGGGCAAAAATCGACTTGCACCGATGAAGACCTTCCGCTATTCCATCGTTTACCTGATGTTACTCTTTATCGCATTACTGGTAGATCACTATGCGATGCCTGTGCAGGTCTGACAGAAAGTATCAAATCCAGTTAACAGTTATCCCACATTTTCAGCCAGACGACTCGGACGGTGACGCAGACTGAACGCGAAAGCGTTTAACTTGCGTTCGTCAATCGGCGATCCATCGAGATAGAGATGCATCATTGGAATATCAGTTTGATGTCTCAGAAATCCTTCCGACAACTGCCCATGATCACATCCCCAGGCATTGATCACAGCCACGCCGTCGATACACCCTTCTTGGAAGTAATAACTGATACTACCAAGTGTTTTTCGAGCTGCACCGACTGGATATTTTGTGAGGATCTTCTCAGAGTGTTCAAGGATGTTTTTCATATCACCTGTAGGTAACCAGGGGTGGAGCTTTTGAACAGCCCCATAGAAATCATGTCGCAACCGAGCCATATTAATACGGATAAGTTTATTGGGCACAAAGGCTTTAGGGAAACCAAAAAGGTCGGTGATTCGATCCGTGGCAATATACTCCATCATCGCATTCATTGATTCGACAATGACATGCAATCCTCTCTGATTCAGACGTTTGACAATATCATCATTCAGAGATCGATCGAGATTGGTGTAAAAGTCGCCGCTTAGCAGTACTGTTCGTCTTGCCGGATCCTCGGTCGCATTCCTGCCGATAGCGGCGAAGTCTTCACTGGCTCTGACGGCTATGGCCTTAAGATCTTCGATCAGCTTTTTGCCATTCAGTCCACCATCCTCGCGTTTCGGAGGATGACCCACCAGATGTTCAGCTTTGTCGCAATAGCGATCATAGATGGCATCGCATTCGCCTTCGATTCGTTCCAAAGGCCGATGGTATCCGACCATCTGATTGAGCAAATCCCAGACAAGGGTCGCTGCCCAATGCTCTCTGAAACTGGCCATCGCATCCTTGATGCCCTTTGGTTTCCCCCGAATATTGGCCAGCGAGACCTGATCAAGACCTCTGCTCTCAAGGCTGATCTGATCCTTTATTGAAAAGAGGCAAAGTCGACACATGCCTTCACCGGCACCAGCTGTCATCAGCAGAGTTTTCTTGTTGGTTGGATTTTCTTCCAGTCCTTTGCGGAATGATCCCCAGATACTCTGGTAGACAAGACACTCTTTACCAGAGCAGTCTTTTCGCCCAAGGGGCAGTGCATCTGGTTCAGTGGGTCCGGTTGCAATGACTTCATAGCCTTCTGAGCGCAACCTGGCTGCATTGAGGTTTGAATACCGATCTGCAATCGGGCCCATCATCAAACGGGCTTCCTTTTTGACTTTCTCAGCGGGAATCGTTGGCACCGGATGCAGGTATTTGATTGAGCGTTCCGGCGCCGGATCTGGCTGGCTGTCATGCTGGCGAACCGTATGCAGGAAGGCCTGTACTCTGGTGACATAGCCAGCCGTGCCGCCATGGCCATCGCTTTCCAGTGTAGTGTACGGATAGCCTTCCATCAGCTTTGCGAAGATCTGCTCTGAAAATGAATTAGGTCCGCAACCGAATGAGGAGATTAACAGTGGATAAACATTTCCCATCTCTCGAGCTGCAAGCCCCATCCTCATTTCTCTTTTCAGTTCGGCCCAGTGAATTCGAGGGATTGGATCTACAGATTGAGGGATGGGAAAACAATCCATCGGCATGGTCAGTACACCGTTGATCCTCAGAAGCTTTGGAATGCCAGCGTTGATGATTTTGTCGTGAATGACATGCAATGAGCCACTGACCACAACAACGGGGAGGTTATTTTCGTTACCAAAATCGATAGTTCTCTGGCCAATGTCACTGAGACCCTGTTCGTACTCTTCCTGAGCCTGCGCTGCTTTCCGAAACGCTGCTCGAATTCGATGACGGGGCCCGCCTAATTGCCTGGTGAGTACATAAGCCTGTCGCAGCAATGAAAAGCTGTCCAGGCCAGAACCAAATGACAGGGGCGGGTGTACCACCTCGATGGGTCTGCTCCGTGCGTGTAACGATTCTTTGATCATCTCAGGTGCACCCTGTTCCATGACACAGGTAACACCGGAACAGCCATCTCTGTCACCCAGAGTCAGAATCTTCGGATAGATCACAGTACCTACATCGGCGTCCAGCACGCCATGGGCGATCTTCACAGGCGCGCAGGCATCATAGGTATAACAGAGCCCTTCTCCGTTAGAAAGCGAGTCACCGCGACTGGTCAGTGGTGTAACGCCAAATCCGAGTTCTCTTACGAAGGTGATAAGCCACGGAACATAGCCGACACAAGTGCCAACAACCGGGACACCAACTGTTTTCTTTCCTTCCGTCTTCTTCAGAAATGGTGCCAGTAATTTCTCGCGTTCGTCAAAGGCACTCGGCGCTTCGATCGGCAGTTTGGGCGCGGCAGTTGTCGATATCTCATATTTCGGACAGGCACCCCCGGCGTAAACGGTATGCTCTGTCCCTTCAACATCGACGATTGTTTTCTCGATGCTACACAGGGTTGCACAGCGTTTGTCGCGGCACTGGAAATCACTGGTCGCGATGATTCTCGCGCCATTGATTGCCTGCAGATCAAAACTGCCCGACTGCAACAGGTTTTCTGCGCCATACTCGTCGATGGCGACAAGGGCAATGCCCCACGCTCCCATGGCACCTGGATTTGGTGGTACGATGACTTCTCGTCCGGTAACAGAGGCCAGTGTCCAGGCAAGGGCAGGTCCGGTTGCTGGTTTCCCCTGGAAGAAAATCCTCTCTCCAAAAGTTCGCTGTCCCATGACACGATTGATGTAATTGTTGATGACGGCGTACTGAAAACCGCCAAACAGTTCTTCTTTGCTGAATCCTTCGTTGCTGGCTTCAGCAGCCGCTTCAGCGACAAAGACAGTACACATCTGACCAAGTTCAGGTGGTGCTTTGGATTGTTCTGCCAACTGGGTAAATTCTTCAACTTTGTCTATCCCGAAGAAGACGCCCTGTTCTTCGAGAAATGATCCGGTTCCTGCACTGCAGGCCATATTCATATCGCTTTCTACAATACGCCCACCGACGATCTGGATGAACTTGGCATCCTGGCCACCGATTTCCACGACTGAAAGGCTTTTTCCGCTATTTGAATCACAGCGAATGGCGGCTGTTCCGTGGGCAACTATTTCGTTTTGCACCAGGATCAGCGAGGCAAGATCAGGATACGCAGCACGCATTACGGTAGCTGCTGCTTCACGACCCGATCCGGTCAGGGCGATTGCTCTTACGTCCGGATTTGTCTCTGACAGAAGCGTCGTAATAAGCCTGGAGGCAGCCCCAACTGGATTTCCCTGGGTTCGATCATAGAGATCCAGTACCATTTCACCGGTTTCGATGCTGGTCAGTACAGCTTTTGCACCGGTTGAGCCAATATCCAGCGACAATACGGATGGTTGTAACTCAGCACCCTCCGGAATGGGAGTTGACATCAGACGGGTAACTTTGTCTTTAAATTCGGCGGATCCGTCCAGTTTTCGAAACCGGGCCTGTTTTGATTGGGTGATCTCCTGCGGATCAACCGGCAGCAGATCACCTGCTCCTGCCAGGAATTGCTGCCCGGCCAGAATCCCGGCGCCTGATGCTTCAAAGACCTCAGGGTGAACAGGGACGGAAACCTTCTCGCCACAGTATTCCGCGATAGCGTTAACCAAAGATTGGTTCTTGCTACAGCCACCAATCATCATCACAGGCCCTTCCAGTTCAACTCGCTTAACCAACGCTGACACATAATGACCCACGGAGTTGAAGTAGCCTTTAAAAAGCGCGTCTGCGGGCTTACCTTGATTTCCAAAGTGAGTCATCTCACTCTTGGCGAAAACGGAGCATCTGGCTGTAATCGCGATGGCGTCATCGGCAGACCGAGCCAGTTCATCTGCCTGCTCAATGGATAAACCGAATCTCCCGGCAATTTTCACCATGGTCTCGCCTGTACCGGATGAACACTTGTCGTTCTCAAGGTGTTGCATGTGTCCGTCGGTATTTCTGGAAAGTACTGAGTATCCTCTTGCTCCCACTCTGATGAGAGTTACTGGTCCTTCAATTTCCCTGGAATCACTCAATGCAGTACTCAGACAGGCGTCTTCAGGCAGGCCTGAGACAACCGGGCTGATGAGTTCCTCAGCATGAAGTCCGGTGGCCCCCAGAGCCTTGCAGCGATGAACTTCCATCCTGGTATACCATTCTTTGAATGCATCCATAGGTCGGCCGTCGTGGACGATCACTTCGCTGTGGAGCACATGAAATTGCCCGGCTGTATCCCCGGTTTCCAGTTCACCAATAACGAATTTGGCGGTTGATTTTCCTAAATCGCATCCAGCAACGAGTGATCCTGTAACAGACGTGTCACTGATCTGGATATGTTTCGGTGTGGTTTTGCTCATATTGCCGGCGTTTTGAATTTACAGCAAGTTCGTATAAGAGCAATATCTTTCGTAAATAGCAACAAGATAGCTCGGGATTTTGCGGCGTGCGAGGGCACGAGCCGGAGTCGTGAAGCTGTCTGAGCGAGTGGAGCACAGGCATGTGCGGAACGAGTAGGTGAAAAGAGAAACCCGGGTTCGGAACATCGTAAGAGCGTCTCGTAAGAGCACTTAAGTAAGTGCCATTCAGCTCAGGGGAATTGACCGGTGCTGATTTAAGGTGCGGCTCGGCGATGGGACAGCAACCACTCGTAGAGTTCGGGATTTGTGTAGGTGTCAGTCCAGGAGTCATGGTCAGCGTTTGCGTAGGTTGTAAACTCAACTTTGCAACCGTTACTTCTTAGCAGGCGGACGATTTTGACTGAGTCACTTACGGGGATAACCGAATCCATCACGCCGTGAAAGCACCAGATTGGCAGGTTCCTGAAGTTTTCAGGGTTAACCCAGACGAAGGGAGGGCAGATGGGTGCAATCGCCGCGAATTTTTCACCGAGAAGGTTTGCCAGTTGCCAGGTACCTCGTCCACCCATGCTGAGTCCTGTCAAGTAGAGTCTTGCCTGATCGATGTTGTATGCGCTGACGACCTTGTCCAGAAGTGCCGAAAGCGCATGTTCATCCCACCAGGAGCCTTCGGCGCATTGTGGGCAAACAGTTACAAAAGGCAGATCCAGTCCCTCTTCAATGTGTTTTGGCAGGGCTGTATTGGTCAGCGCTGTGAGATCATCGCCACGTTCACCGGCACCATGAAGGAACAGGAGCAAAGGATGCGCGGGACCATCGTCGCTGTAGTCATTCGGCAGGTAGGTTCGGTAGGGAAGTTCTACCTTGATGGTGAGTTTGGCGGTGAAATTCAGGTCATTCTTATTCATGATCATCCAGTTGCCGATTTCAAAGTCTGCTGTTCAATATATCATGGGTTATGTATTCTGTTTGTCGGAGAAATATACCAGGAGGAAACATGCCCCAGCTAAAAATAGAATCTTTGGATGCAACACTTGGCGCAGTTTTAACGGATGTTGATTTGTCTTTAGTTGATGATGATACGTGGCAGGCAATACATGCGGCGTTTCTTGAGTATGCTGTGCTGATTTTCCCAGGCCAGAACATCACACCTGAACAGCATATCGCCTTCGGCTCAAGATTCGGTAATATTGAGGAGATGGCACCGGGTGTACAACTTGTCTACCTGAGTAACAAACTCCCTGACGGAAGCCTTTCCCAAGATGGTGAGCACCTGACGCAGATTCTGCGAGGTGTTGAGGTCTGGCATACAGACAGTTCCTATATGCCCCTTGGATCAAAAGGCGCAGTTCTGGCAGCTCAGGAAATACCGCCAGAGGGTGGACAAACTGAGTGGGCGGACATGCGCGCGGGTTACGATGCCTTATCTGAAGGGATGAAAGCGCGAATTGCTGATTTGTCAGCCTATCACTCCCTTTTTTACTCGCAGTCACAGATCGGTCATAAGGTCGAAGTGGGTGCTGGCTATGGTTTTCAAGATAAGGAGTCACCACTTAGGCCGCTCATCAAGATTCACCCGGAGACAGGAAGACCGGCTCTCTTAATTGGTCGACACGCGCATAACATTCCGGGCATGGATCAGGATGAATCCAGGAAGCTGCTGGATGAGTTGCTGGAATTTGCCTGCCAGCCACCGAGGACCTATGAGCATCAGTGGCAGCCAGGCGATGTGATAGCCTGGGACAATCGGTGTCTGATGCATCGGGCAAGGCCTTACGATCATCATAATCAGGCTAGAGTGATGCGACATGTGAGGATTGCCGGTGATCCAGAATCAGAATTGGCAGCCTGATCACCTGGTGATTGTGGACTGACTTTAGTCATCGGAAGTCGTTAAACGCTGAAATACGGAATACAGAACCATGGTTGGATTAACCAACGGATTAACCGGGAACCTACCGGGTTCAATGCCTGCCGAATCGTCCGCTCTCGGCGAATAATATGTCCGAAATAATCACTACCGAAAATCTTTCGCGTTCGAGATGGTCTTCAGCGGGCGCACCATTCCATGTGATAACGAAGCCAATTGGCCCCTTGTGTAATCTGAATTGTGAATACTGCTTCTATTTGAACAAAACCAGCATGTTCAAAGGTTCGAAGTTTCACCTTTCAGTTGAGTTACTGGAAATACACATAAGAGGTTACATCGAAAGTCAACCAGTTGGTTGTCAGGAAGTGAGTTTTGCCTGGCAGGGTGGCGAGCCAACGCTATTGGGTCTGGAATACTTCAGAAAGATTGTCGCCTTGCAGGAAAAATATCGAAGGCCTGGTATGCATATTACCAATGCACTTCAGACTAACGGTACCAGGTTGGATAGCCAGTGGTGCGAATTTCTTAAGGAATTTGAATTTCTGGTTGGCATCAGTATTGATGGTCCAGAGAAGTTTCATAATCGATATCGGAAAACCAAAGGTGGCAAAGGGTCATATCATCTTGTGAAGCAAGGTCTGGACAATCTGGTGAAACACGGGGTTGAGTTTAATGTTCTCACTGTTGTTCAGCGTCACAATGCTGATCACCCACTCGAAGTCTATCGGGGATTAACGGAACTGGGAACGCAGCACTTGCAATTCATCCCTGTCGTGGAGCGGAGTGGAAAGAACGGAGCCTCAGAAAGAAGCGTTCTGCCCAACCAGTACGGGCGTTTCATGATTTCCATTTTTGACGAATGGCTGATTAACGATGTTGGCAAGATCTATATCCAACAGTTCGAATCTGCTCTTAACTCCGCGATGGGTCATGTGGCTACTATTTGTGTCCATGCCAGGGAATGTGGCAGAGCGCTGGCGCTTGAACACAATGGTGATGTTTTTGCCTGCGATCACTTCGTCTTCGATGAATACAGAATTGGTAATCTGCAACAGCAGAGCTACGCTGAGATTGTTGACGGCGAAGACCAGATGTCATTTGGACATGCCAAGGAAAAGGAGCTTACCGATAGATGCCGACGGTGCGAGATTAGAGATTATTGCAATGGTGGTTGTCCGGCGCATCAGTTTATTCGATTCCAAAATGAAGAGTTTGAGCACAACTATCTATGCGAGGGCTATCTGGATTTTTTTAAGCACGTTCAACCGTATCTGAACGCGATGGTACAAGCGCTGAAGAATAAGTTACCCGCAACCCAGTACTATCGGTTCCTCGCTGATAAAAAACTGAGAGCAGGTAGAAACAGCCCCTGTCCCTGTGGTAGCGGAAAGAAATACAAAAAGTGCTGCGGCGGATAAAGTGCTGCGGCGGATAAAGTGCTGCGACGGGTAAAGTACTTTGGCAGGTAAATGATGGCATCTGGGGTGATTTAACACAGCGAAAATCAGACCCAGAGATGATAAGGACAGGGTCTGAAACCGTCATTGATTCTGGTCGACTCAAGTGGATTGATGGGTCGAAAACCTACTTCGTTTGAGTAAGAGATCGCGATTAATCTGTGGGGCTGATCAACTGCATCAAGTCTGTGGTGGCATCAATGATTGAACGTAACTACGGCAAGATCATCGCTATCGAGTCTGATCCAGGAAGGATTGGTGAGAACAATGAGGCGGTTTACGGGGCTTGCAAGGGGGGAAGATTACCTTGCTCAAGGTGCTGCCCCTGAATTCGGAACTTGCCGATTGAAGGTGAACATCGGCTGTCCAGGTCTGGCTATGCTGGAAAAACCAGAAAATGCCGGTGACAATAGTCTGTGGCACCCAGACAGCCATCAGAGCAAGATATTCCGGGATCCTGATGTGCTGAAAAAGGAGGTAAAAAACTATTGCCTGCGCCGAGTCGGGTACCAGATGACATTACACCGATGGTGTTGCTGCTTGTTTCCGACAGGAATTCCTATGTTACCGGGCAATGCATCAGCGTGAGTGGTGACTATGCCATGTAATCAGACGATTGATGTACCCGGTTCTGTCGCAGGCAGAGCTTGTTTGATCTGAGAAGACAAGCATAAGGGAAGAAATGTGATCAGGGAGGCGAGTTCTCCCCGGCAAATGTCTGCTTTGCTGCCTGCTGCACATCTGTCAATGACAAGGATGCCACACCAGTTTGTTTCTGAATAATCCAGATACCAGATCCCCATTCAGACATCACACGCCCTTCTTTATTTTCATCGGCCCTGATAACTTTTACCCACGGCAACTTGAATGGAGATTCATTGCCCAGGGCAGTCGGGTCATCAGTCGCTATTTGACGTATAGGGTCGATGACATAGTGTGCGTTGTCACGGCCGAAAATACTCAGGATATTGAGTGTCTGAAGTGAAGACCACAAAAAGAATACCGCGTCTCCCCGACTTTTCTTCGAAAGTGGATTGATATAGCGTTCACTTTTTCTTCTTACGTTTTCGTTTATGTATGACATGTTGCGATGCAATAGAATATCAAAGCGAAGTGGCATGCCAAAAATGGCGGGGATCTCCTCGTCTCGAATACTTATGAGCCTCAGATAATCGAGTGCATTCCCTATAAAGGCTTCCATATGCAGGTCGCCAATTCTCGTGTCTTTGAATCCGGAGAATGCGGCGGTATTCGCTGTTGCCTCGTGAAACACCTCTCGAGCAGATTGATAGCACGACTCCTTGATATCGAATCCAGCAAAACGCAGTGTCCACATTTCAGGAAGGGCTAGTGCGCCTCTTTGAGATTCCTCGATCAATAAATCGTTTGTCATCTGGATTGTTTGAATGGCTTCGGTGGGATAGTGCCCGAGCCCGGCGCCAAGGAAATCAATGCTCCGCTCTTCTTTTCCGGAACGAGCCTGCTGTTCTTTGTCGAGAAGAATCTGACGCAGTTCCTCCTTAATCAGCTTCCCCTGTTCTTGAACAAGTTCATGCACACTGTATCCCAGCGGTACATCCAGACGTTTAGGCTTCATAGCCAACACACCCCTGAGCAACTCGGCTTTGTTATGTGAAAACTGTCCGATATCTGACTCGTGGTTCTCAAAAGTTTTTTGGACGCCACTGACCAGCATCACTTCTTCTGCAAATCCATCAAAAGCGTTAGTCATCGAGACTCGACTGCCTGCTTCCGTCGAAACCCGACTGAGTTGGTTTCTACCCCGTTTGCATAAGAGAGCAGTGATTTCCCTGGAATCCTTCTGACCCCAATAGGATTTATCCAATGCGCTAAACGACAAGCCAGATCGATCAAGTGTATCTTCGTCGAGACCGTGAGATACGGTTATCTCTCGAAATAGAGCCGTGATCAGCGCATTCATCATATAATCTGGATAATCCTTCTTTTCCCACCGCGTTAGAACTTCCTCGTGGAGAACAATATGTGTGCTCCCATCCAGGTCGATCATATGGGTTACCAGTTGGCTTTCATCTATGCCGGTTGAATCCACCAGCTGTCCAGACAGGACGTGAATGTTTTCATCGGCAAGTTCGTCGATGTTCATACCTGTGAGCGCTTCCGCTATGATCCTCTTGGAATAGGAAGTCTGATTCTGTTGAAATCCCAGGCCCGTGAGGATGCCTGCCACCTTCTCCCACGAATTGAGTACTAAAAGAGAGAGCCGACGTTGAAGGATCTCATTTTCGTCTGCCTTATCCCCATTGGTCTCTGACATCGGCCACTGAGGATTTTTCAACATAAACGTGTCAGCTATTTGCCGCCAGATCAGAACTGCATTTGCTGGTACTCGGAAATTGACTTTCGGGAATGGTTGAATAACTTCGACGGGTCCCATGCGAACGAGGGTTTGAAATGCGATCCCCTCAGAATTTCTGACAAGCGTGGACCCGGGGCTCAGCACCGGTGAGGCAGAATGTTCCAGGTTGGTGACATCGCCTTGAACCCGCAAATAATAGTCTGACCTGCCGGGCACTTGAAATAGCGTCTCGTCTGCTCCCTTTTCGCAGGGTTCATTTGTATGAGTAATCTGAAGGATCATTGACCATAAATCTTCCCCCAAATCACCCGTCAGGATGATGTCCTCTCGGTCCAAAGTCGACCCCTCTGTTTTCGGGATGATTATACTAGCCGGGGAAAGTTCCTGCAGATGCACCAGCCACTGCCAAAGCGGTCGCCGGGGAGGAAGTTGCGTTATGTCATCTGGTCAGGTGACTGGTGGTCTTCGATGTGACCAGGGGTGTGCCTGCTCCAACTGGGAAGACAAGCGCAGAAGGGTTGACTCACCTCAACCTGGAGACCGAGTAATTCACAAAGAGCCGCGGCATTCATAGAGGCCTCGACACAGTCGGGATGCGCCTGATTACCGTTTAGATCAACGGTACCTAATCCGATTCTCAACCGACCAGGATCTCTGCCGATTTCCTCAGTATAAGGGCGAACCGGTGTGGGAGGAATATTCGGCCCACCTGGCGGGTAACCTGCCGTACATTCAAGAATTGCAGCGCTGTCCCGCAGGGTTCAGGTCGCCACATGGTCACTTAGAATCCCACCGGCAACGTCGCCGGTCCGGGGTGCATAGGAGTTGCGCCCATGGTTTGGTTTTAATCCGACGATGCCGCAGCAGGAAGAGGGGACACGAATTGAACCTCCGCCGTCGCTTGCGTGAATGGCAGACACCGGACCGGATGTGACTGCTGCTGAACCAGTGGATCCTCCTCTTCCAAGTTCGTTATTCCAGGGATTTCGAGTTAGCCCAAAATGCTCTGGCTCAGTTGTAGGCAAGAGACCAAATTCGGAAGTGTTGGTTTTAGCGAGTACGATAAATCCAGCCCTTTTGAAACGACGTGTCAGTTCACTGTTGGCACTTGCGTAGTAATGGCCGGCAACGAAAGCAGACTCTCTCTTCGTGGTGCACCGGTGATATTTGTAACGAGATCCTTCAGCAGAAATGGTACGCCGGTAAATGGCGCATCTTCTTTCTGCCCGTTGTCCGTATCCATAGTTTCCTGCTGGCTTGTTGAAAGATTAGCGATGGAAATCGCCATTGAGCGAGGTTGACTCCACTTGATGAATGTCGAGGTAGTACTTGGTGTCCCATACGGGATTCTTATTTCCTTCAGTATTTCATCTGGTGCCAGTGTCGTCTGACCTGACCCGGTAGGAATCGACATGACCATAGCATATTGAGTGAGTTGAGAAATATCAGAAGAAACGTTTGTAACATGTGGTTAATTCCTGACGAAATATTTATTCGTTAGGTGATAGTGAGACGATTTGTTAATGTAGCTGATCCCGGAATAAAAAGAGGTGTAACAATGAAGAGTACATTTCATCACGCAGGATTGGTGGTGCCTGATCTTGAAAAGGCGGACGCATTCTATCGTCAGTTTCTTAACCTGACGGAATCATTTCGACTCGAGTGGGACCTCGACAATAATGCCGATGTGGCCAAAGTCATCAATCTGGAAAACAGCGCAGCTAAAGCAGTAATGCTCGAAGGGAGTAATTATCGTCTGGAATTGTTTGAATATTCTGCTCCAGCTCAACGAGGTAATTCAGCCGACGATCGACCCTGTGATCCAGGGATCGCACATATCGCCTTTGATTTTGAAGATATCCGGGAAGCCTGTGAAAAGTTCAAGGCTGCTGGTGGTGATTTGCACGGTGATCCGGTTCAGTTGGGTAATACCTGGGCAATCTATGGCCGTGATCCCTTCGGCAATATTGTAGAGCTTATGCAGACCGGTGCTTAGCAGGGAGCCTTTGAAGGTAGAACCTTAAGGCACAGCCAGAGAATTTTTTACTTAGACAGGATAGGCTATTTATCGCGTAACCAGCTTGCTCTCTTCTGCAGCCCCCTGGAAAACATCTTCACCAGACCCCGATCCCTCTGCCAGCGAAGGTGCAGGCTGGTGTCGTTGTCCTCCAGAAATTGTTCGAAGCTGCGCGCGGTTTCAGTTGTCGCGGCGTCCAGATCAGCGATTCCCAGGAAGAAGTCATCATCAACAGTATTATCCTCAACCAGCTTTCCAGCAAGGTGAAGTGAACTGATTGCTTTGTTCAGAAAGTCTGGATCACCACCGAGTTTAAGCGCCTGGGAAGTCATAAATGCGTTAAGTGCAGTCAGTACATGGTGAGGTTCCGACTGGGCAAAATTGGGTGGCTGATCAGCGCTGCTGAAAACTCGCTCTGCTGCAACGCTGACGCTCTCGAAAGCAGCAAATCCCTGACTTAAATCAGCCAGAAAACCAGGGCTCTCCCGACTGCTCAATGATACGCCAGCTTCATTTCGGTCAATCAGCAGGAGAGTATTCTCTTCCGAACCAGTTACCTGCACCACGAGATGGTCTACATGATCAGAAGCAGCTACCCAACTCTTGTACCCGCTCAGCTTGTTCTGGTCATCGGATTTGGTAAGAACAGTTCCGGGGTATTCACCGGTCTTGTCTTCAGCGACGAGATAGCTTGCCCAGCCCTGCTGCGGGCAGAACGGAAATGCATACCGCATCATACCCTGGTAACCGGCATGAAAAACCCAGGCCAGACGATCAGCCATTGCTCCACCAAGCAGTGCGATGACAAGCGGCTCATGAGCCGAGACATCATTAGACATCCAGTTCTCATTCCATTTGCTTTCAGTAGACGACTCTATTGGCTGATGGTCACCAGATTTTAATCGGGCGAGTTCAGTTTCAAATTCGGTAATCGCGGTCATGGTTAGCTCCTTGTTCCATCATTGCCTGGTTGTATTATTAGACAGCGGTCGTTGATGGCATGAACAGATGATGTCAGGTTAATACTCCAGAGGTAATAAAAAGAAAAGCTGTTGTCCAGGTCCTGTATTGTCATTTATACCGTCTTGGAGGGCTGTTCTCGTTGCGGATCAGTATATACCACTTGGACAATCCGAAATTGATATGCGGACTCGTCTCATTACGAGTCGATGGGCTGACTGAGTTATTACTGCCAAAGCAATCTGACGTCGGAATTGCTATATCTAGATTATCTATGTGTGTCACACCTAGATTATCTAGATATAGTTTTGGAGGTCCACTCTATGGCTCTTGCAAAAGGCCTTGTTGCCGCATCTGTCACCCCCATTATTCTGTCGATACTGAGCCATAGTCTCTGAGTTCAAAGACATCAAAGGGTTTTGGCGAGGAAACAAGGAGGATGAAATGAGCCGATAATCAAGAAGGATGTTTCCGAAGGCAAACAGCTGGATTATGCAATGCTGCAAACAGGTCTGTTCCCGGAACTGGCGATTCAAATGGTGACAATTGGTGAGAAGCAAGGATCACTGAATATCATGTTCGACAGGATGGGCACGTTCTATGAGGACATGATCGAGAAAGCTCTGGATGGTATTACCAGTATGAGGCAGCCAACACTAATTGCAGTCTTGTGTACCATTATTGGATACACCGCGCTGACCGGGTAGCGAGTCAATACAGGATCCGGAATATTGCCGTATTGAAATCATTGCACGAACAGGCTAAACACCCCAACGATTAAATCAAGGTGTAGGCTGTCGATTAGAGAACTGGAAGCTTATTGTGGTTTTAATCCTGTTACCCTGACGAGTATCCCCGGTATAAAGTCGTGCACATTAACATCAACAAAACCTGCCTGCTCAAAATAGGAAACGCAGTCACTTCGAGAATGTGTGACGCCGGTGCTATTTGACATTACCTCGTAGAGGCCCCAGATTGCAGCATCAAGTGGTCCGGTACGGTCATCATCCAGCATTTCACCAATCAAGTGCATTTCACCACCAGGCAATAGTACATCGAATGTTTTTTTAACAACGTCGGTGATGATCTCCCGATTGTACTGAGGCAGATTACTGGCCATGATGGCAACATCACAGTTCTGAGGAAATGGATCTTTGGTGAAGTCCCCCGCCTGGGTTGAGACACGATCTTCAACGCCGTTGCTGGTGATAAAGTCCTTTGTGACTTCGACGACAGGCGGCAGATCAAATACCACCGCGGACAGATTTGGGTGCGCCTGTGCGGCAACGATGGAATATGCACCAGATCCACCACCCAGATCCATGATTTTATTCCTCGAGGATAAATCTACCTGCCTCACGAATCGTCTGCCTGATCCGAACCCGACACTTGCGGTTGCTTCATGGTAACGACGAGCATATTCGACGGTCATGGTTTCGTAACTGCCAATAACGGTTGGCGGCTCAGTATTTTTTAGCTTCTCAGTCAGCTTGCCCCAGTTTTCCCAGGCAGGTCGGGTAAAGGTCAGCCAGGCGGCAGCATAGCTTTTATCGCCTTTCACCAGGAATCTCTGCACATCCGGCGCATTTCCAAAATGGTCTTCATGCCAGTGGATCAACCCTGATGAGGCGCATATGGTCATTAAACGATCGGCATTAACCTCCGAAATATTTGCCCGGCTCGCAAACTGGCTCACCGTATTGTCACCTTCTGATATAGCCGTGAAGAGTTCGAGATCAATTGCAGCGAAAAATCCTGCCGAACTGATAAAAGCTCTACTCAGATTTTGCAGGCGAACGGTATCAACCCTGGGTTGTTTATCGTCACTCACTTTTCCGGCCGGTAAAATAGGTCACTGGTGCCGGCCAGGATTCGGGCCAGTCCTCCAGCGTGCCACCAAGTTCAACTTCTTCAACCATCTCGAGTGCCCGCCTCAAGATGGCTGTTTGCTGGCCCTGGTTAGAGGGTTCCCCGAAATTGTTCCCCATTGGGAAGTTGAGGAACAGGCTTCGAGGTGGCTTGACCTGAATGGTCAGATCCCTGCCGGTCGCAATATAGGTTGTCGCAATACCGGCTTCTTCTACACTTCGACATACCAGACCCACGGTCTGGTGGTCGAGAGGTCAGGCGGGCGCGGTGACTAAAACGTCAACCGCATCCTCCCTTAGCTTGTCGATAAATGCAGGGATGGATTCTTCGATCAGTTTTGTTCGATTGTAGATTCTGCCCATAAATCCGCTCCAGAATCTGTTCGGGATACTGCCGATGGTCCCGTCTTCAACCAATTCCTTGAGCCGATCAATAGGGAAGACACAGTTAATATCCTGGTCTGCATCCGTATGATTGTAATAGCTGTCATTGATGGCAAAGTCCTGGTTGGAAGTATTTTGATCGATCTCATCCAGTCTGTGGTCGTTACGGGCATCTGGATCAAAACCAGGCACGGTGCAATGGGAGATCCCTCCCGATGTCAGCAGGCTGACGCAACATTCTGCGAGTGGTTTGGTGATTCTGGTGAGCGGGGCTGTCTCATTGATGGTCCATTTGTAGGGTGGGAAACCCATAGACCCATAGTGTCTGGTTAACTCATCAACATAACTGATTGGTTTCATGACCTCTCCTTGCAGCTGGTGAAGTTCGATTAAACCACAGTTTGCTTTCGCAGGTCATTTCGGATGTGGGTTGCTCTGACATGCAAATGCAGCCAGTTACAGACGGTGTGGTCAGATGATCCGGACTCTTTTTACACTGGATGACAGTTCAGTTACGCTAACAGGTGTTGACGGATTCAATTGTAAAAGGAGACAGGTTTTGATCGAACAGAATTTAGAAAAGTGGCATCAGCATTTGAAGGGCGAGTTGCCTGGCGGTCTTGATGAACTACTGGACGATGATTGCGTTTTTTACTCCCCTATCGTTTTTTCACCACAGAAAGGGAAAGAACTCACCAAACTCTATCTGGGTGCGGCAGGGAATACCTTTAGCGATGGCGAAAAAGATAAGGCGCCGGGACAAGCGGAGAGCAAGTTTAAATACAGAAAAGAAGTCAGGTCAGGCAATACCATGGTGCTTGAATTTGAAACTGAAGTGCAGGGCAAATATGTTAACGGGGTTGATATCATCACGTTTAATGACGATGGCAAGATTGCTGAGTTTAAGGTAATGATCCGACCGCTCCAGGCGATTAACATGATGCACGAACAGATGCGAAAAATGTTGGAGACGATGCAGTCCGCATAAGTTGAGAGTTAGATACAAATTGAATCCTGGCATCAGTTGTTTAGTTAAATCCTGCAAACACTCCAAAGGAGATGAATTACGATGACTCATCCAATTCCGGTTCGCCGACTGCTTTTCGAATCCATGCCTGCTGAAGAATTCAAGCCGGATTGCGTGGCAGCCAATCCGGTACTCTCCTATACCTGCTGGGGAGTCAGCATGTATGTAACGTTTCTTGAACCCTTTATCGTCAAGTCGATGCACAGGATCATGGATGACATCAAAGATGATGATCTAAGGGAAAACGTAGATCGTTTCGCACGCCAGGAGGCTCAGCATTATCAGCAGCACCAGCGTTTTAATGAAGCGCTGTTCGCCCAGGGTTATCCCGGTCTGAATGAACGTTATGAGATTCTCCGTCAGGACTTCGATCGAATGTTAGAAGAAGAATCGGACAAGTATTGCGTGGGATTTGTTGAAGGATTTGAATCCTATACAACCCAGGGTGCAATAGCTGTTTTCAAAACTGGCATAATGAATCACCCCGAAACTGATCCGCGAGTTGCCGACTTGTTTAACTGGCATCTGATGGAAGAGATAGAGCATCGCACCGTTGCGTTTGACATCTATGATCACTTGTATGGTGATTACCTTTACCGTGTGAAAATGTGTTTGATAGCACAAGGGCACATCACCCGTTTTATTATGGATTGCACCAGGATTATGTCGGCCTATGATGTTGAGCGATTCGGCAAGAAGTACCAGATTAGTCTCCCAGTCAGAATGTTCAATCAGATAGGCCGGGTAATCTTGACAACCCGCAGTTGCCTGCCCTGGTATACCCCCCATCGTTATGTGGTTCCCGAAGGCGTGGAATCTGTCTCAAAACACTATTCCGATATTGCTCAGAGTGTGAGTTGAAGAAATAAGCAAGAGTCCCTTGTGCTTTGAGGATTGATTCTAGCGAATTCCGGTTCGCTTCGGTCACCAGGAAAAATTAACACAAGGGACGAAAATTCCCATAAATTGAACCTGATCCCTTTTTCACGTATTTTCGTCAGGGAAACTTATTTTTGAAGTACCGGGGAGAGAAGAAATGGTCTGGCAACCCGAGGTTGATGAAATTCAGCGAAGAGTTGAGTTCGCCGAGAAAATGGGCGGTGAAAAGGGCATCGAGGTTCAACATGGACGCGGTAAACTCACTATTAGAGAGCGTCTCGATCTCCTGACCGACAAAGGATCCTTCCAGGAAATAGGTCGTTTGGCTGGTGCGGCGACCTATGAAGGGGATCAGCTGGTCAACGTCAGGCCATCCAATATGGTGATTGGGACATGCACCTTGGATGGTCGCAAGGTCGTGCTGAATGGCGGTGACTTTACCGTCAGGGGTGGCGCCGCAGACGCTTCTATTGGCAATAAGGGAGGTCACGCCCAGAACCTGGCTGGAGACTGGCGCCTTCCCTATATCAGATTGCTGGATGCCACAGGCGGCAGTGTCAAAACATTCGAGCAGATCGGTCGCACCTATATTCCTACCAACCCCGTGACCCCGGGTATCGAGAAACTGCTCTGTCAGGTCCCGGTCGTCTCAGCTGCACTCGGTTCTGTGGCTGGTCTTCCTGCTGTGGACGCCTGTCTTTCTCACTTCAATATTATGGTCAAGGGTATCAGTCAGGTATTTCCAGGCGGCCCTCCCGTTGTCAAGGCTGCTCTCGGTATCGACATCACAAAGGAAGACCTGGGTGATGAAAGAAGCCAGGTTTTTGAAAGTGGTGTCATTGACAATCTGGCGGATAGTGAAGAGGAAGCATTCGATATGATCAAATGTTTCCTCAGCTATTTACCCAACAGCGTCTGGGAAATGCCACCCCGACGGGAGACCGGAGATGACCCCGAGCGAAGGGAAGAAGCACTTTTGTCCGCAATCCCCCGCAGCAAAAGGAAGATATATGATCCTCACAAGATTCTTGCGGCGGTCCTGGACAAGGATTCATTCTTTGAGATCACACCTCACTACGGTCGGTCCCGCATCATTGGGCTTGGTCGGGTCAACGGATATCCCGCCGGGGTCATGATTAACAATCCGAAACGACTGGGAGGTTCAATGGATGTCGCTGCCGGGACCAAGGTTATCCGGTTTCTGCAATTGTGCGACACGTTTCATTTACCGATGATATATCTGGCCGATGAACCGGGGTTCATGGCTGGACCAGAACAGCAGCGGCAAGGTATTGTTCGAGCAGGCGCAAAGATGCTCTGTGCAACCCTGAGAACTCAGATGCCCTGGATTTCAATTATTATCAGACAGCTTTATGGTGTTGCCGGGCAATGTCATGACCGCCCTAGTGGTATGTTCAAAAGGGTGGCGTGGCCATCAGCACATTGGGGATCGATGCATATCTCAGGCGGCGTGTCCGCTGCCTACAGGCGAGTGATTGACGAATCTGACGACCCGGTAGCCAAGCAGAAAGAGATCGAGGCTCAACTGGATGCACTTGCCTCTCCGTTTAAAACTGCTGAGGCTTTCAATATTGAGGATATTATGGATCCGCGCGACACGAGACCCATGTTGTGTGAATTTATAGAAATGGCACAACCGATATTGAAAACCCAGTTGGGACCAACTTCGACGCCGTATATGCCCTGATAACAGAAACGCTGAACCAACGTCGGCTTTCTCGACGCGGGTTCAGCCTGCAGTGATCAGTTTGCCAGCGGATCAGGACGAATCTGGAAGCGTACAATCTCACTGGTCATGCCTCTGCCGCCCTCGTTATGCCAGGGTACAACGGAGTTGTTACTCGCCCAGACACCACGACCTTTCCAACCTGCACTTGCGTCATTGATACGACCATCGAGTCCCCGTGTATAAAACCCTAGCGGGTAGGGAACTCGGAGGCTGATTATCTTCGATTCGTCGGGCAAATAGGCAATTAGAGAATCTGAAGTTGTGCCGTTGGCTATGGGTACGTCTTCACCGAGTCCCAGTGTGTTGAATTGGTCAACCCAGAGGTAGTAGTGGAAATCGGCACTGCCGTAGGCATCAACACCTTTCATTTGAGGGCCCGGGGTTCGATGCAGAGACCAGCCTTCCGGACAGTGCTGACCTGTAGCAGTGGGTCCGTTCAGGACCTTGCATTTGCTTCGATCAAAACTGGCGATATGACCGCTGCCGCCGAGTGCGGTCCACAGGATGCCGTTTTTGTCGATATCGATACCGCGAGGACCATGACCCCAGAGAGCACGGGGCACCTTGTCAGTGTCAAATGGCGGTTGATATTGCTCCGTCAGGCATGTGTTTGGATCGAGTCGCAGAATCTGCCCCGGGACTAAATTTGGATAAGGTCTGGTGAACCAGACTGATCCATCCGCCGGATTTGGAATGATGCCATATGCGAACCCGTAAAGACGCATGTCTTTGTTCGGGTCAAGTGGCTGGTCCGGTTCAACGTATTCACCCGCCTTTCCATCACCGTTAGTATCGAGGATCGTCGGACACCAGCCCTGGGATGCGCGCTCGTCTTTGGTTTCATCGAACTTTTTGGTATCCAGCCAACCGACGACATTCATATCACCGCTTGACCAGAGTGTATTGTTCTCGTCTTTCGCGAATTGCAGATGATGCGTGCCATAGCAGGTATCAACCAGCACGAACTCTTCTGTATTGGCATCAAAGTAAGACAATTGCCGACCACTACCCCGAATGGGGAAACGTTTGACCGACGGATGATTTGAGTCCTTGCACCAGTCGGGATTCTCACCAGGTCGAATGGTAGAGGTCATCCAGACTCGATTCTTGTCATCCATCATCGGGTTATGCGGATTGGAAGGCTTGCCGCCGAGGTAACTGGTTGGGCTCGTTGTCTTTTCCACTCGCATGGGAATGACCAGTTCTCGGGACTTGTGCATATTAGGGTCTGTGATGGTCAGCAATCCCTGAGTCTGAGCTACACCAAAGACCTGTCCATCGGGGTATAGCGTTGGATTGCGTTTATCTGTAGAAACATTGTCATGCACAAAACCCAAATCGTTGGACCAACCCCATTGGGTCAGGACGAGATTCTGTTCGAGTCCATCAGGTCTTGGTGGTTGTCTTGGGACTTCACCCGCCATAATTCGATCTGTCCAGTCACTGAACATATCGAGTGCATGATCGCGACCGATGATATCCATTGGTCTGGTCATGGAACCGCCACCCAGCGCCATCCTCTGATCCCAGGCATCCCGGGTTGAGTCGAAGGCGTCCTGCAGCGGCAGTGACAGCTCCCTTGTCGCTTTGTTACCCATCTGGTGACAAAGCTGACAGCCGTCTTTCAAACGGTCAATGAACAAGGCCTGATTCCTCATTTGCTCGTTGATTCCGTTACCATCAGACCCGGTACCAGGGAACTGTTTGTCCGTCGGGACTTCGAGCAGTGAATACCAGAAGTTGGCCGGGTACACATCAGCGGCCTCCTGAGGCGTTGCAGCATTTCTGACGTTGATAGTGAGTTTCTTCTTGCCTGGTCGACTCTTCTGCTTGGTCGAGTCAGCCAGTCCATAACCTCGAGCCCATACAAGGTATTTCGCTTTAGGCAGATCTGGCACCAGAAACTCACCCTCGTCGTTGGTAACGACTATCTTTCGGTAAGTAGTATTGAGGTCGGTGGTTTCAGCAATGACCCAAACGCCAGCTTCACCCCCGACTTCACCTCTGACAACGCCGCTGATGTCCCCGGCGGCCACTGCCAGGGCCGTAGTTAATGTACCAACGAGCAACAGAACAGCTTGCCAGATGAGTAAATGAGATTTCCTGATAATGATCCCCATAAACTTTCTCCCGGATTTTTTAACTTTTCGAGTTGGAATCTCGATTCTCTCAGCTTCGATGCCGAAATGTCGATCCTCGATAGTACATAAATATTGAGCTAACAGCTATGATGGGCGTGTCTCGGTGCAGGGGATTAAAATCCCAATTCTTCGACGACTGCCACAAGGTCTGCAAATGAGGCTGCCTCTAGCTTCTTTGCCAGGACTTCCTTGTCCAGATCCTCCGCGTCGAACTCGCTCATTCTGACATCGATAGCCAGCTCACGGATCTCGTAAGGCGCCATGAACCCAAAATCGCATATTTTCGTCAAACAGGCCCGTTCACCTGCATTCAGCTCAAGGCCATGTTCCTTCATTATCTCAAGGTAGCGTTCGGCAGTCCTGTTAATTCGGCCGCTGATTTCCATCGTATTACCTTCCTTCTCAGTGAGAATACTGAGAGGCGGTCCGAAGTAAATTTTGGTTTTTGTGTTCATGGGGTTCCAGGTCTTTGGGATTGAATTAATACAGGTGTATTCGGATGTCAGCTTATGTGAATTTACATGGCCTAGACTATTATAATAACAGCCATAGATCATTATAATGGCGAGCTTTGAGCAGCCTTGAGCAAGAATCATAAACGCCTTGAAACTATTGAAGGCAAATCCGTATCCGGGGAGGGATATTGTGTCCGACACGAAAATACCTCTGGTTGATATAACAACCAGAGCGACACATGAAAACAACAGTGTCAGTGAGTGGCGACCTGCTGACGATGATGTGAATGTCGATAAACCATCTTCACCTTCGCGCCGCAAGTTCATCAAGAAGAGTGCTGGCGTGACTACGGCGTCGTTGATAGGCACCGCGGCGTTGGTCACGGGCTCTGACAATGTGCAGGCAAATACCAGCTGGGCAGAGCACTTCCAGGGTAATTACAGACTCATGAGTGATGAAGAGAAGGCGGAAGCAATTGATCGTCTTGAAAAACGCTATTCGCTGGAATATGAAAAAGAAGTGACCGTTGACGGCACCGACGCCCAGGAAGGAGTTCTGTTTGGATACGCCCTCAACATTCAAAAATGTATCGGTTGCAGACGCTGTGTAAAAGCCTGTGTAGAGGAGAATAATCAGTCTCGTGGCGATGAACAGGAAATTGAATGGATTCGCGTTCTCAAAATGGAGAAAGGTGAATTTACCCAGGAGAAACTCAATGACGGTTATCCTGGCGACTACGGTATTCAGGTCGGAGGAAATGCCTATTCTGCTGCTGGTGTCGTGCTCGAGGGTGAGCATTACTACGAACCGGAAGCCGTTCCTGAAGGAGATTCACACTATATGCCGATCGCCTGTATGCAGTGCGAAAAGCCACCTTGTGTGAAGGTCTGTCCGGTCAGGACGACCTATCGCGAACCTGATGGACCAGTTGTTATTGACTATAACTGGTGCATTGGTTGTCGAATGTGCATCGGTGCCTGTCCTTATTGGGCACGCCGATTCAACTGGGGGGAACCTCAGCTTCCCAAGGAGGAAATGAATCCCAAGACCCACTATCTTGGTAATCGGCCGAGAATGAAAGGCGTCGTTGAGAAATGTACTTTTTGTATTCAGCGAATACGCCATGGTCGCTATCCCGCCTGTGTCGAAGTCTGCCCTGTTGGTGCCCGGAAGTTTGGCAACCTGCTCGATCCGAACAGTGAAGTAAGAAGGGTTCTCGACCGCAAACGGGTATTCCGGTTGAAGGCCGAAGCCAATACCTACCCAAAATTTTTCTACTTTGTTGATTAAGGGATAGTGCAATGAATGTCATGATTAAATTCGTATTAGACTATCTCGGCTATATCATCAGGGGAGATAAGAAATACTATCTGTGGCTGGGTTTCCTGGCTCTTTTTATCATTCCGTGGCTGTATGGAAACTTCATGCAACTTAAATACGGAATGATTGTTACTGGTCTGACGGACCAGGTGAGTTGGGGATTATATCTGGCCAACTTTGTGTTTCTGGTCGGGGTCGCTGCCGGGGCAGTAACGGTTGTATTTCCGGCCTATGTTTACAAATTTGAACCTCTGCATAAGGTCTCCGTGCTTGGCGAGATGTTAGCTGTCGCATCAGTGGTGATGTGCTTGCTTTTCGTGCTGATGCACATGGGGAGGCCTGATCGACTCTGGCACATGATTCCTGTTATTGGGATCTACAATTTCCCGCATTCCATGCTGACCTGGGATGTGTTAGTGCTAACGGTCTACCTCTTTTTGAATCTGATAGGCGGTTTTTACTTTCTCTATAAAAAGTACGCAGGTGAACCACTCAATAATAAATTCTATTTGCCAGTAATTTTCATTGCTATTGGCTGGGCCATCAGCATTCATACGGTAACTGCTTTTCTAATCAATACAATGCCCGCAAGACCGATGTGGCACCACGGTATGATGCCCATTCGCTTCATATCAACAGCGTTTGCGGCGGGTCCGGCGTTAATTATTATTGTCTTTTTAACCATTCGTAAGAATACGGCCTTGTGGATTGAAGACAAGGCCATCGACTTGTTGTCTACCATTGTGGTGGCTTGTTTAACGATTGCATTATTTCTGACGATGTCAGAAGTTGTGACTGAGTTGTACCACCCAACGGAGCACTCAGCAGGATTACAGTACCTGATACTGGGGAAACATGGCCTGGAAAATCTGGTCCCCTTTTTCTGGGGCTCACTAGTGGCAATGGTGTTGGGCTGGGTTCTGCTGATGATTCCAAGTATCAGGAAGAATTACAACGTTCTATCCTTTATTTGCGCCATGCTCTTTTTAGGTATCTGGATTGAAAAAGGTATGGGCCTTCTGATACCGGGTTCCATTCCGACACCAATTGGCGAGTTCACGCAGTACTCACCAACTTTACTGGAGATTGGTAATTGCCTTGGGAACTGGGCGATAGGATTTATCATTATGACGCTTTTGTTGAAAGGCGCGATTGGGATATTGCTGGGTGATGTTAAGTACAGCAAGTAGCGTTAAGGCGATTGATATTTGTTAGTCGTTAAGTGGAATTGAAGCAAGTCAAATTATTGTGAGAAGACAGGAATGAATAAATTCAATCTGGGCACACTGAAGATGTTCTTGGTCGCTGGTGTTGTCATGCTAGGGGCACCCGGTGCTTTTTCAGAAGAGGTCGTTTGTTTTGAGAGCCGAAAGGGCGCTTCGGAGGTTACGAAAAAAGACATCTCTGAAGGATGGCCAAATGTGAAATGCTCGCCAAAAACCGGAGCTGTACTCTGGTGGGGCGATCCTTTTGATGGTACCCAGCCGATGGGGGAGATGCCCATTGAAGCAGATTATTTAAAAGGTGAAGCCGTAGTTAAACCAAGGACAGGTAAGTTGGCGCTTTATGCAATTTGTGGTGTCGCTTGTCACAACGGCACATTCCCGGTGAAGAATGATGACAGGAATCCACGTACCCTTATCATGCATCAGGACGTTGTCCCGGATGCCATGAACCTGCAACATGGCAGAGGTGGAATCTGGTGTCTGGATTGCCACCACAGCGATAAGCGTAACAAGCTGGTTGATAATTTTGGCAATGAGATCAGTTTTGACCAGTCTCAAAAACTTTGTGGTAAATGCCATGGGCCAGTCTACCGAGACTGGCGAGACGGTATTCATGGCAAACGTATCGGCGAGTGGGCCAGTGATGGTAAAAAACGCTGGTTTGTCTGTACTGAATGTCACAATCCTCACGACGTTCAGCAGGGCGAACGAAATAGAGGATTTGCTCAGCTTCATCCCGAACCCGCGCCCATCCTGCCGAAAGGCATCTACAACAAGGACCATGAGCAACATCATGGAAGTGGCGCAAACAAAGAAGATGCCGTTGAGAGCGGAGATCACTGAATGATCCCCAGACGGGAACATGTTTGATATAGGATTCACTGAAATATTGTTGGTGATGTCTGCTGCGCTATTGGTGATTGGTCCAAAACAGCTCCCGGAGACCATCCGCGTATTTGCCAGGTGGGTGGCTCGGATAAAAAAGCTGGCCAACGAACTCAAGTCAGAATTAGAGAACGAAATTGGTGTCGAAGAGATCAAGACACAATTGCGTAATGAAACTATCCTGACAGACTTTGAGAAAGACAAGCAGGCGCTTCAAGTACTGGATGAAGAAATTAAGGACACCAGACTTGATTTCATGAACGCATATTCCTTTAGTGAAGAAAAAGGCAATCAGAATTCCAATCAGAACCCTACTCAGAACCCTGATAACGATGCTGATGAGTTAACTACCCAGAGAAGCTAGGCTGGCATCAGACAGTATTCGTTATCCGGTGCGTCGTACGGTTCTTCCGGTAATATGCCCGGGTTTTAGTAGAGATGTAGACAGGGCGCTGGTATCGGTTGTCTGCTCATTATCGGCCAAAGGAAGCAGTGCAGCAGCGAAATCAGATCTGCTGTGGAGTCATGTGAATAAGGTTCAGGCAGGTGACATTCGTATCAGATTATTGAAGGCCTTGTGATTGCCTGATAGTCCAGGTCACAAGGCGGATGAGCGATCATTATCTTAAATAGAACGTTTTGAAATATTAGCCAGGGAATGACATTCAGTTCGGTAATTTGAATGCGAGGACGTGATCCCCTGAGGGTAATGGTGATGTGAAATGCCCGCCCGCAGCAATCACAACATATTGACTGCCCTTGTAGGAATAGGTCATTGGGACGGCGTTGCCTGACGTGGGTAATTCTGCTTTCCAGAGTTCCCCGCCATTATCGATATCGAATGCGCGAATGTAGGCATCCGAAGTGGCAGCGATAAATATCAATCCACTCCTGGTGACAATTGGACCACCCATTTCCATACCACCATCAACAAAAAGATAGAATGGCCAGGGCACCATCTTTTCAAGAGTACCCAGAGGAACGCGCCACAGTATATCCCCTGAGGTTAAATCAATAGCATCGAGGGTAGCCCAGGGTGGTTTTGAGCACGGTGCTCCCAAAGACGAAAGTATGGGCGCCGTGATGACGCAGTAGGGTGATCCGTTTTGTGGAAAAGGAAGCCCCGCTGGACAGTCTTCTCGCCTGGCCAGTTTCATTTCAATCGGGAGGTGTTTTGTATTCGTAATCATGATTTTGCGATCGAGGTCAATCGCAGGTGCACCCCAGTTGTGCCCGCCAAGCGGAGAAGGGAAGAAGACAGTACCTTTAAGGCTGGGTGGTGTATATATTGGACCTGTCGTGATGGATTCGAGTCTTTCGCGGCAGCTTCCTTCATCCCAAAAAGTAATGCCCCATGCATCGTCGGCTGTCATACCTAATTGATGGAGAGGTTCAGGTTTCAGGGGAAAAGGCTGGGTCGGGCTCAAGTATTCACCGGGTACAGCATTTGTCTGTGGGACAGGTCTCTCCTCGACAGGGTGCAGAGGTACACCGGTTTCACGGTCTAATACGAATGTCATTCCCATCTTTGTCACCTGAACCACAGCAGGACGTGTCGTGCCATCAATAGTCAGGTCGACAAACGTTGGTTGGGCTGGAACATCATAGTCCCAGATATCATGGTGTACTGTCTGGTAGTGCCACACTACTTCACCGGTTTCGGCACTTAATGCGACGACAGAACTTGAGTAATAGTCGAGGTGACCATCCCGGTCGCCACCATAATAGTCAGGTGACGAATTGCCGGTTGGTACGATCACGAGACCCCGATCAGTATCTACCGAAATTGTGGACCAGACGTTTGTTGATCCGGCGACATAATTACCATCCGTATCAGTCTGCGGACGATTAGGATGGACTGGATTCCAGCCCCAGAGGAATTCTCCTGTTCTGATGTTGTAAGCTCGAACAACACCTGAGGGTACATCGGGTCGGTTGCTGTCCAGAACAAATGCACCTGTGACTAAGAGGTCGCCAATAATTGCCGGAGCGCTGGTTACGCTGTATTCGAATCCGATATGTTCGGTTAGTCCTTCGGCAAGATCGACCTGACCTTTGTTGCCGAAATCCTCACAGGGTTTCCCTGTGGCACCATCCAAAGCAATAATACGCGCGTCAAGAGTGCCAAGCAGAATCCGATGCTGGCAAGCTGCGCCGGTCTGTTCAGGATCAAGCCAGCTGCTGACGGCACGACAATTAGAAAGAAGCTCTTTTCCCATATCGACCTTTGGATCAAATGACCATCGTTCTTCGCCGGTGCCTGGATCGAGTGCAAAGACCCGATTGAAGGGGGTGCAGTAGTAGAGAGTATCCTGGACCATGATGGGTGTATTCATAAATGATGTCGGTCGTGATCGCATGCTCTTTTCAGTAATCTCATTCTCGATATTCTGAGTACCAGCAATAAAATCTCCTGAGCGGTGAGTCCACGCCAGTTCCAGATCCGAAACATTTTTCTTGTTGATTTGTGTCGCTGTCGAATAGTGCCCGCCGCCAGGTGCTCCCCCGTAGGCTGGCCAATCTTTCCCCGGGTCAGCGTTCAGGGTTGCCGAGAGGAAAAAGAGAAACAGTGTATGAAGATATCGGTACATGCAGCCCCCTTGATATTGATTCGCTATTGTCCTTACCTTTTGAGCGATGATGTCTGATTCAATCGATTGACATCCAGCATCGTATCAGAGCGAAATGAGTTAAATTGCGTACCGAATGCTATCTCGGTATTACTGTTGACTAGCTGCGAGGTTGCAGTTCAAAAACCCATAGATAACCTGAAGTGACCACATCATTTGGAAACTCTGAACCACCGGCATATTTCCGAGAAATCTCCGCTATCACTGGCGCCACCAGAGGACCATCTTTCAGACGAACAAGGTTGCGTTCATATAATTTCCCGTTAATCCTGAGAATTGTTCGGCCATCCTTCTCAGCTTCTATCGGCCATTGTTTCCAGAGCTTGCCCCAGGTTGTGGTCATGTAACCACTGGGGATGAAGATTCGACCATCAACTTCCACTATCCAGGTAATCCTGGATCTTTCAGGGTTGAGAAGTTGAAATTGAACCTCCTGGATGTCGTGGACAAAAGACCAGTCTGGTTCGGGACCGGTATGAAGTTCACCCGTGGTAAATGCACCACCTGCGACCATGGCAAAAGGCGGACCGTCACTGAATCGTGCGCCCATGACAACACCGACAACAATGAACACCAATAACAATACGAATCCACCGAGTATCTTGAGTAGCATTTTCATTCTTATTCTCCTGGTCAAAATTGACCATTTTTTGAGCAGACATGTCCGATAAAGGGATTGATCTTGCGGTTTGCCAGCTTCTACCGTTTGACACCTGCCTCTTATACCATCGTCTGGAGCACTTCGCTAATATGGTGCGTAATCCCGAGAACCTGTCGGGGGCCCTACCAGAGGAATCTAAAAATCCCGGGAAATCTCGTCTCTCTTGCGGGTCTCCTTAATCCCGGAAAACCGCCAGCCGAAGTCAGAATTTTCATACACCCAAATGTCCTCAAATATCTGTTGGTTCTCAGGTCTCTGGTAAAAAACATGACAGAAAACTTTTCCAGTGTCCCCTTCACCACCAAAGTCAAGAATCGTGTAGTCCGGGTACTTGTCAGAGAAGTCCGACCTGAATTGTTCGTTGCAGGGATCCTGTAGGAAGATGAAGAGAAAGACAGCCCCGACCACCACAAAAAGAGCAACGTAATATTTAAGCATTTTGAAAACTCGCCGATTGTTCTGATTTGATCCGGACTGCTAGTGAGATTTGAACCGAGTCATCCATGTCTGCACTCGTAATTTGAACAAGAGCAACTTTAACACTTTCCAAGACAACGATGGTGCTGGATTTGATCTGCTAGTCCGTTTCAGCCAGGTTGAACTGACGTACAAATCGTTGGTATACCGCTGCGCCTCGAATCAGATTGAATGCAAGGTACAGGTTTGACAGCATGAAGGCAGCTGAAGCAGCAAATACTAATGAACTGATCATCAATGAACTGATCATCAACGATAGCATGATCAGGCATACAGCGAGAAGATGAAGCCGCCATTGATTGCGAGCATGTTTGTCGGGCACGATTTTTTTCATGTTGGGAATTCTCATCTGCCACCGGGCGCTGATATCGATCGTATTAGTAAGGTGCAGCCAGACCAGAAAAGGGATGATCTTATAGAGCATGCCTGTAATCAAGGACATGGCAAACCCGACAATCAACAGCGCACCAACAACAAGATCCGTGTCGCCGATTGAGATCTGCGCCGCATTCGCTAACGCTAACATCAGCAGTGCGAGAAGAAGGCAGGACAAACCGAATCGCCAGAAATCCATGGTGACATCAGCGACCTTTCTGCGCCGTTGTTGCTGTAGCCTTAGTGTGACCAGTGCGAACAGAGTGAATCCGCTGAGCATCAAGCATTCGCAGGCAAATACGATTCCTGAGTCGAGGTTGTGAGGGAGAAGCCCCGTCAACCTGATGATGGTGATCAGGACAAGACTCGAAAACATGGTTATTGCAAGCCACCTGATCATTTTGTCGGGATATTTCGGGGTCACCTGGAACATGGGTACAACCTGATAGGAAACTGTAAAGATCAACAGTCCGATCCATCCGAACAATCCCCAGCGGATATGCAGGGATGTCAGTGATCGCTGTAGCGGGACTTGAGGTAGTGTGTATCCTGCTGTCAGATACAGCCCGAATGATACTGTTAGCAGAAAGGACAGTAGAGCCAATCTCATACCAACGGTAACATGCCCGGTTGCGTCGGATCGAATCAGAGATGACATTAATTTGATGATGAGCCACAGCAACGAGCCTCCGAGCAGCAGCGCACCAGCCCCTGTGAGTACAGGTGTCAGAAGGAGAAAACCGCTGCACAAGATCAGTGTGCCTGTCATCAGGCTGGCGTAGATCACTCTGCTGAAAAGCAGAGGATTCTCGAGCCTGACACCGACCAGTACAGGAAAGAGCTGTTGCAGAGCCCCTACCATCACCATTGTGATGAACCCCAGGGTAAGCAGATGCGTGATTGTGAGCATTGCAGGATCCCATCGATTGTAAAGGGATTCTGGATAGGCCATGGCAACCATTGATGCCAACACAGGAAAAAGAGGAGCGGTTAGCATGAATAAAAGAGGGACAGCCAAAGGCGGGGTCTGTTCCAGAGAGAGTGCAGAATTGTTCATTTGTGCCGCTGGCTACTCTGGCCAGCCAGGGTAGTCAGCAGCTGCAATGAGTACCTGCTGGTAAGCCTGGTTGTCTTCTTTTCGCCAGATAAACACCTTACAGCTATCGAAAGGGCCGCAACGGGTGTCATATTCGAATCCCCTCCTCTCCAGATGTCCGAATAACAGTCGTGGATAACGTCGATGATGAAGATGCAGGAATTTGCCCGGAGTCAGTTGCTCTACAGCTTCCAAAGCCATCTGTAGTGGTTCTGGTGCGGGAAATTCGCTCACATCCAGATAGTCAAAAAAGCCTTCTGTCAAATTTGCTCCATATCACGGATAAAAGATTCTGACTCCTGGCCGATGACCCGATCGATCATGGGGTAGAGAATCTGCTCTTCTTTCATATTATGTTGCTGCATCAGGACCAGGAGGGTCTCGGCTTCACCCAGGAATTCACTCTGATCTTTCTGGGTAACCGCGTGTGACAGGAGGGCAATCAGTTCTCGCATCTGTTGGTGCTCCATTCTCATCACCTGGGTTGGTCCGCCGGATGAGCCCATGACCCGTTCAACGTTTGGAAACAGAATATCTTCCTCTTTACTGAAGTGCTTTCCGGTTTCTGTTACAAAATCCTGAAACGCGGAATTGAGTTCAGTCCAGTTTGATTCTGTGGCCAGGTTTTCGGCGTTGGTAAATAGTTCGTCACATAACGCATGTGTCTTTGTCATGTAATCTGAAATGGTACTCATTTTCTACTCCAAAAAAACAAAGCCGAGAGCCTACATCAATTGTTATTCCTGTAAAGCTATTTGAATCAATTATCGATTAACTTCAAGGAAGCAAGAGGTGTCCAGCCATGGGCGGGAAGAAATCTTCTTCCTTGTCATGGTGGTGATTCAGATCCAAGATTGCTAACTTGATTGCGCTGACCAGATGTTCTGAATTTCTTTTTTTTAGTATCTGGTATAGGTCAGAGAATCGCTGCACCAGGTGGTCATGCTCTAATCGTAGTGCTTTGACCGGATCCTGGGGCAGATCGGGATGTCGTTCATAGGCTGGATAGATGACCTCTTCTTCCAATGCCATATGAGTCTTCATCATCGTTATCATGATGTTAAACGTTTCCTTGCACTCATCCCACAAGAGAAGATTGGCTGCCTCATTACAGTCCTCAAGCATCTCCTCTTGTATTGAATGTTCATGGAACAACCAGTCGTATTCTTCCATCATGAGATTTGACGCCGATTTTGATGGCTCTTGTAACAAATATGCCTAGAACACTCAAGTGGTCTCGATTAGCTGGCTAGTGAACTGATCGGATTCAGCAAGTACAATACAAGTACCATGCAAGTACAATGAAAGTGCGAATTCATTGGGATAGACTCAATCGACCCCGGGTACCAGCTCAAGGGATAAGGTCATGAGACGGTTTTTTTCAGTTACAGCAGTATTGTTTCTGTCTGTCAGTTTATTTTCATGTGGCAGGCACGAACCACCAGAAGATATTGTCCGCAACCTGTGCGAGGAGAATATCACTGGGACTATCGTGGCTGAGGGTCGGGAAAGTCGAGGATTGTCAGCTAAAGATTTGGAAGTGAATATACTTGAGATCAATCGGAAGGGTGTTGGTGAAAGCAAGAACACAAGAGGAATTCCTGACAAGACTCTGGTCTACCCCATCGGCTGTCTGTTCGAAACTACAGTTGACGGCGTAGAGTCAGAACCGAAAACAACATTCCTTTACTTCTTCAGGAACAGAGTTGATGGTGGTTGGTTAGTGCGGGAAAGATAGCCTCAAGTATCCTCTCGGAATTGAGAGGCAGAGTTTTGAAGATGATGTAATTCTGATATGGTTGGTGCCTGCAAGTGTGCGTCCGGCTGAGATCAACCTGAATAGCAGAAGAAGGACAATGTCTCCCTTAAATAAAAAATCACAGTACAACATAGCCAAATTGTTGCATTGGCTTGTTGCTCTCATTGTTCTGCTCATGTTGATGTCCGGGTGGCGGACTGAAACATTTGAGCTCGAAGATAAGCAGTTCATCATGATGATCCATTCGGCGTTGGGAACAACAGTTTTCATTTTGATGGCCTGTAGATGGTGGTGGCGCAAATCTCACAACCTTTACGCACCTGTCGGGTGGTATAAGAAGCCATTCCAGCTCTTGCAATGGACCTTCTATCCCTTGCTTTTGCTGCAACCGGTTTTAGGGTTCCTGCAGTCGATTTTCATCGACTATGAAGTACTCGCTTTCGGCTTTATTAACTACTCTGCGATTGCCGCTCCCAACGAAGCTTGGCATGGTATTTTCCACCAGTTGCATATGCTGACAGCGGTGCTGCTGATTCTGATCTTTTTTGCGCATTTGGTGGAAAAAACGAGAAAATTCTTCATTGATGACAGCAACTCCATGAGAGAGCCCTAACAAGGCGTACGAGTAGATTAATGGCTTTTGTTGTTATGGAGAACTGCATTAACTGCAAGCACACGACCTGTGCAGGCGTGTGTCCGGTGGACTGTTTTTATGAAGGACCCAATTTCCTCGCTATCGCACCGCAGGATTGTATTGACTGCGGCATTTGTGCCGCGGTATGCCCTGTCAATGCGATCATGGAGAGAAGACATGTTCCTGCAGACCAACAGGAGTTTATTCGACTGAACGCCGAGTTGTGCATTCAATGGCCAAAAATCTCTCAGAAAAAGTCCCCGCCACCAGACTCTGAGGAGTGGGAAGGCGTTCCGGACAAACTGAAACTTCTGGAACGATGAATGGGGTGAGTTGAAGCGGGATATCAGCCTGATGAAGCCTGCCTGTAGCTTAGAATCTCACCGTCTTTGAAATTCCTGATTTCGCCAAGTTCTCCACTCTCGTGGTAAAACTCCCAGCGACCGTCCTTCTCACCTGCCACGTAAGCGCCGGCCTTCTTTAACTGGCCATTTTTGTAGTAGACATTCCAGAGACCAATCATATAGTCATTTCTGTAATTACCATTCGACTTTGGTTGGCCATTCTCATGAAATTTCTCAAATGGGCCATCCAGCTCGCCATGAACGAAGACAGATCTTTGCGCCAGTTTCCCATTCTCGTGGTAGCGTTCGAAAACACCATGTGGTTTCCCGGCGATCGACGCACCTTTAACTCTTACCCGTCCATTCTCGTGGTACATCTGCCAGGGACCATCTCGCCGTCCGTTCCTGTAGGTGCCATTGAATTCAAGTTGACCGTTCCTGTGGTACATTTTCCATGGACCTTCTTCACGGCCTCCCTCGTAGTTCCCCTGACATTTAAGTTGGCCGTTATCGTGATACTGCTCGCACGGTCCATCCGGCAGGCTCTGGAATGACTCTATAACAGTCTTAAGATGATCAAGAACGGTTCGCAGCATTTTATTTTCCCTGTTTCCTTTGTCCTCTCTCGGTGGAATCTATTGACGGGTTCCTTTCTTGTAGGATCCCTTTTCCTTCAATTTGCCATCTTCGGTATACTTCTCGAAAGGGCCATCCAGTGAACCCTTGCTGAAAAACCCCTTGGTGTTTAGTTGCCCGGACTCGTAATAGGATTCATAGGGTCCATCCTGCCAGCCTCTTGTATAGTTTTCTATCACCAGTAACTGACCACTTTCTGAGTACTTCTTAAAAGGTCCATCCTGTTTACCGTTCTCATATTCACCAGCTAATTCTAATTGACCGTTTTCATGGAAGCACTCATGTAACCCAACCAGCTTGTCATTCTCATAGGTGCCTCGTTGTGCCAGTTGACCGTTTTTGTAGTAGTTCTCCCAGCGACCCTCTTTCTTACCTTCATTGATGGTCCCGCTAGATTCTATCTGACCGTTTTCATAATACGATTTGTAGTCGCCATGTCTTCTATCGTTCTTGTGAGTTCCCTTTGATCTCGGCTGAGCATCTAAATAGAAAACTTCAAAAGGACCGTTGCGATATCCGTCAACGTAAACGCCTTTGGATTTTAGAGTGCCATTTTCATAGTAGAATTCCCAGGGACCGTGCTTTAAACCGTCTCGATAGGTTTGTTTCTCCCTGAGCTTGTTGTTCTTGTGGAACCATTCCTGAGGACCATCCAATTTGCCTGCCCAATAATTTCCCCTGAATTTCAGCTGACCAGATTCGGTGAACCCTTCCCAGGGACCTTTTTCCAGTCCGTTTTCGAAATTCCCCTTTGATTTCAACTGGCCATTTTTAAAAAATGCCTCAAATGGTCCATCAATCTGACGATCTTTGTAAGTACCCCTGCATTCTAGTTGCCCATCTTTGTAGTGCAATTCAAAAGGACCGTCAGCACGAGCGCTTTGTGATTTAGACTTCAACCATGAGAGGAATCCGCTCTTCACAAGTTTGATCTCTCTACATCTGCATCTGCCGGTGCCACGTTTTTGATCCTCTGGTTTAGGTTCAGGCAGAATAGAGTCATCCTTACTGTGCTGTCAAAATCAATTCACGTACCGATGACTTAAGGTTGCTGAAAGTAGTTTTGTGACGAAATTCAATTCAAGAAATTCGAATGACGAATGGACATCGATTAGTGATTTCCGGTCGAAATGACTGCCTGAGCAGGGCTCAGGGACAGGTTTACAGCGCAGGTAATATATTTAATTATCTATAGTGCGGATCTGCGCCCAGATCCTCTTTGAATTGATGTTGTGCGACATAGGTTGTGCGACATAGAAAGTGGCTGGCAATCGCCAATAGAAGAGCTTTTATGCTGCAAAATGTATCCTGTTTTTCATTTTCTTGATCTGAAGCAATTATTATGTTACGAAAGGGCATAGTATTGGCGTTACGTGTCAGATATTGATGGATTTGCTGTGCTATTTGCCACGAGTTTGTGCAAGCCAGGGATCAATTAATATCAGGCTTATGGTTTAGCTATGAAGTTCGATGATACCAGTCCAATAGTTGTTGCCGGAGGGGACGGCAGGGTTCTTGCCGAGAACAGACCTGCGCGACGAATGCTTGGACCCGGTACGGGAAAGTACTGCTGGGATTTCGTTGGTCAGCTCAAGGATGACGAGGAAAAGATACCATGTCGTGATGGTTGTGTCATGGAGCTGCTGGAAGAAGGGATGGACTGTTCTCAACAGACACAATTCACGATAAATGGTAAGCACAACCACCTTTCCTGCGTTCCAGCGAATGGAATTGTCATCTGTATGCTTCGTTCGGATGAAGGGAAGACACCAGCAATGATGCACTCCCTTACCCCGCGAGAACGGGAGATTCTCCGTCTGCTGGCTAAAGGTGAAACCACTGCCACCGCAGCGTGCCAGCTGGGATTGAACGAATCCACGGTACGGACGCATGTCGAAAGAATGCGCAACAAGTTTTCAGCTAATACACGTGCAGCGATTGTGGCTGAAGGATTCCGACGCGGCTATCTCGAATAGGTTTCCTCACGTATCTACCAGGTTCTGCCAGGTTCCTGAGGCACATTTCCACCCTATAACTCCTTAGATTATTGTTTTATTTACGTTTTTTACGTTTTTGGCTTTTTTCAAATAATTTTGCTTTGTAGGTCATATGACGGACGCGGAAGGGGTTGAGTTCCTAGTAAAATCTCTGTGTGTTATTAGGCCAAGCTTAACCGTGCTGTATCGAGGTTGAGCTGAGAAGTTGTCACGACGACAAGAGGAAAAGGAAATGAGCCAGAATTTGGCAATCACATTGATGAACAAAAAGAACTGGGCGGCGCTTTTTGCGCTTGTGTCCGCGATCAGCATCGCCGGGTTGATTTACCTCGGTGGTGCGACTTATACGGGATCACCGCCCCTTGAAAATTTCAAAGCTGCAAATGGCGATATAGTGATATCGCGTGAGGCTATCAAGGGAGGTGAGGAAGTATTCCACTTAAGGGGTTTGATGAGCTGGGGCTCCTTCTGGGGTGACGGTGGCGAACGCGGTCCCGACTTTACCGCCGATGCACTGCATCGAACCGCAATGAGCATGCGAGAATTCTATGCTCAAGAGTTGGGTGGAAGCACATCCCAGTACGACACTTTACCCCAGTACGACAAAGATGCAATTGCTGCGAGAGTGATTCGAGAGCTGCACGCCAATACCTATGATGAAGAATCTGGATTTATTGGTATTAACGATGCCGAGATATATGCGTTCGAAGAGTTAAATAAACATTACACACGTATGTTTACAGACGCGAGCTACGAAGAGGCATTCAGTCCAGCGGGTTATATTTCAGAACCAGACCAACTCCGTGATCTGACAGCATTCTTCTTCTGGGGTGGGTGGGTTTCGTCTAGCAATCGACCTGGTGAGAATTACAGCTATACCCACAACTGGCCGGGAGACAAAGATGCTGGTAATACGCCAACTGATGCTACCTTTATGTGGAGTGTGTTTTCTATCTTTGCATTGATTTTTGGTATTGGCGCGGTGCTGTACGTTTACGGTCAGATGAAAGAGCAGCCTGTTGATGTATTCGAAGGTGGTGACGATAACGGAAATGGTCAACAATCGCTGACTACCTACGACCTTGAGAATGAGTATGTTCGTCCCACTCAAAGAGCCACCTACAAATTCTTTATGCTGGCGATCATCGTGTTCGGCGTTCAGATTCTTGCAGGCATTATCATAGCAACGGACTTCGTCAGACCATTTGGTATGGATCTAAATGAGTTGATTCCGTTTACAGTTGCCAGAAGCTACCACACTCTGCTTCAGATCTACTGGTTCTTTATGTGCTGGGTTGGTTACACAATCTTTTTCCTCCCCAGAATCTCAAAAGTTCCACCCGGGCAGAAGGGATTGATTGATCTGCTGTTTGCCCTCTGTGTGATCACAGGGGCCGGTGCAATATTCGGGATTTACCTGGGTCAGACGGGCGTTATTACTGGCAGCATGGCTTACTGGTTTGGTAGTCAGGGTTGGGAGTTCATGGAACTTGGTCGATTCTTCCAATTCACGCTGCTCACGTCATTTGCCTTGTGGATTTTGATTATCTACCGTGGAGTAAAACCCTGGTTAACGACGAAAAATATGTGGTCTGTTCCATCATGGTTGCTATACGGTAGTGGCATAATGGTGGCATTCCTGTTCTTTGGACTGATGATTCAACCTGAAATGAACTTTGCCATCTCGGACTACTGGCGCTGGATGGTCGTACACATGTGGGTTGAGGTAACCTTTGAGGTGTTCACAACCGTCATCATCGGCTACATGCTGGTACAAATGGGTCTGATTACGCGGTTAATGGCAGAGAGGGTCATCTATCTTGCCGTGATGTTGTTCCTTATCACTGCAACCATTGGTATCTCTCACAACTTCTACTGGATCGCCAAGCCGACCGGGATCATTGCTCTCGGTAGCGTCTTCTCGACCCTTCAGGTACTGCCTTTGCTGCTGCTGACTTTGGATGCATGGCAGATGAGGCAGGAAGGAAACAGTGCTGAGAAGAATCGAGTCGAAGGAAAACAGACATTCGTTATGGAAGGTGTCTGGTTGTTTATCCTTGGAGTTAACTTCTGGAACATATTTGGCGCAGGTGTATTCGGTTCACTCATCAACCTGCCAATCGTCAACTACTATGAGCATGCAACTTACCTGACCGGTAACCACGCTCATGCGGCCATGTTCGGTGTAAAAGGTAACATCGCTCTGGGTGGTATGTTGTTCTGCTGTCAGCATTTATTCACCAGGACAGCCTGGAATGCGAAGCTGGTCAAGACTGCGTTCTGGTCGATGAATATCGGGCTCGCAATGATGATGTTCATGGATCTGTTCTGGGTCGGTCTGTACCAGACGTATGTGGCGTTCGCTGAAGGTACCTGGATGGCAAGATCACAGGAAATTGTAACGGGTCCAGTATTCGTCTACCTGACATCAGCTCGCGCTCTTGGTGGTCTGGTGTTCATCTGGGGCGGTCTGCTGCCGATGATGTGGTTCATACTTTCCAGAGGCAACAAGCTTCGTCTCAAAGAAGAAGATGTTGAAGAAGGCGAGTGGACTGTATATGACAAAGATTGGTCCGCACAGACTGATCCTTCCCGGGGAGGTTAATAAAACTTCTAAGGTCCTTCTAAAGGACTGAGCTTTCCGGCAGGCCTTGTGGCGACTATTCAACTGAGTTGAATAGTCGTCTACAGGGCCTCTTTTTTTAGTTCATGGAATACCTTTTATGCTGGCGCATCGCTTCGAAAAGCACTGCAGCTGCCGGGGATATATAGTCAGAAGTGTGTAAAAATGAGTTATTTGGAGACACCCCATGATTCAGTTCGATTATCGAAGCGTACCTAGACCGCTAAGGGTGATTGTCATTGTATGCAACGTATTGATGTTAAGTTCAATGACGTCCTCAAAAGAAGTCATGAGTCCGGAGTTTCAAAATTCACAGAATGAGCACCCCATACCCTTTGCTTTGTCTGTGAGAGGCGCATCTGCTGGAATCCAGGCAGAGTATTTTGAGCGATCAGTCGTTGATGCGATTGTGGCCAGTGATGTTTTTCTGAATATTGATGATAGTGATGGCAAACCCTATTCACTGGACATAAGAATCATCAGAGTTGAAGCGCCGTCGTTCAGTTTCAACATGACTGTCGATATGAATGTAGTGTGGGCACTTTCTCGTTCAACAGATGGGGAACAGCTATTGCATGAGAAGGTTCAGTCAACCTTCACGGGAGGTATGTTCGAGGGTGGACTTATCGGCGCAAACCGGGTTCGGGTCGCTGCAGAAGGCGCGGCGCGAGAAAACGTCCGTCGTGGCCTTGAGAAAATCGTATCTCTTAATCTCCAATAATTAGAAAAGC
>PVBE012155746.1_pt1 | contig 108929 bp, 90 predicted proteins | sample 1631181 | NCBI WGS metagenome assembly PVBE01 (sample SAMN08397723, study PRJNA350692) | Marine metagenome, whole genome shotgun sequencing project. | isolation source: water | place: Pacific Ocean | collected 2012-04
GAAAAGAGCCATGCCGATAAACTGATTTTGTGATTTTTAGCGCACTTCTCCTTTCTCTAACTCCAGCGGTTTTCTTTCAGGAACCAGAAGCGACGGAGTTGGAAGCGGCGCAGCGCAAGACGAGGGTGGGAAAACCGCTCTGGACTACGCAAAAGAAAACGACAAGATTTACAAAACGAAAGCCTATTGGGAACTCAACGACGCTTTCTATAAAGAAGATTGAGCGACTCTAAAAGGCTCCATTAACCCGCCGGCGATAAATGGCTTGTTGGCAAGGGCGCATAACGCCAAGGTTAGGCGTCCTCATGGCGTTTGTAGATCTCCCATAATTCTTGTGGATTGTCGACGGAGAGCTCAACTTTGCCGCATTGTCCACAAACGGTGGAACTGAGTACACCCTTGTGCGTGTCCTTATCAAGCCAAGCGTCAGGTTTTCCGTGAAGTTCGATTGCCAAATCATGCTTCGAATCCATGTAGCCATGATCAACGATCTTCACGTTGCGCATTACTTCCTCCGAGCCACAGCTAGAACATTTGGTATTGGTCATAGGAACCATTGTACGAAAGTAATGCTGACCCCCAGAAATAAATGGCTTGACTGCCCATTCAAGCTAGGACAAAATTGGGACAAGTTCTTCGCTTCTGAAGAGCCCCATAACTTCTGAGCACAGCAAAAAAAATCCCATCCAAGCAGATTACAGCCAGAATGGGATTTGATTGGTAGCGGAGAAGGGATTCGAACCCCCGACACGCGGATTATGATTCCGCTGCTCTAACCAACTGAGCTACTCCGCCGTCCGCCAGAGCAGTGGCGGGAGATAGATTCTAGCGACCTCCCCCCACTTCATCCAGGCTACAATCCAACGCTCGCGGAAACCTCTTTGCCATGAAATATCTCCTTCCTCTTTTGTTTCTCCTCTCTTCCGTTTCCAGAATCTCAGCCCAGGAAGCGCAATGGATACCTGACTTTGATCAAGCCGTCCTATTGGCCGAGAAACAAAACAAGGACCTTCTTGTGGATTTTACCGGCTCAGACTGGTGTGGATGGTGCACGAAGCTGCACGAAGAAGTTTTCCAGCACGAAGCCTTCTGGAGACCGATTCTAAATGACTTCATTCTTGTTGCTCTCGATTACCCACGTAAAGACCTGGCCAAAGCAGCTGTGCCAAATCCGAAACGAAACCAAGAACTCAAGGCTCAATACGGCATCCGAGGCTTTCCCACACTTCTTCTCATGACCGCTTCTGGGGAAGTTTACGGGCAAACGGGATACAGAAAAGGAGGGCCCGAACTCTACGTGGAACATATTCGAGAACTGCAAAAGAGTCGCCCTAAGACAGTCTCAAAATCAAAGCCGGTACCCGTCTCTGCCTCGGCTCCTGCGGCAAGCCCAAGAGAAATCGAGGCCGCCGATGCTTTGGAAGCGATTCGCGCTGAGTTGGGCAAGCGCCCTCCTCGTGAGCCCGAGGAGCGTACTTCTTATTTTCATGCGATGCACAAAGCTATGAGCCAATTCCTTCAAGATTGGCCGGGCACTTGGGCTTCTATTCGTGCGCACTCTTCTGCTGGCCAGATTGAGCTTCGGATTTTAGGGCAACCCATCGAGGGCCTTAGCTCTTTGCGCTCTGCGTACCTCCAATCCAAAAGCCAAACTGGAATTCAACCCAACGGCATTCACATTGATTCTTCTCGGCTCGCCCTGGATTTAGTGCGAGCTCTAGTGGAGCAAGACCAGCTGGACGAGGCAGAGAAGATACTTCAAGAAACGGCAAAGGGCGAGGAAGGAAATGCGGAGCGCGCAAAGAGTCTGCTTAATGAAATCCCAATCCTTCGTCGGATGCAAATTGGAAAAGTGATTCCTCACTTTGAGGGCAAGGGCCTAGACGGCGAGCTCATCACTCCAGAATTGTTTCGAGGCAAAGTCCTCCTGTTAGATTTCTGGGCGACCTGGTGCGGACCTTGCAGAGCCGAACTCCCCTTGGTTGTTTCAACTTATGAGGAATGGAACTCCAAAGGATTTGAGGTTCTCGGAATCTCCCTGGACCGTCTTGTCTCCGAAAAGGATGTCCAAAAAGCCCAAGCAGATGGCGCAAAACGTCTCCCCACCCGGATGGACGCTAATCTCTTAAAAGAGTGGGTAGAAAAGAACTCGATGCCTTGGCCTCAAATCTACGATGGCGGGTACTGGAAGGCTGCAGTCGCCCAAGAGTTTGCGGTTCACTCCATTCCATTCACCATCTTGGTGGATCGAAATGGGATTATCCGTTACAAAAAAGTTCGCGGAGAGTCACTCACCAAGGCTGTCAAAACCCTCATGACGGAAGAGCTCAAGTAGCCTGCAACCTAGCTAAAGTTTTTTCTTTTCCTAAAAGGGCCATCATCTCTCCAACAGGCGGTCCTCCCAAAGTGCCTGCCAAACGAGCACGAATAGGCTTCATTAAATTGCCCATTCCAATCTCCAATTCTTCCGAAAGAGACTTTATCCAAGAGTCAAATTCCTGGGGTGGAAAATTCGACTCAGCCTCAAGCCGCTTCACGATTTCCATAAGCACCGCCGCAGCCCCATCTGCGCGTAAAGCCTTTGCGGCCTTCTTGTCCACTTCGACGGATCCTTCAAAGAGCCAGGAGGCCATCTCTGGAAAATCAGAGTAAAGCCCTATGCGCTCTTGGTAAGACGCAACGACACGAAGCAACCACTCTTCCTCTCCCTCTTCGACTTGGAATCCTGCTCGCTTAATAAAAGGCAAGAGTCTCTCAGTAAGCGCTTCTGCAGAACAGGCCCGAATGTAATCTCCGCAAATCCAAGCAAGTTTGTCAGTATCAAAGATTGCCCCGGAAGAATTGATGCGACTCAACTCAAAGGCTGAAACGAGTTTTTCTGAGCCAAAGATGGTGGTTTCGTCATCAATAGAAAATCCAAGCAAGGAAAGGAAATTAAAAAGTGCTTCGGGCGGATATCCTTTTTCTTTGTAGTCCCCGACCGCTGTATCACCCGTCCGCTTGGACAATTTTTTCCCATCTTGGCCAAGAATTAGAGGAACATGGACAAAGTCGGGCTCTTGCAATCCAAGCGCCCGAGACATGAGTACTTGCTTGGGAGTATTCACCAAGTGTTCTTCTCCACGAATCACATGGCTGATTTCCATTGCAGCATCATCTAGAGCACAAACAAAATTGTAGGTTGGCATTCCAGTACTGCGTACTGCTACCCAATCTTCAACTTGCGAGGAATGGAACTTCACTTCGCCACGAACATGATCGGCGATTATGATTTCCTCGTCATCGGGGACGGAAAAGCGCAAGACAAAGGACTCGCCAGATTCAGACCGCAAGCTTGATTCTTCTCGACAAAGAGCTCGACAGCAACGGTCGTAGTGCGGATTCTCCTTGGCCGCGAGTTTCTCTTCTTTCAATTTTTGAATCCGCTCAGGTGAACAAAAACAGCGATAGAGCCACCCCTCCTCAAGGCCCTTGGTTGCGGCGGATGAGTAGCATTCGCTCCTCTCGGACTGAGAATAGGGGCCAAAATCACCACCCACTTCTGGACCCTCATCCCAATCCAAACCAAGCCAGCGGAGAGAATTCAAAATGGAGTCCAACGACTCCTGGCTATTCCGCTCCCTATCCGTGTCCTCAATGCGAAGAATGAAAGAACCACCCATTTTGCGAGCAAACGCCCAATTAAAAAGGGCAGTTCTGGCTCCGCCAATGTGAAGGTTCCCCGTTGGTGAAGGCGCGAAGCGCACTCGAATCGGCCGAGAATCGCTCATGAAAAGGTTTTACTCTTCAGCAAGAATCGGGTTCAAGTCTTCGTCAAACTCGAGGTCGTAGCCCCAGTAAATATTTTGCCCTTGGCCGGGCGCCATGGAGACTTTCCAGCGAAAAACCCCCTTCTCTTTCTGCAGACGCGAAGCTTCTTCATCTCGAATGGGCGCAGGTCGGAGTTCGCTTGGGGTGATGCTCAGGGCACTCGTTCGACTCAGCGGAATGGCCTCTTCCATGACCACTTCAATCTCTCCAGGTGCATTCGAGCTTAGCTTTAGTATGGCACGGTAAACTCTGGAAATCGTTGCCGTTGAACTTAAAAGGCCAGGGTTGTCGCGCTCATCGAGAACCGTTTCCCATTGAACAGAAAGATTTGGGTCCACACCTAGGTGAATGGTGGTGAAATCCCCTGGACGCAGCACCGGGAATTGCGATTCGCCTAGATAGTCCGGCCCCAAAAAGATTTTGGCCGTCCCTGGCAACAAGGGCACATCTCCGGTCAGCTGAACCCGAGCCCGAAGAAATGCTTGTGAGCTCAGAGTCGGAACAACATAGCGCTCAGGTCGGACATCTAGGGGTACTTCTCGAATGCGAAAGCGGTAAGGTTCGCCATCGGAAGGCAACGTCTTCCTTTCCGGCAATTGAAAGAGTGCGGTCAGACCAAGGTCCTGCACTTGGACTTCGGGGGCAGCAAGGATACGGCCTGTACGGCTGCCGTACTTTCCTCCAGCGCCGCCGCCAATTCCGAGGGAAGCAGAGACTCCTTCCTCGTCAAAGGCAGTTCCGGCTTCAAACTTTGCTGAAGGCGTTGCCGGCGACTTAGAAGCCAAACGCGGAAGTGGAAGCCGGAAAACACGAATCGGCAAGCTCGGTGGGTCCAGGCCAATGCTCGGAGTGGAAGTGGAGAGAAGAATTTCTGCATTTTCCCAGTCCTCTCCTGTTTTTTGAACCAAGTGGGCAACGAGCCCAACAGTCACACCAGTCAAATCAGGAGAAACGCGGACCGTATAGTTGGGTCGCCAAGAGGCACCACCAATTAAATAACTTGCTCGCAATAGAACTTCGCCGGGGCGTTCTATCCAAACTCGAATCCGCCCTTCTTTGTAGCGTCGCAATTGACGTCCACCACCACCGAGCTTGGATTCAATTGCTTTTATCTTGAGACTCAGGGCGTCGGCGTCCATCTCGTACTGAGCGAGTCGGCGATCCAAAGCGGAAGCCATCTTCCCCACTTCGCCTAAGTCAACGAGGAATCCGTCTGGCTTCTCTCCATTTGCCACAGCTTGAATCATGGCGGCGAGCATCGACTTTTCCGTCTCAATCGCAACTCGAGTGCTGTCCAAATTTCGGTTCTCCTTTTGAAGAGATGCCAGCTCAGCGCGCAGTTCGTCTCGACGAGTGTTGTCCAATGCGGTACCCGTCACAGTGTGCGCTTCAACTGAAAGAACTTTGGCCTCGCCCATTTCAATTTTGGTTTGAAACGACGAAGAATCCAAACCTAAAGGGAGCGGTGAAAGGGATAGCCACATTTCACCAGGCTCGGTTGGATTCAACAAAACTGCTCGCTCCACCAGAGCTTGACCGTCGTACAGGGTTACGCGGTCAATTGTGGTTTCCACCGGAGTTGGAACCGACTCTTGGGGCAAAGCGAAAGAAAGAAGTAGGAGACTTGAAATCATGGTTATGGGCAGGGTTAGGCCTGGCGGGGAAGGTATTCTATTCTCCCCTTTGGACTCTATCCCCGTAATCGGAGCTGGCTTAGCCGGCTCAGAAGCCGCCTGGCAAATTGCTGAGGCAGGCTTGAATGTAAGCCTTTTTGAAATGCGGCCCGAGCATTCAACTCCTGCCCATCAAAGCAGCGATTGTGCCGAACTTGTGTGTTCAAACTCCTTGGGGTCTACCCTTCCGGACCGCGCGGCTGGAGTTTTACAAACTGAGATTGCGACTCTTCAATCCATGCTATTAGAGGAGGCGCGCAAAACCGCTGTGCCTGCGGGTCAAGCTCTTGCGGTGGACCGCGAAAAATTCGCACATGCCGTCACCGCTCGATTGGAAGCCCATCCCAGAATCGAATTGGTTCGCGAAGAAGTTCAATCTATTCCAAAGGACCCTGTTTGCGTACTGGCAACTGGCCCACTGACCTCAGAAGCCATGGCAAAGTCCATTGCAGACTTAGCGGGAAGTGAAAACCTTGCTTTCTTTGATGCCATTGCGCCGGTGGTCACAGGAGAAAGCCTGGATTCCGATATCATTTTTCGGGCTTCGCGATGGCAAGCGAAAGAGGAAGATGGTGTTAGCGGAGATTACTTCAATGTCCCCCTGGATAAGGATGATTACGAACAATTGGTTGACGCTCTGCTCAGTGCGGAGAAACACCCCATCAAGGATTTTGAAGCACAGGACACGCATGCAAAGTCTTTTTTTGAACGCTGCCTTCCTGTAGAGGTGCTGGCCAGCCGAGGCCGAGATGCTCTCCGCTACGGCCCTCTTCGGCCTGTCGGACTGTTTATCCCAGGCAGCGGCAAACGTCCTTATGCCGTGGTTCAACTCCGAACGGAAAACAAGGAGGGCACGCTTTGGAACTTGGTCGGCTTTCAAACAAACCTTCGCTATGGTGCACAGGAGGAACTCTTGCGGAGTTTGCCTGGCATGCAAAATGCAGAATTTGTTCGACTGGGCTCCATGCACCGAAACACTTTCCTTTGCTCCCCCAAGCTCCTGAATTCCGCTCTCGAATGGGAAGCCCGACCCGGCCTTTTTGTTGCAGGCCAACTCTCAGGCATGGAGGGGTATCTGGGCAATATTGGCTCCGGTCTCCTTGCGGGCCGCAATGCAGTGCGAAAGGCTCGCGGGGGACCTCTGGAGAATCTGCCCAAGGACACTCTCCTGGGCGCCCTTGCCCTCCATGTTTCTGAGGCCCCTCCTGAGGGATTCCAGCCCATGAAGGCAGAATTTGGAATTCTTCCCCCGCTTCCTCGAGGGATACGCAAAAATGACAGGCGCAAAGTACGCGCCCAACGCTCCAAGAGCGCTCTGGCCTCCCATCTGGAGTCCAACCCTTTCCCCAATCCTGAACGACACTCCGAGAAACCATGCTCACAAGCTCACACGAAATAACCACCTTCCATAACGAACCCTTTACCGACTTCTCAAAAGAAGAGCACTCTTCTGCCTTTGGAGAGGCTCTCAACAAGGTTGAAGCTTCCTTTCCGGTTGTGGTCCGCCTTTGGATTGACGGCGAAGAAAAAGAAGGAGGGTCTGGAACTTTTGAATCCCTGGATCCTTCTCAAACTTCTCGCGTGGTTGCGAACTCAGCAAAAGGTAGCCGGGAAGATGCCCTCAGTGCCATTGCAGGAGCACATAAAGCATTTGGCGAATGGTCACAGCGTTCCTGTGAAGAACGCGCAGAATTTCTTTTTAAAGCCGCAGAAATAATGAGGCTTCGTAAACATGAGTTCTCTGCCATGATGGTTTACGAGGCAGGGAAAAACTGGGCAGAAGCTGATGGAGACACCGCCGAAGCTATTGACTTCCTAGAGTTCTACGCGCGTGAAGCCTTGCGGTATGGAGGCAAACAGCCAATCGTCCCATGCCAGGGCGAGAACAATGAACTTGTTTACATTCCGCTTGGTGTGGGTGCTGTCATCCCGCCGTGGAACTTCCCCCTCGCAATTCTTGTTGGTATGACCTGCGCCGCTTTGGTCACAGGGAATACCGTGGTTCTTAAACCTTCTTCCGACACTCCTGGCATTGCATCCATGTTCGTAGACCTGATGAAAGAAATCGGTTTACCCGCTGGTGTCCTGCAGTTTGTTCCTGGCTCCGGCTCCGAAGTGGGCAATGCCATTGTTGAACATGCCCTCACTCGATTCATTTCCTTCACCGGCTCCGCTGAAGTCGGCATGGGCATTTACGAAAAAGCCGGAAAAGTTGTCGAAGGTCAGGTTTGGCTGAAGCGCGTTGTAGCCGAAATGGGTGGCAAAGATTTCATGTTCCTCGATGAAGACGCAGACATTGACAAAGCTGTTCCAGCGACCCACTCTGCTGCCTTTGGTTATCAAGGCCAGAAATGCTCCGCTTGTTCTCGCCTCATCCTTCATGAAAAAATCCACGATCAGTTCATGGAAAAGTTCCTTCCTTTGGTAGAGGCCACTGTTTCCGGACACCCCAGCTCTCCTTCCAATTACCTAGCAGCTATGGTCAATGAATCGGCTCGCCAAACAGCTCTCGATGGAATCGAAGGTGCCAAAAAGGATGGCAACACCCTCGTATCCGGTGGCGAAGTTGGCGAAGGAGAGGGTTGGTATTTACAGCCCACTGTTTTCACTGGCGTTGGGCGTGACGACACAATCTGGAAGGAAGAACTTTTTGCACCCGTCCTTGCAGTTCACAAGGTTTCCTCTTTCGAAGAGGGCATTGACGCCGCCAACGACACAATCTTTGGCTTGACCGGTGCCTATTGGGGTAAAGATGAAGAAAAGATTGCTACGGCAAAACGCAACCTTCACTGTGGGAATCTTTACATCAACCGCAAATGCACGGGTGCCCTTGTTGGTGCTCACCCCTTTGGCGGCTTCAACATGTCGGGAACAGACTCCAAAGCTGGAGGCAGGGATTACCTCTTGTTATTCCTGCAAGGCAAAACGATTTCGCGTTCCAAGTGACAGAGGAAATCGGTCGGCGAGGTTTTTTCCGCGAGGGCTTTCGCGCCTTTGTCCGGGCCCTCGCCGAAACTGCCGAAGCTACCAAGGAATTCAAAGGCAAAAGGAGCATCGACCGAAATCGAAGAATTCGGCCCCCGGGGGCTCTTCCTGAAGTTCATTTCTTAGCCACTTGTGAACCCCTAGCCTGTACAGCATGTATCGACGCATGCCCATGTGACGCCATCGTCCCCGTCCCGGACTCCTTCCCGGACGCAAAGACCCCAGTCATTGTTCCCAGCTCCCGGGCTTGCGCCTCCTGCCTAGATGTCGCCTGCACCCATGTCTGCGAGTTTGGCGCTCTTATACCTATTGAATCTCCTGACCAAATCGCCATGGGCGTGGCAATTCTGGAAGAGGAAACCTGCTTTGCTTTTAATGGGACCTTCTGCGTAACCTGTTACAACATTTGCCCCGTAACCCCTAAGGCCATTCGACTCAATGAGCGAGGCCGGCCCGAGGTAAATGAAGATCCTTGCACAGGGTGCGGAATTTGCGAAGAGCGATGCCCTACTGAACCCCGTGCAATCCGAATCATGCCTCCTCAATCGCCGCCACCCACTAATGAGCTCTAAGCCACCGAACACTCAGTCTCGTCGAGTACAGCCGGTTCGGCCGGAAAACGAAGCGGAAGAGTTTTTTGAGCCCGCCAACCTCTCTCGCCCAGGATTAGCAGCTTGGTTGCTTTTGGGGCCAATCCTTTCCGCTATTGGCCTTATAGGTTGGCTCCGCATTGCTCTCGGCGCCCCTCCAGTGGAAGACCCATCTCTTTCTTGGTGGGCTTTGGGCATGAACTTAGCATTGCTTCTTCTCTTTATCTTGCCGCACTCCCTTCTTTCCAGGGGTGGCGGTCGCCGATTTTTAAACCGCCCTTTTGGGCCAGATGCGGAACGTCCCATTTTTGTTTTCATTTCTGGGTTCACTCTCTGCATCCTCGTTTTTTCCTGGCAAACCACGGGTCCTCTGCTTTGGAATTTTGATGGCGGCCTCTTCCTGTTCTCTCGGTTTGTACAAATCGTTGGCCTGCTTCTTGCCGCATGGGCTACTTTCGTGGTCGGTGGCACACAGCTTTTAGGGCTTCCTCAATTGCGCGCCTTAGAAAAAGGCCGCCATGCGCCAAGTCAAGAATTTGTGGCCCTCCCCCCCTACCGCTGGCTGCGCCAGCCCACGAATGCTGGTTTTCTTCTTTTCCTTGCTGGTATGCCTGAGGTTACTGCAGACCGACTCTTGATGAGCCTCTCGATGGCAATCTGGATTCTCTTCAGTTCCCCTTACGAAGAACGCGATTCAGAAATTACTTTCGGGGAAGCCTATTCCGATTACAAGAGTCGCACTCCTCGCTGGATTCCATCTTTCAGTGAAAGATTGGACTCATGACTTCTTCGACACTGCTTCGAAAACTCCGTGAGATTTGTGGCGCCAATTTCCTCTTAGAGGACCGGGCCTCTCTTTTCGCTTACGAGTCGGATGCACTCACTTTATTTCGATCGAAACCCCTTTGCGTTGCCCTTCCAGGCACACATGAGGAACTCATTCAATGCGTCTGCGCCCTCCACGAAGCCAAAGTCCCCTTCGCCGCCCGAGGCGCAGGTACCGGTCTTTCCGGCGGAGCCTTGGTGCCTCCGGGCGGTGTAATTCTCGCACTTTCGCGTTTGAATCGGATTCTGGAGATTCATCCCGAAGAGGGTTGGGCTTTGGTGGAACCTGGCGTGGTCAATGCCACCCTTTCTCGCGAAGCCAAACAGTATGGTCTTCAATTCGCCCCGGACCCCGCAAGCCAAAGCGTTTGCACCGTTGGCGGGAACGCCGCAGAAAATTCCGGAGGTCCCCATTGTTTCCTTCATGGAATGACCACCCAGCATGTTCAGTTCCTTGAAGTCATTCTCCCAAACGGTGAAGTTGAGACCTGGGGTTCTCCAACGAGTAGCGAAGACGACCTTGACCTTCGTGGGTTCTTTTTGGGTTCTGAAGGATCTGTAGCTATTGCCAGCAAACTTGGCCTTCGCCTTATCCCACTTCCTCAAGATACGCAAACCTGGCTGACGGCATACACCTCGATGGAAGATGCTTGCTGTACCGTTTCAGAAATTGTTGCCGAAGGCTTGCAGCCCGCCGCAATGGAAGTCATGGATAAGCAAGCCATCCAGGCTGTTGAAGCCTCGGTCTATCGCTGCGGCTTACCCACTGAGGCTGCTGCCGTCCTATTAGTGGAACTGGAAGGACACCCCTCGGTTTTATTGAGAGACTCTCCCTCCATTGAAAAGATTCTCAACAAAAGAACTCCCCTCTCTTTCGAAAAAGCCCAGTCTAAAAAGGAACGCATCGCTCTTTGGAAAGGGAGAAAAGGGGCTGGCGGCGCCTTAGGTCGCTTAGCTCCAGACAGCTACGTCATGGATGGCGTGGTCCCCCGCTCGAAACTCGCCGAAATCATGGCTTATGTCTTAGAGGTTCAAAGCGAAACAGGACTTCCTGTTGCTAATTTATTCCATGCGGGTGACGGAAATATCCATCCACACTTCTCCTACGATGCGCGTTCCCCTGAACAGGTTCAATTAGTCGAAGAGGCCGGGGCAAAAATCCTCAAACGTTGCCTCGAGCTTGGCGGTTCTCTTTCTGGTGAACATGGGATTGGCCTGGAGAAAGAAGCTCTCCTAGATTTACAGTTCGACGAAGCCACTCTTTCCTTTATGGAGAGAATGCGTAGCGTTTTCAACCCTGAAGACACTTTAAACCCAGGTAAAGGTTTGCCGCTCGGGAAAGCATGCGCCGAGGCCTTCCATCGGCATAGGGGGAGCTCCCAACCCCAATGACTCTCATCCAAGCCTCATCTTTAGACGACCTAATGGAAGTTGTCCATCATTCCTCCATGATGAGAGAAGGGGTTCTGCCGGTTGGAAACACCACAAGGATTCGACGACATTCAGCCAACCCTAATCCAGCACACTTGCTCTCGCTCTCCAAGATGAATCAAATCTTGGAATTAAACCCTGAAGAACAAACCTGTGTAGTTGAACCCGGAGTTTCGTTGGAGTCTCTCAATCTCGCCGCAAAAGAATTCAATCTGGAGCTTGGCGTGGCCTCTCCCCACGCGAAAGAAGGGACCCTGGGAGGACTCTTTCTTTCTGGGGAACTTAGCCTTGCCTTCTCCCTTTATGGTCCGCCGCGAGATCAAGTTTTAGGTGGAAAGTGGCTCTTAGCTGATGGGACCCTTATTCAAAGCGGCGGCCAAGTGGTGAAAAATGTGGCCGGTTATGACACGACTCGTCTCCTGTTAGGTTCCCGAGGTCGACTAGCGATTTGCTTAAATCTTTGCCTTCGCTTAAAGCCGTCGTCTCGTCATGCGCAGTGGGGTCTGATTGAACCTGGAGCCCCGACTCCTTTTCCCACTCTTCAAAATATTGATTATCTCTTTCAAGCCCATCCCGAAGCACCCACGTGCTTTCGAGCGGATGAGGCCATTTTCACTCCGGACATGGCTTCTCATATCTGTACGCACGAAGATGGGACTCAACAACTCCAAGCGACCTTAAACAACTTTGCTTCTAATCCCCACCGCTATCACAGTGCCCGAGCGTGTGATTTAGATGTCAACCTAGGTCCCACGGATTTCTTGGGAAAAATTCAGGGAACTTCTTCTCCGCTATGTCCTGAAAGGGCAATTGCATTTCCTCGCAAAGAAGAATCAACTTGGCTCCAGAAAATACAAGAAGCATGCGCACCTGAGTCCCCTCCATTTGGCGGGCCAATAATCACATGAATGCCCCGCCACTCAGCGACTGCATGCACTGTGGATTGTGCTTGGAGAAATGTCCGACCTACCGGGTGACAGGAAATGAGACAAAATCACCTCGCGGACGCCTCTTCCTCATGCGCGCCATCGAAGAGAAACGACTTACTCCTGCAGACACCCAAGAACATTTAGAGGATTGTCTTCTTTGTAGAGCCTGCGAACCTACTTGCCCTTCCGGCATCCCGTATGGCTCTCTACTCAATCAAGCGAAAGCATCCCAAAGCAATCTTATGCTTCGCGGTTCTCTTTCCTTGATATTCTCTTCAAAAAAACTCCTCCGCCTTCTTGCTTTTTCATTGCGTCTATCCCGCAAGTTCGGGGTCGCAAAAGTGCTAGAAACTTTTAGTCCGAACCCTATAAAAGTTATGGCGGCCTCCATTCCCTCTCACCCAACATCCTATTACCCAAAACCGGGTCAGCGATGGCAAGCGAAGGGGGAGCTTCGTGGGAAAGTCGGGATTCACCTCGGTTGCACAAACCCCGGCCTCTTTGGTTCAGTATTACAGGACACCATCCGCTTGTTCCAAGAGCAAGGATTTGAAGTCCTTACTCCTCCACAACCCATTTGCTGTGGCGCTTTGCACTCTCATTCGGGGCTCGAAGAAAAAGGTCGCCTCTTAGCAGAGAGAACCTTAGCCGCCTTCCCAGAAACTTTGGACGCCGTTTTGGTTCCCTCCGCCGGTTGCGCCGCACATCTGAGCGAACATTCTGAGGCTCCTTCAAAAGTATTTGAGCCCCTCCTCTTTCTTAGCAGACAAGGCCTCAAGGGAAAAGCAAAGCCCATTCCAATCCAAGCCGTTTGGGACCCACCTTGCCATTTACAGCATGTTCTTGGGAGCACCAGCGAGGTCCCTTCTCTCCTCTCCACTATTCCAGAATTCGAACTACTCGCTTTGAAAGAATCCGGGATGTGCTGTGGGGCAGGCGGAATCAGTTTTATCCGCAGTCCTGATCTTTCCAGTGAAGTCACAAAACGGAAATTGGAAAACATTCAAGCTAGTGGCGCAGAGTTCATTCTGTCTAGCAATCCCGGCTGCCAAATGCGCCTGGAAGCCGGCAGCCGAAAATTCGTCAAACCTCTTCCTGTAGAGCACCCAATTTCTTTCTTGGCAAAGGCCTACTGCGCGAGCCGCCGGTAATAATTTTCCAAGTTCTTTAACCCAGCATCTCGGAAGCTATCGGCAAGGCCATGCCAATTCCGTGTTTTCCGAATAATGCGTTGGCCGCCGAGAAGTAAAGAGTCTTCTGCGTTTTTAGAATCCATCTTTTTCAAGAGTTCCACATCGCGAAGGAGGCTCTCTAAATCCACTGCGCCTGGATAAAGAGCCACCAACTGCCCTTCTGAATCCAGAAGCAAAGAAGTGGGCAATGGGCTCCCACTGTTCGGGCCTAAAAGAACTCCTAGCAACACCTGAAGGGATGCCTTGAAATTATTGTCTGCCCAGCCAGCATCTTCAATAAACCCGAAATCTTCCATAAGGTCCTTGGCCCGTTCGAACGCCTCTGGATCATCCGCGCACAGGGGGAGAATCCGAAGTCCGCTTTTCTCAATCTCCTCACGGTGGTTCATGAAGTCCGTCAATTCCAACAGACAGGATCGGCAGGTGGTACTCCATAGGTTCAAAAGTACTGGAGTCCCCCTTAAATCCTGAACTTTACGATTCGGTTTCCCTGACCATGGCGGGATACCCCAAGGCGCAAGAGGGATTTTTTCACCAATCGGGACGCGCCGCACAACGTTCCCTTCTGGTTGTAGCTCTTCCACGGGAGCGGTGCTAAATCGGGGGGCCGCCCGCACAGGAAGTTGGAAGGGAAGGTCCTCCCCTTGAACAATTCCTAAGCGAGATCCTGCAGGAACGTTCTGGAAAGAATCCGAGGTCCCGTCTGGCCAGTACACCGTCAGTTTTTGCGCTTGCTTCGCCTTTCCAATTCCAAAATGCATCCGCTTTGAGGACTGGGCAAGATAACCCTCTCCGCCATATAAAGTCTTACGGTAAATTTGGCCTCCTGCTTGAAGCACGACACGGGAACCGATTGCATCACGATTAGCCTGAACACCCACCAATTGAACACTTATGAAATTTCCTGGGTTTTGAATTTCATTTCTCAGAATTCTCAGGCGTGGCGCCGTTCTACTTTTGAGAACCAAATCCAAACGACCATCGTCGTCCCAGTCCAAAACAGCAAGGGCCCGACCGTCTCCTTTAAAGTCCACGGTCCCCACAGAGGAAACGTCTGCAAAGCGCATATCGCCCAAATTCAAAAATAACCGGTTTGCCTCTCGCCCACTCCAAGAGGCGCGTTCGTTCAACACCATGTGCTGAATGCTCGCCCAGGCTTGCTTGTATTCCTCAGGAGCATCGCCGGCTTCGGCTGGACTCTGCGACGTCACGCGTCGCCAAAAGAAACTTCACAAATCATCTTCATCGGGATTGGTCACAAAACCATTAGGAGAGTAAATGTCGGCAAAACCATCGTTATTGAAGTCAACCGACTTCGCCCCCCAGGCCCAGCCTCCAATTGCTGCCCCCGAAGCGTCTGTGACATCTTCAAAAAAACCATTCCCCCGGTTGGAAAGGATGGTGTTTCCGCGAGCATGCCTCTCATAGTGTTGATGGACATTTTTGTTCTCTCCGCTCATAAACTGATTGGTTTGGGGGACGATTCGGCGGCCAGCGGAGGAGAACATATTGCTGATATAGATGTCCATATCTCCGTCCAGGTCAAAGTCCTCGCAAGTCACACCCATCCCAGCAGCTAAATCTTCGGCACCACGCTCTCCTGCAACATCCCGGAAGTGTCCCTTGTCATTGATATACAAATTATTTTTCCCAAAGTCATTCGTAACATACAAATCGGGGTCACCATCTAAATCAAAATCTTCCCAAATGGCTGCAAGGCTAAATTTTCTGTTGTTGTGGCCGAGCCCCACTTCTTCGGTGGCCAAAGAAAATTGATGTTCACCTTCGTTACGCCAAAACAGATTCGGCGCGCCATTGTCTGCGTCATGGTAAGGCGTAGGAACGCCTCCAAGTAAGCCATCTTGGACATAGCGACAGCAGTAAATGTCCAAGTCGCCGTCCTGGTCAGCATCAGCGGACACAATCGAATAGACATCCTCACTCCCCTCCCCTGTTAAGGGCGTAAATTCCGAATAAGCTCCCGTTCCATTGTTCCAACCAATCAGAAGGTTTGGCCCCACTGCCAATGCAATATCTTGATCTCCATCGTTGTCGAAATCTAAAATGAGGGCACTTCGCGTGTTGTCCAGAAAAGAAAGGCCAGCGGCATCCGTTGCATCTTGAAGGACCCCATCCGGCCGCCGAAGGTAGAGACGATTGGGGAGGCCACCTTGCTGGGACACGAAAAGGTCATCCAATCCATCACCATTCACATCACCAATGGCGACACCTTGAGCACCAATGTAGGAATTCCCAAGCATTTGATCCGTCCGCCATTGGTAACTACCGACCCCAGTCATAATTTCTTCTTTAAAACGAGGGACATCACCAAGAACAGCTCGCGTAACCTCAGAAAAGATTGGGCCGGAAGATTGAATCCATTCCCATGATTGAGGCTGAACAGACCGAAGGCGAAGAGATTCACCATCTTTAGCAATCTCCCAACCAAGTTTCCATTCCATGTTGAGTTGGACAAACGGAGCTGAGCTCAAATCATCTAAATGAATCACAGCTTCTGTTTCAAAGTGTCCCTCTCCATGCAACTTCACTTCAAGATACTTGAAAAATAGGTTAACTTTCTTGGGCTTATCGAAAACAGAAAGAAGTGTTTTTAGCTGGTCATCCAGCTCTTCTTTTCCTAACTGTTTGGAGGAAAACCCCTTTGCTCTTTGGACTTTCAGGCCAGAACTATCGTGATGAAGTTCTCTCTCCTCAGGGACAAAGGAGAGGAAACCAGCAAAGTCCACAGCAAGAAGCTCCTCCCATTCAGGCTCTTCCGCCTTGGCCACGCCTAACGCATGATGAAAAATCGCCTTCAATGCTTTCTTGGCGCTTCCGTGAAGAACCTCAGTTTTCCAGCGGTCAAAAGCAGGGTCTCTTCGTTTTATGTTGTCTTCTGCCCAGTCTGGCAATTGCCACTCTTGTTTCTGGATTAAGACACCCTCTTCCTGAAGCCCTTCAAAGGAGCTCCCCTGGTCAAAGTCTCCCTGGTTACAAGCAGAAAGGCTTAGGAAGAAAATCCACAGCCACAGGGAAAACCCTGTCGATGTATTGTTTCTACGCAATGGGTTCACCTCCTATAAACATCCAAAGAGCGGTCAAAACCGCCACCAAAACTAAAGACACAAACAAGAAAACGAGCCGCTGGTGCATACACCGGCTACCCCCTCGCGCTAAACGAAAACCGCTCCACGCCACCAGAGGGAAAGAGGACAAAGCGGACAGGGCAACTGCGAGGTGGACCTTTTTGGGAATCTCCTCGAATTCCCATTCATGACCAATCCTTTCCGCCTGGAAAATTGCTCCCACCAAAAGAAAAAGTGTGCTTGCAACCCAACGATAGTGAGCCTTTCTAGCGTTTTTCCGCCCAGCACGAATCGTGGCGCCCAAGGCGAACACAAACAAAATCAGATTCAGGATGAAGAGGGATGTGACCATTTTGGGGGAGGATACCATCCTGGACATGCTCGCTACCACTCTCACCCTTTTCCTCCTTTCCTCAATAGGTGCCATCAACTCAGATGACCCTCAAGAAGGGCCCTTTCTGATTCAAGGAATCCAAGTTGCCATCCCCGGAGAGCTCAGTGAATCTTCAAATGTACTACTGCAAGATGGCGCCTACAGAATTGTCGAAGAAGACTACCCAGAGGCGGGCCTCCAGCTCATCCAAGCTGAATCGGATTGGGTCCTTTACCCAGGAATGGTTCATGGTAATCTGAAAATTAGCACCTTTGGGCTTCCGGAAAGTCCCTACAAAGAAACTGCGACAGACCCGAAATCTGGCCCCATCGTTGCCATGGAGCGAGGTTCCCGTGAGGCCCTTCGAGGCTGGCTCCATGTCGCAGACCAATTGGACTGGAATCCTGCTGATGCAAAGGAATGGCGGGAAGCCGGATTCACATCCGCTTACGTTTTGCCCAAGAGTGGAATTTTGCGTGGCCATTCTGCCTGGATTTCTCTCAACGGAGAGCCTCTTGGCAATGCCCTCTTACAACGAGAAGGCCTCCCGGTCTTCTCCCTTCGGAATAACCTTGGAGGAGGTTATCCCAGAACCTCAATGGCCGTCTTGGCAACTCTTAGGCAAGCGTTTTTGGACCAAGAAAGGAATTCGAGATGGAAGCAAAAAGTAGACCCTGACTTAGATGCCCTTCGACCTGGCATTTTCTTAGCAAGTACTTCTCGCGAAATTGAAAATGTTTTGGATTTGCTCTCTGATTACACGAACAATTGGCCTGCAGTTCTTGTCGGAGGACGGGATGCTTGGAAACATGCTAGGCGACTCCAAGAGCAAAATGTTTCTGTTCTCTATGTTCTGGATTTAGACGATTCCCCAAAAACAGATGAAGACCTCAACATTACTGCTATCGAACGCCGCCCATATTGGCAAACACCTCAAAAACTCCGAGAGGAACAGCGGCTCGAACACCAAAAAGATGTTGAAGGCTTCCTCAAGCTTCAAGAATCCGGTGTTTCGTGCGCCTTGCTCCCTGCAGGGAATCCTGGGAAATTCCAAAAGGCACTCACGCAACTTCGAGATGCCGGAATGTCCGTAGAGGATTTGCGTGTAGCTTTAAGTTCCGATTTGCTCTCCATCCTCAATCTCAACTTTCCTTGGCGTAGCCATGCCGCCGACTTGTTGATTAGTCGCGGCCCACTGGACCCTGCAACCCCTAAGCTTGCCTGGACCTTTGCTGATGGTCGTGGATGGGAACATCCGGAAGAAGACAAAGAAAAGAAAGAAACGGGAGAGGACCAATCTGAGTCGGATCAGTCTATGGGAGGAGACTGGCTGATTCATTTCGAAACTCCAAGGGGAGAACGGGAGTTTGGAGTCGCTCTATCGAGCGAGAAGAGGACCGTCCTAATGTTCGACCCGGAAGACCCTAGTGACCGCGAACCCGCGACGGATATCTCTTATTCTGGAAACACTGTCTCCTTCAAATTTACTCCACCTGAAATGCCAGCAGAAATGGAGGCTGAATTCCGATTGGACGACAATGCCGGAACGGGAACCATTAGCGCTTTCGGACATGACATGGGCGCTTCCATAACTCGACTCGACACCCCGACAGAAGAGCCAAAGCCCATAAAAGAATCTGAACAAGAAAAAGAATCCGACCCCGAATTGGGCCACCCCGAGTGGCTCGTTGAGACTCAGTCCGACCGCCTTCCAAAACACATTCTGAAAGGAGATGTCTTTCTTCAAGGTGCAACCCTGTACCCCATGACAGGAGCCTCCCCTTTTGTGGGCGACCTTCTCATCCAAGGTGGAAGAATCGCTGGAATTGGCCCCAGCATTTCGACTCTTCAGGCAGTCCCCACTATCGATGCCTCAGGTTGGCATATTACTCCAGGAATCATTGACCCTCATTCTCACCTAGCTCTAGACGGAATAAACGAAGGCTCTGTTGCCATCTCTGCTGAGTGCAGCGTTGACGACATGATTCATGCCGAAGATGTCGGTATTTGGCGTGCCGCTGCAGGTGGAACGGCCGTGGTTCAGTCTTTACACGGCTCTGCCAATCCTATTGGTGGGCAAGCCGCAGTTTGGGAACTGAACTACTGGGAACCCACCCAGGCCGGTTTGCGCTTGCCTGGAGCACCGCAGGGCATCAAATTTGCTCTCGGAGAAAACGTCAAGCAATCCAACTGGTCCGACAACTGGGGTAAACGTTTCCCGGATTCGCGGATGGGAGTCCAAGCGGTTTACCGCCGAGCCTTCACCGCCGCACAAGATTATGCAAAACGCAGGAAACTGTTTGAGAATGGAAGCCTCCCCTCCTTTAGAAAAGATGTGCGCCTTGAAACCTTAGCCGACATTCTTGCCGGAAAGATTCATATTCAGTGTCACTCTTACCGAGCAGACGAACTCCAAATGTTCCTCGGCATTTGCGAGGAATTTGGGATTCGCCGCCCAACTTTTCAACACGTGCTCGAAGGCTACAAACTTGCTCCTGAAATTGCCGCTTACGGCGCCATGGCTTCCACTTTTTCTGATTGGTGGGCCTATAAATTTGAAGTTTACGATGCAATTCCATGGAATGTGGCTCTCCTCACTCGTGCAGGGGTAATCACCACAATCAATTCAGACTCCGATGAAATGATTCGCCGCCTGAATACGGAAGCAGGTAAGTCTTTGCGATACGGTCAGCTTTCAATTGAAGAGTGCCTTCGCCTTTGCACCCTGAACGGTGCAAAACAGCTTCATGTTGAAGAACGACTTGGCTCTTTAGAAGTTGGGAAAGACGGCACGATTACTGCATTTGATGGCCCCCCCTTGTCCACCTGGTCGCGTTGCACTCTGACCCTTGCCCGAGGCCGTACTCTTTTCGAACGTGACGAGGAACTGGATGCTCGTTGGGCTCAATACACTGCTGACTGTTCCACTTTTGCAAAGAGTCTTCGCGGCGAAGGCGAGCCTCTAATTGACTCGAAAGATGTTCAATTGGATTGGGGACCCTGGACCCGTCAAGGACAAGGACTCTCCTTCTTTGTCCATAACGTTGTCCTTCACACTTCGTCTTCCCCTGATGACATTCCAACCTCCGGCGCTATCCACATCCAAGATGGCCGCATTCGTTGGCTTGGCAAAAGCTATAACGGTTCCTTGCCGGCCAACACTGAGATGATTGATGGGCACGGAATGGGCCTTTACCCCACTTTCATCAACACAGGGGATCAACTTGGAATTATGGAAGTAGAGCAAGTCCGCTCTTCTCGAGACGATCGCGAAACTGGAAAAGACCATCCCGACCTTTCTGTTGCCTCGGCAATCCACTCGGACAGCCGCCATATCCCGGTTACTCGATTGACTGGGATTGGTCATGCTCTAACGAGTACAGTTTCAGGCAGAATTCGGGGACAAGCAGCTCTTATTCAAATGGATGGAGATACGACCGAAGAAATGGTTGTCGTTCCAGACATCGCCCTCCACATTGCCTTCCCCGGGGTGAAAAAGGCCAAACCCGGCGAAGCTCCTTCTCGACCCAAGCAGGTCGAAGAATTGGACCGCTGGATGGATGATGCTCTTGAGTACGGAAATGTCATGGAAGAAGCCCGAAAGGCTGGTGGCGAGACTTGGGCTCGCTTTCATCGTGACTCGAAATTGGAAGCCCTCCTTCCTTACGCCTTAGGCAAAAAGCCCGTCATTCTGGACGCCAATGGTCCTTTCTCGGTGATGGCCGCAAGAAACTGGGCGAAGGAACGCAGCCTTGACCCTATCTACATGGGGGCAATGGGCGCTTGGAAAATCGCCGGCTTCCTCGGCGCCGACCAGGCACGAATTCTTACTGGTTCCGTCCATAGCTTGCCTCGAAGCAACAATGACCCGTTTGATTCTCCTTACCGCAATGCCGGAATCCTTGCAGCAAGTGGATGTCGAGTAGGTTTGCGCACAGGAGACACCCATGTTGCTCGCAATCTTCCCTTCCAAGCGGCGACTGCTGGTGCTCACGGGGCTGGCCCTAATCAATCTCTGCATTTCCTCACTTTGGGAGCTGCAGAAGCTCTGGGAATTAGCGATTACACTGGCTCTATCGAGCTTGGAAAGGCTGCCAATTTCTTCCTTGCTGAAGGCGACCCCTTGGACAACAAAGGTCAGATTCGCCGAATGTGGTTAGGGGGTGCCGAGGTGCTGTTGGAATCCGAACAAACTCGCCTTCGGGATCGATACTCAGAGAGGATTGAACGGATGCCCCCTCCCCACTCCGAGGGCACGCAAGGATAGAATTCAAGGGTGACGGTGAAATCTCCCCAGCAACTTGTTCGCATCCCCAATGATTGTGGCTCTCTAGTCGCCGAACGTGGTTTTTCGACTATGGCCCAGTCCATGGTGGGGTCTTCTATTCTGAAGGTCGGCAATGAGATTAGGGAGCTCCTTGGCAAGGGTGTTGATGTCGCCAATATGACTGTTGGCGATTTTTCCCCAACACAATTCCCTATTCCACCCCAACTAACTCAGGAGCTTTTGGCCGCTATCGGGAAGGGCGACACAAATTATCCACCACCTGCGGGACTTTGGGAGCTCCGTGATGCTGTCCGCCAGCACATCGCCCGCACTCAGGGTCTGGAATACCCTATGGAGGGAATCACCATTGTGAGTGGTGGACGGCCGACTTTGTACTCCACCTATCGCTTGCTTGTGAATCCAGGAGAGCTGGTCCTTTTCCCACTCCCCTCTTGGAACAATCACAACTACCGTGACGCTGCTCAAGTTCGAGTGAAAGGTGTGGCTTGCGGTCCTGAGACGGCTTTCCAACCAACAGTGGACCAACTCAAGCCTCACATCTCTGAGGCCCGCCTGCTAGTTTTAAACACTCCTCAAAATCCCTCTGGTGGAGTCATGTCCAAAGAAACGGTTGCAGACTTTGGCTCCCTTTTAGTTGAGGAAAACCTGCGCCGCGAAAAGAGTGGAGAGAAACCGCTTTACCTTTTGTTTGACCAAATCTATCGATCGTTAGTTTTCCCTGGTCATGAGCACTATTCTCCTGTTCAACTAGTTCCAGAATGTGCCCCCTTCGTGATTCACACAGATGGCATTTCTAAGGGTTTCGCTGCAACTGGATTACGTTGCGGTTGGATGTTTGGGCCTCCGGCTATCGCTCAAAAAATGACTGCCCTTCTAACTCATGTCGGGGCGTGGGCGCCTAAGCCAGTCCAGCAGGCAACGGCTAACTTCCTCTTAAACACAAAAGCTGTGGACTCGTGGGACCGAGATATGGTGGACCAAGTTCGTCAAAGACTCGATGCTCTTCATGACATCATGCAAGCTTTAAAAGAAGAAGGCTACCCTGTCGACTACATTGAACCTCAGGGTGCAATTTATATGTCCCTTCAGTTCCGACTGGCAGGCTTAAAAACTCCTGAAGGAGATGTCCTAGAAAACAACGAAGCTATTCGCTCGTTCCTGCTTCAAAAAGCCTCTTTCGCTTTAGTTGGCTTTTCCGCTTTTGGCGTTGAGCCAAAAGACCTCGATGGTTGGTTCCGAGGAAGTGTCGGGGCGGTTAGCGTAGAAGATATCCAAAACTCTCTTCCGAAGTTGCGAACTGCGCTAGCGTCTCTTTCTTAGCGCACTAGCTCAAAAGGGACTTCCGCGACATTTTTTCCGTTTAGGAAAATCAAGATTCGACATGCGCCATCAATCAAAGGTGCAGCTTGGGTGTCAAACAATCGCTCATGACACTGAGCGGTCACAGGGATGGACTCAGGGAGTTCAATGGTTTTTCCGTGATAACGTTTTCGACGAGGGCGGCCATCTACCTTTCCGGGAGTTTGAATTTCGTAAACCAATTTTCCAGATCCGGATTCGCCCAAATTCTTCAACTCAATCTGGAATTGAACCTTCTTGTTCGGGCGCGCTGGCAAATCTGAAAGAATGATTGCATTGGCTTCAACTCTTAACTCTTTGAGGCCAAATAAATGCAAAGCACCAGGATGACCTTCCTTGATTAGTCCGCGGGTTCCTTTTTTAGAGATATGCCCAAGGAGCTCTCCAGTCCTTTCCTCAGCAATCCATCTTCGAAATAAATCTAAGACCAAATGCGGATGACTCTTTGAAATGTCATTCATGGCATTCCCAAGAGCATTGGCTACAAATCGGTGGTCTTCAAAACGAAGTTCATCCAAAAGAGGTACCAAACTAGCCGGATTCTCCACGGCCCAACGCAGGTGTTTCACCCAAATCCCCCGCGGCCGAGTTCCCTCCATTGCGGCACGCCGGACAAAAGGAGACGGGTCTTGAACCCAAGGAAAAAGGCATGAAACCACTTCTGCGCCAAGGATTTCGGCTTGCGGTCGAATGCCAAATGCCTGAACAGCTTCGGCAACTCTTCGGTCCCTATCCGCAGCCAGGGGACGAAGCAATTCAAGCACCGAGTGCGGGGAATCCGGCATCACCAAACTTAAAGTGGCTGGCGCAAAAAACCGAATTCGGCCTTCCGGATGCTTGTACAAGTTCAAAATAGGCTGAATCTTGTCCGGGGATTCCTTGGCATGCCGCGCTAGTGCATTCGCTACTAATCCCCACTGCTCCAAAACGGGAGCTTCGAGGTAACCTTGTGCTTCGAGCTCAGCTTGCAAGTGCCAAGCACCTCGAAAGCCAGCCTCATAGGCGGCTGTTTCAAGCAAGGGAAGACTAGAGGAGCCTCCGGCTTCCCTAGCAAGCCCTTCTCCCCCGCGATTTCGTTGGCGTAGTTTTCCCGGCATGAGGCCCTAATTTAGCGATATATAACTCAGTGGGGACTTTTTCTTTGAGTATACTTAGGAAAATGGTTATTCCATTTACCCCCCCTTCCTCATGGGCCCCTAGGATTCTTGTCTGGGGGTTGTTTCTTACATGTTCGCTGAGTGCTCAAAGCAGCACTCTTCATCTAGGTGATTCCGTTCGCCTCCCCCAGCTGGGGACGCTCCCAGCTGACCACGCCGTCGTGGCCCTGAATGACCGAGGGGACATCTTTGTGGCTTGGTCCGCAAAATATGAGACCCCTCTGAACCCTTTACAATCAAGCGAAAGTAGCGTACAAGGCCTTTTTCTTCGCCGGCTTTCGCAAACCGAATGGCTGGCGCCAGGCCCAGCAGGCGTTCTGCTCCTAGGCGACCCCAATGCCAATATCCTCAGCTCTTCTGAGAAATGTCATAAACCGGATGTCGTAGCCACAGGGAATAACTTCGTGGTCACTTGGCCACGCATTGATTCGACCACGGGAACAGCCTACTTAGAGGCGGTTCAAATCGAACCGACTGCGAATGGGATTAACATCCATGCCCCGGATCCAGTCAACTTAAAGTATGGCTGGCCAGTGGATAAGAACCTACATAGCGGAGAAGGTGGTGTCATGCCTGATCTCGCTGTAATTCCACCGGAGCACGGTGTTCCTTTTCAAGCTATTGTTTGCTATGCCCATGAATCGCTTTCAATCGGCAGGAAATACCGAGAATACGATGTGCGTCTTTCCTTCCTGGACTTCAGCACCCCGACTCCTTCTTTCTCTCCCCCATTCCCCCTGATTACGGGGAGTCCCATGGATGAGCACCCGGAAGGAACCCCTGGCGGAAGAGTTCTTCCCGATGCTCTCATAGACGATAAGGCAAACCTAATCCTAGTCTGGGAGACCTTTACTCGCACAGGACACGATGGCGCACAAGCTGACGAAGGGTTAATCCAACTGCGCCGCTATGACTTGCGTCAAGGCTCCTTTGTTCTCATCAACTCAAAAAGTTTTCGCGGGCCATCGCCTACTCAACTTCAAAGGCGACCCATGTTGGCAACTAGCCACGCCGACAATCGTAATGATGTGACGCTCACTTGGGGTGAACTTTACGACGTCGCGACAGACACAGCCAATCTCTTCGCCGGCGAAATTGATTTCCTCGGCAGCAAGCCTGGAAGCCATATGATTTTCCGTAATTCAAATTACCCGAATCGAGTGGACTGGGCAGCTGCAACTCCAGTCCCTCTTCACGGCAAAGAACTCCGGTATGTTTTCTCTAATCACTACCACCACGGATCTCCTGTAGCAATATCGGCCTATAAAGGTTTTCCTACGAAAAAGGAGTCATCTTTAACCCTTAGCGGAATTTCTCCTCGGCGCCCTGCTCTCGATTTATTGGAATCGGATCGACACATTCACTATTCTGACCGCTTGTTAGCCGTGTCTTACGAAGCGAAAACCTCCTCTACTTCGAACTATTCAAAAATATTCCTCGCGATTGGAAGTCTATAGCGGTTTGGAATTCAAGCATGGGCTTTTGGTCTTCCTAAAACCTCTGCTACTGAGTTCAAGAGAAAAGACACGGAAGGCGTTGAATAGGGTCGATTGTAATCTTCAACCTTGACGAGGGCCCCTCCCTTTTCTCTGGCCACTAATCGAAGAAAGAAAAACTGGGTAAAGGACTCGTCTGCACTCACAACTTTCAATAACCAGCTGCCCTCACCGTAAAGGACTTCTTTGATTTCGCCCACCATCTCCCCTTCTTGAAAGCGGCTGCCGACAAGAGATTGAATGGAAGTTTTCGAGGGCAATTCAGGTAAGTGGGCGTGGTGCATTTTTTCAGGAAGAAGGAGGCGTTTAGCAGGCGAGCTCTTATTGGTTTGAGCGAGAACTCGAAAAAAGGAACGGCCTTCGTCCATCCACTTCTTTTCATATCGAGTTCGAAAGGGGCGGGGCGGGTTGACTTCTAAGGGTTGGACCTCAAATTCCTCTTGGCCAGAGAGAAAGTCGTGAGCCGCGTGGGCGTACCAATCCTGATCCGTTACAAGCTCAAAGCTCCCACCGGGCCGAAGAACATCAACCAAAGTCTCTGCGAATTGCGGGCTACTGACCCGGTGCTTAGCGTGTTTTTCTTTTGGCCAGGGCATCGGAAATTGCATGAGTACCTTTTCCAATGAAGCGGAGGCAAATAATTCCCTGAGAAGATAGCGTGCATCCCCTCGAACAAGCTTTGCGTTTTCCAAATTTCGGAGGCTGAACTCTCGGGAAGCTCGTTGAATGCCCTCCTGGGGGAGCTCAATTCCAACAAAATTCCACTCTGGCTGGGATTCCGCCCACCACGCAAGATATTCCCCGGACCCAAATCCAACTTCGACTGCAAGAGGTGCGGGGCAGGCAAACTCGGTCGCCCAGTCGGGAGGGATTCTCTCCGCCAGGGAAGGATTCCACACGTATTCATGGAGGAGGGAGGGGCGAGCTTTCACCGTTTGATTATCCCGAATCCCCTCTCATAGGGTAAACTACTGATTCTGATGTCCCGCATCTTTGCCCTTCTTGCAATCTTCCTCCTGCTCTTGCCGAGTGGGGAGGTCTGGGGGAGTACTGCGTTCTGTGCGAACTCCTGTGGGTGTGGCTGCAAGGCTTTCGTTGACTTCACCCCCTCCCACCCTGAGGCTCCACGCCTTCAAAAGGGGTGCTGCTGTGCTGCCAGGAAAACTCCTGCTCAGGAATCTTCAGGACTTCCGCTCCCTCGCCGTTGCGAAACATCCCAGGGCCAGGCTCCGACCTCTGCAATCCAAGACGAGTCTCCGAGTTCTTGGGTCCCTACCCTTATTGCCCAACAAGCGAACCTAAGACCACAAATTCCTAGGCCCCCACCGCGGTCTTTGAATCTGCTTTATTGCGTGTATCTCTGCTGAGTGAACTCTGGTTGCCTTTTTAGGCGTCCATTGAGCTCCTCCATTCCTTCCGGCATGTCCACACATGCCATCTTCCTCATGCAGAGAACTACAACAACATGCAATTTCGTTTCTTACTTACCGGCCTAGCCTTCCTGGCGGCCTGTTCGCTTCCACCATCGACTTACACTTCTCAGGTAAACCAATGGGCAGAATTTGAAATCGGCTTTCTGTCGCCTCCTAAAGAGGTTTCGGTCGCAACTGACGATTCCTTCGAGGCTCTCTTTCAGGAAGCTCGGTTCAAAAACCAGGAGTTGCTTGCATCTTGGCAGAAATGGCGGGCGACGATTGAACTCATTCCCCAAGCCGCTGGCCTCCCTGACCCTAAGCTTCAGGCTGGCATCTTCCTGAGCTCACTAGAAACCAAAAGCGGTTCGGCAAATAGCCGACTTTCTCTCCAACAAGCATTTCCTTGGCCAGGGACTCTTAACTGCGCCACCCGAGTTGCCTCCGCAAAAGCCGAAGCTGCGCGTCAAGATTACCTTTCGAAGGAACTTCAATTGCGTGCAAAAATGCGCAAGCTCTGCGCCGAACACTTCTGGCTCACTTCAAGCCTTAATTCAACCAAGGCTCATTTGGATATTTTGACCCAGATGGAAACCGTTGTTCGAAAGCGTTGGGAGGAAGGGGTTGCCGAACATGGCAGCCTTATCAAACTTCAAATGGAACTCGCCATTCTCGAAGAAAAAGCAGCGGCAATCCATGACCAACAACAACCTCTTCTTGCAGAAATAAACTCCCTTTTGAACCGTTCGCCCCTTAATCCATTGAATTGGCCAAAGGACGCCCTTCTCCTTCCAACGGACTTGGATTCAAATCAACTCATGAGAAATCTCGAGTTTAATAATCCACAAATGCGTGGGTGGGATTGTCTTGAGCAAGCTCATCAAATGAAAGTCCATCTGGCTGAGCTCGGAATGTTCCCCAACTTCACGATAGGCATTGACTGGACGGGAATTGAAAGCAATGGGATCGGGAATGACTCTGGGAAAGATGCTTTTGCGCTTGGGGTTGGACTTGAACTTCCCCTACAACAACGCTCTAGAAAATCGCGGGTTCGTCAATCACGTTCGATGCTCGCGTCGATTCGTGCTCAAAGGATTCAAACCCTGAGCACTCTCCTCTCAGAGTTAGAAACCGAATTCTTCAAGCTGCGCGATGCTGAGAGGCGATTTGAGCTTCACCAAAATGGCCTTGTTCCAAAAGGACAACAGGCCTTGGACTCTACTTTAATTGCTTACCAATCTGGGAAGGCATCATTTCTGGACTATTTAGACACACAAAGAACCCTCCTCGACTCTGAACTTGCGGTCCTCCGCGCGACAGCCGATCGCTCAATCACCCTTGCAGAAATTGCCGCATTGAGTGGCACTCAACTCTCCGAAAGATGAAAAATCTCCTCCTGAACCTACGCTTCATTCTTCCAGCCTTGCTGGCAGGTTTTCTTCTTGCCCGATGTGGATCCATTTTTCCCACCAGCCCTTCTTCGAGCAAAAGTGTCGACAATAAAGCTGAGTCCGTTCGATGGACCTGCTCCATGCACCCTCAATTCCTGCTTCCCAAGCCAACCCCTTGCCCTATTTGTGGCATGGACCTAATCCCTGTGGACCCAAATGCTGGAGATTTGGAGGAGAATCAAATTGCCCTCACGAACGAAGCTATTGCGCTTGCTGAGATTCAAACAACGGAGGTCGTAAGGGGAGAAGCTGACCTTGCCCTCCGGCTGGTTGGAAAACTCAACTGGGATGAAACCAAACTAGAGACTGTCACCGCCTGGACAGGTGGGCGATTAGATGCCATGCATGTGAGTTACGAAGGCGAATCAGTTCAAAAAGGGCAAGCTGTCGCCGAGATTTGGAGCCCAGAGCTTATTTCTGCTCAACAGGAGTACCTGGAGTCCATTAAAGCTATGCAAAGATTGAGCAATTCTCCGGGTGAATCTTTACAGAAGACCGCCCGAGAAACGGTTCAATCTGCAGCCTCGCGCCTCCTCGCGATGGGAATGAGTAAAGAGGATGTCGAAGCACTCCAACACGCCGGAAGAGTTCAGGAGAAGGCAACCCTCTACTCCAATGTTGCAGGAATCGCTCTTCAGGTTTTTGCCGAAGAAGGCGAGTGGGTGAAGCTCGGACAAAAACTCTTTTCTGCCGCCAATCCGGCTTCCCTCTGGGCTGAACTTGAAGCTCATGAATCCGACTTAGCATTCTTAGAACTTGCTCAAGAGGTTAGCCTCCAGGCCGATGCTATCCCTGGTCTCAGCTTTATGGGGAAAATAAATTTTATTGAACCCACACTTGACCCCCTCTCACGAACAGTCCAAGTTCGCCTACAAGTCGACAACTCGGATGGTCTTCTGAAGCCTGGCATGTTCATCAGAGCGATTGTCCATGCTGCACTCGATTCAAGGGGTCAGGTAACTCGAGAAAGAACGACCCCTCTCCCCCTTCTCATTCCGCGAACTTCCCCCCTTATTACTGGAACACGCGCTGTGGTTTATCTTCAGGTTCCAGATGACAATAAAGTCGTTTTTGAGGGTCGCGAAATCCTGCTGGGGCCTCGTGCAGGAGAGCATTACGTGGTATTAGATGGTCTTGAGGAAGGCGAAGTGATTGTGACCCACGGCGCATTTAAAATTGACTCCTCTCTCCAAATTCTGGCAAAGCCAAGCATGATGTCCATAGGGAGTGACCTTTCAAAAGAACCTATTGATGTTCCCCAGGCCCTACAACAAGCCTTAACCAGAATCTCAACACATTACCTCTCCATCTGGAGAGCATTAGCAAATGATGATTTCGGATTGGCCTCTAAAAATGTGCCTAAGTTTTTAGCGGAACTTGAATCTGTTTCTTCCATTGAGTTATCCGATTCTATTACCGAGTTGTGGAGCCCCCTCGCAGCAAAAATGAGGAATGGTGGACTTGGCATGAAAAAAGTATCGGAGATTGAAGGCCTTCGAACGGAATTCAAACATGCAAGCAAGGGGCTAATCTCTGCACTGGACCGATTTGGATACGAGGCTACCGGAAAAGAACTAAAAGTTTTCTTTTGCCCTATGGCATTCGAAAACACTGGAGCTGAGTGGCTTCAAATCGAGAATCGGCTTGCAAACCCCTATTTTGGATCGTCCATGCTTCGTTGCGGAGAAATGCGCAGAATGATTACTCCACGATCTTCAACACCCGAAAGAGCGAAATAACCCTCATGCTTCGTCACTTAATCGCCTTTTGCCTTGACCAAAGACTTCTCGTCCTAACGGGGATTCTCATTCTTTCGATTTGGGGTGTTGGGGTCAGCCCTTTTAGCTGGGGACCTTCCTTTATTCCAAGAGATCCTGTCCCCGTGGACGCCATCCCCGACCTCGGCGAAAACCAACAGATTGTCTTTACCTCTTGGCCGGGAAGAAGCCCCCAAGACATGGAAGACCAAATCACTTATCCACTCACGACCTCTCTTCTGGGAGTGCCTGGAGTGCGAACGGTGCGTTCTTTTTCCATGATGGGTTTTTCAACCATCTATGTCGTCTTCGAAGAGGGTGTTGAGTTCTACTGGTCTCGTTCGAGAATCCTAGAGAAGTTAAATTCTCTTCCTAGTGGCTTGCTACCCAAGGATGTTTCTCCAGCCTTGGGTCCTGATGCAACAGCTTTGGGGCAAGTTTTTTGGTACACCCTGGAAGGTCGGGACGAAGAGGGGAACCCGACGGGTGGCTGGGATTTGGACGAACTGAGAACAGTTCAAGATTTCCATGTCCGCTATGCCCTCATGGCTGCAGATGGAGTTGCGGAGGTGGCTTCCGTCGGTGGATTCCGTCGCGAATTTCAAGTTGAAGTCGACCCCGAGGCCATGCGCGCCCATGGCGTTGAACTTTCGCAAATCATGCGTGCTGTCCGTTCTTCCAATCAGGAAGTTGGCGCTCGCACTATTGAAGTCAATGCCGTGGAATACCTTGTCCGTGGCCTCGGTTGGGTGCGAGAAGTCTCTGACTTGGAAGAAGCCGTCGTGCAAGTCTCACAAGACGGCATTCCTGTAAGAATCAAAGATGTTGCCTTAGTCCAACTTGGTCCTGCTCTTCGACGAGGCGCTCTCGACAAGGGCGGCAGCGAAGCCGTTGGTGGTGTTGTAGTTTCGCGATTCGGCGCCAATCCCATGGCAACGATTCAGGCTGTAAAAGAAACAATTCAGGAAATAGAAAGCGCACTTCCACGAAAAACACTAGAAGATGGCCGAGTATCCAAACTGAAAATAATCCCCTTCTATGACCGTTCCGGGTTGATTAACGAAACGCTTGACACCTTAAAGCGGGCCCTGACTGAAGAAATCCTGGTCACCATCTTGGTGGTCGTTTTCATGCTTGTGAACCTTAGGAGCTCCTTCATACTCTCTTTGGTTCTTCCACTTTCTGTCCTTTGCGCCTTCCTCGGCATGAAGTGGACTGGAGTTGAAGCCAATGTGGTTGCATTGGCCGGAATCGCGATTGCTATTGGCACCATGGTCGATATGGGAATTGTCCTTGTGGAAAATATCCAACGGCGATTGGAGGAGGCACCCGACGGGGAATCCAGCATTCTCACTATCACCAATGCGGCGACAGAGGTGGGGTCTGCTGTTATGACCGCCGTTGCAACAACTGTAATCGGTTTCTTGCCTGTATTCACCATGACCGGAGCCGAGGGGCGATTATTCAAGCCACTCGCTTTCACTAAGACCTATGCCCTTCTCGGTTCGCTTTTCATTTCTCTACTCCTAATTCCAGTTTTGGTCTACCTACTCCACCAATGGAAACCTTCAAAGAAATCTAAGTCCGATGTGAAACGTGGGCCTTTATCTTGGGCAATCCTAATTTTCTCGGGCTTGCTCTTGGCTCAGCATTGGCAGCCCTTGGGGCCTGCAATGGGCCTTCTCCCCAATGCAGTCTTTGTTTTCAGCATTGCTTTTGGCCTGCTGTGGGCTTTTGACTACTTTCGCCAACGCTACGAAACGATTTTGCGATGGTGCCTCGCCCACAGGCTTCTCTTTCTCTTCGCCCCCGCACTCATCCTTTCGGCGGGCGGTTGGGTTTGGAAAAACAGTGGCCAGGAATTTATGCCGCAACTCGACGAGGGTTCTTTTCTTTATATGCCAAGCACAATGCCTCACGCTGGCATGGGCGAGTCTTTGGACGCACTTTCGAAAATGGATAGAGCTATGGAAGGCATTCCCGAAGTTACTCAGGTCGTCGGGAAAATTGGACGAGTCGAGAGTGCCCTTGATCCAGCTCCTTTGTCCATGGTCGAGTCCGTTATTCACTACAAACCAGAGTTTGGAACGGATTCGGAAGGGAATCGTATCCGTCAATGGCGTGAGCATATTCGTTCAAAGGAGGATATCTGGAAGGAAATTCAAAAAGTGGCTGAAATCCCTGGCTCTACTTCAGCCCCCCTACTACAGCCCATCTCAACTCGCATCATCATGCTTCAAAGTGGGATGCGAGCCCCAATGGGCGTGAAGGTAAAAGCGCCAGACCTCATTTCTCTTGAACGCGCTGCCTTAGATATTGAGTCCGCACTCAGGGAATCAGAAGGAGTCGAAGCGAACACCGTGGCCGCTGACCGAGTGGTTGGAAAGCCATATCTAGAAGTTTCCATTGACCGCGAATCCGCCGCCCGCTTTGGCTTGAATGTCGCCGATATCCAAGAAACTCTTTCAATTGCAGTTGGCGGCAAGGCACTTGGAACCACTGCTCAAGGCCGCGAACGCTACCCAATTACTTTGCGCTTTGCGAGGGAGACTCGAGATTCCTTAGAGGCCATTCAGGATTTACACATCCTTGCCCCAACAGGCGCGCACGCGACCTTAGAACAAGTTGCTTCCATTGAATATGTACGCGGCCCTCAAGTTTTAAAAACGGAAGATACTTTTTTGACTGCCTATGTGGTTTTCGACAAACATGAAGGCTGGAGCGAAGTAGAGGCCGTAGAAGCCGCTCAGGAACACCTACTTTTAGCACAGGCCAACGGCGAGCTCTTGCTCCCCTCAGGAGTTTCTTATGTGTTCGACGGCAGTTGGAAAAACCAAGTACACGCTCAAAAAACCCTCTCCATTGTCCTGCCTCTAGCCCTCTTGCTCATATTGATGGTCCTCCATCTTCAATTCCGCAGCCTGTCGACTTCAGCAATTGTATTTAGTGGTGTCCTCGTAGCCTGGGCAGGAGGCTTTATTCTGCTTGGTTTGTATTCTCAAGCCTGGTTTTTAGACATCCAGCTGTTTGGACAATCCCTACGAGAAATCTTTTCTGTTCACCCCATCAATCTTTCTATTGCAGTCTGGGTTGGCTTCCTTGCTCTTTTTGGAATTGCAACAGACGACGGAGTTGTCATGGCAACCTACTTGCGGCAAACTTTTGATCGAGAGAAACCACGCACCGTTCAAGGAATCAGGGAAGCGGTCGTGAGTGCTGGAATTCGACGGGTACGCCCTTGTCTTATGACCTCTGCCACGACTCTTCTCGCCCTTCTCCCCATATTGAGTTCAACAGGAAAAGGCGCAGAGGTCATGATTCCCATGGCAATACCCTCCTTTGGAGGAATGGCCATTGCCATGATGAGTATGTTTTTGGTGCCCGTGCTCTGGGCATGGCGCGAAGAACGCAAGCTTGGCTCTTAAGAAACCCTTAAGAACCCAAAGTCCAATTGGAATCCGCGAGTGACTCCCGAATTCGAAATGCGGTCTCCACCGCGCGCAGACCATCCTGTCCTGAAACTGGGTGTTCAGTTCCGTTGGCAACTGCTTCTGCAAAGGCGCACAACTCAGCCCGCAATGGCTCGTCATCATCCAACTGCAACTCTTCGGTGTGCAACAAGTCCTGAAAGGCAGCGGCTGGATTCTCAGATTTCGCCGCCGCGGAAATTGCTTCAGGGTGGAATTGGTCTGACTTTTGAACTAATAGGGCATACCGATCCTGACTGTCTACCGAAACGTAGCAGTCGGGCCCAAACACACGAAACCTGCGCATAGGCTTGAGCGACAATCTCGAGGCCGTCAAATTGGCTGTCACCCCTGAGGGGAACTTCAATCGAGCAGAACAGATGTCCTCAGTTGAAGACAAGGTTTGCCCACCAACTGCATCGACAGAGTCCGGTTCCTCTCCGGTCCATGCAAGCAGAAGATCGATGTCATGAATCATCAAATCCAAGACAACGCCAACATCGGTGGAGCGGAAAGAGTAGGGAGCCAGTCGATGAGCTTCCACGAACCGAGGTTGAATGCCAAGCTCCATGGCTCGGCGAACAGCGGGGTTAAATCGTTCAACGTGGCCTACTCCCACCATCACATTCTTGGCACTTGCTTCCTCCAAAATGTCTCTGCAAGTTTCCGGGTCCGGAGCAAGAGGCTTTTCAATCAACACAGGAACACCCTCTCGCAAGAAGGGTATCGAACACTCTTTATGAAGGCTTGTCGGGACAGCAATCACGGCAAAGTCCACATTAGAGGGCAATTCGCCAATTTCCGGGTACCAAACGCAAGAGTATTGACTGGCTAACTCTTCTCCGCGAACCTGCTCAGTCTCCACGATGCCAACAAGCTCAATCTGCGGCAACTCTGCCAAAATCCTGGCGTGGTGCCGACCCAGATGCCCCACTCCAACCACGCAAGCCTTCATCAAGGGCATGACTAAGCTTCCGCAGGCGGGCGCCGAAGGGACTCTCGGTAGCGGCCCTGATAACCGCGCTCCATGTCTCGCAGGAAGGCAATCAATCTCAGCACTTCGGAACACCAGTCCCCACGAGCTTCCATTTCCTGGATAGCAAGAGAGGTTGGCGTTTCTTCTGCATAGAGGCGGCGATAGGCATCCCGTATTTGGGCTAAGGATTCAGGGGGAACTTGCCTTCGATTCAAACCAACCGAATTCACGCCGCGAACACGGCCGGGACTTCCCTCTACAACCATATAGGGAGGAACGTCCTTGATAATTCTCGCCATTCCACCAACCATGGCCAAAATACCGATGGTCACAAAGTGATTGATGGCTGAGCCCCCAGAAACAATGGCTTGAGACTCTACCCGAACGTGGCCGGCCATCAGTACATTATTACCAACAATAATGTCGTCTTCGAGGACACAGTCATGCGCAATATGAGCACACGCCATGAGCAAATTGCGGTCCCCCAAGGTCGTCACCCAAGAGCCGGCAGCAGTGCCAATGTTGATGGTCACAAACTCTCGAACAACATTGTCGTCGCCCATGACAAGAGCTGAATCTTCACCAGCATATTTCAAATCCTGTGGAAGCCCCCCAATGCTTGCCTGCCCCAAGAAACGATTTCTCTTTCCAATGCTGGTCTTTCCTTGCAGGACAACATGAGGGCCTAAAACCGTTTCATCACCTATTTCAACTTTGTGGCCGACATGGCAGAAGGGACCCACAACAACACCGGAACCTAATTCTGCGCCCGGTGCGACATGTGATGTTGGGTGAATTTTTGTGCTCATGCGTCCACTAATGCAAAGGACAGTGTAGCCTCAGCGGCGAGACGGCGCCCAACCTTGGTGACCCCTACAACTTGTCCACGGTTTCGGTTTAATCGCAAAGTTTCAACTTCAATTCGAAGTTGATCCCCAGGAACGACAGAACCACGAAAACGCACCTTATCAATGCTCGCTAAAACGGCAATCTTTCCAGAGTGCTCGAGTTTGCGCAGCAATAGAATTCCTGCGACTTGAGCCATAGCTTCCAATTGAAGAACTCCTGGCATCACAGGGTGCTCGGGCCAATGCCCCTGAAAGAACTCCTCGTTGACGCTTACGTTCTTAAGCCCAACAGCTCGGCGGGTACCTTCAACTCGAATGACCCGATCCACCAACAGGAAGGGGTAACGGTGAGGAATAATGCGAACAATGTCTCGAATGTCGTATCCCCCTTCGGGAAGCTCATCCAAACCAATTTCTTCTTCTTCCAAAACAGAACGGAGTTCTCTCACGAGCGCTTGGTTCAAGCCATGCCCACTGCGAGTCGCAACAATATCTGCATTCAAATCGGCACCGAGCAGGGCAAGGTCACCCATAAGGTCGGAGATTTTATGTCGAGTTGGCTCTTGCTCAATCCGCATTTCCGGAGGCGTGTCTCCACCGAGGACCAAAGTATTCTCAGCTGTTGCGCCTTGCCCATAACCTTCGGCGAGTAACTTCTCGACCTCTTCAGCTCGGACAAAGGTCCGGGCAGGGGCAATATCCTCTAAATAGCGATTGTTCTCCGAATGAAAGGAAACCGTCTGGTTATCCACGCCTTCAGGATGACCTGGAAGATAACGGACAAACAAAGCATCGCCAGAAGGAGGCAAAGCGATGATTTCAGCGCCACCTTCGTTCCGAACAAATACCGGTCTTTCCAATTTTAAGGTTTGCCTATCCCCTTTCTGCTCAACGATTCCAGCTTTCTGAATATGCTCACCATAAGCCAAAGTCGAGCCATCCATGCCTGGAAGTTCCGCCCCATCCACAGTGACGAACATATTATCGACTTGCATTCCCGAAGCCGCCGAAAGGAGGTGCTCGACCATGCCAACTTCAGAACCACTACGCCGCAAAATCGTTCGGCGAGAAGAGTGAACAAGATAATCAGGCAAAGCGGGAATATCGGCAGGATCTTCTACATCGCTTCGGCGAAAGACAATCCCAGTACCTACTGGAGCAGGTTCAAGACAAACCTTGACGGCTTCGCCAGAGTGAAGGGCAATGCCTTCAAATTTGACGGTTGTCTTTAGGCTCCTTTGCTTGCGCACCATGGCTCTAGTAGAACGGCTCCGAGAAGGAGAAGCAAGACTTAGCCTTCACCATTCAGGATGTCCACAACCGCTGCAGTGACATCATAATTTGGGTTTGTCCAGAGGACATCGTAACCCTGAATGAGATTGAGGGTGACTCGGTCCATGGGCATTTGGGAATATTCCCCATGGTCCAAAAGAATAGCTCCAAATCCTTCTCTGGCGCCAAGCTCTTCGGCGGCCTGTTGAATAGCTTGGTAGTTATTAAGGAACAATTCTTCACGCCTATTCGCCACAAGATCAGCCACAAAATCTCGGTCTTGCTTGAGGTTCATCGCGTCCTGCTGAAGCTGGTGACGAGCCTCAATAAACTCTTTACTTAGCGGGTCCATCACCATCAGCTCACCTTCCCTCTCGCGCAAGGATGCTTGGCGAAGTTTCAGTCGTTCATTCCTTGCGGAAAAGGACTCCGTCATTCGCTGGCTTTCTTCCTGGAAACTCTTGCATCCATTCAAGCACTTCGTAATAGAAATATAGCGAACTCCAGCATCAGGGTCTTGGGCAACTCGATTCGCAACCAAAGATCCCGAAAGGACAAGGAGAGTAAGAGAAAGGGAAAGTTTCATGGGAATTTTCTTCATTAGAAGTTACCAAGAGAGAAAGTGAAGACAGATGTGTCGTCGAAAGACTCACTCTTAATGGGCCAACCAAAATCAAGGGAAAGAGGCATTTGAGGCATCATCGGCAGTCGAATACGGACACCCACGCCCGCAGCAATACGTGTGGAATCAAAATCATTTAATCCATCGCCGAGAGCACCGGCATCAACCCAAAGTGCTCCTCGAGCATACTCGACCTCATCGACTGAATCCCGAACTCGAGAAGAAAAGAGAGGAGCGCGCACTTCAAGAGAAGCATTCCAGGCAGCTTCTCCTCCCAAGGGAAAGCCGCTTTCCCGTGGGCCTGCCCCTCGGAAATCAAAACCGCGAAGGGTCCCTTGACCACCTAAGAAAAAGCGCTCTGTGTAGGGAAGGACACCGAGATCTCCTGTTTCGTTGGCGAATCGAACTCTACCAATCAACGCCGCAATGAATGGGCGATCAAGGCGGTCATAACCCAAAGGGAAATACTTTTCTACACGCGCATCGGTCGATTGAAATTCCCAATCGCCGCCCAAGGAACCACCAGCAAACTTATGGCTCAATCGAACTTTAAATCCATCCACTGGGGAAAACGGGTTATCAATCGAATTATAAGAAAGACCCGCAGAAACCGAGTTCAAAATATGGGTGCCAACGATATCCTCAATCAGGGTCGGCGCCCCAGGGTCTGGGTTAGACAAGTTTACGCGCCCCATCTCTGGGCCCGCCCAGATGGAAAAATGCCGACCAAAGTGCCTTCCTAGACGAAAACTGCCCGCAGTCCGGCGTTCCTGGTGGGTTCGCAAATAATGAAATGTCTTGAATCCCTTGATATTCAAGCTGACCCGATCGATGTGATCTAAAAACAAGTCAGGCTCCGTAAAGTCGAGAGAGTAAGTACTAAACTCGCGACCAGGAGCGACAAATGCACGAAGAGTCTGGCCCGCACCGGTAAAAGCATCTCCATTCAATATTTCTTGAACAGCAGTCCCCCAGGAGGTCGGAGTTTTAGCAATGTCAAAGTTCTCCTTTTGAAATTGGACGGACAAGAATGCCCCAGTATTACTATTGAAGCCACCTCCAAATAAGGCGCGGCCTGTTTGACCTTCTGCGACTTCATAACGCAAATCAACCCAACCAGGCCGATCCGCCTCAATAAAACGCCAATCCACAAAAGGTTGCCGGGTTTCGGGGTCCTGAAACCAATTTGTTCCCAAAACCCGACGCCAGGAGCGGACGGCTTCAGATCCATCGGCCAAGTCTCCCGGCTCCAAAGATATCATCCGCCGGATGACCCGGTCTTTGGTGCGAGTGTTGCCAGCCACCAAAACGTCACGGATGCGCATCTTTTGACCCTCGCGAATGAGGTAGGTCACATCGACTTCCGCAGTCTCAGGGTCAGGATATTGCAAGGGCTCCCCATTGGGCGGGGAAAAACTAAAAAAAACGTCGGAGCGACCGACTGAACGGCGACTGGATGGGTGTCCTTTAATGCCGTAAAAACGGCGAAGAGCTGATTCATCAGCTTTGACTCTCGCCTTCTCGTAAACTTGGCCAGGTCGCAGGCCAACAACACCAAGGAGTTCTTCATCAGAATATTCCAAGGGACCACCAAGGTCATTTTGGAAGCTCAAGCTCCGAACTCGATATTGGGCTCCTTCATTCACCCCAATTTGGATATGGGCACGACTTAAATCTTCGGAGAAGGAGACTTCCCCCATTGAAACTTCAACATCCAAATAGCCATAATCCCGGTAAAGCTCTTCAATGGCAACAATATCTCGCTCAAACATGCCTTCGGTAAAAGTGGATCCGGGCGTAATAAACGTACCCGTTCCTCCTTCCATATTCGAGGTCAAGCTTTCTCCAACTCCCAAAAAGGAGCGAGCGGGAAAAGCTTCGTTGCCCACAAACTCAAGGGAGCCAACCTTCACCAAGGGGCCTTCATCGATGAGAAAGACGAGCTGGCCAGCCTCTTCATAGACTTGAGGTTGGACGGAGACATGGAGATAGCCCTCCCCTCGATAATAAGCGGCCAAATCTTCCGCTAGGCTTGGGATTCGCGCAATATCAACGGATTGGGCGGAGGAAATGCCAGCGGCCACCAAAAGCAGATCCCGATCCATTTCAAGATTGCCTTCAAAAAGCACCCGACGCATGGCCGAAGTGGTTTCAACCGTAAGGTGAAGCCGAAGCCCACCTTCCACCAGGCGCTCTTGCTCGACTTTCAAGAGACGGACTCGCATTCGCTTCCAGAGAAACTCTTGGTCGCGTCGTAGGATTTCAGGGGTCAGCTCGACTCCAGGCCGCATCCTTAGTGCTGCACGAATCGCTTCCTCTTTGTCTCCAGCGCCCAGAATGAGGACTTCAACAATTTCAATAACTCTCGCCTGCTCCTGAGTAGGGAATATTGGAATCAGACTTCCAAAAGAAGCCATTGGCAAGGCAAGCACACACGCAGAAAAAATCATTTCAGCTTAAAAGGCTGGCTCGGAAACGGCATTTTCAAAACGCATGAGTTCTTTAGTAAAGCGAACCGTTAAATCGCCAGTAGAACCGTTTCGGTTTTTCGCAATGATGATGTCTGCCAATCCAGACCTTTCCGATTCTTTATTGTAATATTCTTCACGATAAAGCAACATCACCATGTCAGCATCCTGTTCAATGGAGCCTGACTCCCGAAGGTCAGAAAGGAGTGGGCGATGATCGGTTCGATCTTCCGCCTTTCGATTCAACTGAGCGAGGGCAAGAACAGGAACCCTTAGGTCTCGAGCAAGGGCTTTGAGATTACGAGAAATTGTCGAAACTTCTTGTTGACGGCTTTCTGAACCATGAATGGTCAGTAGCTGAAGGTAATCCACAACAATAAGGGCCAAGTCTGAATCTCGCTTTAATCGGCGCGCCTTGGCACGAATTTCGGCTAGAGATGGCTGAGAAGTGTCATCGATATGGAAGGGCGCATTGCCAAGTTGATCTGCAGAGTAAATGACACGCTTAGTATCAGCGGGGTCCAGCTTCCCTTTGCGCATCTTGTCATGCTTGACCTTGGCGTTGCTTGAAATCAAACGCAAAATAATTTGATCAGATGGCATCTCCAGTGAGAACAAAAGAGTCGTTTGGCCCGCCAAAGCAACACGCTCCAGAATATTGAGAGCAAGGGCCGTTTTCCCCATAGAGGGGCGAGCTGCCAAAATCACAAGGTCACCCGGCCGGAACCCATGTCGTTCATCAAGGTCAATGAAGCCTGTCTTCAGGCCTTGTTGTTCACCATCTGGTGACAAAATGCGATCTAGGTTTTGCCGAATCAATTCCTTAGCCGAAATAATCTCTCCTTCGACAAGGCGATCGCCAACTTGGAAAACTGCCTGCTCGGCTTGGTCTAGCAAATCTCGCACATCTTCAGCTCCATCCGAAACTTTTTGCTGAACCTTGTCGGTCGCATCCAACAATGCGCGCCGAATAGCCAAATCCCGAACGATGCGGATATGGTTCTCTAGATAGGCCAAGGATGGGACCGAAAGCATCATCTCCTCGAGATAGTTCCTTCCTCCCAGCTCTTCGGTACGCCCCAACCGGTCAATTTCATGAGCAATCGTCACTGGGTCACAAGACCCCGCACTTCGCTGGTCTAAACCAACGCAAATGCCATAAATTTCACGGTGACGGGGAAGATAAAAATCGTCCAATGCCAACTTTGCCGTCACCTCCGCTGCACACCTTGGGTCACGCAAAATACTCCCTAAAACACATTTTTCAGCCTCTAGGTCATAGGGGCGTTGAAGGGAACTGGCGGAGGATGGGACGGTCATTTCCAGGTAGAGGATAGCCTCGCAGAGGGGTTGTCTGGGGCAAAAAAAGAGGAGGAGAGGGACTTTCTCTCCTCCTCTCGCTGCTCTCCCAAACAGTCTCTATTCTTCGATTTCGGGAGCAGCTTCCTCCGAAGGAACAGAGGCGAATTCTTCTTCGGTTTCCTCTGCCTCGCCCTCTTCTTCGAGGGCAACCGCATTCGGGTCCTGAACCGCAATCACCCAGACTTTAATCTGAGCTTCCATGTCGCCATGAATGTGAATGGGGACTTCGTATTCACCAGCGACCCGAATGGGTTCCGGCAAACGGACATTGCGCTCGTCAATGTTGAGACCTTGCTCCTGGAGAGTTTCAGCAATCCGGTGGGAGTTCACAGATCCGTAGAGATGGCCCTCAGCAGACACCATTTCTTCGTAGGTCAATTGAACCTCACCCACACGCTTGGTGAGCTGAGAGAATTCAGCCTCCAAGGCTTGCCGCTTCTCTTGGGCAAGAACGCGGTCCTTTTCCACCCTAAGAGTGGCATCTTGGGACCATGGGTAGGCCATTTCTCGGGGAAGGAGAAAATTTCTGGCGTAACCGGTGCTCACCTCAATCGTATCCCCAACATGCCCCAAAGCTGGGATGTCCTGTCTTAGAATGACTTTTGTTTTCATCGGTTCACGTAGGGCAGAAGGGCTATAAAACGAGCGTACTTGACGGCGTTCTTGAGACGGCGTTGCTGGCGAGCGTTGAGGCCCGTCCGCTGACGACTGTGAATTTTCCCTTGAGGGGAAATGAAGCGTTGCAAAGTCTCAATGTCTTTGAAGTCAAAGTGAGCGGGCTTTGCGGGGCGGGTTTCTTGGATTTCGGTCATCACTTGTCCTCCTCGGTTACAGCAACGGGTTCTTCAGGCTTTTCGTCTTCAGGCTTTTCGTCTTCCTTGGCCTTTCCTGCTTCCTCTTTTTCTTCAGGCTTTTCGTCTTCCTTGGCCTTTCCTGCTTCCTCTTTTTCTTCAGACTCATCTTGGAGAGTTTGTGCTTCTTCGGGCTCCTCCCAAGGCTCTTCTTCAGGAACCTCTTCGACTTCCTCAGGGATTACCAATTCACCCTCGGCAACATCCAGAATACCTTGGGCAAGCTCGTCCTCCGGAATGGCATCTTCGCGAAGGAAAAAGCAACGGAAAACAGAACCGACGAGATAGAAGTCTTTCTTGGCTGAATTTACAGCCTCGCCCGAAGCTTCCAACCATCCAAGAAGGTAAGTTGCGCGGCTTCGACTACCAATTTTGTAAGCAAGTTTTTGCTCACCCCAAAGGCGAAGGACTTTTACGTTGACTCCGTGCTTTTCGAGAGTCGCTTGGACGTCATCGCGCACGGCATTGAATCCCTTTTGGCGAACATCTTCATTCTCCAACAGGAACATGGCCTGGTATGTATGTGTTTCGTATTTCATGAGTGCCTTTCCGGTCACACCGGTTTCAGTTTTGGACTCCGCCTATGGCGAGCGGCGGTTGAATCGGGCCGAGAGATCCTCAATGGAGGTGCCTCGAACCCAGTCTTCCGCTGCAAAGGATGCCGTTTCCAGAGTTTCCTGAATAACAGGTTGTTCCGAACAGCGGAAGGTAGACAAGACAAAATCCACTGAATCCTCTCCTGGATCCCCCACTCCAATTCGGAGACGAGGAAAATCAGAGGTTCCCAAATAATCCTCAATGGAGCGAAGCCCATTGTGGCCACCGGAACTGCCGGAGGCTCGGATGCGCAAAGCGCCGAGGGGAAGGTGGAAGTCGTCTGTTAAGACAAAGAGCGAATGTGGGTCAGCCTCCAATTGCAGTAAAGCTTGGGAAACCGCGCTCCCACTGAGATTCATGAAGGTTGTCGGGAGGAGAAGGGCAAACTTCCCATCTGAAGACAGCGCAAAGCGGCCAAGCCGCTTTCCCCCACTCAGGAGAACATCAAACTGAACGCCGATGCGCTCAGCCAAAAGATCAAGGGCTGCAAAACCGACATTGTGGCGCGTTCCAGCGTATTCATTGCCGGGGTTGCCCAAGCCGACCAAAAGCCGAGGACCCTCCTGGTCGATGCCAGCCAAGTCTGGGCTGGTACCTGCAAGAGGGTCGGGAATCATACCGGAGCGGGCCGGAACTGGCTATTCCTCAGTCTCAGGATTGTCCTCATCAGACTTGCCCTTACCGATAACTTCTGGCTCGGAGCCTTCCTCGCCACCGAGGTCTTCCTCTTCAGCTTCTTCGGGCTCTTCGCGACGTGGATGAATTACACAAACAACAGCATCGGGCTCACAGGCGAGCTCAACGCCCTCAGGAAGTTCGATTTCGCTTGCGGTGAGGGAATCCTCTACATCCAGCTCCGTAATGTTCACAGAAACGGTTTCCGGGACAGCGGAAGGAATACAGCGAATTTTGAGATCCTGCATGGGCTTTGCAAGTTCGCCCTTGGGAAGCCCTTTGGGTTGCCCAATGAACTCGATGGTCACGGTCACTTCAATGGCAACACCCTTCAAGAGGCGAATGAAATCAACATGCTGGACAATGTCCCCCATGTAATCCCATTGAACAGATTTCACCAGAGCGCGTTGTGTTTTACTTCCCAGTTCCAAGTCCACAACTTTCTCGTGGTGGCGGATAAGGCCTTCAAACTCATGGGCGTCAAGGGTGAAGTGGATAGTGTCCTCGCCCTCTCCGGAAAGAGTGGCGGGAGTGCGACCCGCTTTCCGCTCTTTCAAAGCGGTGCGAGTTCCAGACTTGGTACGGGGTTGGGTCTCGAGGATGTGCATGACAGGTACTAATTGAAGCTCTGCTCAGTCTTCGAACAGGGCACTTACCGATTCTTCTCGGTGAATCCGGGAGATGGCCCGGGCCAGCAACGGGGCGACTGAAACCACTTTCAAACGGTCGGGGCGGTCACCACGAAGGGGTATTGTATTAGAAACATAGATTGCTTCCACTGGAGAATTGTTCAACCTTTCGATGGCAGGTCCACAGAAAACAGCGTGGGTGGCCGCAATAAACACCTTTTCGGCCCCTTTTTCCTTCAAAATTCGGGCTGCCTCGGTAATTGTGCCCGCTGTGGAAATCATGTCGTCCGTCAAGAGGACATCCTTTCCTTCCACCTCACCAATGACATTCTCCATAACGACGGTGTCACCGCCAGTTCTGCGCTTGTCCACGATGGCGAGCGGAACATCCAAAGACCGGGCCCAAGCTCGAGAGAGCTTGACTCCGCCGACATCAGGGGAACAAACTACTAAGCGGGAGGAGTCTAAATCGCTGGCTCCGGCCTCAAGAGCCGTCCTTGCCCACAAGTGATCCACTGGAATATCAAAGAAACCCTGAATTTGCTGGGCGTGGAGATCAATGGTCAGGACTCGGCTTACTCCGGCGCTCACCAACATATTGGCGATGACTTTGGCGGAAATCGGGACCCGACCCTCATCTTTACGGTCCTTGCGAGCGTACCCGAAGTAAGGGATTACGGCCGTGATGCGATCTGCGCTTGCGCGGCGTAAACAATCCACCAGGAATGTGAGCTCCATGATGGCCTCATTGACTGGAGGGCAAGTGGGCTGAATGAGAAAAACATCGCCCCCACGAATATCCTCGTTAATTTTGATATCAATCTCACCATCTGGGAACCGACCTACGTGAGTAGATGTCAGCGGCAAATCCAAGATAGAGCAGATTTCCCGTGCGAGTTCGGGGTGAGCGGTTCCGGTGAGAACTTTGAAACGATCGTCCGTAATGACCATGTCAGCCTTTTGTTGATTTATCAAGAGATTTTGCAGGTACGCCGATGACGACTTCGCCATCGGGAACATCACGATTGCTAAGGACCACGGCACCTGCGCCCGTAGTGGAACCATCGCCAACTTTAACTGGGGCCACTAAAACAGTTCCCGAGCCAATAAAAGCTTTAGAACCAATTTGGGTGCGATGTTTCGATTTCCCATCGTAGTTTGCCGTGATGGTTCCGCAGCCAATGTTGGCGCGGGCACCGACGGTTGTATCTCCTAGGTAGGTAAGATGCTTCGCCTTTGAGCCTTCGCCCATTTCAGTGTTTTTTGCTTCTACAAAGTTGCCGAGTTCTGATTGAGCTGCCATCTGGGTGCCCCCACGCAAATGGGTAAAAGGGCCCACAGCACAATCAGCACCTATCTTGCAGCCTTTTCGAATGACAGTAAAAGGAAGAATTCGGGCTCCAGGAGCGATTTCAACTCCGTGTTCAATAAAAGAGGAAGCTGGGTCATCCACTTGAACGCCCGCAAGCATGTGTTCGGCAAGAATCCATTCCCGCAAGATGCGCATTACTCGAGCGTGATCCACAAGGGTATTCACGCCAAGAATCTCATCTTCACCTTCCAGAGTTACAACAGCGCCATCCGTTTCGCTCAGTACAGCAAGAGCTGCATCCGTGAGATAAAACTCACCCTGGGCATTGTTGGAATCCAAATTAGCGATAGCTTTTCGGAGTGTTGCAATATCTAACGCATAAACACCGGCATTGATTTCCTGAATAGCGAGGGCTTCTTCATCACAATCCGCTTCCTCCACAATGCCAAGAAGATTGCCTTCTTCATCTCTGGAAAGTCGACCATAGCCGGCAGGATCTTCTACTAAAGAAGAAAGCATGGCGCCGTTTTCCTGTTGAGCCAAGAAAGCCAAGGTCTCCGGTTGGAGTGCTGGTGTGTCCCCACAAAGAATGAGCAATCGACCTGTTTCAGGCAGATGCTCTAAGGCGCAACGCACGGCATCACCAGTACCGTTTGCTTCCGGTTGAATGGCAATCTCCCAACCCTCGCAATCCGAAGCTTGGAGCCAAGTTTCGATAGGCTCACGATGGGAAGGCCCTAAAAGAAGGACACGCGACCCAGTAGCAACTTCACTGGCTGCGGAAAGAACCCAGGCAATAAGGGGGCGACCGCAAAGGTCAAGGAGGGCCTTAGGGCGACCAGTGCGGATTCTGGTGGACTCACCGCCGGCCAGAACGAGGACATGAAGCTCAGGGGAAGACATGGGTTTAACTGCGCAAGAGTATAGCCCTGCTTTTTCACCCCCTTTGGGAGAGTCCTATGCTGAAGATTCACGCGTGCCTGACCCCCGCTTCCTCTTCACCATGCCGGGATTCCCCCGGAAGCTCATGTCCACCTTTGCCGGTGCTATGGCCCGTCTGTGGATTCCTGCTTCCCTCCGTCGCCCCCTTTGGTCTGCTCTGGGCAAACGACTTGGCGTGGACCCCAAAACTCTTCCGGATGACCTCCGGGCTTTCCCCACTTTCCTCTCCTTTTTCACTCGCCCACTCCCTGACGGCACGCGCCCAATCCCCGAGGAAGCCGTTTGGCTTTCCCCTTCTGATGGGATCCTGGTGGATGCTGCCACTCTGCATCCAGAAGGTTCTTTTCTGATGAAAGGCACGCCCTATTCAATTTCGGAAATGCTTCCTGGAATAGCACTTAGCGAAGTGGAGAATTACCAAGCCTTTCAAATCTACCTCGCCCCTCGCGATTACCACCGCTTTCATGCCCCATGCGACTTACACATCGAGAAGGCGACAACATGCCCTGGCGATCTTCTACCGGTGGACCCTGGATTGGTTCGCCGCTCTATGAGAGTTCTCACAAAGAATCGACGCATTCTGCTTCATTGCCGAGACAATAAAGGCCGCTGGTTTGGCTTGCTCTTCGTTGGCGCCCTCAATGTAGGCCAAATGCGCTTCTGCTTTGACTCCACATTGGGACTCTCTCCCCTAGCACCCGGCAATCGCTCATACGGCCCACCGCACACTCTTTCTGTGGGGGAAGAACTGGGTCGCTTTGAATTCGGTTCCACGGTGGTGCTTTTTGTGCCTCCCGATTTGGAATGCCAACTTTCCTTAGGCGACAAGTGCCTTGCTAGAGCCACTCGCCTTTTCGCACCCAAATGACGACCTCTACTCCAAACCCTGAAGAACAGTTCGCAGCTTACGCCCAACTTTGTGCGGCGGCGGATTCAGGAATCGAAAAAGAAATTCAAGGAGCAGGGAAGAAGCTTTTTGAACTTTCAACAGCGGAGCATGTCCGAGAGGTCTTGCGCTTCATGCACCTCTTCCGCGGTTTCCCGTCCATGGTGCGCGCGCTTTCCGCCCTTGGCTCAATCCTCGATGACGAGTTAAGCCCAGAAACTCCTCATCATCCGACGTGCCGCAACACGGGTGAAGCATTTTTTCGTGAGCTTTACGGGGATGACGCCAACCTGGTTCTTCCATTTTTGGATCAATTAGATGCAACTCTCGCATCATGGCTTCGAGACCATGCCTATGGACGCGTAATGAATCGATCACTGATCCCTCTCGAACATCGAGAGCGACTTGCAATTCTATTGCTAGCCGCTGACCAGTGTTGGAAGCAATGGGAGTCCCACGCCCGTATCTGCTTGCGCCTTTCCATCCCTCTCAATCAGCTCGGCATGGACGCAGACAATCTCGCTTGGCCACACGAGACAAGAAGCGAGCTCAAGAGACGCATCCAACAGTTAAGGAATAGCTAGTTTGCTTCCACGCTCTTTTCGATTATTGGTCCTCACTCAGTTCTTAACTGTTTTCAATGACAATGCTTTCAAACAAACGGTTCTTTTATTGGCTCTTGCCAACCAAGACATGGGCGGAGATCCTCAGGCCCGCGCTGGGTTAGTTTTCGCTCTCCCCTTTCTACTTTTTGCTGTGTTTGCGGGCGACTTGGCAGACCGGACCTCAAAAAGGAATCTCCTTCTCTACACAAAGTGGGTTGAAGCTGGTGTCATGGCTCTGGCCACCTATTCCCTTTGGCGTGGAGATTTAGCTCTTGGTATGGCAGCCCTTTTTCTAATGGGTATGCAAAGCGCTTTCCTTGGCCCAGCTAAATACGGCATTGTTCCTGAGCTCGTCTCAAACAAACAACTCTCGGACGCCAACGGCCTCCTACAAGCTTCGGTAATGGTTGGCATTCTTTTAGGAACGGGCTCGGCTGGTTTCTTAAAGCTTGGCCTCGCTTCCCATCTCTGGGTGGCCGGCCTTCTTTTTACATTGATTGCTCTCGTTGGTGTATGGGTTGCTCACGGCATCACGCCTCCACCCCCAGCGGACCCTAACCGTCGACTTCACTTTAATCCGATTACTCGTTTAAAGCTTGGGCTTCAATTGGCCTCCAAAACGGCTGGCCTTCTTCCCGCTATTTTTGGTCATGGAATCTTCTGGCTGGTTGGTGGCCTCGGTCTTTTCGCTTGGAATGAAGTTGGTTCTGAATTCGCTCAAGTCAATGAAGGGCTCTGGACCGCAGGCCTGGCATCTCTTTCGGTGTCCGTGGGCTTGGGAAGCTTGCTTGCCGGGCGCCTCAGTCGACAGCGACCTCGACCCAGCTTTATCACTCGGGGAGCTGCAGCGATGGCAATTGGATACTGCTTCGTCTACTGGGGCCCTCATGACCCTCTCGTAGTTTGGATTGGTTGTCTCGCATCCAACTTCTTTATGGGGTTCTACCTCATTCCACTCAAAGCAATCCTTCAGTCCTTGCCGGCGGCAACTGAAAAAGGTCGTATCCAAGGAGCCGGTCAAATGATGGACTGGACCTTTATTGTGGGAGCAAGCCTAGTCAAGTGGTGCCTCAGCGGAATTGGTATTCGAGGAATGGATATCTTCCCGGTGATGGCTGGGATTATGGCAGTTACGGCCCTCTTCCTTCGGTTGGCCCGGCCAATGGCAAAAATGAAGCTAGGCTAACGAGAGTATTCAACACGAATCCAAATCCACGACAAAATCTTCAGTGCCCAATCGCTCGAGTCGGCAATGATTTCTAGATGCCATAGGGTCCTCCAAGCGAATGTCACATTCCTGGCCTCGACCCAACAGGGCCGATTCTTCCTAGATGGTGACTTCCCGCTGGATGCCATCGCGTTGAAGAAGGGTGCGGAGGGGTTCCATGACGATTAGGTTAAGCTTACCTCCGATGCCAGATTCTGAGGAACTCGACGGAAGCGCTCCATGGTGGTCGGACGGCCTTTCCTTTGAGTGCACGGGGTGCGGAAAGTGCTGTTTGGCACGCGAGAAATACCAGTATGTCTATGTCAACATTCATGAGAGGCGAAAATTGGCAGGGCACCTAGGCTTGAAATTAGCCACTTTCACAAGGAAATACACCGAGCTCGTGGATGAGGGTTACCGAAGCCTCCGTTTCGAGGACGGCGCCTGTGTCTTTCTCCAAGACGGCCTGTGCCGTGTACATGAAGCCAAACCCATTCAATGTGGAACATGGCCATTCTGGGAAGAAAACTTGAGCTCACCCCAAGCCTGGGAAGATGAGGTGGCAAGCTTCAGCCCTGGCGCTGGGAAAGGCCCTCTGATTTCGGCAGAACAAATCCGAATCGCGATTAAAAAAACTGACGGCGCCGCAGATTTGAAGTAGAAATTTTCTAAACGCAAAAGAGAGTTAGAATGCCGCCGACATGGCGTCCGAAACGACTCCCCAATACGCACTACAAGTCCTTGGTCTTAACAAGTTCTACGAACGGCACCAAGTACTCAAGGACATCACTCTTGCCTTCTTTGCCGACGCAAAGATTGGAGTGATTGGCCCTAACGGTTCTGGCAAAACAACCCTTCTCCGAATCCTTGCTGGTGAAGATCCAGAATTCGAGGGCCAGCGAATCATAATGCCGGACAAAACTCTCGGCTATGTCCCTCAAGAACCAACTCTGGATTCTGAGAAAACGGTCAAGGAAATCTTGGATGAGGCCGTTGCCCACATCCATGGTATTTTGGATCGCTACAACGAGATTTGCAGTCTCATGGGCGAGATTACGGATGAAGCGGAGCTCGAGAAGATGAGCGCCGAATTTGAGCACCTCCAAAATGAAATCGACGCCCACAACATGTGGGAAGTAGACCGCCTTCTCGAGGTCAGCGCGGCGGCTCTAGACCTCCCCCCCATGGACAGAAAGTGCGGTGTTCTCTCCGGTGGCGAGGCTCGTCGAGTTGCTTTATGCAAAACTCTCATCGAATCCCCTGACATCCTTCTCTTGGATGAACCTACCAACCACCTAGACGCGAATACAACGGCTTGGTTAGAGCACCACTTGGCCGCCTACAAAGGCTTAGTGATTGTAATTACTCACGACCGCTACTTCTTGGACAACGTGGCGGAATGGATGCTTGAGATTGAAAAGGGAGTGGCCGTCCCTTACAAAGGAAACTACTCTAATTATTTGGAGATTAAAGAAAAGGAGCTCGCCAATAGTGAGCGCCAGCAGGACAAACGAAGAAAACGCCTGAAGACAGAGTTGGACTGGGTTCGCCAAAACCCAAAAGCTCGAGGCAAGAAGAATAAAGCTCGAATTCAACGATACGAGCAACTTTGTGACGAGCAAGAGACCCTCCGTCCAGAAACCATTGACCTAATCATTCCTTCGGGACAGCGACTTGGCAATAAAGTCCTCATTTTGAACCAAGTCAAGAAGGCATATGGAGATCAGATTCTTCTAAAGGATCTATCCCTGGAACTTCCGCCTGCTGCTTTGGTTGGGGTCATTGGCCCGAACGGTGCTGGCAAGACAACTCTTATGAAGTTGATTGCAGATTTGGATACCCCTGACTCTGGCACCATTGAGAAAGGCTCCACCGTAGAAGTTTGTTTTGTGGACCAACGCCGCGCCGAACTTTCCGACGAGAACACCGTCTTTGAGGAAATCTCTGATGGCAATGAATTCCTTCCCTTTGGTGCGGGAGAAATCCAATCGCGAGCCTATGTTTCTCGCTTTAACTTCAAGGGAAATGACCAAGAAAAGATTGTCGGCAATCTCTCGGGAGGGCAAAGGAACCGAGTCCAACTTGCAAAAATGCTTCGTGTAGGTGGCAACCTCATCATTTTGGATGAACCCACAAATGACTTGGACCTCCCTACCACGCGGGTCCTTGAAGAAGCGATTGAACACTATCCAGGCTGCATGTTTATTGTCAGCCACGACCGCTATTTCTTAGATCGGATTTGCACGCACATTCTCGCTTTTGAAGGGGATGGCGAAATCACTTTCTTCCATGGAAACTATACTGATTACACCGAATGGCTGGACGAGCGAAGAGAAGAAGACGGCGCTGGCCCAGAATCCAAGGCTGGAAAGTACCGAAGAATCGGTCTTTAACCCCCCTCTACTCGTCGTCGCCCTCGTTGCAGCCTAAGGGGAAAGGCTTCGCAACACTAACGGTAGTACAACAGGTCGGCGCTCAGTAGAGGTCGCTCAGACCTCAAAAAATGCAGCCTCTCTCAGCGACCTTCAAAGCGAGGCTTTCGTTTCTCAGCAAAGGCTTGGAGAGCTTCCAATCGATCTGAAGAAACAACAATCCTTTCGTAACATTCAGCTTCAATTTGAAGGGCTGCCTCAACGGTTTGGCCAACCCCACCATCTAAAGCCGCTTTTGCCGCTTGTACAGCTAAGGGTCCATTAGACATTAACGATTGGGTGATGTCCTGCACTTCGGCATCACTACCTAGCTTATGAACTAGGCCACACTCCAAGGCTTCTTTTGCACTCAATTTTTTTGCGGTCAATATGAGTTCTTTAGCCTTGGCGAAACCAACAATAGAGGGAAGGCGAACACATCCGCCAGCTCCAGGAATAATGGCGAGGCTTGTTTCGGTTAAACCTACGGATGCCTCAGGCGAAAGCACTCGGAAATCGCAAGCAAGGGCCATTTCCAACCCCCCACCAAAAGCATGTCCATTGAGGTAGGCAATCGTGGGTTGCGGTAGAGCCGCTAATTCATTCATTGTTGCCCGAATCTTCAAAACAAAATCCCGAACCTGCTCTTCTGTGAAGGTGAGGCGCTCTTTTAAATCCGCACCAGCGCAGAAACAGGCGTCGCCGGATCCTGAGAGAATGACCACACGGATTTCCGGGTCCTGGGAAATTTGCCGAAAGCTCTCCCGAAGCTCTTCCAAAACGGAAAGAGAGAGAGCATTGCGCACTTCTGGACGATTCAGAGTAATCCGCGCAAGATTTTGCTCGCATTCGAAGAGGACGTCTTTCTGGTTAGTCATGGGAGTGAGGTGCTTTGTCGGATTGAAGGCTATCGGCAAGGGCTCCTCGAAGGAAATGCGTAGCCCTATCCAAGGCGTCCAATTCTAGGGTAGATTCATAGCCCAATTCCGTTAAACGAAGAGCCAAAGAGTGCGTATCAAGGTTCCCTGCGGAGTTTGGGGCAAAGGGACAGCCACCGCACCCACCTGCTGAGGTGTCGAAATGACGAACCCCCATCTCTGCGGCCTTCTCGCAATTCGCAAGAGCATCTCCATGTGTGTCATGCATGTGAAGCCCAATTTGCTCCATTGGGAGAACCGAAGAAACAGAATTCAAAAGTTGCTCCACCTGCTGAGGTGTCGCATGGCCCCAAGTATCCGCTAAAACCACGAATGGGGCTCCGGCTTGGGCAAACGCAGAAACGGTCTCTTGGACAACCAAAGCAGGTACCTCTCCGCCAAGGGGGCACCCAAATGCCATGGAAACATAGGGCCTCACCAAAACACCTGCGGCACAGGACTCTTGAATCAAGGTGCAGTTCTCGAGAAGGGCTTGCGAGCGAGACATCCCCACATTGGCTTGACTATGTTCCTCCGTAGCAGAGACCAAAAGAGTCGCGCCCGACAATTTACTTTCCAAAAGTCGCTCAAAACCACGACGGTTTGGCACCAAAGCAAAGTACTCCGTTGAGCCCGCAGGCGGCAATCCTTCGATGAGCTGTTGTGCGTCCGCAAGTTGAGGGAGTTTGCTTGGGTTCACAAAAGAGGTCACTTCGATGGAATCCGGCTTAGCTTCCAAAAGAAGACGGATGAGTTCCAGCTTTTCTTGTGTGCCTAAAACGGTGGCTTCATTTTGAAGCCCGTCTCGAGGAGCAACCTCATGGAAAAAAACCTTCGATGCCATGACTTCAGTTTAAGGAAATTTGGGTTGGTGAGCCCGAATCCGTTTTTCCTTGGCAAGAATTGAGCCCATCCAGCCCCGAAGACTGGAATCCACCCTCTTCTTTCCTAGATAAGCAAGGAGGAACCGAAGCCGTTCGGTTTGCCGAACATTAGCGGGACAGGAGCTCGCCAAGGCAGCCAAATCTTTAATCAGCCACCTACGTCGAGGAGGCGAGCCGCGGCCTACTCGTTGCAAGTCGAGGAGGCCTAATTGCTTCTCGGGGTCCTCCAGGTCCAAGCGGAAGTGGTTTAGGTAATAATCCCGATGGAATAGGCCTGACTGGTGGAAACGCCTCGTGAAGGCTCCCATGCGCACTGGCAAGTCCGTGCGCCAATTTGCCACGGGATGCTCCCGCAGAAGGACTTTCAAATCTTGTCCGGGAAGCCACTGCATCAGGAGGAAAGAGCGTCCTCTCGGCCCCGATTCAGCCCCAACCGCCAAAGGACGGGGGACAGGAAAATCCTGCTCTTCCAGCTGCACGAGCACCCCCCATTCATGTTCCGCAGGAGAAGTACCCCAGCGCGGCAAAAGGCCCTTTCTGGCCGCATAACGCTTCAAAACGAAGGGCGTGTTGCCGGTTTCCACCCTCAGCGTAGTCCGATTCTCCGCTTCCCGAAGAAGCTGCCCCTCTACCTCAAAGGCATCCTCAACACTCTGAATGCCAAGTTCAGAGAGGATGGGTTCTGCTCCATTTCGCAAACGAACGGGGGGCGGAGGCTGGCTCACCCCCCCATCCTGCGGGGCGAGGGCAACTGGCTCAAGCCCCCAAGCTCAATTGTTCCCTAGAAAACAAGCAGAATTGTTCACATTTCCCCGTCTTGTGTGTAACCTTTTGCGCCAAACAGGCAGGAAGCCCCCCCCATCCTGCCATGCCACCATGTCGAACCCCACCTCGACACCCTCGGGTCAGGAATCCAACCCCTTCGTTCAAATGCAACGAAGGTTCGAGTTGGCCTCTGGCTTTCTTGGACTGGACTCTGGCCACGCCAAAGTCTTGGAGACTCCTGCTCAGGAAATCGCAACGAGCATTCCCGTTCAAATGGACGATGGATCTTTGCGCGTCTTTACCGGCTACCGCGTTCAGCACTCTGTTGCTCGAGGTCCAGCAAAGGGCGGGATTCGTTATTCGCCTGATGTTTCCTTGGATGAAGTCCGCGCTCTTGCTGCCTGGATGACTTGGAAGTGCGCCGTTGTGAATGTCCCCTTTGGGGGCGGCAAAGGCGGCATCATTTGTGATCCACGACGAATGTCACAGAGCGAATTAGAACGCTTGACGCGCAGGTACACATCAAGCCTACTGGACTTGATTGGCCCCGAGCGAGATGTACCCGCGCCAGACATGAATACCAATGAACAGGTCATGGCCTGGTTCATGGACACCTATTCCATGCACACCCGTGCAACCAATACTGCCATCGTTACCGGCAAGCCCATTGGATTAGGTGGATCTCAAGGGCGCCGTGAAGCTACTGGACTTGGAGTTGCCCTTACTGTTCGCGAATCTTTAAAGCACCTTGGTCTACCTGAAAAGGGTTGCCGCATTGTGGTTCAAGGTGCTGGAAATGTTGGTGGCTTAGGCGCACTCTTCTTGCATGAGATGGGGCACAAAGTCACTGCCATTTCAGATATGTACGGCGCAATCCACAACGAGAGTGGCTTGGACCTCCCCGCTGTTTTGGATTGGTTGCAAGAAAAAGGAACCCTCGAAGGCTTCCTAGGTGCGGAACGCCTAGAGAATTCTGAACTGCTAACTTTGGACTGTGATGTCTTGGTTCCTGCCGCAACCGAAAATCAAATCACATCCGCAAATGCGGCCGACATTCAAGCCAAAGTGATTGTGGAAGGAGCCAATGGGCCAACTACGGCGGATGCTGACCGGATTCTCGCTGAAAAGGGTGTATTCATTGCTCCTGATATTCTCGCCAATGCTGGCGGCGTCACCGTTTCTTACTTTGAATGGGTACAAGACCGCATGGGATATTTCTGGGAGAAGGATCTTGTCCTCAGGCGAATGGAAGACATCATGGTAAAAGCTTTTGATGATGTGGTTGCCGCTGCGAAAGCCTATGACACCTCTGCGCGACTCGGCGCTTACTGCGTTGCCATTGACCGTGTTGCTTACTGCCTCAAAATGAGAGGTCTCTATGCCTGACCCCTTCGAAGACCTCCAAGACCTCGCCAATTTCGAGGAGCCTCAGGCACCAACCCCAGCGCTCGACGAAGACGATCCGTTTTCGTCCATGATGGAGCGTTTCGACGAGGCTGCCGCCATTTTGGCAATGCCTCCCGACGCTTACTTGGTTCTTCGATGCCCAGACCGCGAATTCAAGTTTGCGATTCCTGTCACAGATTCCAACGGCGAGGTTCATGTCTTTAATGGTTTCCGCATTCGCCACAACCTCTCTCTTGGTCCCTGCCTAGGCGGCCTCCGCCTAGATGCCAACCTTCGCCGAGAAGAGCTCCGTGCTCTTGCCGCTTGGACCACTTGGAAGTGCGCCGCAGTGAATATTCCTTTTGGCGGGGCGATGGGTGGCATTGATTTCGACCCTCGCCAGCATGACCGCAAAATGACTGAAGCTGTCGTCCGCCGTTACACCGCAGGAATTTTGGACTTTATCGGACCGGAAAGAGGCCTTCTGACCTCGGATCTTCACTGCGACGAACAAATCATGGCTTGGTGTTTGGACACATATTCCATGCATGCCCGGCACACCGACAATGCTGTAGTCTTAGGCAAGCCTCACGGTCTCGGGGGTTCCCTGGGACAAAGTTATGCTGTTGGACGCGGCATTCGCGTTCTTCTGGAACAACGGCTCAAAGAGATGAAGCACAAAGGGCCCGCCAAAGTGGTAGTAACCGGTGCCGGAGTTGTTGGCTCGCAAGTCATGCGGGAACTCGCCGCAAAGGGGCATCAAATCATTGCAACTGGGGACATTCAAGGCGGTGCTTTCTCCGACAAGGGACTCGACGTGGAAGACGTTTTGAGGCATCGAAAAGAAACGGGTTCAGTTTCGGGCGCGCCTGGTACCGAGAAAATTACGGACGAAGAATTACTCTCTTTGGAGTGCGATGTCTTGATTCCTGCCGCAGTTTCCAAGCAAATCACTGGAAAGAACGCTGGACGGATTCATGCCAGGTTGGTGGTTGAAGCTTCCAATGGCCCCACTACTGCCAGGGCCGACAAAGTCCTTCTGGAGCGGGGCATTCCTCTTATTCCTGACCTTTTAGGAAACTCCGGCGCTGCCATTATTGGTTACTTTGAATGGGTGCAAAACCGAATGGGGTACGCGTGGTCCGAGAAACGGGTTCAAGGCCGTCTAGACCGTATGGTTCTCGAGGCCTACCACCGCGCCCGAAAAGTTGCAGGTAAACACAAAGTCGGGCTTCGTCTTGCGACTTGCATTGTGGGCATAGAACGAGTCGCCTACTTTGATAAGTTGCGCGGAATTTACGCCTAGACCGGTTACTAGGCTCGCAATCTTCTCAAGATGTAGGTGGGGAGACTCCCTAGCCGATTCCGGTTGGCTCTTGCAGCTCGTAACACCGCAAAAGGAAGGCTGAGCCATTTGCAAAGCCCATAGAACTGCCAAGCACCAACTGGTTCGATTTGATAACCAGCAGTCTGCATGGCTTTGCGACAAGCGCTTTGAATCGTTCCCACTTCGCCTTTGGAAAGGCGCTTTCTCCATCCTTCAACGGGATCGCGGTTGATTCCGCCTTCTGTGTCGTACTTTTGAAAAGAGGAATTCACCATCGGGACATCTAGCATGTAAGCATCAGGCTTAATCCCAAGCCACTCACAAATAGAATTGTTTGTTTTCTCTGGCTCTAAAACTAAATCTTCATAACGCAAAAGTTTGATTCTTTCCTCTCCATACTTTTGAATACCCGCCAAGGTCGCTTTAATGGTACTATTCCAAAGCAAGCTTGCAATGAGAATATGATAAGAGGCTCGAGTACGAAGGTGTTCTTCCTGGAGCGCCTTCGAGTGTTCAGGATCTTTATCAAAATCATGTCCACCTTGGCTTTTCCAATCCCGATAGCTTGCGACCACGCCCCTTGGGTCTCTAGCCATGCATATTATTTTTGCGTGGGGATAAGTTTCAATGATGTCGGAAATGCGAAAAACATGGCGAGGGGTCTTTTCTCCCCATCGACTCTTATTTTGTTTTTCAGCATCTAACAAACAATAGGCCTCAAAGTGAGAATCAGCTCCCCCGCCCAATTTCTCCACCTTTGCCTTCATATCTTCTCGCTTCAGCCAGCCTAATTCGGGGTCTCCCTGATGCCCAAAAGGGCGGTGCGAAAGAGATAGAAACCAATCTTCGCAAGCTTTAGTTTGCTCAGCATCCAACTGGCCCTTGGGCATTTTTACTCTAAGGTCATCAAACCAGTGTGTTTCAGCGGTGATATGCAAATCCGGATGATGCCCAAACATGGCACGCAGCAAAGTGGTCCCTGACCGCGAGGGGCCGACGATGAAAACGGGACTTCGACTGGGAGAGATTCTTGACACAGAGAATTGGATTATCCGGATCCAGGGCTCTCACCCCAGTGAAGTTTTGAGCGCAAGCGCGCAAAGAAGTTCGCCTCAGGCTCAACCACAAGGTGAAATTTACGCTTACTTGGAGACACATGAATGGTATCACCGGGCAAAAGTCGCAATTCCTCGTGGCCGTCTGCAGTGAATCCACACTTGCTGTGGATTCTGAGTTTGGCAACTCGACTCCCGGGCAAGACTACCGGGCGTTGATTCAAAGAATGAGGAGCAATCGGAGTCACGACCCAAGCATCAAGGCGCGGCGACAGAACCGGTCCCCCAGCAGAGAGGGAGTATGCCGTTGATCCAGTTGCGGTCGAAACAATGATTCCATCACTTCGATAAGTACAAACCGGTCTCCTATCAACCGTAAGGTCAATTTCCACCATGCTCGCACCCCAAGCACGAACGACCGCGACTTCATTCAAGATGAGGGTATCCAAAATGATTTCTTTCTTCCGACGAACCGAAGCACGCATCATGGCATGCGCTTCACATCTGCCCTCGCCTGCAAGGATGTTATCGAGTGCACCCAAGGAACGCTCCGGAGAAAAAGCTGTCAAGAAACCGATGCGGCCAATGTTGATGCCCATCACCGGCACAACCTTGCGCCCAAGGCGATGAGAAGTGGCCAACATGGCGCCATCTCCACCGAGAACAATCACAAGGTCCATTTTGGCTTCAATGGGCTCCAGACTCCGCGTCAAGTCCACGCCCACAACTTTGGCCCGACCTTCGAGGTGTTCAAGGAGTTTATCCGCCATTTCTTTGCTTTCAGACTTAAGCGGATCACCCAAAATAAGAACTCTCGGTTTTCTTGAAGCCGGAAGATGAATCTTATCCCCCCAACAAATCCCTGGAGATTTCTTCTTTCCCCTGCCCGTTGAATTCGATGAAGTCAAGATGATGGCTCCTGCTCAAGCTTGTTTTGCGAACGAGTCTCGAAAATACGTTCGCGCCATTGATTGGCCAATTCCTCGGAAGAAAGGCCACAGACTTGCAATTGCTCTTCACGAGAGCTCGCATGCTGGATGAAACGGTCTTCTACACCGTGGCGCGAAACAGGAATCACAATCCCCATGTCAGCCAAAGCTTCCGTGACGGCAGACCCAAAGCCACCTTGAAGAGCATGTTCCTCAACTGTGGCAATAAAGGGATGACGACGGGAGGCATCAGCAAGGGCACCCGTATCGAGTGGGCGACAGAAGCGAGCGTCCCACACTTCTAGTTGTATTTTTTCAGCAGACAAGATTTCAGCTGCCTCGAGGGCATTTTCGACCATGGCCCCCAAAGCAAATATCACACCATCACAACCGTCCCGTAATCGTTCAGCAGTTCCGGGGATAAGGTCAGGACGCATTCCCGCAGGGTTACTCAATTCATGGACAACGCTTCCTCGCGGCCATCGAAGGGACCAAGGGCCTCCACATTCCAAAGCAGCCTCCAGCATACGCTGAAGATCTGCCCCATCTCGAGGCGACGCTAATTGAATCCCGGGCAAGGTTCTGAGATAGGCAAGGTCATAAAGACCCTGGTGCGTCGGGCCGTCTTGGCCAACCAGTCCGGCACGGTCAAGAGCAAGGATGACATTCTCCTCTTGAAGAGCCACTTCTTGAAAGACTTGGTCATAGGCTCTCTGCAAGAAGGTGCTGTAAATAGCGCAGATAGGGCGCTTACCTCCGGTGGCCATTCCGCCGGCAAGAGCAACAGCATGCTGTTCAGTAATGCCTGTATCCACGAAACGATTCGGCCACCGGCTGGCGAATTCGTCCAAACCCGTCCCACTAGGCATCGCAGCAGTTAAGGCAATGATGCGGGAATCTTTTTCGGCGAGATGGCATATGGCATCAGAAAAAGACTGAGTAAAGGATTTTCTTTCAGGGTCGTTTGCCTTCCATGGACGTGACACCTTGACCAAAGATGATTTGGCAGGCTTAACCCCATGAGCTCGCTCATCGTCATGGCTTGCAGGTTCGTAACCACGTCCCTTCTCCGTCAAAAAATGTACTAGGTGAACTCCGCCCAATCTTTTAATGCGACGGAAAGCTTCCATGCAACCATCCAAATCATGGCCGTCTAATGGGCCCACATAGTTCACTCCCAACTCTTCGAACACATGACCAGGAACCATGACATGTCGGAGAACCTCACCGACCTCATCTATCCGATCTCCCAACCAAGGAATTTTGTGCGCAAGAGATATCAGCCGATCCGCAGTCCCTTGTAAGGTCTTAGATGTGCGAATCCGAGAAAGGTAGCGCGCCATGGCACCAACAGATTTGGCAATAGACCACTCATTGTCGTTGAGGACAACAATTAAGCGGGGCTTCCTTTCCCCAGCCTGATTGAGACCTTCAAAGGCAACACCGCAGGCCAATCCGGAATCTCCAACAAAGGCAACAGACCAAGGGTCTTCTTCCCCCTCAGGCGAGGTACCCTTTAATCCTTCAGCAAGCCCCATTGCGAATGAGATGGCGGTCCCTGCGTGGCCAGCAGTTAAAGGGTCAAAGTCTGATTCAAAACGATTTGTAAAACCAGAAATGCCCTCCGTTTGTCGAAGGCCATCAAATTCGGCATAACGCCCTGTGAGCATTTTATGGGGATAACATTGATGACTGACGTCGAAGACCAATTTATCCCTCAAAAAGTCGAAGCTTGAATGAAGTGCGACGGTGAGTTCAACAACACCTAAGTTCGAACCAAGGTGGCCGCCCGTCTGCAAAACTTTCTCGACCAATGCAGCCCGCATTTGATTACACAAAGATTCAAGGTCCTCCAGGCTTCGCCCTTGAAGCTCATCAGGGCTTCGGATTTCAGAGAGAAGGAGGGAGCTCATCGGCAACGATCACGAAGGAAGCGAGGGAGATCTACCAGAATCTCGGTATGGGTTGGAAGAGAGATGGAGGCTAGGGCAGTTTCTGCCCGACTTGTCCACTGCTCGACTAAGGTACGGGCTCCGTCAAGGCCACAGGCAGAGACTAAAGTCGCTTTCTTTGCTTCGGCATCCTTGCCCGCAGTTTTCCCTAAATCTTCAGTGCTCTGCGTTTCATCTAAGACATCGTCAGTTGCTTGGAACAAAGCACCAATGCACCATCCAAACTCCTGCCAATCTTCGGGGTCACCTTTTCCAGCAATCGCACCAAGGCAAAGGGAAGCCTCAAGAAGGGCGCCCGTTTTCGCGCGGTGAATTGCAGAGACTTGGTCTGGGTCGAGCTCTTTCCCCTCGGCCTCCATATCCAGAATTTGACCGCCCACCATTCCTGCTGCACCAGAAGCAACAGCTAGGCGGCAGAGCATTTTCGTCGCAATCCCCGAATCTTTTTGCCGGGACAGAACTTCGAAAGCCGCGGATTGGAGAGCATCCCCCACAAGTACGGCTTCGGCTTCTCCAAAAGTTTTGTGCACAGTTGCCTTGCCGCGACGAAGGTTGTCGTCATCCATGCAAGGCAAATCGTCATGCACCAGGGAGTAGGCGTGAATCATTTCACAAGCAACAGCCGCCGGTAGAGCATCCTCTCGTTTTCCACCCGAGGCTTCGCATGCAAGAAGTGCCAAAGCCGGGCGAATCCGTTTTCCTCCTGAAAGAAGCGCATAGGAACAGGCTTCACGAAGGACGCGCGGAGCATCGGCAATCGAAGTCGTTTCAACAGCTCGCTCCAAAGCTTCTTCAACCACGGGATAACAACCCGCAAGCCATTCCCGAAAACTACTCTTGGTCATCGTCAAGGGAATCATCCTCAATCTCTAGAAGGCTTTGCTTCAGCGTATCGCTTAGGTCTTCTACTTTCTGCTCCAAAGAACTGAGGTTCTTTTGGAGTTCTTGCACGAGTTGAACACCTTTGGAAAACTTTTCAACGCTCTGCTCCAAGGAGAGTTCTCCACTTTCAAGGCCCTCAACGAGCTTTACAAGACCGTCGAGACGGCTTTCGAAATTTTCTTTTTTCTTGGCAGGGGTCATGGGCTTCAGGGGACTTTCGCTATTCTCCCAGATAGTGGCCTGTTGTAGGAAAAAAAATCTTCGTCAAGACGATGGTGGGTCAGCAACTTGAGCGGGCAATTCGCCTTTGGCAAGACGGATTTTGAGGGAATCCCCTGCGGCAACCAGGCTAGGGTCCCGCAAAAAGCCATCCACGCCTTCCGCTTGAACCAAGGCCCACCCACGATTCAAGAGGGCCTCGGGAGAAGCGGCATGCAGTCGATGTTCCGCAAGGTGGAGAGACTCCTTTAGCCTCCGAAAAGGTTGTTCCATGGCGCGAGCCAAGTCGGAAGATGCTTGTTCTAACCCAAAACGCATCCTTTCCGCCCGGCGAGAAGGACTATGCTCTCGCAGGTCGCGCCATAGAAGGGCTAAGTCCTGACGCCTCCGCTGAAACTGAGATTCTAAAGCGTGAAGAAGGCCATCCCCTAGGCGGGCAACTTCCCGCCGGGACTCAGTCCAGCCTGTGGCAATTCGGTGAGCCGCCGCTGTGGGCGTTTTGGCTCGCTCATCGGCAGCATAATCACAAAGCGTCGTATCGCTTTCGTGCCCAACGGCATTCAAAATGGGAATCGGAGAATGAGCAACAGCCCTTACGAGGACCTCCTCGTTGAAAGCCCACAAATCTTCCAAGGAGCCGCCTCCACGGGTTAAAACAATGAGGTCGGGTTTCGCGCGGACAGCCTCGTGGATAGCTTCCGCAATCTCTTCTTGAGCCCCTGCGCCCTGCACCCGGGCAGGGCGCATGAGAATCTTTAAGGGTGCCCCACTTTCGGCAAGTGTTCGGAGAAAGTCGGCCGATGCGGCAGAAGGATGGGCGGTAATCACGACAACTTTTTGGGGGCGGTCGGGTAGCTCCTTTTTCTTGGCGTCATCGAATAAGCCTTCCGCTTGCAGTCGGCGGCGCATTTCCTCGAACTGTCTAGCTAAATTTCCTGCACCCACATCTTCAACGCGACTCAAGATGAAAGAAAGAGAACCATTTTTGGAATAGATATCAAACTTTCCCAAAGCTCGCACCTTCCTTCCTTCTTCTAGTTCACACTGCAGCGCGCGTGGGGCGGCTCGACTCCAAAGCTTGACCTCCAATTGGGAAGACTCATCTCGCAATTTGAAATAGTAATGACCGGAACCTTGATAAGGGCCGCGATAACCAAATATCTCACCCTCAATCCAAAACTGGTCCAAAGTCTCCAGAGCAAGAGTGGCCCTTTCTATGGCATCCGAAACACTGCAAGCCGTCTCTTGAGGGTTTTGCATTTTGGGGGCTACTGGATCTCTACGCAAGGCACGCAGGATGCTCGCCAATCATCAAGAGGTTGTCTTGGAAGGTAAACTCGGAAACGATCGTCGAAGAAGGGTCGACGCACTCCCCCTTCAAAAATGGCGCCCTCAAGGAAAAGCATTTCAACATCGCCATTTGGATGGAGCCTTAGTTCCAAAGAGTCTGCATCCAAAATTCTTGTTAAATGGCCAGCGGCGTCATACCTTTGGACTTGAACCATTTTGAGGACATCTCCATCAACCTCGCCCAATGCTGGAATTCGGTAGTAACCGGAGGGCCGTTTCACCGAAATCAACTCCTCAAGGTCTTCTCGAATTCTTTGAATCTCTCCAGGGTCGGTGTTCCCCAAAGAAGCAAGCTCAGGGAATAAGTGACTCCAGGCTTCGACATCCACATCGGCAAAATCAAATCGAATCCCATCTTCAGGCAATAGATGTTTCGCACCAGCGCGAGTACGAGTCCCTCTTAGGAAACGTACAACAAGATCTCCAGCCATTTGGTGTAGTTCGAAATGAACCTCTTCGGCTTTGATAACGCTATCCAACAACCCCGCAACATCCCAAACAAGAAGGGTCACCTGATGGATGACCGGTTCGCCTTCGACTCGAGTCCCGCGTTCAAAGCGAAAGTGAGGGTACCCATCCAATGCAAGGAGGCCATTCATGGCACCGAGCCATGGGCTTAAAAGTGGCTCCTTTATTTCAGTCGTCACTGAAGCTTCGGTGGCTTCGGGTTTTGAAAGCGGAGGCGACGCAGGCTCCTCAACCGGAGAGCTTGGAAGGCCGATATTCGCCATACGGGAAATATCTGCTTGCTCACGATTAATAAGCAATTCCGTGAGTTCCGCTATCCGCTGGCGATCCTCTCGGCTTTCATCTCGCATTCGGTCCACCTCTCCGAGGAGGCGAGCCATCACTTCATCCGAGACTTTGGACTCAGGCACTGCCACTGTAACTGGGGTTGGCTGCACAACGATGGTCGGAGGCTCCTGAACTGGGGCAAGCACTTGAATCTCTGGAGGAGATTCTGGGTGGTTGATTTGCACCCAAGCCAACCAACTTGCAGCAGCGGCAGCGCAAAAACCGGCAAGCACAAGAAGAGGGGTCAGCCACCGTTCACGCCGATTCCGCAATCGCTCCATCTCCCCCATCTGGACAAGGAGAGCTTCTTGAACCTCGGCAAGCCTTCGAAAAGAACGATTCAGAGCCTGAACATCGCGAAGCTTGAGATTGGCCCCACTTCTTTGAGCAGAGGCATCAATGGCTCGGCTTTCCTCCGAACTTGAGTCTTGTTCCTTATCCATCTTTCTCATTCAGGGCTGGGGTCAAATATTCTAAGCGACCTTTCCCGTCCCACAGCCTTCCTTTTAGATTCACTTGCATTTCTCCCCGGGACCAAAGCAAATCGGCGGAAATCTCGGGACGATTGGTTTTGAACAGAAAGGTCCTCCGAGTTTGAGCCGCGGTCGACTCCCCGCCCCCTTGAGCCAATCCAATCCATAAATTTCGCGCTCTAGGAGAGAGACCCCTGGGGGGTTGATTTAATGCATCAAAAATTTGCCCGGAGGAAGACTGCAAACTTCCGGAACCCTGAAGAGCGCTTCCTGCGCCCACAAGATGAAGCCTGACTAAAGAATCCGACTTTTCTAATCCGAAGGCCTTTATTAGCAAGTCTTGTTCTGAAAAATACTTCTTCTCGGGCCCTGGAGCTCGAAATGTGTGTTCTACAACCACGCGAACTCCATCTTCAGACTCCCCTGTCCATGCAGCTGTCAGGGTTTCCTGGGAATGAAGGCCGAGTTGGGTTTCCTCCTTTGTGCAGGCAAAAACCAACAGAACCGCAACAAAAGTCAATCGTCTTTCCATAGCTCCGATTTCTTTTTGTTTTTATTCCACCAACGAGTCCACTCCAATGGATCCCGATAACTCTCGTTTGTAAAAGTGGTCAATGCTCGGAGAAAAGGATCGCGAACAGTGCGATATTCGCGAACAGCCCCGCTATCCTCCCTATCCAAAGATGCGTTGTGATAGGACTCTAACATTTTGACCAAAGACTTGGTGCACTCTTTTCGGACATCACCTGGCGCAGAGCGGTATTGAGAGAGAGCTTCACCGGCGGCGGCGGCAACAACTTCATCTTTGTAATCTAACAAATCTAAGAGATCTTCGATTTGGTCTAGGTCTCGTGTAAAGCCCACTTGCTTGACGCAAAGGGAACGAAATTCCACGTCGCGATTGAAACGCTTGTCTTCAAAGGCTTTCCATAAATATTTTGCCCCATGATGAGGCATGCGTCCAAAAGCGTAGGTCGCCGCCTTCCATAAAGTGTTATGTTCTTTTGTTTCCCTTTTACGACGAAAGGAATACCAAACAACATCAGCTATTGCTTTTTGACGACTTTCAAGATTTTTCAACTCTTTTTTGAGTTCATTCACATCTTCCGGCTTAAACTCCAAACTTTCTTCAATTTCTTCTCGCCGTTCCTGTGCCTCAGAATAAAGAGTTGCAAAGCCATCAATGTGGTTAATCGCGAGAGGTTCTTGGCCCTTGCCTTTGATGATTTTTTTGAAAAGGGAAACTTTCTCCTCCAGCACATCCTCCTGCGCAACAGATTGCAAGAGGCTGCTCGTCGCCAGGGGCAGGCTAGCTTGGGGAAAAGAAAGGAAAAGAAGGGAAATCATTGCACTCTCCTGTTGAGACGGGTCAAGAAGGGAAGACCTTCCGCCCAAGATAGGCCTCCCGGAGGGTTTGAAGAAAGGGCCCTTCTGCGCCTGGGAAATCCTCGCGAAGACCCAAAACCCCTCGAATAGGGATAACTCCAATCACAGCATTAGTTACATAGACCTCTAGGGCTTGCTGGAGCTCGTTTAAGGGGAAATGCCCTTCTGATACGGGAATTCCAGCCTGAGAGGATCGGGCAAGCAAATCGGCTCGAGTCGTCCCCTCAAGAATGCCGCAATCTAGAGCAGGAGTACAAAGAGACTCCCCATTCCAGAAGAGTACATTGGCACTCGTGCATTCAGCGAGCATGCCATCCGTGGTGGTTAATAGGGCATCAAAGGCCCCCTTCGCCCGTGCTTCTCTGGAAGCCCATTGTTCGCCAGCCCGAGAAATGGTTTTTGCGCGTGCGAGTGGGTTTTGCGGGTCGCGGCGCAAGGTAGAAAGGCAAACATCCACCTCCTCAGGAGGCGGACCAGCCAAACCAGCCGTCCAGACGGGAAGCGCACCGGCATCATCTTGGCGGTAAAGAGAAAACCGAACGCGCCAGCTCCCCTGCCCAATCGAAGGAAGCAACTGAAGGAAAGCTTGAGTTAGATCTGGAATAGAGCCTTGGAACCCCAGAAGCTTGGCTGATTGCCTCAAGCGTTCTGCATGCCGATTCATGTTCTCTGGAGGCTTTCCGTCCACAACCAAGAAAGATTCAAAGACGCCCTCCCCTCGAAGCAAGGCCAAAGAGTTACCAGAAACAATGGGGTCATCCGGAAGGCATTTGTTGCCATCCACAAGAACAACTTCGACAGGGCGATTTCCAGTCATGAACAAAGAAGGGTCGCTGCTTTTTCGAGGTACCGAGCCTTTAAGAGAGTTTCATTCCATTCTGTTTTTGGGTCAGAGTCCCAAACAATGCCCGCCCCAACTCTCAAATGAAGTTTTTGATCCGACCAAATAGCCGTTCGAATGAGGACTGAAAAATCGCCTCGGTTGGGACCAGGTTGCCAAATTCCAAAGCTACCGCAATAAACTCCGCGGGTTTCTTCCTCCAATTCTGAAATGGCTTGCAATGCGCGCACTTTGGGTGCCCCCGTCACCGAAGCTGGTGGATAGGTGGCTCGAAAAAGAGAAGCAATACCATCAGAAGGATTCCACTCGGCTTCAATCACTGCGGTTCGGTGATGGAGGGTAGAGAACCGCTCCACTTCACCTGAGCTCCGGACGCGAACCTTCCCAATTTGAGCAACACGACCCAAGTCGTTTCTAGCCATATCCACAATCATGGTCAATTCCGCGCGCTCCTTCTCATTCTTTTCCAAAGCGAGAGCAATGTTCTCGTCATCCAATTCGTTCAAGCCGCGGGGAGCCGTCCCCTTAATGGGACGCGTTTGAAGATATTCGCCGTCCACTTGAAGAAAGCGTTCTGGCGACCAAGACAACATTGCGTGGCCTTGTTCATCCTCCCAGTATGCGCTCATGGAAGTGGACTGCTCTCTGCGAACATGGGAATAAAGATTCCGGGGGGGCTGAAGACATTCCGCCTCCATGGCATGAGAAAGATTAGCTTGGAAAAGTTCTCCTTCGCCAATCCAATCCCGAAGCTTGGAAACTCTCTTTTGGAAACTCACCGGAGAGGAGTGAGATATTAATGGACCCAAGATGGGCGAACTGGCTTCATGCAATGAATCTTCAATAGATTCCGTTTCTTCGAGCATCAAATGAAAACAATTCAATAGATGAGATGTTTCTTGAGAGTTTTCATGGCCCATATCTTGGGCGTAGCAAAGGAAAAGTGTGCCATCCGGTGATTGAGCAATTGCTTTTCGATAGCGAGCGAAAGAAAAGTCCGGGAGTTGGGTGGATGACTTTTTCGCCCAGGGGAAAGCTTCCCAAGCATGCCCGCACTCAAAAGAGAACCAGCCAATCCAGCCCCCTGACCAAGCCTCTGGTGGCAGTCCCGATGCAGGTTCCCAAATCTCCTTGGAAGATATTTCCTCAAGCAATTGGGCGGGATCTTGTTTTGCAAGTGGCCAAGCCTCGGAAGAGTCTTCATTTTGGGTCAAGTTCCCCTCCAGAACACAATCCGGGTCCCAGGCGAGCAACGACCATCCGGAACCATCGGAGCTATCCAAAAGAACAGGGCGCCCCCCCTCTGGAAGCACTTCCAGGAGTTTCGCCAGGGATGGCCCCCCGCAACTCTCGAGAACAACGGTCTGAAGTCGAAGCATGAACCCCTATTATGTCGTGCGATGCCTGAAGAAGAGGAATCCCCCCACGACCTGCCAATAGCTTGGCAGAAGGAACGCGCAGAATACCTTCGCCATATTCGAGAAGTACGTCAGGTGAGCCCACATACCGAGCGTGCTTACGGAAAGGACTTGGACGCCCTATTCCTTTTCCTGTTGAAATCCGAGGCGCCTCCCGCAAGCTTGTCTGGAACTCGTCCAGCCCAATTACGTCTTCACCTTGCGGGACTCTCACAACAAGGCCTCAGCCCGGCCACGATTGCTCGCCATTTATCCTCAATTCGAGCTTTCTTTCGCTGGCTTGAAGATGTGGGCCGCATCGCAAATCAACCAGCCCTTTCCTTGAAGGCACCCAAGCGCAAACGCAAACTGCCTCGCTACCTGGAGGAAGACGAAGTGGATTCGCTCCTCGCCGCTCCAAGCCCTGTGGATGACCCTGAAGGCAAAAGGGACCGGGCACTACTCGAGGTTCTTTATTCCACTGGCTGTCGAGCTTCCGAACTGGTTGGCATCGATGAGCAAGATTTAGACCTCAAACAAGGACGAGTCTTGCTGCGAGGGAAGGGCAGGAAGGAACGCTGGGCCATGCTCGGCGGCCCAGCCACGGAATCCATTGAGGGGTACCTCACCCAAAAGTCCCTTCGCCGCCTGGACCGAAATGCCCTTTTTCTAAACCCCAAAGGAGGTCGGCTCACGGACCGCTCTTTGCGCCGCATTTTGCAACGATACCTCGAGAAGGCTGGTATTCATCGAGCTTGCTCCCCCCACACTCTGAGGCACTCCTTTGCAACCCATCTTCTCCGCCGGGGAGCAGACCTTCGCACCGTTCAAGAATTACTTGGGCATGCCAGCTTAGGGACCACCCAAATCTATACCCATGTTTCACTTGAAGGGCTTCGCAAACTTTACCAGCAAGCCCACCCGATGGCTGGCGAAAAATAATAAACCCGGCAACCTTCATGATTGCCGGGTTGGGTGGTGACCCCAAGGGGATTTGAACCCCTGTTGCCAGGATGAAAACCTGGTGTCCTAGGCCAGACTAGACGATGGGGCCGTTCCTGGGTAGTTTTCCCAGGAAAGGGCCGAGCAGAATAAAAGAGTCCTGCCAGCGAGTCAAGATGGCAGGGACATCAAGCAGAGGCTCAATGGGAGGAATCTTGGGGCCAGAGTGCGTCCGCACAGGCCTCCATCTCAGTCGTCATCGTCCCCATCATCCCATCCTGGGCCAAATAGCCAGAAGGCAATGCAGAAAGAGTGTAGGTCTCAAGCTCAAAATCTAAACATCCAGCTTTCAGGGCAAGTTGGACGGACTCCTTCCAGGGAGTCCCGTAAAGCTCATCACCAAAGTCGGATTGATGAACCGGGACGTGACAGTGCACGCGTAACTGATCAATCACTTCGAGAACCGCAGGGTTATCCAAAAGCCGAGGCAAATCGCTATAGGCAAAGGGTCGACCATCTTTGAGCGTTCCACGAACTTGATGCAGCCATGGGTCGTCACAGAGCGCTTTTAAGCGTGTGACCTGCTCGGGAGACACCCCCCCCTCCAAGTAAATCGCTGAAGATATCTGAACCTTGCTTAAGGGAATTCCGTGCTTGGACAAGGCGGCCAAAGCGTCTTCAGGAGCTTCGCCCACGACTGCGGAATGACAGAGGTCCCAACAAACACCAACGCGACGTTCGTCTATAGGTGTCTCTGGATAGAGGTTGGCTTGAAGCCACTCGGCTAAATCTCCAACGCGTTCAAAGGCACCATCCGGTTCGGGTTCCAAACCCAGGGTTATCCGAACACCCGTTCGTTCCTCCAAACGCAACAAGCCCGTTTGGGCTCGCCGTAAAAACTCCAAACTTTTTGGAGAGCGGCGAGCATCAGGGCCATAGCCCAGAGGGCAACTTGAAACTGAGGCGCGGTCCCCCGGCATTAAAAGGTGCGCTAAAGTTTCAGCAACTCTACAAGTGAAGGAAGGACGGCGAGAATCGCGCCAGTCCGGCATAAAAACGGCCTCCTTGACTGGACCCGAATGAAATCCTCCAAAAGGAAAGGCATTTGCGGTCCAAGGTTTAAAGCCTGAGTTAGCTAGGCATTTCGCGAGTCGCTTTTGTTTACTTGGGTTGCGTGCTAATTCAGAAACGGCAAAGTCAGAAAAATATAGGCCAAAGCCAAGAGATTGTTGCCATCCCTGGGAGCGCAAACGGGTCGCAAATTCTTGGGCGGGACCATCTAAAGCCGAAAACACGCTCCCCATCGTGTCACCCGGGAATACATTTCCGCAAAGGGCAAGGCGGGGAAGCAAATCGGTTGCACCTTCAGGACGAAGTGAGGAGGGATTCGATTCCATAGACTCAAGTCCAACTTAGCACGAAAAAGAAAAAGAGGAGAAAGTTTTCTTTCTCCTCTTTTGAGATTCCTTCAAGCTAAATCATGTAAAGGAAGGGTTTCTTTGCTATCTAAGCCCTAATTCTGGGCTGGGTTCCAAGCTGGAGCAGCCTCAAGGAATTCTTTTTGGTAATGCGGGAATTCCGAAAGGAAACCCGGGGCGTCTTGGAGAGCGTATTGGCTCAGTGAAGCCGCTCCGAGAGAACGAAGAACCGAAAGAGTCGCCATGGGGTCGTCTGGGCTAGCTTTCTGCCAGGAACGGGATTGTTCAAGAAGGACGCCTAGTTCGGTTTCGGGATTCGCCAAAGAGGCCAAATAGGCAGTTTCCGCTTCTTTGGCTTTAGTGTTCACTTCTGCCGAGGCTTCCACAACGCCCGACCCTGATGACCCCAAGGCGGGACGTTCGATTCGCAAAGGAAGATTCAAAAGGGTGTCTTCGCCACTCTTAAAACTCACCGAGCCATAGTAATACTGACCACTCGGCAAATCATCCAGTTCAGGGACACGCGCGAAAATAGAACGTGCACCCCTATATGGAATACGAAGGCGACCGAGACCCCCACTTTCCTCCATTGCAGAGTCTAAATCCCCAAAAAGAGAAAGACCCTCGTGAAGATTGGCGACTCGCAATTCCGATCCCGCGAAGCGAGCAGTAAGAGCATTCTGCCCTAAAGAAGGGAAAGTCAAACGGAAGCGATAATTCCCTGCATCCATGGAGCCTAGATCGGTCTCCCACTCATAAACAATTTTCCGTTCAACCAAACGATCCATGTAATCGTAAACCTCTAAGGCAAGGTCCTCGCGAATCTCAGTTGTTTGGATGGAATAAGGAGTGTAGAGGCTCACAGAACTCTTGGAGGGCAAATACTGCTCCCACTCCATCACCCCATAAAACATACCCCGGCCATCCATTACGGTAGAACGAATGGGGTCTGGAAGGATTTCCATTTCAGCAAAAACTGGAATCGCCACACCGGCCAAGCTTGCAGAGGCGGTGACGGTTTCGCTTTGAAGTAGGGACTTCACGGCGAGGTAACCGGTTCCTTGCCCGGCAGGAATTACCATTTCCGAGCTTTGGGCAACCAGTCCAATGAATTCCATTTCGAGTTTGATGTCGGCGCTTTGATTCACTGCCCAACGAGAAGCAATGGTGTACTCAAAAACGGTTCCAGGCTCAACAGGAACCACTTGCTCAGCATTTCCCCACTCGTCAAGAAAGAAGCGGCCCCGCTTTTGCCGATTCCCTTCATAGAGGAAACCACTTACTGACCCCGCACCCGTCCGAAATTCATTCCGCCCTTTACTTGATTGAGTGAATTTCACTTTCACATAGTTGGCGCCCTCGGGGACACGGACATAATTTCTGCTTAGTTCTCCAGGCTCGATTTGAAAGTCGCGAATCCAGTCCTTATTTGAAGAGGTTGCAACAATAGACGGCTTCACAACAGTCACAGGAATCACAACATCCGGCCCTGCAGAGATGGGCTTATCCACATCCCAAAGAAAAACTCGAGTTCCACTAAGGCCTTCAGGAAGCTCCGCAGGGTTGATCCTCAAATTGAAGGAATGTCCCTGAGCGGAAGTGTAGAAAGCATCGGGCCCAGTCACCCACCCCGACTCGCACTCCACTCGGAAAGTGCGAAGGAAAGAGGATTTTTCTGCATTTGATGCGTCCTCTTCAAAAACAGGAGCCATGTTGACTCGCGTTTCGAAGGGATTCATTGATGCGAGATCGCGAATATAGACCCCACTACCTGTCCCAAAAGGATTGCTCACGGAAATAATGTATTCGCGGTCGTCTTCATCAATTCCTTGAAGAGTTCTCAGGGCATCCAAGGAAGGGAGCATGGAAATTGCCCCATGTCCTTGATCAACCCAATCAAAGCCCAACAGGGGTTGAGCACCCATCCTCATCGCCCGGTAGATTCGAGTTGGCGAGTGAGGAAGCCCTTCGCCATTGGCAGCGCATTGAAGTAGGGCGACGCAACCACTCGCTTGAGGAGCTGCCATGGAAGTTCCATTGAAATTCTCTCCCTTGGTTCCAAGCCAGGAAGGCAAAGAAGAGAGTGCAGCACCCGGCGCGGTGAAATCTACGCCAAGGGAACCCGTAGGAAGGGGGCCTCGGCTGGAAAAGTCAAAGAGAACCGGTTCCGTTGGATTCAAAGAACCATAATTTACTTTTTGGGTATCCGGCCAAACCGCAGCGGCAATTGAAAAGGCACCACGAGCAGTTGCAGGAGCTCCAACGGTGGACAAAGTAGGACCTTCATTGCCAGCAGAAGAAACCGTAATCAGTCCGCGGCGGCGTGCCTCATCAATAATCCAAGCATCCGGCTCTTTTCCGTCAGCGAAGAAGGAGGGTCCGCCAAAAGAAATGTTCGCCACGGTGCATCCAGCTTCCACGGCATAGTCCAAAGCCTTCGCAATAGAAAATCCACTCGTGGCGCCCCCATACTTTCCGTCGCCAATTTTGATGGCCACAAATTCAACACCTGGAGCTACGCCATTCATGCGACCGGCTTCGCCTTCCCACGCACCAATGATGCCAGCAACATGTGTCCCATGGCCGTTGGTGTCGAAGTAAATCATGGTCAAGGATCCGTCTCCGGGAACTTGAACGCAGTAGTTCAGGTTTGACTCATCACCAAGTGTTGCCCACTCCCCAGTTTCCCGAAAGGAATGGAGACCGGATTCTTCATTGAAATCACCATCTTGATCATTGTCAACGAGCACTGTCCATGTTTCTTCATTTTGGAAAACAAGAACATCCCAAACAGGTCCAGGGTCCTGAAATGACTCCATGCGACGGGAGATTTCCTTCTCAAGCAAAGTCTGCGTCGTCCCTTCCTCGGTGCGATTTGCAGCCCAACGTGCTTTCGCTTCCTCAAAACTGGTCTTATTCTCCTGCCAGTCTGCGCGTCGATCGGATTGAATCCGACTTGTCAAACCTCCAGGAAGAAAGTCGCCATCAATTCGACCCATGTGATAAGTGCGGTTGGCTTGGAACCACTTTCCAAGGAGCATTTTCCGACCGGAAAGGCCAATCATGTCATCGCTTTCGGAAGAAACGGTATAGCTCGTGTCTAGGCGACCATCACTAGTGGCGTCGTACCAATCCACAATTTTTCGCGTGCCCTGGGGTGTGGCTTGCAGAAAGGGGTGGCCTGGATCAATCCCAGTATCTAAAACGGCCACACGAATACCTTGCCCATCGTAATCGGGATAGGTTGCAAGGAAAGCGTCGACGCCAAGATCCCGTTTGGGAAGTTGGCCCTCAAGAGAATCCTGAGGCAATAGAGGATATACGGAAAAGAGGAGAAGGACTGGGATGTTAAACATGGCAAATGAGGACCAAGGGTTCTTGGTTCCACATTCTACCCGATATTTCCTCAGGCCCTGGGGCCTTCGACGGAGGTTTCCTCTCGAACGCTATCCCATACTTCTTCTTGCACTAGAATCCTTGAACAAGAACGGCAAGTCGCGATACTGGCCATCTTGGCCACTTTAATTCGATCGTTTGGGGCAACTGACATGCCACAGCCCCCACAAGAATCGCCTCGTAGAGAAGTCACCGGCCTCCCTTTTCTTGAGGGCATCAACTTTTCATAAAGATCGCGCCCTGAGCGGTGTGCCTTTTGAAACAGAGTGTCCCGACAATTCTGAAGAAAAGCAATCTCCTCTTGAAGTTCGACTTCGTCTGCAACAACAGTCTTTCGAAATAGCTCGAGTTCTTCGAGCTCCGGAGCCAACCCCTCTTTGGCTTCAACGGCCGATTCCGCTAACTTCTCAGCCTTCTCAAGGAGAACAATGGCCTTTTCTTCAGCCTTCGCAATCTCTCCTCGATGCTGCTCCGCTTCATGGCGAGCCACTTGGGCTGCTCCGGCATCCCGCAAGATTCGGATTTGCTGTTCTAACTTTTCAACTCGAGCTTCCCAGTCACGAACATCATTTTCCAAGGACTGGGCCCAAGAAAGAGCTCTCTTGCGCTCAACAAGATGTTTTTCCGCTTCGGCCTCAAGAACTGAATAACGCGTTTCTTGTTCCCCGAGTTCAACAGGCAAAGACTCAAGGCGACGACGGAGGACCATCAGGCGATCATCGAACTTCTGAACTGCCGTCAGGGTAGATAGGGTCTCTTTCACCGAGACAGACTACATGCCCCCGACCCAAAAACCTTGAATCTTAGTGAAGATTAGTCCGCAACAACGCCATCCAGGAATCCAGACAGCTTGCGCGCCCTAACTGGATGCTGCAGTTTCCGAACTGCCTTCGCTTCAATCTGGCGAACACGTTCTCGAGTTACTCGGAAAATTCGCCCAACCTCTTCCAAGGTGTAGGTGTAGCCGTCGCCAATTCCATAGCGGAGCTTAATGATCTCGCGTTCACGGAAAGTTAGAGAATCAAGGACATCGTTGATTCTGTCCTTGAGCATTTCTTGGCCCGCACGTTCTACAGGGTTTTCAGAAGTTTCATCTTCAATGAAGTCTCCGAAGTAGCTGTCATCACTGTCGCCAATCGGGCGATCCAAGGAAATCGGATGCCGTGCAATCTTCATGACACGTTGAGCTTCGTCCAAAGAAATATCAGCGGCCTCAGCCATCTCGTCTAGGCACGGCTCACGACCCATAGTCTGAAGCAAGCGCTTTTGGACGGCTCGCAATTTAGACATGGTCTCAATCATATGGACTGGAACACGAATCGTGCGAGCTTGGTCAGCAATGGAGCGAGTAATCGCCTGGCGAATCCACCAAGTGGCATAAGTTGAGAACTTATATCCACGGCGATATTCATATTTCTCAACAGCTTTCATTAAGCCAGTGTTCCCCTCTTGAATCAAGTCAAGGAAGGAGAGCCCTCGGTTGCGATATTTCTTGGCAATAGAAACGACCAACCGCAAGTTCCCGGAAGATAGCTTTTGCTTGCCATCCTCGTAGTAATCCAGATACTGCTGAATGCGAGAGATGCGCCTTTGGAAGTCTTCCCAGCTCTCCATGGCCCGGCAATGAAATTCTTGCTCACGCGAAACCAGAGCGGCATATTCAGCTGCCCCATCTTTAGTCCGCTTGTATTTAGCATCAAACGAATCTATCGCATCGTGAAGCAAGGCCCACTCCCTTCGCCGGGTTTCCAAAAGGCCAATCATGTCTTGAACAAGATCCACCTGGAAGTGTAGTTCTTCCACAAGAACAGAAATGCAGCGCTGGCGCGCACGAATCCCTGAGCGGAACAAGTCTCTTTCGGAGGCCTTTAACTTCTTGTCCAGGTTTACTTCTGTCGCAACGCGAACAGCAGAGAACAACTCATTTAGAGCGTGGAAGTGGCCTTCCAGGCGCTGTTCCAAATCTTGCTTTGTGAGTTCGTAACCAGCTCCACCATCAATGTCCGAAGTACCCGTTGTGGATTCCTCGGAGATGGCTTGCTTCTTCATCTTCCGGTTGAAGTGGCGAACCGCAAAAGAAGAGTTCGCTTGAGCAGAAGGGTTCACTTTCAAGGTGCGGTCAAACGCAACCTCTTGATTCCGAAGCTGATTAAGAAGTTCCAGGACACGCTCTAACGAGAAGCCCGATTCCAAAACCATCCGACGGAATAACTTCCGTGTCACTTCAATTTTCTTCGCAAGGGAAATTTCTTCATCACGAGTTAACAAAGAAATCTCACCCATCTGAGTCAAATACATCCGGACTGGGTCATCAATTTTTTCTAAAACTGGCGTATTCCCAGAACCGCGACTTCGGTCAGCGATGGGTGCAATAGGCTTCGAAGTCACAGCAGTTGGAGCCGTAACCGCAGGAATCATTCCCGCTTGTTCAGAAGTATCCACCAGGCGAATCCCTTCGCATTCGAGGCGGTCAAGAACACTATGCATGACGTCAATCCTTGCCTTAGGAAAGGCGGACTGAATTTCATCCATAGGAAGTGTGCCAGTAACGGCGCCCTTCTGGACGAGGGCGTCCAGAACGGTTGTTGTCGCTGAATCCAATTTTTTCGTTGGCATTTTTTAGGGTCCCGATCTTTCGATTAAGGTTATTCGTCGGAGGCGGAAAGGTCTATTTTACGCTGGAGTCCAGAAAGTTCCGAATCAGAAAGTTCCTCATCTTGTTTTCGCACTCCCAAACGAGCTTCTTTATAAGCCAATTCTCGATTCGCAGGAAGAGCTTGAAGAGCAGATTCCAATGCAATTTCGGAATTCCCTGGCGGATTCTGCCTAATTTCTTCCAAAAAGGCCTGGGAATCGCCTTCTGGGAACTCCCGCAAAGCAGCAAAAAGGTCAAAAGGGAGGCTCTGTTGGCGGCGCTCCTGGCACCAAGCCAAAAGACGCCTTGCCACGGGGGTTTGAATCTCCAGAGCTTCCAGTTCCTGCCGATGCCTTGGGAATAGGCTTGAATCGTTAAGGAGGGTGGCGAGGATTTCGAATTCGTTTCTCTTCAGGGCCTCCAGGGCTGGTTTCTTCTTAGGTGGGGGGTTGTCCGTCGCCGTAACCGTTTGTGGAGAATGGCTTTGCAGTCTATTTCCACTACTAATCATGCGACGGAGGCTCTCGATGGTTAGCCCTAAACGATCTCCAGCCCGACGAGACCAAATCTCCGCCAGCGCCGGGTCGGGAGTAACAGAAATCCATTCCGCGACCTCGCGCGCAGCTTTGACTTGAACCGCCGGGTCTTGGAAATCTGGTTTTTTGGTCCAAACTTCAAGACGCCAATCGAGTATATCCCACGCAGAATCAAGATGTTGGGAAAGTTGCTCCTCTTCTCCGGCGCTCACCATTGATGCGGGATCCTGCCCTTCTGGCAGTAAAACCACCTTGACAGGAATGCCCTCCGAGACCATCAACCGAGCAGCCTTCCAAGCTGCTTTTTTGCCCGCCTCGTCGCCATCAAGAACCAAATAGACGGGATGGAGATGGCGGCGAAGGCTTCGAACATGGTCCTCGGTGATACTCGTCCCCAATGCGGCCAAGGTCGTGGGGTAACCGGCCTGGTGGAGCATGACCACGTCCAGGTTCCCTTCCACAAGGTAAATGGGAACTTCCTCCCCTTTTTCCCGCAAACCCTCGGCAAGAAGCTCAAGTCCGAAAAGAAGGCGGCGCTTGGGGAATAGAGGCCCTTCAGGGGAATTGACATATTTCCCCATCCCCCTTTCCTCTGCTTTAGAGCCTGGCAAAAAACGGCCCGAGAAACCGACTGTTCGTCCAGAGCGATCCGCCACGGGAAAAACGAGGCGATCCCAAAACCGATCTCGAAGCCGACGAGTTCCCTCCGGGAAGTAAGCCAAACCAGCTTCCACCATGGCCTCATCCGGAATCCCCGCCTTCCGGAGACGTTGGCTAAGCCAACCGGGTTCAGCTGGAGCCCAACCTAAGGAAAAATGCCTCCACATTCGCTCGGAAACATTGCGTTGCTTCAGATATTCCCGAGCACCCGCGCCCGCTACGGTGTCAAGTTCTTGATGGAACAAAGAGCGAGCCAAGCTTAAAGCTTCCCGCGCTTTATCTCTCATTGGGGAGGGAGCAGTGGCGCCGGAAAGCCGAGGTACCTCCACGCCAGCTTGGTCGGCCAACAAGTTCAGGGCTTCCCAAAACTCAAGCCCATCTTGCTTCATCACAAAACTAATCACATCCCCGCCCTCGCCACAGCCAAAACACTTAAAAAAGCCGCGGGCAGGCTCAACAGTGAAAGACGGCGTCTTTTCGGAATGGAACGGGCAAAGCCCCCACAATCGATTCCCCTTTCTTGTCAATCGGACTTTCCGAGAAACCACAGCTTCAATTTCCACACGGTCTTTAATCCGCGCGGTCAATTCTTGAAGGTCCATTTCTGGGGTCATCTAAGCTTGATTTTTGGCAATTAAGGGGAAGAGGAATCCTGGATTATGACCTCTCGGGCGGCTTTCAGCCACAGAGAAGCAGGGACTTCTTCGGGCCGTGCAGTTTCCAAAACTCCTGAGTTCGTCAAGGCTTCAGATGCAGCAGGAAAGTCAGCGGAAAGTCGGGGCAAGAGACACTTCCTTTTTTGCGCAAACCCAAGTCTGAGTAATTCCCGGAGGACCTTCTCTTCCGCTGGCGAGGGTGCCTCCTCTAGAGGGTGCAGGTTTAAAAAAATTGAGTCCACCTTTGGGCGAGGCCAAAAAACCTCTGGCGGCAATCCGCGCCCAAGAGAAACCTCAAAAGACAAGCCCAAACGAACCGGAAGGGAACCTGCACCCCCTCTCCCAGCGGCCTTCTCCGCCATTTCCTTTTGCAGAAGAATATGTGCCCCTAAAAGAGGGCGACCAGGTAGGCGACCTAGGAAGGGGCCAGAAATCACATAGGGTAAGTTTGACACAACTCTTGGTGGTGGTCCGGAGTTCCACCACGCCTCAACTTCAGGATGAAGCCGCTCAGTCTTGGCGAGGACGTCCCCCTCCACTAAGCGCAAACTTCCTTCTGATATTTCGTGATGAAAACGTTCTTGAAGCCAAGCATGCAAACCAACATCGATTTCAACACCTAGAACTAACGCACCGGCAGCCAGAAGTTCTTCAGTCAGAGCGCCCGCTCCGGGCCCAACTTCCAACACTCTGTCGCCAGTTTGAACGCCGGCATCTTTTGGGATGGATTTTAAGAGGGCTGGGTCAATTAAAAAGTTCTGCCCAAAGCGATTGCGAGGCACAAGGCCCCGTTGTTCCAAACCGGCTTTCAACTCAGAAATTTTCATTCTTTCAAATAAGACAGTGCATCAAGAAAGTCCGGCGGGAAGTCCCCTTCTTTCAAATTCTTTGCAAGTTCATTGCGCAAGGTGGAATCCCAAAGAGCAAAAGAAGCAATTATCGAGGATCGATCCTCACTCCCTTTCTTCGATTGAATCCAAAGAGGCAAAACCCATCCTAAAAGCCAAGCTTCGGCATCAGCACAAACACGAAATCCGAGGTCGTCGGCGGCCTCTCCATTTTCCAAGAAGCGTGTGGTGGTCGTGGACAAATCTTCTCCACTCCGAGCAAATGAGCCACCACAAGCCAAAACTTGACCGGGTAATGAACCGTTCTTTTCTTCTGGAGCAACCCACTCCCAAACATTCCCCATCATGTCGAAAAGTCCAAAACGGGTCGCACCTCGCTCAAAAACCCCAACGGGAAGAGCTTCGTGTGCACCCAGTTCCATCACATTGGCTTTGCCGTCTAATGAACCCTTAGTTTGATAAACCACCCCCGCTCCATCCTGGGCGGCAAATTGCCATTCCTGCAAGGTGGGCAAACGGAACCCCCTTTCCTTAGCCCAGGTCTGAGCCGCCTCTATAGGAATCATGGTGACGGGAAGCTCACCATTTTCGGGAAAGGAATCAAACTCATTTTGGGTCACTTCATAGCGCCCCATGAGAAGCATCGGAGAGTCCACATTCACAGCGGGAAGAAGAACAAGGGTACCCAGTGTTTTTAACGCGGGCGAAGGAGGCGCCTGCACCCTTTGACACGAAGACGCGGCGACCGCCAGAAGGCAGATCGCCGCGAAAGCTAAGGCCGGTCTCAACCGGCGAACATTTCTACGATGCCATCCGTAATGCCATTGCTAGCAGAGGAAAGCATGGCGATGACAAAAGCCATCCCCCACAACATGACAAGCGCAGTGGCCGCGAGAGCAACAAGAATTCCTTTTGTTTCAGAGGAACTAGCTTCAACGGCAACACCTGCGCCACGACTCGCCACTCGCGCACGCGCACTTGGAGCAATGGTTGAGACATCCTCTTCAATCTCAAGGTCTTCGTCAACTTCAACAACTTCCAAGTCTTCGTCTAATAGAGTGTCCTCTTCAGACAACTGAGTTGTCACCATTCCAGCGTCCTCGGAAGAATCTTCAGAGAAAACAACTTCCTCAACTTCCAGAACTTCGCCGGCGTCCACTTCTTCAATATCGCCGCCAAGGCCCAAGTCCTGGGCAACACGGACAACATCTTCAGCACGGAGGCGCATTTTGGAACCTTCACGGAATGCACGGATTTCTCCGGCAGAAATAAGGCGCTTCAAATCATCTTCGGCAAGCTCGAGCTTGTCGATGGCGTTTTCAAAGGAGAAAAATTCGCTGTCGCTCACGGTAGTTTCAGTTTTGGGGTGGGTGGCGGGGAATCGCCGGGATGGCCAGGATACCTATTTTTCAGGCTCCTCAACTGAGGATTTTGACGCAGAGAGCCCTCGCTTTTGGAACTGCTCCGCGATTTCCTGGTAGGAATGGGTGGATTCATCGTTGAATCCATCTAAAAGAAGGTCAAGGCCAATGTTTCGAGCGCCGACAAAAATGACCTTTCGAGAGTTAGGCGCACCTCCTCGAGCTTCGTAGACAGCCAAGTGCTGGGTTTCCTGATCCAATACGTAAAGGAGGGAAACACCTTGCTCATAAGGCCCAGTCACGGCCACATACCTTCCGCCCGAATCTGCCGACTGGGCTACAACGGTTTCAGGCGCAAGCCAACGCATCAACACCGCCCCCAAAAGGGCCGCCAGGAGAAGAAGTGTCAAGGTATGGGTACGGGGTTTCATTGTTCGGGAAGGGGCTCCTCAGCAAGAAGGAGACCCAGGATATGCTCGAGGTCTAGAAGGACCCAATCCGACCCCTCTTTGAGGAGAGCAAAACCAGAATCTAGGCCGCGGAGACGCTCCAGAACCAAGGATAGGTCCTCGGTGCCCCCCAGTTGCGGAATTTCCCGCCCAAGTGTGAGAGGAGAAGCACCCTCGGTTGCCAGGGCCAAGCGACTTCCCAGCAAGAGCATAGGAGCCGCACCTGGGCGCTCGAGAAAGGCGAGGGTGTCCCTAGTCCGGGAAAGGACCTTTCGAGCTTCGGCGAGGGTGGTATTTGATGAGAGCAGAGGAATTTCCCGTAGGAATGGTTTCACGCCTCGTCCCTTTGAGAGCAAAGCTCGATGAGCGGCATGAAGAACTTCCCCTCCACCCGATAAAGATTGGGGTTGATCACAAAGCAAAGCTGCAAGTTGCTTGCGTCGATAGTCCTTTCCCTCCAAACCCAATAGAGCCAAGACCGAAGTCATGAAAGCAGAAATGGGATAAAGGATAATCCGCACAATCAAGAGAAAAGGAGTCAAAAGAAGGCTCCTCTCCAAAGGTCGAGCGAGCACCCATTGTTTCGGGATCACTTCTCCCAATAGAAAGACTATCGGGGTCAAAATCGCTGCCGCCAAAAAATGAGGGTTCGATAAGGAGTGTTCTTGTAAAAGTTTTCCACCAGCCTGCACCGCAGCATTATTGGCGAGGTTATTCCCAATCAGCAGAGCACAAAGATAACCAGCGGAAGAAGCAGAAAGTCGAAGGTGGATTCTTGCTCGACGACGCCCTCGAGCAACATGCCGCAATTCCAAAGGAGACAGAGCATAGTGGCCTGTTTCTGCCCCAGCAAAAACTGCCGAAGCAAACAAAGCAACTGCGAGAAGAATCCAGGCCATTAGTCAGATGCCCCTTGGTTATTGTTCTTGTTCGGGAACAAGGTGACTTGCAGCAAGTATGGCCGGGAGCCTGCACACTTCAGAACATGCAACAAAATGCGGTCCCCTTCTGAAGAGAGTTCAAGTTCGTCCCCTTCTTCGGGCACTCGCTCCAATCGCTCCGCCAGAAGCCCACCAATGGTGTCTAATTTGGGATCAACTTCACCAGGGTCGCCAAATCGCTCGCGGAAAAGATGGAGGGGAAGCCCTGCTTCAACTAAGAACCGGTTCTCTGAAAGGGGGCGAATACTGGGTACGCCTTCAGAAGTTTCGGAGGAACGATCCAAAAGAGTGTCGGCCCATCGCCCTCGCTCCAACAAACCTGCAGGCTCTCCATATTCATCCACGAGAAGCACAAAGGGCAGCCCTGTTTCTCTTAGTAACGTTGCCCCACGAGCCAAGGGGGCCACTTCAGGAAGGATTGCGAGGGGCAACATGGCATCAAAAACGCCTTCCCCCTCAGGGTTTCGAGTTAGGTCTAATACTCCAATGGGTTTGTCCGACTCATCTTCCACTACCGCCCAGGCTCGACGGTGTTCACGCATAATTTGTCGAGCTTTGGCCAATGGCATATCGGCAGGAACCTCCAAGGTATCTCGCAAAGGACGGCGCACAGCGCCAGCTCGCAGAACGCCCATTTCCAAAACATGTTTCAGCAGGTTGGCTTCAGCAGCGGGAAGCAACTCATCTCCTTCGGCTTCAAGTAATTCGCCGACGCTCTCTGGAGACATGCCTTGTTTTGGAGGGTCTCGAAAAAGCTGCGCATTCAACACTTCGGCAACAGGTCCAAGAAATTTAAAGAGAAGCCAAACGGGAGGGAGCAAAGCCCATGCTGCCCCAATGGGCATTCGGTAGGCAATTACCTTGGGAAGGATTTCACCAAAGAGGACTATGCCAAGAACCGCCCCCATTGGAATAATCACGCCAAGTTGTCCTCCCGCAGAGGAGGCCCAGGTCGCGGAAGAGGCAAAATAGGCCAGGTTTACTAATAGGTTCCCCAACAAAATCACTGTCAGGGCTACTGCCGGTTTGCGAAGTAAGCTTTTGGACAAACCTGGAGTCGCGCCAGGATACCGGGAAGCCAGAGTGAAAAGAGCCGCTTCCGCTCCCGAAAAGCAGGCCGATGCGAGCAAGAGCCCAAGCATGCTCCAGAGAGCTACGTTCAACTGTTCACTCCATGAGACGGGCTGATAGGGAGGCATATCGTTACTTCAAGCCCCCCCTGCTCATGATTTTGAGCATCCAATGAACCCGAGAGTTGTCGGATTGTGGCGTGAGCAAGAGCCAAACCCAAACCAGTCCCTTCTCCAACTTCCTTATCAGTCACAAAAGGTTCGAAAAGGTGGGGCAACAAGCTTTCATCAGCACCTGGCCCATCGTCGCGAATGACAACTACGACTTCCCCTTGTTGGGCAGTCGCACGAATCCAAATATTCCCACCCCCTTCAGGCTTCGAATCTTGAAAGGCATCCAACGCATTCCGCACCAGGTTTAAGAAAACCGGAAAGAGATCGCCAACAGAAGCGCGCACTCGGATGGGCTGTTCAGGAAGTTGGAGGTGAAGTTGATGTTTTTGGAGCTGACTGGCCAAAAAGTCGGGTAAGTCCGCGACGACCTCAGACAGATCGCAATCCCCCGATTCCACATGAGAAGGCGCCAGCAACAAGAGGCGGCGAACCAACTGGCTGATTCTTTCCAAAGCTTCGTTGGTCAAGTTCCCATAGCGTTCAGCCTTCTCCCCTTGAGCTTCCTTGCGAAGGATTTCTAAACCTTGAAGAGCTCCAGCCAAAGGGGAATTGATTTCGTGGGCAAGCCCTGCAGCCAAGGTGCCCATGGCGGCTAAGCGGTCTTGACGGGCAGCACGGCGCTCAGCTGTAGATGCCCGCTCGGTTGCAGCCTCCACTTCACTTTTCAACTCCTTCTGGAAACCGCCTATTTGGCGCATCATGCTCTCAAAGGACAAAAGGAGGTCATCGAATTCTTTTGCACGAGTGCTTTGAGGAAGTCGCGGCTCTTTCCCCGAACCAAAGTCTTGTGCAGCTTGCGAAAGTTCTTCCACGGGTCGCAAGAGCGAACGGCCCAAAAAAAAGTAAAGGAGAGCCGCACCGACTAATGTCGTTAGGGCGCCAGCAAAAAGGAGCCTGGTATAGAGAGGGGTTGACGAAAGAGCGGGCTTGGGTTTCACAAATACCCCACCCCAAGATTCACCTCGAAGACCGGCAGGTCCGGGTTTATAAATCGGAAGAGCGACTCCCCCTGCCACCTGAACAGAACTGTGAGACTCTAATGATTGGTGTAAAGCATAAATAATGGACTGGAGGGGATAATCCGCCGAGCGATGACGGCGCCCGATTGGATTTAAAAAAGTCCCAATCGGCAAAACGTGGCCCTCGATTTCTAAAAGAGCTTGATCCACTACTAGGGCATCATCAAATTCCGCCCAAAGTGGCCAACGCAAAATGGATGCCAAATCCTCAGATTTCTTGGGTTGGAACTGCTGGAGACGATCCAACAACAAAGCTTGTCTTGCGTCTTGACGCACCTTTGCGGAATCCGCTTGGTTACGGGCAACCCAAAGCGCCAAGCCCCCAAGAACGAGAGCGTTCACTAGCAAAAGGCTCAAGAAAAGTCGTGCCCTTAAAGAGGTCATGAGCTTACCTGGCCAGGACATGTCGCGCTTAAGCAGCCTCGCCAAACTGCGACAACAGTTTAAACATGGGCAAGAAGAGAGAAACGGCGATTAAGCCCACAACTCCTGCCATCATGATTAGGAGGATTGGCTCAAGAAGCTTCAAAACGATGTCCAAAGTTCTTTTGTAATGATCTTCGTAACTGGCTCCAACCCGAAGACACATATGGTCCAGCTCACCTGTTTCTTCCCCCACCTCGACCATGGAAACAACAACATCGTCAAAGCACTCGGTCGCTTCCATTGCGCCGGCGATGGGCTCCCCTTCGCGGACCTCATCTTGAATATCATCTACGGCTTCGCGATAAATTTCATTGGTAAGGGCGCCACGAACGATTTCAAATGCACGAAGGTGGGGAACGCCACTCGAAACCAAAGTCCCAAAAGTATTGGCAAAGCGAGAAATCTGTCCAATGCTCATGAGCTTGCCGACTAAAGGCAAGCGAAGCCAAAAAGAATGATTCCACCTACGGAAGCCAAATGAGCGATAGTAAAACATTCGGTACCCCAGAAAGAAAAGAGGTGGCAAGATTAGAACCCACCAATTGACGACAAGAAAATCTGACGTTGCAATCAGGATGCGAGTTGGTGCTGGAAGCTCAAGATCCATCTCTTGAAAAAGGCCAGCAAACTTTGGGATTACAAAAACCATAAGCCCCGTAATGACACAAAGAGCCACAATGAGAATGGTTAATGGGTACGTAATCGCCCCTCTTGTTCTATCGCGAATGTCTTGGGCGCCTTCCATAAATTCGGCGAGCCGCAAGAGAACTTTGTCTAGCACACCACCAGCTTCCCCAGCTCGAGCCATGTTGACAAACAAATCGTCAAAGGCTTCGGGGTGCTGAGCAAGGGCTTCAGAAAGCGGCTGTCCCTCTTCCACGAGTTCAGCCGTGTCCAAAATAGTGTCCCGAAATTTCCCTTCGGGCCATTGGTCCGAAAGGATATTTAAATTTCGCATAATGGGAAGACCAGCTTCCGTCAAAGTGGAGAGCAAACGCGTGAATCGGACTAGATGCTTTAGGGGCACAGTCCTGCGGACAGAAGTACCAGCGGAGGTTTGAGTTTCGCTCTGTGCCTTAGACCGGACAGTGCGCGCAGCAGGTACTTTTCTTTGAATTCTGGCCATTAGTCCGTATCCCCTTGGGTTTCGCGCAAAATCTCATCCAAAGATGTCCTGCCTTGGCAAGCGAGCTCGATACCCCTCTCCCTGAGAGTAGTCATTTTCCGTTTTCGCGCCATTTCCCGTAAAGATGTCGTACTAGGATCCTCCAGGAATTGGCGACGGATTCCATCATCTACAGGAAGGATCTCATAGATGGCTGTTCGTCCAGCGAAACCTGTGTGGTGGCATGCCTCGCATCCACGACCCCGAGCAAACCCATGCTCTCCATTTAGGCCAGCCTTTTCCAAAAGATCGGCTTCGGGAGTAAAGGGTTCTGAACAGTCCGCACAAACGCAACGGACCAAGCGCTGGGCAACCACGCCTTCCAAGGTTGCGGCAAGGAGGAAGGGCTCAACTCCCAGATCCACCATTCGTGTGACAGTGGAGGGTGCATCATTCGTGTGAAGAGTAGACAAAACGAGGTGTCCTGTCAGGGCCGCCTCAACGGCAATTTTGGCGGTTTCAGGGTCACGGATTTCGCCTACGAGAATGACGTCTGGATCCTGGCGCAACATGGTTCTTAAAACACTTGCATAATTCACGCCAATGCTTTCATTTACAGGAACCTGAACAATCCCATCCAGTTCGTACTCAACAGGATCTTCCACAGTGAGGATTTTCAAATCAGGATGATTAATACTCTGCAACAAAGAATAAAGGCTGGTGGTCTTACCGCTACCAGTGGGTCCCGTCACCAAAACAATTCCATTGGGCAAACGCACCAGCTTCTCGAGCTGGTCCATTTCCCCAGACTGGAGTCCAAGGTCGGCCAAATTAAGCTTGAGAGAACGTCGATCTAAAATCCGGAGCACGACGCTTTCCCCCCCCTGAATCGGAACGGTTGAAACACGAAAATCAATCGGATTCCCATCAACAACCATTTCGACACGTCCATCCTGGGGCATACGAGTTTCTGAAATATCCAAGTTGGCCATGACTTTAATTCGAGAAATCAAAGCAGGTGCCAAATGAGAAGGGGGCGGGTCAATTTCGTAAAGTACACCATCCACTCGCATCCGAACCCGAAACTGACCTTGGTAAGGCTCGAAATGAACGTCAGCAGCACAGTCTCGGACCGCTCGAGTCAAAATAGACTCCAATAGGCGGACAATAGGTGCGGACTCCCCTGCCTCGACATCCGCCACGGCCTCAACGGCTTCTTCTCGGGCACGGTATGCCTTTTCAACTGCTTCGGCCAAAGCAACGGGATCGGCAAGTAGAGGCTCAACTGGATGCCCAGTCATGCCTTCCAAATCTCCCAGTAGCGGGAGAGAGTCGGCGTCGGCAACTGCTAGACGAAGCTTTCCTTTTTCAACTCCAATGGGGAGAACTCCAAAAGCGCGAGCAGTGGCAGCATCCAACAAGGCTACGGCCTCCGCCTCTGGTTGAAGGCTCTCTGCGGAAACCCACTCCAAACCCTTCTGCAAGGCAACACCCCTGGACAAATCTTCCGATGTGACCACTCCCCTCTCCGTCAGGATTTCCCCTAAACGACCCCCGTTGCGACGCTGTTCAGCAAGAGCCGCCTGGAGCTGGCTCTGCCGCAAGACTCCCATTTCCAGGAGAATGCGCCCAATCTGGCGGCTATCTTGTTTGGTCATATTGATGGATTAACCAAGCCTTTGTTTGAGTTCAGAGGGAGTTTGGGCCGCACCAAGAGCATCTTCGCGAGTAATTGCGCCGTTTTGAACTAATTCAAGAAGATGCTCGTCAAGCAATTGCATACCAATTCTTTTCTGGGTTTGCATGACCGAAGGAATCTTGAAAGTCTCACCCTTGCGAATGTGGTTTTCAATTGCTGAGTTTCGAATCATGACCTCAAAGGCAGCAATGCGACCTTGCCCGTCTGCGCGCGGAAGGAGAACCTGAGAAACAACAGCATGGAGCGAAACGGCAAGTTGAGACCGAATTTGTTCTTGCTGCTCATTTGGGAATTGGTCCACGATTCGGTCAACGGTTCGAGCAGCCCCCGTCGTATGCATCGTTCCCAAAACAAGATGCCCCGTTTCCGCTGCCGAAATAGCAGCTGAGGTTGTTTCCAAATCACGCATCTCTCCCAAAAGAATGACGTCAGGATCTTGTCGAAGAACGCGACGAAGGGCTTCGCCGAAGGAAGAAACGTCCTCCCCCACTTCGCGCTGGGTCACAACCGCCTTTTCCGATTGGTGATAAAACTCAATGGGATCCTCCAAAGTAACGATGTGACAATTCCTTGAAACGTTTACCTCGTGCAATAGAGAAGCAAGAGTTGTTGTTTTCCCTGAACCCGTGGGGCCGGTCACCAGAACAAGCCCCCTTGGAAGATGGGCCAAGGCACGCATGACTTTTGGAGCTCCAATATCGTCAAAGCTCATCCTATTCTGAGGAATCCTCCGAGCAACGAGGGCATAAGACCCCCTCTGTCGAAAAACACTCACGCGGTAACGGTCATCATCATGGGCTAACGCAAAGTCAGCCGTGCCGTGAACTTCCAAATCTTCTTTCCGGAAATCAGGAACAATTCCCAAACAAATAGCATCAAGGATCTCCGAATCGAGGAGATCTTCTTCGATGGAGCAAATCTCACCAGAAACCCTCATCATCGGAGGACGGCCTGCGCCAAGGTGAAGGTCAGATGCGTCATTACTTGCAACGGTTTTCAGCCATTGATCCAGTTGACTACCAGTAGCGATGTCGGTCATGATTCAGTTCCTTCAGTTGAATTGGAGTCCATGGGCTTCACGGGCTCATCGGGTTCATCTTCAACGCGAGTGACGCGTAGCATTTCGTTGACTGTGGTCAGGCCAGATAAAATCTTTTCAGAAATGTCTTCGGGCATTTTTGACCATGCCCCTTCTTTAGCTGCAGCAGCGGAGAATCGGTTGAGACTTTGCCCTTGGAACAAAATGTCTCGCAAAGATTCACTCATTTGCAGCCATTCAAAGCAACCCACCCTTCCCCGGAAGCCGGTGCGAGAGCATTCAGGGCAACCTCTAGGGTGGAACAATTGAGCGCCTTTATCGAGCCCAAGAAGCTCCCGTTCCACTTCCGTAGCAGGCTCTTCCACAGCACATTTTGAACAGAGGCGGCGAACAAGGCGTTGAGCCAAAACCCCTTGAAGGGAAGTCGCAATCAAAAAGGGTGGGACGCCCATATCCAATAAGCGGGTCACCGCACTCGGAGCGTCGTTGGTGTGCACAGTACTAAAAACTAAGTGCCCCGTTAGGGAGGCTTGAATCGCGACTTCGGCGGTTTCTCGGTCGCGAATTTCACCAACCAAAACGATGTTAGGGGCTTGACGCAAAAACGCTCGTAAGGCTCGAGCAAAAGACAACCCAATCGAGGGGTGTACCTGAACTTGGTTGATCCCTTTGATGCGATATTCGACAGGATCTTCAACCGTCAGAATCTTCTTGTCGGATCGATTTAATGTTTGCAGAGCGGCATAGAGCGTTGTGGTTTTTCCTGAACCCGTGGGCCCGGTCACCAAGAAAATTCCATTCGGCCTTTCAATCACCTGCTCAAACCATGCCAAAGCTCTTGGAGTAAGGCCAAGATCTGGGAGTGAAAGCAAATTGGCTTCTCGGTCAAGGAGACGCATGACACAGGTCTCCCCAGAACTAGTTGGCAAAATAGAAGTCCGCACATCCAAAGAACGGCCGCTTGCAGTGTGCTCAATTCGCCCGTCTTGGGGTTTTCTTTTTTCAGCGATGTCCAAACCAGCACTTACTTTGAGATGACTCAAAATAGGGGCGTGCAAATCAATCGGATGCTCGTTGTATATCTCGAGTTTCCCATCAATTCGATATCGAATGCGCACACGATCATCAAATGGTTCGATATGGATATCTGAGGCACGTTCATCTACAGCATCGCTAAACATTTTCTGGACAAGCCGCACAACTGGAGATTCTTCGAATTGTTCCGGGCTTTCATCATCAACTCCTTTTGCTTCACCAGAACACGGCCCATATACCAATTCCAGAACGGATTCTAGGACTTTCGACGAGGTCATGACCAAGCCGACATCGCGGTCCAACAAAAACCGAAGGGTGTCCAAGACAACCACTTTCGCCGGGTCTGCAACCGCTACCAATAAAGTCTCTCCCTTTTCCGTAACTGGGATACACTCCAGCTCCCAGGCTTGATTGGCATCAAGAAGATCGGTTAGGCGAGCGGGTGGCGTCTTACCAGAGAGGCTGACAAAGGGGAGGCGGGCTTGAAGGGCAAGTGCGCGAGCGACCGTCTCCTCGTCAACAGCGCCACTTTGGACAAGCAAATCCCCTAAAGGGGCAGACCGGTTCTTTTGTTGAGCCAGCGCATCACGCAGCTGGTCTTCCTGAATGGCGCCTTGCGCCAGCAAAATGGCTCCGAGTTGTTTCCTCAACGGGGCTCCCTAACAAGAACGGTAATGGGGTATTCCCTGTTTGGGATATCCGAGCCCGCAGGCCAGGTCACGGAAACCTTGCCCGCATGACGACCAATTTCAGCATTTGATTTTATGGAAACCGTCAGAACGTAATCCTTGCCCTCAACCACAGTATCAAGGAAGACTTCGAATACATCGTCACCTGCATAGGTAATGTTTGGCTCTGGAATTTCCAGCCAATCGACCGAAGGTCGAATTTTCATCTTCCGAATGGGTTCTTGGCCTTTTTCAACCAAGTTGAAACCAACCAATCGGTCGGGGAAATATCGAACTTTCCCGAGCAACTCAGCATAGGCTGAAAAGCTCAGGTCATGCCCAATGCTGGTTTCAATCAAAACATTGCCGCTGTATCGACCTTCCGCTAACTGAGGATCCAGTTCAACCAAAAGTGTATGCACCTCACCAATTCCATCCGGTGCAGGGATGTTTTCTTTCATATCCGTAATCGTAATCCACTCTGGTTTATTTCGAAACGAAACAATCTCCCATGGCTCGGCACCAGTCACTTTAAGTTTTCGAGTTGGAGTAGGGTTCCTGCGGATAGATCCCGCCAAGATGTCCACGAATCTGGCTTGATGCGGCGTCGAAGAAAACACGGGTGTAACGAAAGCGGCCAACCCAAGCTTCATTGGAAGGTTTGTTGCATTGCCCTGAATCGTAATGGAGGAATCTTTTCGATTCGTGTAGTTCTTAGAATCAAAAATTCCAGTAATAGCACCCTCGCTGCCCCCCGGAATCGGGGTATCCAAATCCCAAGGCTCACCGTTCACCTCAAGAGCAACTTCAGTGCACCCACAGGAAGGGCGAAGTTCGGTGAGAACAACAGGCTCATTCCCCTCGACTTTAAACGGGAACCGCAAGGGAAACGTTTGAAACTGAAAAACCTTTCCGAGTTCCAAATTTTTTATTCCTGGCTGAAACCGGCTCAAGGAACGGCTATTGTCCACTCCAATCACGGCAACATCTTGACTTCGCGACGAAGAAGCAGAGGGGTCACCTTCAGAGCTCGGAGGGCAACTCTGGAGTGAAATTGAAGCTAAAAAAGCGAGAAGGGATTTCAGTAAAACTTTGTTCATTGTCGAATGATGGCTTTTAAAGCCCACTCAGCAGAATCTATTCCAGCGGCCTCGGGAAAACTAGCTCGCAAAACCGCAGAATGATGCCCCAATGGAGCATCATTAGGAACACGGACTCGTAGGACATAGAAACGGCCTGCTTCTTTCTCGACGATTTCGGTTCGAAAAACATCGGCCCCTTCAACGCTCAGAGTTGGGCGTGGAATCATGACGCCATCTAAGGTCGCACGCAAATTGATTCGGCGGGATCTCTCTTGCCCTGCATTCATAAGACCAAAACTGAGGCGCCGCTCAGGGTCGAAACGAATAGGACCAAAAATATTGGCTTGCACTACAAAATCAAGGGTTCTATCTAAGCTTGTTTCCGCAATCGCTGTTTCATAGAGGCGACCTTGCTCACAAGCCGGCCCCAATGTAATACGAAAAATTTTCGCCTCCGGTTCACGTCCCTCAATAACGGCTGTGCGGCCAGTATCTTCAACAGAAATTCCTGCAGGAGTATTCAACCAGCGCTGAATTTCAAACTCACGCGAAGGCAACACCTGGACTTCTATAGAGGGTGGATGTTCACTGCGTAGAGCAGAAAGCGGTACATCCCCAAAGCGTGCTTGCTTGGGGAATAATTCAAAAATGGGGTAAACGACTGCGGTGACTCGCAAAACCTGGGGCATGCCCAAACCATTTCCGCGTATCGTGATTTTGGAGTCCTTCTCCTGGGAATAGGTGGCGCTTTTAAATGTCCCACGAACAAATCCTTGTGCCCCAGGAAGGATGGGGTCACCTAAAACATAAAGTTCGCCATCCACCTCCATTTTGGCATCCGTACAACCGCATGAGGACTCCAGTTGAGTTACCACCAATGGCTGACTTCCTTCAACATGGAAAGAGAATTCCAAAGGGAACTCCCCATGTTGGTAAACATCTCCCAGAGCCTCGAGATTCTTACTAAGAACAATACGAGAATCGGTAGCGCCTGCCTTCACTGCTGCCATTGAAGCCGCAGGACTTGAAGGGTCAAATTTTTCCATGACGGAACTTGGCTCAGCACGGCCACAAGCAGCCGCAAGGAGGAGAATGCTAAATGAGTGAACTTTCATCTATTGGAATCCGAGTTTTTCTGGGAATCCTGGACGAGCCCGACAATGCGAACGTTCCGTTCAAGTTCCCTGATGTTTTCCCCCACTTGGTGCCTGAGGCGAATTCGAATTTCGCCATGAACTGGGCCAAGTGGAAGGGTCGATGGGAGAGTAAAGCGGATGCGCCAACTAGCGGACTCCTCTAAGGTTACGGAATCCACCCTCGAATCGGGAATCCCAAGGATTTCGGTCTCCAAAACTTCCAACGTCCCCTCCGTCGCTCCGCAATCCAAACTGGCCTGGGTCTCGATACCCGACCGGAGCACGCCTAAGGGAAAGATGCGACTGGGACGCGACCAAACTGCCCCCACTCGCTCAAAAACGAGGGGTATGACAAACCGAAGCTCATTGTCCGCCTGGAGTCGGAGAAAATCTGACTCGCGAGGGCCGGGATCCCCAGGTGGAAGGAGCAAAGCCAGTTCCTGGGTTACGGAAGATTCCGCTGAAGGGACACCTTCCCAACGGTAGCCCTCTGGCAAAGCCAAAGCCTTTATGAAACGGAAGGGTTTGGGACCTGAAACCTTTAGGGGGATTCGGTGACTTTCTTCTGCAGAGATTCGCCCCAAACGCATGATTGAAGGTTCCGCAACAAACCAAGGCTCTACCACTGAACGAACCTCTAAGCGAGCCGGCAAGCCCGGCCCGGTCCCCAAGACATTCACAGGAGTGTTTTTCACGCCATGAATCCCCACCGTGGAGTAAATCACCAAAACTTCGCCTTGGGTGCCAGCCGAGGCCTCATAAGGGAAAGACACCGGAGAACCCCCAATGAAAAGCTGAGGAGAAAGGCAACCACAGCCTGGTTGAAGCTGCTGAATCTGAACCGGCTCTTGCCCAACTTGAAACGGAAAAACTAGGGCAATTTGCTTCCCTTCGACAACCGTGCCCAAGTCTTGGACGGGATTCTCAAATTGAACCCAATTCGGTTGCGAATCGGAACAGGCTGTGGCTAGTAAGAAAGAAAAGCACCAAAATCGAAGTTGCCCTTGCGGGGAGGACCGCCCAAGATAAGACACGTGACCCGCCTCACCATGCCCTTGCTCCTTGCCCTCCTTGGGGCGATTTTGCCAGCTTGCTCGACTTGCCAAGCTGAGGCCAAGGCCTACACGCTTCGACCCGACTTCTCGACCCCGGAGGCGACCGGCCATAGTTTCTTGGCCGCTCTTTCTTGTGATAACGGACCTGCGGAGTACGCCTGCTTGAGCGAAAGGATGAAAAGGAAACACGGAGCCACGTTGGACGCTTGGTTGATTGCCCGGGTGGAAATCAGAGAAGAGGTCGGCTGGCTCATAAGGCAAGCCTTTTCCCTCCAACCACTCTCGAGTGAGTCCGTCCCAGGCGGAGTCCTTGTTTGGTGGGGTCAATCGAGTCAGCCTCTTTTGGGCTTGGTCATGGAGAAACAACACTTCTTTGACCTCTACGAGCGGGAAGGTCGAAAGTTCGGCTCTTTCCTTCAAAATCCCCCCCCAATTCGAGTGGAGGGAAAGCGTCTCTCCGTCTCGCTGGAAGATCCCGTACTCCGAACCGTTCCAGAAGGAGCCCATTTGACAGGGTTGACCATAGGATCCGAGTGGAAAGTGTTGGATTTCCAACTCCCCGCAACTCCCTGACTAGGCAGGAGCTCCGCCGCTAAGCCCAAGAACCTCCACTACAAGAGCTGAGGAACTTGGAATGCTTGAGTCGGGGCAGCAAGCCACTCGAACCGACCATTGACCGGCGTTGGCGAGCTTGTCCTGGAGAGACTCTTGAACTCGTTCGGCGAAAAGTTTGGTTCCTGCGGGGCCCGTATGTGGAAGTAATGCCACAAAGCTACGCGGGTCAAACTGTGCAACGATATCCACATCACGGGTGTCCAACAGAATCACACCAGCAATATCCAACATGTCCGTAGAATCGATTTCACCTTCAGAAGTAAAGGAAACCACCCCCAGAGGGAAACGGAAACGCATGGAGCGTTTGAACTCCTCATCGAGGCGATGTTGCCAATATTCCGCAGTGTAGAGCCCAGTATCTGGCCGAGTAATCATCTGAATGAAGGAAAGATCGGGCTCCCTGGAAGCTTCCTCGAGAATGGCATCCAAGTTGAGGCTCAAGGCGGTGTCATCCGGCTCTTGGGGAGCGGGACGAATGGGAGCAGGAGTACCAAAAGGGGAACTCAAACGTTCGGCCAATTCTTCCGGGTTTGGGGGCGAAGAGATGGCTCCCTGGGCGCCAACAAAGCGAGCTAGGCCATCGGCATCGGCCAAATCGCCTGTGGTCAATACCCAAACCAAAGCCCGTGCCTCGCGAACAAGAGCCAAGACCCATTCATGAACAGGCTGAGGTGCGAGGAAGGCGGGGTCCACAACAACAAGACCATCCATCGAGGCACCTGGGATTTCATCGCGACTCGAAAGGACTGTGAGGTCGCCCACGGTATCGCCAGCTGAATCGACAGCCGCTTGGGTTGCAGCGATGATTTCCGGGTCCGCGGAAAGAAGAGTGAGAGGGCGGGTGGGTGCGGGCATAGTGTGAGAATATCAGGTGCTGAGCTCAGCATTGTTGTGGACTTCCTGGACATCGTCATTGTCCTCTAGGGCGTCCATGAGAGCTGAGATTTTTTGAAAGGCTTCTTGGTCAATCTCAACGAAGTTATTGGGAATGTAGCGAAGGGCACCATCCAGAGTTTCATAACCCGCCTCATCAAAGGCCGTCTTGAGGTTATGGAATTCGGATTGAGGTCCCGTGACCCCAATGATTTCGGCTTCATCTGTGGTGACATCTTCGGCTCCATTATCAAGAGCAACCATCATGACTTCGTCTTCATCCAGTTCGCTGCGTTGGAGAACAAAAGCGGCCTTGCGTTCAAACATCCACGCCACCGCTCCCGAGTTTGCCAAAGATCCCCCTTTCCGGTCCAATATGTAACGAAGATCCGGAGCAGTTCGCGCACGGTTATCGGTGAGAGATTCAATAATAATGGCAACCCCGTTTGGGCCGTAGGCTTCATAAACCACTTCTTCCAAAGCAGCACCGCCCAGTTCGCCTGTTCCTTTCTTGACTGCACGGTCAATGGAGTCTTTGGGCATGTTGTCCGCACGAGCTCGATCCATGGCGTAACGAAGGGAAAGGTTCATATCGGGATCCCCTCCCCCCGTTCTAGCAGCATTGGCAATCAGCTTGGCCCACTTGCTAAAAACCTTGCCGCGTTTCGCATCAACAGCGGATTTCTTGCGTTGAATGTTTGCCCAATGAGAATGTCCAGCCATGGCAATATCCTACCAGCCCCGCTGGGATGATTGAACTTAGCGATTGTCGGAGAAACGAATCGTTGCAGAAAGCAACGAAAAGGGTCCGAGTCTTAACGCTTAACCCACTGGAAGGCGCGTCGAGCACCACGCAAGCCATACTTCTTGCGCTCCACCATTCGCGGGTCACGCGTCAAGTGTTTTCCAGATCGAAGAGCCACGAGGGCATCCGGGTACATCACAAGGAGAGCCCGAGCAATCCCCAAACGAACAGCCCCAGCTTGACCAGTTAGGCCACCCCCTTCAACCGTTGCCATCACATCAATCTTGGAGTCCACTCCAAGGTCCCGAAGAGGACTCAATACGGCATTACGATCTAAGATACGGGGAAAGAAATCTTCGAGGGAACGGTCATTCAGGACCATCTCACCTTTGCCAGGGCGAACCCGGACGCGAGCAACCGAGCACTTCCGCCGACCGGTCCCCCAGTGATACTGACCTTCACCAAGGCCTACAACTTGGCCGGTAGGATCCACTTGGGGTTCTTCTTGAACTTCTTCTCCAAGGGTGATGCCTTCGGTACCTTCTTCAATCTGACTTTCGTTGTGATCTTCCATACGATTAGCCCAACTTCACGTAAGGCTTGGGCTGTTGAGCCTTGTGCGGATGCTCAGGACCCGCATAAACTTTGAGTTTCTTCATCATCTGGCGACCAAGAACAGTCTTCGGCAACATCCGCTGAACTGCCTTTTGTAGAAGACGCTCGGGATGATTCTCCATGATGGCCTCGTAAGGTTCCACGACTCGACCACTTGGGTGACCGGTGTAATGGACATACTCCTTTTGAGCAGCCTTAAGACCGGTGACCGCAATCTTCTCGCAATTCACAACGACCACGCCATCGCCACTGTCATAGTGAGGAGAGTAGGTCGGACGATTCTTGCCCATTAGGATGACGGCAATGTCCCGGGCGAGCCGGCCTAAGACAAGACCTTCAGCATCAACAAGGGTCCACTCGCGGACAGTTGTCTGCTGAGTATTGTGAGAAGTACGGGGTCGCATGACGATTCTTCTTTGACGAATCCAAGGTTAGGAGCCGACAAATGGCCGGACAGTCTAGTCGCAACTAGGGATTCTCGTCAAGACAGAAGCCCAGAAGAATCCGCAAGTTATGGCAAAGCCAAACGGTAGAGCGAACCATCTGAGCCAAGCTCCCAGCGTACCCCATTTCCTGAAATTATGCCTTCCCCGTGAGCCCAAAGACGCAAAAGAGAAGAAGCCGTCCCGTCAGAGACCTCCCCCCCCTCCCGAATCGGACCCAGCGTGGGGATTTCAAGCCACACAATGGGCTGTGGACGATCTTCCAGAGGCCTATCAAAAGGCCTTACGACACCCCATATCCCACCCAAAACTTTGGGAATAGCCGCTTCATTCCTAGCTAAGGAAGGACAACCGGGGCCGGGAAGAAGGTCTCCCGCAAGAGGTTCCCAGTTCCCTGCACCGGAATGAACTTCCACCTCCCAAGTTTGGGGGGGTTGAGCATTCTCGGATGACGGATTTTCTTGAAAAACCAATCGATCCACCGAAAGACCCCAGGGGAGAAAAAATGCAAGCCCGCAAGGGAAAAGAAGCTCCCAGCTGCCTCGCCTGCCTTGGCGAAGGCCTCCTGCCTGCAAAAGAACCATCAAGAGGAGTAAGAGTTGGGGTCTTCCAAGTTCAGAACCCTGTGGAAGGGGCTTGGCTTGAAGACGACTTGGGAGAGAAAAGGGAAGCAAGGCTAGGCCTTGGAAGTCCGGTCTTTCCCAACTGGCGTTCGACCCCCAAACAACATCAGAAGCTCCGAACTTCTCCCAAAGATTCCATCGTGTTATTGAAGATGGGGAACGCCCCCCCATTTGGAAAGCAAACTGCGCAACCAAGGGAGCCCAACAGAGGACAAGTAAAAGCAGAGGCACCCAAACGCGCTTACCCGAACTTCGTGCCAAGAAAAGAAAGAAAAGAGAGCCGGCAAAAACACCCCAAGCCCAAAGAGGTGTGGCATCTTCCCGAAGAATGCGAAGAGTAAAAAGCCAGGCACCATTCCTTAAGAAAAACGACAATGTCTGGTGACGCACGCTTTTCTCTCCCGCTTTGCGAGAAGTCTCCAAGAAAGTCACAAACATCAGAGCGCGCGTAGGAGTCCACGCCGGGAAAAAGGCACAAGCCAACCAGGGGAGCTGTTGCCCCAATCGGTTGGCTATGGAAAGAATCACTCCGCCAAACCGGGCATAGAAGGCAACGGTAATCTCTCTCCGGCTTCAGAGAAAAGGCGAACAAGAGGAGTATGCAAATGCACTTGGGAGACTCCCTCCAATTTCGGGTAATCCGTCAGCACAACATGAAGGCGCCGAGCCTTCTGCTCAAGAGGAATGCGGAGGGGGCCCTTAGTTTTCTCCGCACGCCCCCACAAAATGCGCCGGCCATCCCGCGTAAAAAAACTCAATGCAGGAGGAACCCCGGGAGTCGACTTGGGATATCCAGGCATCCGCTCCATTCCAATCAAATCCAGCCCACTCTCGCGGCGAATCGCATAGTACTCATCTGCACACGCGAGAGCTTCTTGAATGAGAGGATGGGCCACTCGACGACCAGGGGGCGGGAGCTGAACATCATCGTCTAAGGGGACTACAGCAATACCTTGGTAAGCCTCTTCAGGTAAACCCTTGGGAATCGTGATGCCTTTTCGACTAATGGCAACATACTTTCCACGCCAGTGAGCCAAAAGACGTGGCTTGCGCGGCTGAAACTCCATTCGAATCCCATCCGGAAGGTGGCGTTCAACCTGAATAGACACAGGATCCACCCAAGGAAGGGAAGTCAAAAGTTTCCGAGCCGCCGTGAGGGAAGAAGGGTCCAGGAGCTTCACTTCCGGGGCACCTTCAAGAGCTTCTTGAAGCTCAAGCCGCCAAAGAGGTGTAATTTTTGGGGGAAGATGCAGTATTTGGAAGTTCGAAAGAGAGCGAAGTTCAGCAGCATCGACTTCCTGCTGGAAACTCAGTAGAAACTTCCAAAGGGAGAGAAGAAGGACCCCAAAAAGGAGCCCGAAGCCGAGGGGGCGGAATTTCATTACCCCTGTTCTAACTTGACCGGGGCTTCGGTTCCATAGACGATGCGCATACATGACCACAACCGGCGGTATTCAATTTAAGGGTTTCACCCTTTCTCCCTTCCAGCAGAAGGCGGCTGCAGCCCTGCGAGAGGGGCGAGATGTCCTGGTAGCCGCTCCCACCGGAGCGGGCAAAACTCTGGTTGCCGAATACGCCATTCACCGCGCTTTGGAGCGCGGTCAGCGCGCGATTTACACCGCCCCTATCAAAGCCCTCTCGAATCAAAAGTTTCGAGATTTCCGAGCGGACCCAGAAATTGCGGATGCTGGCCTTATGACCGGAGATGTCACTCTCCATCCAGATGCCCGCGTCTTGGTAATGACAACCGAGATTCTTCGAAATACATTATTTGAAGATCCAGCCAAACTGCATGATGTGGGCGCCGTTGTTTTCGACGAAATCCACTATATGGATGATGTGGAGCGAGGCTCGGTTTGGGAAGAAACCTTAATCTTCCTCAAGGAGGATGTCGAAATCGTCGGCCTTTCTGCAACGATTGCCAACCTTGGCCAGTTTGCCGCATGGCTAGAGAAGGTACGGAAGCGACCCATGGCTGTGGTGGAAGAACGGAAGCGACCTGTTCCTCTCAAACACTATCTCTACCACCCGAAGGTCGGGGTCTTCCCGCCATCGCGCCTAAAAAATATTTCCAAAAGATTTGCAGGGCGCAAAAAAGACCGGTCCTGGCACCGAAGAGATGACGGTCCGCTCTTAGATTCACTTGAAGAACGTGAGCTACTTCCAACTCTTTACTTCTGTTTTTCCCGAAAACTCTGTGAACGGAAGGCTCGGCAAGAAGGAAGAAGTCGTCGCTTGCTAAATAAATCTGAAGCTCAACAAGTATTAGAAGTTTGGGCCCAGGCGGAAGAGGAATTTGGATTCGACAGCAACCGAGGTTCCTTGTCCGAACTTAAATCCATGACTGTTCGTGGAGTGGCCGCTCACCATGCTGGAATGTTGCCACTGCACAAAGAAATGGTGGAACGCCTTTTCACTTCAGCTCTTTTGCGATTGTTGTTCACAACGGAAACCTTCGCCATGGGAATTAACATGCCCGCGAAGGCAGTCGTTTTTGATTCTCTTGAGAAGTTTGATGGAGTTGATTTTGATTACATGCGGACTCGCGACTATCTCCAAATGGCTGGCCGTGCAGGAAGGCTCGGAATGGACAAAGTTGGCTCCGTTTATTCTGTCCTTGAGTTTGATGATGTCTTGCAAGCCCCAATTCACAGAATCCAGAGCGGAAAAGTAGAGCCCGTAATCTCTCGCTTTGACCTGGATTATGGCACCCTGGTCCACCTCCATGAGGTTGCGGGAGATGCGGGTGCCGCTGAGGCGTGGGAGCGGAGTTTTGCCGCCTTTCAATCCCGCGAGCACAGCAAGCAGCGCGAGGAGAGGAATCGGAAGCGGATGCGTGCACTGATCGCCAAGCGTTACCGCTTCCTAGACTCCATGGCTTATATTTCTGGAGAACGAGAAGTGAAAGCTCGTGGCCGAGTTGCCCTCGGACTCCATGGCTATGAAATCCACCTCACTGAACTTTTGTTTGAGGGAGTTTTTGACCATGCGGACCCTGCAGGCATTTGCGCTGTCATTGCCGGCGTGATTCACGAAGGCCGGAAACGCCAAACTTATGACCGGCGTTCATTGAAGCCAATCCAGCACCTTATGCGTTCCGCTGACCGAGCCATCCAATCAGCCATCGAAATGGAAATGGCGGCCGGACTTCAGCCTTCGCTCAAGCGATTCGATGTAGGAATGTCTCCTGCCATTTTCGAATATGCCCTTGGACGCGAATTTGAAGACCTTGCCGATTTCACCAGTGCCGCCGGTGGAGATTTTGTTCGAATTGCCCGAATGACTGTTCAATACTTGCGACATTTGAAAAAAGTTTGCCTACAGGGCGAATTGGATGATTTAGCTGGGAGACTAGAAGATGCGGTCGGGCTCATTTACCGAGGCCCTGTGGATGTTCGCGCCGAACTCGGCTTGGAAGAAAAAGACCAACCTGAGTAGCCCTCAACAGTAAGCTACGCTCCAATCCATACCGAATACTCATCATCGTTCTAAAGAGACTTGCGCATTCAAATTCTTTTCCTCATTGCTTCCCTCTTGGGTTGCTCTCCTCCTCAAAGCCCTGAAGATGCTTACCAGGATTTCCTTCGCAGTTTCAAAGCGGCCAATGCCATTGAAGCTCAAATTTCCATGAAAGCTTGGTACGCCTTAGATGGAGGAGAACCGAAGCTGGTCCAGGACACTTCCTTGAACTTTAATGTGGCTCGCCCATGCCATGGACAGATCCAATTCCGCGGGCGCCAACTGCGACAATCGGAAGAAGCCTACGTTTGGGAAGACCACTGGACAGGTTTCCTGGGGGTTGGCTCTTCGGTACACGGTTTTGATGGACTTCAAAAAACCGTTTGGAAGATAGGCCCCTCTTTTGGGTCAACTGAGGACAATTGGCCAGATCTCGCTCCGTTGCGAGCATGGGCAAATATAAAAGAGCAAACGCCTTCCAAATTGGTTGATGTTTTGGGAGAAGATGGCTCTCGGATTGGCTTCGCCGTGGATTTTGAAAATTTTCAACATCGATACATCCTTGACTCCAGTGGTAACTGGATTGGCGGCCAACTGCTACCTATCGGGCAATACGCCGAACTTCTTCCCCGCTTTGAGATTGAGGTCCTCTTTCTCTCTCTGAAGAAAAATGCGGAGGCCGAAACCTACACAGCTCAAATCCCCAAGGCCTATCGGGTGCTTAGCTCTCCACCTACCGACTAGCACTCAATGCTCGCAAATCTATCCATAGCTCGTATCTGTGGACCCCATGGCCCTTCGAGGCTTTTCGAAAACTCGGATGCCCAACTGCTCCGCAAACGCCCTAGTTGGGCCCAAAGCTTCTTGACCGCCTGCAAAGACCACTGCTTTCACCTGCCCCTCTAGGGCGAGCTGCGACAAATCTCGACGAACCTTCGAAGTGACGGCTTCATCTTGACCCTGATATATCATTAATTTCTCAAAAGAAAAGCCTTCCAAACCCCAGGAATCTGGCCAAGAAGCCGCTTCCGCTACGACATCTCCAACTGTCTCCGGGTCCCCAGCCTTCCAAGCAAGTAAGACACAAAATCCGCCCTTTCTCTTTATGGAGTGTTTTCTTGGATGTTCCATCACCCCGGATGACGCTTCCTGCAACCCGTTGTTACCACTTTCTTGAGGTATCATTGATTGCATGCGGCTCCTTCCTTTCCTTTGTCTACTCCTTCCGGCTTGTAGCCTATCCTCCGGGACGGCGGCCCCTTTTCTCCCCCCTCCCACGGAGCATCGTCTCGACCCCGGCTATGAGGCTCAGAACAAAAGTGCCCGAAAAGCATGGCAAGCGGCCATGCACCGAGCTGAAGCGGGCCTCGACTGGAAATCTATCGAGAGGCAAAACGGTTTGGATGCAATGGCGCGACGGCAAGGGCCTGGCGGCAGACAAAGCCCCGTCCCGGGTTCTTGGAGAGAGCTGGGCTCGCGAAATCAAGCAGGACGCATGCACTCCAGTGTTCTCGTAAATGGTTCAACGCTTTACAGCGGCTCCAGCCTTGGAGGTATTTGGCGCGGCACACGAGATGGGCAAAACTGGACCCCCCTTGGGGACAATCTTTGGGGTGGTGGAAAAGTAATCGTCGTCGTCCCCGGGCAAGGAGGCGCCAATGATGTCATTCTTCGCCTTCAATCCAACGAAGTGCATCGTTCAGACAATCTTGGCCAAACTTGGGCTCTTGTCCAAAATGGGCTCACCAATATTAGTTCGCTGGGTTCTCTTTTACTGATGGACAACGGTGATGTCCTCCTTGTTGGCAGAGACAATGGTGTGTCCATCGGTGGATGGGGAATTTTCGCAAGCACCGACGCCGGCGCCAGTTTCTCTTTGCGATACGACCTTGGAACTGGTGGCAATGGGAAGCTACAAAAGCATCGCACGCTCCCTGGCCGCTTGCTCATGCTCCAAAGAGATCAGCTTTTCACTTCTCATGATTACGGCTTGAACTTTTCCCCTTCGGGCTCTCCCATGCCAGTTTCTCTTTCGGGCTCCCGTGTACGAATTTCAGAAGCAACAAACCCTCTTACGGTTTATGTCATGGGAAAAGATAATGGAACGACAGAGCTCTGGAGGTCACCGGATGCCGGTGCAACTTGGAACCATGTACACACGCCTCAAGAATGGTGGAGTTCCTTTGAAGTCTCCATTCACAATCCTGATTTAGTCACTTGGGGTGGTGTGGAATGTTGGGTTTCCCGAAATGGCGGTGCTTCCGCACAGGTTGTGAACTCTTGGGGTTCCTACTACGGAAACCCCGCGGGCTGCCTCCACGCTGACATTCAAAGTCTCAAGTGTTACCCGGACCCGGGCAGTTCGACCGGAGAAGTTTGGTACATCGGCACTGATGGCGGCGTGTACGACAGTAGTGATCAACTTCAAAGCGTTCGAAACCTTTCGTTGGATAGTCTAGGGGTCAGTCAGTACTACACCACCTTCACGAGCCTTCGTCGTCCCGATCTCGTCCTCGCAGGGTCTCAAGACCAAGGCTACCAAAGAGCAGAGCTTGGAACTCCAAGCGGTGGTGGACCGTGGGCGGATTTCGATCAACTCATTAGTGGGGACTATGGACATGCATCCTCCTACAACGGAACGCACGACATGGTTTTCTCTCCCTATCCAGGATTTGTTTTGGTTCAGGATGGCGAGGACAACCCCGCTCTAGTCGCTTACGAAGATTTCCCATCAGGCTCGAACCCTCTCTGGCTTCCACCCGTGGTGGCCGACCCAGACTATCGGACGGCTTTTTTCCTTTGCGCCGATGATGCCATATGGCGCTGCAAAAGACAGGGTATGTGGAGTTGGAATTGGACCGTTCATAGCACGACCTCTTTTGGTGGAAAAACTGTGTCCGCATTGCGTTTCTCCCCACTGGACTCGCAACTCGCTTGGGCCGCCACTACAGATGGAACCCTTTGGTACTCCACAGATCATGCCGTCACCTGGCAACAGTCCACGACAACTGGACCTGGTTCACACTACTTTTACGGCACGGCAATTTGGTGTTCTCGTACTAATCCCGATGAAGTCTGGGTCGGTGGTTCCGGCTATTCCACTTCACCGGTTTGGAGAAGTCTCGATGGCGGAACAACCTTCCAGGCTGAGAGCAATGGCTTGCCCTCGACTTTGGTTTATAGCCTTTGCGAATCTCCAGACCAATCTGGAAGAATGTTTTGTGGCACGGAAACCAATGCGTGGTCTTGGGACCCTTCCACATCCACCTGGGAAGACCTCACCACAACGGGTGCCCCGTTAACCACATATTGGTCGGTAGAATCCATTCGCGAAACGAACACGATTCGCTTTGGGACTTATGGGCGTGGAATTTGGGATTACGAACTCGACACGCCAGGTTCCTTTCCTTACGGTCAGCTGCGCGGTGATGCCAATATTGTGAAGCTAGACAGTTCCGAGACCCCGACCTTGGGAAATAACTTCACTGTTTCCATTTCTGAGGCCCCCGCACTAGCTTCCGGCTGGTTCCTTGTGTCTCGCGAGCGACAAGATGTTTCCCAGTCAGGCGGCAGCCTGCTTATTAACGACTCTAAAACCGTCATTCAAGCACCTATCAAAGCAAACCTCCAGGGTGAGGTCAGCTTTTCAGGAAATGTTCCCAGCAAGCCTTCCTTTGCTGGCTCGGAATGGTTTGCTCAGGCTTTCTTTAAGGATTCCTCGCAAACTGGAGGTTGGGCTATGTCGAACGGACTCCAAATAGTCGTCGGACCATAGGTTTTGGCATTGGACTAAACTGAGGGAACGCCATGCCCTCCTCCCCCTACAAAAAATCAACTTTCCCGGTCGTCCAACTCGTCAAATGGCCGCGAGGCTTGCGCGTTTTCCAAAAGGACATCGATCAAGCCCCGAAGGGTCTTGAGATTGGGGACCAGGTTGAAGTCCTCGACCGCGCAGGGAACTCCTGTGGGTTCGGTGTTTGGCACCCCTCTTCCATGATTGCGGTTCGAATTCTCCGCACGGATGCCCCCTTTGATGATGATTGGATCCGTGGCTGTGCTTTGGCAGCCATTAACCGACGCCGTGCAGCAAATGTCAACTTGAACGAACCGTGCCGAATCATTCATGCGGAATCCGACGACCTTCCCGCTCTCATTGTAGACCGATTTGACGACACGCTTTGCGCCGAGCTTTACTCCGAAACGGCGGTCCATCTTTGGGATACCATCTCTCCTATTCTTCACAAAGAGCTGGGAACCCAGCACCATTTGTTGCGATTCGATGAAAAATCAGCCCGGGCTGAAAATGCTCAGCCCTTGGAGCTGCGCTCCAATTCTTGCCCCAACCTTCTAAAGATTTCTGAGAATGGTATTCGTTATGAAGTGGACTTGCGAGACGGTCACAAGACAGGTTTCTTTTGCGACCAACGTCTGAATCGTCAAAAAATACGGGCCGAAGTCGAACGAGTCATCGCCACGAAGGGCCATTGTTCCGTTTTGGACATTTGCACCTACACCGGCGGTTTTGCACTTGCAGCCGCCGTGGGTGGGGCGACCGAAGTCCAGGGAGTGGACTTGGACGAAAAAGCTATCGCAGTGGCAAAACGGAATGCGAACCTCAATCAAACAACCAAAGTGCGTTTCACGCACTCGGATGCTTTCCCATGGCTTCGACAGGCTTTTGAAAATGGGAGCCGATTTGACATTGTTATCGTGGACCCCCCTAAGTTCATCCCCAATCGAAGCAAATGGGATGAAGGCATTGCAAAGTACCACGACCTCAACAAGGTCGCGGCTCCTCTCCTAGAGGAGGGTGGGCTCATGCTGACATGCTCTTGCTCAGGCTTACTCCCTATGTCCGATTTTCAGGAGAAGGTTCGCCAGGCCACAAAGCGCCTAGGGCGCCCCTTGCGTATTGAGGCGGCAACAGGGGCGGGCCCCGATCACCCCGTACGCTTGGACTTCCCCGAAGGCGCCTATCTCAAAGCTCTCTGGCTTCGAGGCTAACACTCTTAACGTGTCCTAGGTGTTAGCTGGGCAAGCTGTCGCTCAGAGCTACTCAACTGTCCATCCAAAGCCTCGACGAGGGATTCCAGGGAATCCACACGAACCCGAGAGGCATTGTAATTGGCTTCAAGCTGATCTCGAAACCCCCGAGCGTCTTCCAGCTCAAGTTGCCGCCGACTCAGCTCACCCTCCACCCAATCGCGCTGGTCGTGCAGCTCTTCCAAGAACTCAGCCTGGGTAAGCCCAAGGGCATTCGCAGTATTTAATGCTGCCGTGCAAGAAAGGTTAGTCGCAAAAACGAGTGTAAGAATCCAAGCCGTTGTTTTTTTCATGTTCTGCCCTCCCAAGGCATGAGATGTCTGTCCCCCCTTCTGCGGGTGTGGAAACAAAGACTTTAGAAATTCTCAGCGTCCGGAAGCAGTGGTCAGGTACACCGCAAAGCTACCCAACCAGTGATCCCCTTCGTAAAAACCACTCGTTACATATTCAAGCCCCTTTTCGCAATGTTCGGCTGCCATCAAGCGGAGGGAATCTAACCTTGGGTCATCTTGAGGAAGAGCGGATGCAATCCCTTCAAGGCACCATGCTCGCGACAAGTTCAGGCCAGCAAGATGAACCAAATGGCCATCTGTAACATCTGAAACTTCAACAGCGGAGAATTCCGGAAGGCTAAACATCTGCAGCCACTTAGAAAATTCCTTCTCGGGCAAAATGCGTCGCATCAGGTCCGCTTCTTCTAAGCCAGCCGACAAGAAGTCTTGGCCGCTAGGCTCAAACCGCCAACCCCAGTTCTTGTCCGCAAGATACCAATCTTTTGCTCGTTGCGAAATAAGTTCCATTAATTGGGAGTTCTCAGAAGTGTTTGCGTAGTCCCAAATATGAGTCAAAGCAAAAGCTGTATCGCGATGAACACCAACTCGAACGGGGAAGCTCAACTTGGGAAGGTAATCCAAAATTCGTTCCACCAAGAGGTTTTCTAAGTGGCGGACCGCTTCGCGCCACTCCTTAGCTTGAGGGTCCTCCCAAGTTTCCAATTCGGCGCAAAGTCGAAGATACCACGCCCATCCATACATTCGTTCATAAGAACGATTATGCTTTTCTTGAAAGTACTCCGTTTCGGCTCTTAATTTCCCAGGAGAAAGGTGGGAGTTCAAAATCCTTCGAACTTCTTCTTCCGTTTGAGGACTCAACAACTCCAAGTGCAGAAGACGAATGAGCATCCAATGCCCGTGAACAGAAGAATGCCAATCAAAGGACCCATAAAAGGCTGGGTGCATTTGGCGAGGAGTACGAGCCCAACTGGCGTCCACTTGGACTTCTGATGGTTTGTTCGGGAACTCCCGAACGATTCCGTCGAGCGCGAGACGAGCGAAATCTTCAGCAGTTTCAAGTGTGATTTGGCTTGAGAAGGATGGATACATCACCATGGCAGGCTCGTTATTCGAACAAGATGTTGCAAGAAATAAAAGGGGAATTGAGCACAATTTTTTCATTGTGCCTTTGCCTCCGCAGGGTCAAAGATAAACCCCATCAAAGAAGATGTCTTGGAAGGATTTGACGCTCTTCTCAAGATTAAAATCTCATCTATTCCATCGCCATCAAAATCGCGGACTGCAAGGGCTTGGGGTGATTCAATTTTGAGACCCGGAGCATATTCGGCCTCAAAGAAAGGGGTTGCAGTATGCACGAGGGATGCGAGCAAGCTCGTCTTCCCAAGAGCCCAACGCCCGATGGTTTCAATATCCAATTCTACTACATTCGGGGCTTTAAGAACTTCCTCGACCATTTTTCCGGCAAGGTCATCTAGACCATCTGGTTCAGTAACCACATTGGAGTAAGCGCGAACAACCCCAAACGGATCTAATTTCACCAAATCATTTTTCCAGCCATCACCATCAAAATCCGCTAAACGAAATACGGATCGGCGCACTTCCTCAGCGGAATCCTTACCCTTCACCAAACTAATAAGACTAGGTATCCTCAGCTTAATGCTTTTGCTCTCCTTCATCGGGCGCTTATGGAAACGGCCATCCCCCCGACCTTTGTAGGCAAGAATATCGAAGTCTAAATTGACTTCCATGAACGCAAAAGAAAACAACCTCGCTAAGGACAAATCTTCAATGCGAAGGAGAACCAAGTCCGGAAATTCATCGCCATCAACAAAAGGAGTTGCGGCATAAAGCACATTGCCCCTAGTTGGCAATTGATCTTTCGGGCGACGCAAATCCAAACCCTTTTCACCGCCCATGTAAATAATGACCGTGCCGCCAGCGAGTACCACTAAATCCAGAGCGCCATCTGCATTCAAATCCTTCCATTCCTCCAACACAGCGTACCGAGCGAGGGAGGCGATGTTGCCTGGGTCAAACCGAATTTCAGGAAGCCTATCCCGAAACTTTGTCCAATCCACCGTTGCCGTGGGTTTTTCGGGGAGACCCTTCGGTCCGCTGATGTATTGCTGAACCAAGTCATTGTCCGCAACAAGAAGGTCGGGGATTTGATCGCCACTAATATCATTCATCTCAAGGGCGGGAATAGTCATGCTCCTCCCCACTCGATGCAGAAGCCCTTTATTGGCCAATCCGGCTGTCCGAAGATGTAGGGAGGAGGCAACTCGTATCAGTGGCCCTTTGCGAAATCCTCCTTCTTCTTTTCCAAACCAAAGCTGCACCTTTTCTGACACAGGAATAACCAAATCTACGGCACCGTCCCCGTCTAAGTCCTGAATAAAGGAAGCCGGGCGAAGCCCACGAGGAACCCGATTGTAAGGACTTAATCCATCCAACACGGGCTCCCAAGCCAAGGCCGGTGGTTCTGTTTCCTGAAGGACTAGTCGGTCCAAACGCTGGCCATCCACAAGGGCAAACAACTCATCATTCCCATCCAAATCCATATCGCAAACAGTCCACAGGACCGATTCTCCAATAAACTCAATCTCAAGAGCAGGTCCAGTAAGCTGCGGCAATCGAAGATAACCGGAATGAACTTCTAGCAGGGAGCAGCAATGGTCCCCTTCCATATCGACCAACGCCAAATGAGAAGGTTCCTTTTCTATCAAAACGGGAATGGATTCCTGAGGAAATAGAAGTGCTACAGGAAAAAGAGCGAAAGGAAGAAGGGAAATCATGCTCCCCTCCTTGAAACATAAACTTCCACTTTTTCGGGGAGGAGCATCAATAAGTCGCCAATGCCATCGCCATCGAGATCCTCAACTTGGACGGCAGAGCCAAAAGTGTCAATTCCAATCCGAAACGCGGGTTGTTTTTGAAACTTGGCCGAGCTACCAGTCTCCCTATATGGGTGCATTTCAAGGGAGCCGCCCGTGTCAGATTCCAAAAGGTCTGTCCGGCCATCGCCATCAAAGTCTCCCTCAAGGGCCGGTACCAAACTGAATGCGGTGAAGTCAGCAACGGGATAGTCTCGCTCCCATCGCAAAGCTGGCAATTGTTCATGCCCGCCTTCCGGCAGGGCACTCCAAGCAGTGACGATGTGCCGAACGTCAACACCACCTAATCCTAATTCAAGCTCTAATCCCCAAGCGGAAATGCCAAAATCATCTTTTGTCCCGTCTCCATCTAAATCACAAAAAATACCTGTGGCCCATGCAGCTTCTGTAGCCAGAAGGGAATCAGGTCGAGCCAAGGGTTGCTCTTTCAAGAAGGGGTCAATAAAGAAAAGGAACTGCCAGTCAGGGTTCAA
>PVBE011664024.1_pt1 | contig 108625 bp, 75 predicted proteins | sample 1631181 | NCBI WGS metagenome assembly PVBE01 (sample SAMN08397723, study PRJNA350692) | Marine metagenome, whole genome shotgun sequencing project. | isolation source: water | place: Pacific Ocean | collected 2012-04
CCTCGCCGAGGAGCTCGATGGCGCGCGCCACGGCCTCGAGGGTCGCGAGCCCGTCGAGCGGCCCGCTGTTCATGGCCGTGCCCTCGCCCGCGAAGCACGCACCGTCTGCGACGCCCGGCGTGCCCGCGGGCGGGTGGACGACCTCCACCACCGGCAGGTCGTGGCAGCGAGCGAACTCGAAGTCGCGCTGGTCGTGGCCGGGCACCGCCATGATGGCGCCGGTCCCGTAGCCCATCAGCACGTAGTCGGCGACCCAGATCGGCAGGCGCGCCCGCGGGTCGTCGGCGTCCAGCAGGGGATTCAAGGCGAAGGCGCCGGTGAACACGCCGCTCTTGTCGAGGGCCAGGTCGGTGCGCTCCAGGTCGCTCTTGGCCGCCGCCTGGCGCACGTACTCATCGACCGCCGCGTGTTCCGCGTCGCCCACCAGACCTGCAAGGAGCGGGTGCTCGGGTGCTAGAACCAGGAAGGTCGCGCCGAAGAGCGTGTCAGGTCGGGTGGTGAAGACCGTCAGCACCTCACCGCCCAACTGCTCGACGGTGAAATCCACGTCAGCCCCTTCGGAGCGACCGATCCACTCGCGCTGCTGGATCTTGATCGACTCGGGCCAGTCGATCCCCTCCAGGTCCGCCAGCAACCGGTCGGCGAAGGCCGTGATCTTCAGCATCCACTGCTTCAGGGGGCGGCGCTCGCAGGGATGGTTCCCGCGCTCGGAGCGGCCGTTGATGACCTCCTCGTTGGCCAGCACCGTCTTGAGCTCCTCGCACCACCAGACCGGCACCTCGGCCTGATAGGCCAGGCCCGCCTCGAACAGCACACCGAACAGGCGTTGGGTCCAGCGGTAGTAGTTCGGCGAGCTCGTGTTGATCTCGCGCGACCAGTCGTAGGACATGCCGATGCGCTTGAGCTGGGCGCGGTAGTTGGCCGTGTTCTCCTCGGTCGTCTCGGCCGGGTGCTTGCCCGTCTGGATGGCGTACTGCTCGGCGGGCAGACCGAAGGCGTCCCAGCCCATCGGGTGCAGGACGTTGAAGCCCTGCATACGCTTGCGACGCGCGATCGCGTCCGTGGCCACGTACCCGAGGGCGTGGCCAACGTGCAACCCGGACCCGGACGGGTAGGGAAACATGTCCAGGACGTAGTACTTGGGCCGGGCGGGGTCGAAGTCAGCGTCGCCGGGGTTGGAGGCGCGGAAGGCCGATTCCTCTTCCCAGCGCCCTTGCCAGCGGGCTTCGATCTCGCGCGGTTCGTAGCGATTCTCGGCGGTCATGGATCGCTCCCCGGGGTCCCAGGGGCTCAGACGCTGATGATAGAGAAGGAGGCTCGGCCCCACCACAGGGCCCACGGGAGCGCGCGGAGGAAACGTGCGAAAAATCCCCCCCCCGGGGTGGTTGACTCCGAGAGAACTCGCGGGCACTCTCCTTGCCTCGATTTTTCGAGTGATGGCTCTATGAGGAGCCAAAGAGCAGCGCGAGGGGTGACTCCACAGGCTCCCGTGCTACCTGGGATGGGTAGGGTCTAGAGCAAACCAACTGTCCATCCCAGGACTGGGGCATTAGCTCAGTTGGTAGAGCGCTTGAATGGCATTCAAGAGGTCAGGGGTTCAACTCCCCTATGCTCCACCAGTCCAGCGGCCGTCACCTTCGACGACCGCCTCCGACGGTGGTATGACAGGCAGGCGGCGGGCGCGCCGCTCTGCACCGCACCCTGCGCCACATGACCGAACTCGCCCATCCCGATCGCCTAGAGAAGATCCGGCGCATGCGCGCGGAAGGCATCGATCCGTATCCGCCGCGTGGAGTGGCGGCCGAAGCGGTCGCCGATCTGATCGAAGCGGCCGGCACCCCCGACGAGCCCGGCCCGCGGCTGGGTGAGACGGTCACCGTCGCCGGTCGCCTGCTCGGCCTGCGCGATTTCGGAAAGCTGATCTTCGCCCCCCTACGCGAGCGCAGCGGACGCATCCAGGTCGGCCTGCAGCGCGACCGGCTCACCGAGTGGTGGCCACGGCGCAAGCTGCTCGACGGCGGAGACCTCGTCGGCGTGACCGGCGAGCTCGGCCACACGCAGAAGGGCCAGGTGACCGTCTGGGCGAGCGAGGTGCGCCTGCTCGCCAAGGCCCTCGCTCCGCCCCCGGAGAAGTGGCACGGCCTGACCGACAAGGAGCAGCGCTACCGGCGCCGCTACGTCGATCTGTGGGCCAGCGACGACGTGGCCGAGGTCTTCATCAAGCGCAGCCGCGCCCTCTCGGTGACGCGCCGCTTCCTCGAGGAGCAGGGCTACCTCGAGGTCGAGACGCCCACCCTGCACCCGCTCCTCGGCGGCGCGACCGCCCGGCCCTTCGTCACCCACCACAACGCCCTGGGGATGGACCTCTTCCTGCGCATCGCGCCGGAGCTCTACCTCAAGCGTCTGATCGTGGGAGGCCTCGAGCGCGTATTCGAGGTCTCGCGTAACTTCCGCAACGAGGGACTCTCGATCCGCCACAACCCCGAGTTCACCATGCTCGAGCTGTACGAGGCCCAGGCCGACTACCGGCGCATGATGGAGCTCACCGAACAGCTGTTCGAACGCCTCGCGATCGAGATCAGCGGCGGGACCTCGATCCCCTTCCGAGGCGAGCAGCGCTCCTTCCAGGTCCCCTTCCCGCGCCACACCTACGCGGACCTCTTCCGCGAAGCGAACGGATGCGAATTCGACGACGAGCCCGCCGTGCGAGCGCGCGCGCACGAACTCGAGATCGAGGACGTGCACGAGGACTACTGGAAGCTCATGAACGACGTCTTCGAGGCCACGGTCGAGGAGGGCCTGGCGGGACCGCTGTTCGTCACCGACTATCCCGTCCAGATCTGCCCCCTGGCGAAGAGCAGCACCGAGGACCCGCGGCTCGCCGAGCGCTTCGAGGTCTTCGTTGCGGGTATGGAGCTCGGCAACGCCTTCACGGAGCTCAACGACCCCGAGGAGCAGGCGCGGCGCTTCGAGGAGCAGGTGGCGAGCAAGGACCCCGAGACCCCCGGCCAGGTCGACATCGACTACATCCAGGCCCTGGAGTTCGGCATGCCGCCCTGCGGTGGCCTGGGCATCGGCATCGATCGCTTGCTGATGGTCCTCTGCGACCAGGAATCCATCCGAGACGTCTTGCTGTTCCCGGCCATGAAGCCGATCGCGGCTGAGGACCCCGACTGAGAGTCGGTTCGTGTACCGCACCTTCCTCTCCTGGCGCTACATCGTCGTACGCCGCATTAACTGGATCGGCGTGGTGGGCATCACCGTCGGTGTCGGCGCGCTGATCCTGATCCTCTCGATCATGGCCGGTTTTCTGGCGGAGAGCCGCAAGACCCTGCGCGGCAGCCTCTCGGACCTGATCGTCGAGCCCTTCATGTTCGCGCGCCGCAGCGGCCACGAGCTCCCCACGAGCCCCGGCCCGCTGCTCGAGCACGTGCGCGCCGATCCACGCGTCGCGGCCGCCAGCGCACACCTCACCTGGGGCGGGATGGTCGTCCACGGAAACAAGCTGGACGACCTCATCCGCCAGAATCCGCGCACCCACGAGGACGGCTTCGTGCAATTGGTCGGGATCGACGCCGCCGACGAGCTGACGACCACCGACCTGCGCGAGGCCCTCGTGCGCCCCTCGCGTCTGGGTACGACCCTGGTGGGCGACCCCGAACAGCCCTTCGCCCCCCCGCCGGGCGCCGAGCCCGGTCCCTACGCCTGGATCGTCGTCGGCGAACAGCTGGCCTACACCCACAGCCTCGCGCGCGGCAGCGAGATCAACATCGTCACCGTCATGCCCGACGAGCGCGGGCGCGTGCGGGACGCCAACCGCAAGTTCCGCGTGGCCGGGACCTTCCGTTCGGGCGAGAACGAGGTCGACAAGGCTCGCATCTACCTCGATCGCGCGGAACTGGCGGACTTCCTGGGCCACCAACCACAGAGCATCGGGGAACGAGCCGACCGCTTCAGCCAGGTCCTGGTGCGCCTGGTCGACTATCCGCGGGACGGCCTGCAGCTGAAAGCCGACCTGAACCAGACCCTCTTCGAGGCGGGTCTGATCCGCGACAAGGACGCTGGGGAGGTCAAGACCTGGGAGGACCATCGCAAGAACCTGCTGGGCGCGATCGAGAACGAGAAGACCCTGCTCGGGATCATGCTCAGCCTGGTGCTGGTCGTGGCCGGCTTCACGGTCTTCGCGATCCTGTCCATGCTCGTGACCGAGAAGCGCCGCGACATCGGCATCCTGACGGCCCTCGGCGCGACCCCGGCGGGGATCATGGGCCTCTACCTGATGATCGGGTTCTGGGATGCCCTGCTGGGCTGCCTGGCGGGCGGTGTGATCGGCGTCACCTCCGCCATCAACATCGACCCCATCGAGCGCTCCCTGAGCAACGCATTCGGCTACGAGATCTTCAACCGCGAGGTCTACCTCTTCGACCACATCCCATCGGTGGTCGACCCGTCGGGCGTGGGGATGATTATCGGGGGCGCCTTTCTGTGCACCCTGCTCTTTGCCGCCTACCCCGCCTGGCGCGCCGCGCGCCTGCACCCCATCGACGCCCTGCGCTACGAATGAGCGCTGACCAACGAGAGACCCCCGACGGCCTGGGAGAGGTCGTCCTTGCAGCGTGCGACGTGCGCAAATCCTTCGCCATCGGCGAGCGCTCCCTGGAGGTGCTGCACGGCACGGACTTCGACCTCCGCCAGGCGGAGCGCCTGTGTCTGATGGGTGCCTCGGGAGCGGGCAAGTCCACCCTCCTGCACATCCTCGGCCTGCTCGAGAAGCCCACCGAGGGGCGCGTGATCCTGGCCGGAGAGGACGCCTGGACCCTGCCGGCGCGCCGGCGGGCCGAGCTGCGCAACCGCCACATCGGCTTCGTCTTCCAGTTCTACCACCTGCTCCCGGAGCTCGACGCCGTGGAGAACGTGATGCTGCCGGGCATGATCGCGCGCACAGGCCCGCGCTTTCAGCGCCGCGCCGGGCGCGAACGCGCCCTGGAACTCCTGACCCGCTTCGGCCTGGGCGAACGCCTCGAGCACCGACCTTCCCAGCTCTCCGGCGGAGAGCGCCAGCGGGTCGCCATCGCACGCGCCCTGTTCCTCGATCCCGAGGTGCTGATCGCCGACGAGCCCACCGGAAACCTCGACACACAGACAGGCGAGCGGGTCCTCGATCTACTGCTCGCGGAACAGAAGGCCCGCGGCCTCGCGCTCCTGCTCGTAACCCACGACGAGCGCATCGCGGCGCGCTGTGAGCGCACGCTCACCATGGAAGACGGTCTGATCCAGGCCGACTCGGCCCACCCGATCCCCGAGTAAGCCGGGCGGGCTACAGGACGTCGTTCTCGTCGAAGCCAGCCTCGTCGGCGGCGGGCGCGGGCGCGGCAGGGAACCGCTCCAGATCGATTCCGGGCTCAAAACTTCCGCGCCAGCCCAGACGCTCGCGCACGCGCCGGTATGGGTTCGAGTCCGGCCGCGCCAGGAGTGGGAAGGCCACGTTGTGGCGCCGAACGCGCACCTCGTCGCCCTCCTTGAGGGGCTGGAATCCCTGGCCGTCCACCGCCAAGGTCGTCAGTCCGCTGGTCTGCTCCACGCGCACGTGCAGCACGCTGTCGGGGTGCGTCACCAGGGCGCGGTGCGAGAGGGACTGGGGACAGATGGGCGTCACGACGATGCCGCGCATGGAGGGCGCCAGGATCGGTCCGCCGGCGGCCAGGGAGTGGGCCGTCGAACCGCTGGGCGTCGCGAGGATCAGGCCGTCCGCGCGGTAGTCGCTGACCCACTGGTCGCCGATGCGCAGAGAGAGGGTCAGCATGGCCTGCACGGCCCCGCGCTCGATGAGCACATCGTTGAGAGCAATCTTGCGCGCGCCAATGCCCGTGTGCCCGTTCACTTCGGCCGTCAAGCGCATGCGCGGCTCGAGCACGCTGCGTCCGGAGAGCACCTCCTCGAGGGCCTCCTCCCAGTCCCGCATCTCGACCGAGGCCAGAAAGCCCACCCGACCGAAGTTGATCCCGATCGTGGGCACGGGGTGGCGGGCGAAGGCGCGCGCGCAGGAGAGGATCGAGCCGTCGCCCCCCAGGACGATCGCGAGGTCGGGCAGGTCGGCGACCGGCTTCCCGCGTCGCTGCTCCGCGTCCTGGGTGAAGGTCCGCAGGTCGCGCACAACGTCCACCGAGCCGACGCGCGCTCCGATCCAGGGCTCAAGGTCCTCGAGCAGGGCATCGGCCTGCACCTTGCTGCTGTCCGCCAGCACCAGGGCGCGGCGCACCTCGCGAGCGAAGGGCTTGCGGTCCCGGGCTCGCGCCGTGGGCGGCGTCTGCTCGGGGGTCTGCCCCTTGAAGTCGCGCGAGGCCGCGGAACTCTTCACGCCTCGCGCGCCTCTTCGGTGCGCTCCGCACCCAGAAGGATGCGCGCCACCTTGCCGATGCCGGCCGCGTCGATGCCCGCCCGGGCGAGCTGCTCGCCGCGGCTCGTCATGTGCGGGACGAAGTGGTCGCCCACCCCCAGGATCCGCACCCGGGCGCGCGGCGCGGGCAGGCGGTTCCAGGCCTCCAGCACGGCCGAGCCGAAGCCCCCGCTGCGCTGGTGCTCCTCAACGGTCACGATGTGCCGGTAGTCGCGGGCGTGGCGCGCCAGGAGCTCCAGATCCAGGGGTTTGGCGAAGCGCGCGTCCACCACGCCCACCACCAGGCCCTCGGCGCGCAGGCATTCGGCCGCCCGCTGGGCCTCGCCGACGAGCGCGCCGTAGGCCCAGACGACCAGCTGCTCGCCCTCGCACAGCACCTCCGCGCGGCCGGGCACCATCGCGCGCCGCTCGTCGGGGTGGATCGTCTCCGGATCGGGCGTGGCGGCGCGCGGGTAGCGCATCGCCACCGGGCCGTCGAGGCCGAGAGCCATGGAGAGCATGCGCTCGAGGTCCGAGGCGTCGCGCGGAGCGCAGAGCACCATGCCCGGCAAGGCGCGCAGGTAGGCGATGTCGAAGACACCGTTGTGGGTCGGCCCGTCCTGGCCGACGAAGCCGGCGCGGTCGAGGCAGAAGAGCACCGGCAGCCCCTGGAGGGCGACCTCCTGAAAGACTTGATCGAAGCCGCGCTGAAGGAAGGTCGAGTAGATAGCCGCCACCGGCCGCATCCCGGCGCGCGCCAGACCGGCGCTCATCGCCACCGCGTGCTGCTCGGTGATGCCCGTGTCGAAGAAGCGGCCCGGGAAGCGCAGGGCGAAGGCGTCGAGACCCGTCCCCGAGGGCATGGCGGCGGTCACGGCCCGCACCCGCGCATCGCGCTCAGCGGCGCGCACCAGGGCGCCCGAGAAGACCGAGGTGAAGGGCGGGCCCGACGGCGCGGGTACGCTCACGGGCTTGGAGTCCTCGGCGCCGACCTTGCCCGCCTCCACGCCCGAACCGAGGTTGGCCGAGGGCTTGACGCCGTGGACGCGCTCGGGGTGATCTAGGGCGTCGGGGTGTCCCTTGCCCTTCTCGGTCAGGATGTGCAGCAGCACGACTCCGTCAAGCCGGCGCACGCGCTGCAGGTTCTCCACCAGGCGCTCGACGTCGTGCCCGTCGATCGGACCGATGTAGGCCACGCCAAGCTCCTCGAAGACGTGCCCTGGGACCAGGCTGTGGCGCACGACCTCGCCGATCTGATCGAGGGCGCGCGAGGCCTTCGGGCCGATCAGGGGGATGGCGTTGATCAGGCTCTGGATCTCCTGCTGCGAACGCTGGACGAGGCGCGAGGAGCGGATGCGCGAGAGGTAGCGGGCCATGGCCCCCACCGAGCGTGCAATAGACCACTCGTTGTCGTTGAGGATCACGAGCAACGGCGAGGAGAGAGCGCCGGCGTGATTGAGAGCCTCGAAGGCCACCCCGGCGCCGAGGCTGGCGTCCCCGATGGCGGCGACCACGTGCGGCGGATCCGGGTCGGTGTCGAAACCGAGGGCCAGGCCGAGGGCCAGGCTCACGCTCGTCCCGGCGTGACCCGTGTGGAAGAGGTCGTACTCTGACTCGTCGGGGTGGGTGAAGCCGCACAGACCGTCTGTCTGGCGCAGGCTGTGGAAGCGTCCCCGGCGACCGGTGAGGATCTTGTGTACGTAGGCCTGATGACTGACGTCCCAGACCAGGCGGTCGCGGCGAAAGTCGAAGCAGTAGTGCAGGGCGCACGAGAGTTCCACGACGCCCAGGTTCGATCCGAGGTGACCGCCGGTGCGCTGGATGGACTCGAGCAGGAACGCTCGCAGCTCGTCGCAGACCGCCGGGAGCTCGTGCGGCGCGAGGCGTCGCAGGTCCTCGGGGGAGTCGATGGTCTCCAGCAGCGGCGTGCGGGGCCGGGGAATCTCGTCGTTCGGGGTGTCCATGGGAGCGCGCCTCGGGGGAGCGGCGCCGGCGCCGGGTCCGTGGCGCACATTGCTTGCGATACACATTCTGGGACCGAAACCCACCGGGGCCAAGGGGGGAGCTGGGAACCCATTCCCAGGCCGGTGCCAGGCAGCCGATCCGAGCCTGGCTCCGGTCGCCTCAGTGATCGCGCTCGAGGAGGCGCGCGACGAGCTGCAACGCCAGGCTCTCGGAAGCGAACCCCAGGGCCCGTCCCTCCTCGCGCGCGCGCTCACCGAGGCACGCGGCCTCGCCCCGCGCGCCTTCCAGACCCAGGGCCGCCACCAGGGTCGCCCGGTCGTGGCGGGCGTCCTTGCCGGGGGTCTTGCCCAGGGTGGCGGCGTCACCGGTCACGTCGAGCACGTCGTCCACGGCCTGGAAGCACAGACCGACGCTCACCCCGAAGGCGTGCACCGCAGCGCAGCGCTCGGCGCTCGCCCCGGCGGCCAGGGCCCCCAGCTCGGCGGCGACAGCGATCAGGGCCGCGGTCTTGCGCTCGTGTACCGAGCGCACGGCGTCGGCCTGGGCCTCGGCCCCCGGCAGGGCCAGGTCCAGTACCTGACCTCCGACCAGGCCCGCCGGCCCGGCGGCTCGCGCCAGGGCGGCCGCCTGTCGGGCGCCCTCGACGCCCCCCTCTGCCAGGACCCCGAATGCCCGCGTCAGGAGCGCATCGCCGGCCAGGATGGCCGTCGCCTCGTCGAACTGCCGGTGGACCGTGGGCCTCCCGCGGCGCAGGTCGTCGTCATCCATGCAGGGCAGGTCATCGTGCACCAGGCTGTAGGTGTGGATCATCTCCACCGCCCCGGCCGGGGCGGCCGCCTGCTCGTCGGTGCCGTCGTGCTCGCGGCACATCAGGCGCACGAGGGCCGGACGCAATCGCTTGCCGCCACTGAACAGGGCGTGGCGCACGGCCCCCGCCAGAGCCTCGGGCCACTCGGGTGCGTCGGCCAGCTGGGCTTCCAGCCGCCCTTCGATCCAGGCGCGGCTGTCCGCCAGCCAGACGTCGAGGTCCACGGGCTCCGCCATGGGCCCGCGCCTAGCCCTGATCCGGGGCATCCGGATCCTCTTCGAAGGGGCGCAGGGTGAGTTCGGCGTCCGCCGCCAGTTCCTCGACCTGCTGCTGGTAGGCCTCAAGGGCCTCGCGGCAGCCCTTGAGGAGCTCCACACCCTCGCGATAGCGTCCGAGCGCCTGCTCCAGGTCCAGGCCGCCCTCCTCCAGTGCCTCCACCACGGCCTCCAGGCGTGTCAGGCGCCCGTCGAAGCCCGCTCCCGATCCGCTCTTGGCGCTCTCTTTCTCGGCCATGGGGCCCATCCTAGCCATCCGGACCGTCCGCGTCCCCCACCGCCCGCCGCTCGCCCAGCCCTTTTTTGCCCTTTTTTGGGACTGCAGCCCACCGTCACCCTCCATTGGCAACGTTGCGGTAAGTCCAGGGCGGGTTAGAATCCGATAGGTGCTACGAAGCCCCCAGAGCCGATACGGTCTCGGCGCCTGCAATCTCACGCTTGCGAGAGCTTCCAGCGCCACCCCCCACCGCCCCACAGCACCTGTTCGCCCCGGACACCATGAGAGTTGCGCTCATCTACGCCAAGGACCAGCACATCAAGGAGAAGGCCGCCACGGTCTTCGCCGACGAGAGCGTCACCAAGGGCGAGTTGGCCCGGGACGAGGTCTACCCGCCCCTGGGCATCAGCATCCTCGCGGCCTGGCTCGAGCAGGGCGGCCACGAGGTGCGCTTGAAGGACGACTCGATCGAGGACATCGACGTCCTGCTCGCGGACATGGAATGGGCGGAGGTGATCGGGTTCTCCAGCCTGACGCCCAACGCTCGGCGCGCGCGTGAGCTCGGCCAGCTCTGCCGTGAGGAGTTCGGTAAGCCCGTCATCATGGGCGGCCCGCACCCGACGACCAACCCCGAGTTCTTCCTGAACTCCGGCGCAGCGGACGTCTGCGTACAGGGCGAGGGGGACGTGACCTTGCCCGAGCTGCTCGCGGTGATCTTCGAGCCCGAACGCTGGGACGAGGTACAGGGCATCACCTTCCTGCGCGACGGCGAGCTGGTGGCGACTCCGCGCCGGCCGCTGGTCACGGACATCGACAGCATCCCGCGCCCCGCCTATCACCTGTGGGACATCGAGCGCTACATGAAGCTCATGATCAACCCCGGGGTGACGATGATCACGAGCCGCGGCTGTCCTTACGCGTGCACCTTCTGCGATGCGGAGATGACGCCGCGCCAGTACCGAGCGATGGGGCCCCAGCAGACGGTCGATCTGATGGAGTTCCTGCTCAAGACCTACAACCCGCCGCAGCTCGTCCTCTTCGACGACCTGTTCACGATCCAGCGCAAGCGCGTGATCGCGATCTGCAAGGAGATCGTTCGCCGGGACATGTGCTTCGAGTGGGTCTGCGAGTCGCGCGTCGACACGATGGACTTCGAGATGCTGCGCTGGCTGCGTAAAGCAGGCTGCGTGAAGATCTACTACGGTCTCGAGTCGGGCTCACCCAGCATGCTGAACACCATGAAGAAGGGTGTCACGCCCGAGAAGGTGCGGCAGGGTGCGAAGCTCAACCGTCAAATCGGGATGTACTTCAAGTTCTTCCTGCTCTACGGGTTCCCCGAGGACAAGGTCGAGGACCATCGCCTGACGGAGGAGTTGATCCGCGCCACGCGGCCCGACGCGGTCTGCTGCGCGATTCTCCAGCCGATCCCCGGCACGGAGGTCTACGAGCAGTTGAAGCCCCTGCTCACCAAGGACGTGGCGGAGATGGACTTCCATTACTGGCACTCGACCGAGAGCTTCAAGCACCCGAACTTCACCCACGAGGAGCTGCACGCCGAGCGCGAGCGCGTCCTGAAGGTGCATGCCGAGACCCGTCAGCTTCCCGGGCGCATGCTGCGCAAGCTCGAACGTGCCTGGGCGCTCATCACCCACCCCGAGCTGCTCGGCGACCTGTTCGAGATCCGTAGCCGTCGCAGGCGTTATCTCAAGCGCGTCTCCCAGAGTGACTGGGCCTGGACCCAGACCGAGGAGCGCGACCACGTCGCGATGCAGGTCCCCAAGGTGACCGCCGACTGACCGCCCCCCGCCGAAAACCGGGCTGGGAGAAAAACTCGCAGCCTGCTCGAACGAGGGCCGCCGTAAAGGCGGCCCTCGTTCATTTCTACTGCGCCCCGACCTCCCCGCACGGTCCGTGCGCGCCTGCCTCCTTCCAGTCCAGCCAGCACTTGAGCAGATCCACCACGCTCGCCTGCACGCCTGCGAAGCGCGCCAGGATGCACCTTCCCGAGGAGCGGGGCGCTGACCTCGATCCATCGACCTCAGCGGCGCGCCTGGGCGAGTTCGAGCTACGGGGGCCGTCCGGGCGACGCTCCGTGCAGTTCATGGTCCCACGCCCCCACGAGCCTCAGGAGAAGCGTCGCGGCCATTCCAGCAGAATTCCGAGACAAGACACCCACTTGCGGAGAGCTCCGCGGATAAGCTGCCGGGTTCGCGGGTGGTCGGCAAGCTGCCGGGATACTCCGCGAGCGTCTGAAGGGCCGTGCAGGTCCTCACATCCGGCAGCCCTCGCTGCCCTCCTGTTACTGGGCCCAAACAAGGGCCCTGCGTGGACCGCATGCCCATAGACCTCATCGCGTCGCCCGACGCCAACACCCCCGTCCTGAACGACTCCGCGGCTCCCGGCCCCTTCGAGGCCGTACCGCCGTGCCTGCGCGCGGCCCTCGAAACCCGTGGGTTCAACGAGCTGACCGCCGTCCAACACGCGGTGCTCGCGAGCGAGGTCGACGGCCGCGACCTGCAGATCTCCTCGCAGACCGGTTCGGGCAAGACGATTGCCCTCGGCTTCGTGCTCGCGGCACAGCTCGAAGGGGCGCCCGGCGGATCCGGCCCCGAGGGGCTGATCATCGTGCCGACGCGCGAGCTCGCCGCTCAGGTGTGCGACGAGCTCGGCTGGCTGATGGCCACCCTGCAGGACATGAGCGTGGCCTCGGTCACCGGCGGCAACCCGCTGTACCGCGACCGGAAGCTCCTCGCCCGCCGGCCGCGAATCCTCGTCGGCACCCCCGGGCGCCTGCTCGACCACGTCAAGACCGGTCTGCTCGACCTGGGCGGCGTGCGCGAACTGGTGCTCGACGAGGCCGATCAGATGCTCGACCTGGGCTTCCGCGAGGAACTCGAAGGCATCCTCGACGCGACGCCGACGACGCGCCGCACGCACCTGCTCTCGGCCACCTTCCCCAAGGGCATCCAGCAGCTGGCGGCACGCTACCAGCGCGATCCGTTCATGATCCAGGGCTCGCGACCAGGCGAGGCGAATGAGGACATCGAGCACGAGGGCCACCTCGTGCATCCCCGCGACCGTTACGCCGCCCTGGTCAATCTGCTGCTGCAAGCCGATGGTGAACGCACCCTCGTCTTCGTGGAGCGGCGCACCGACACACTGGAGGTGGCCTCGCGCCTCGAAGCGGATGGATTCGATGCACTGCCCCTCAGCGGCGAGCTGGCCCAGAGCCAGCGAGAGCGCACCCTGGCCACCTTCCGGGCGGGGCGCGTCACTGTGCTCGTCGCCACTGATGTGGCCGCGCGCGGACTGGACGTGCCCGATATCATGACCGTGATCCACACCGCGCCGCCCATCGCCGCCGAGGTGTACACCCATCGCAGCGGGCGCACGGGACGGGCCGGCAAGCCCGGCCGGAGCGTCCTCCTCGCACCGCCGAACCGTCGGCGCAGGGTCGAGTTACTCCTGGGCCAGGCCGGAGTCAAACTGCGCTGGAGCCCGCTGCCCAACGCGGCTGAAGTGCGCGCTCAACTCGCGACGCGCTCGCGCGCCGCCCTGGAGGAGAAGCTGAACGCCGACCTCGCAGCCGGCCCGCCCGCCGCGCACCTTGCCCACGCCGAGGAGCTGCTCGCCGGCCGCCCCGCCGCTCCGCTGGTGGCCGCCCTGCTGGCGCGCCTGGCGCCCGCCCCACGGGTCGAGCCCCAGGATGTGGCGACTCCGCGCACGAGCGACGAGCCGCGTCAGGCGCAGCGCGGGCCGCAGCGCGGGCCACAGCGCGGGCCGCAGCGCGGGCCGCAGAAACGTACTGCTCAGGGAGCCGGCTTCGAGCGCTTCTTCATGAACTGGGGCCTCAACCAGGGCGCTACCCCGGGCCGACTCCTGGCCGCCATCTGTCGCCGCGGCGAGGTGACCGGCGGGGACATCGGTTCGATCGCCGTGCACCCCAATGCGAGCACCTTCGACGTGAGCTCCGACGTGGCGGAGCGCTTCGAGCACCTCGCCGGCCGACGTGATCCGCGCGACCCGAAGACGCGCATTCGCCGCGACCGAAACCCGCGGGTACAGGCGCGCCCTCGGCACTCCTGAGCCGACGGGTCTCCTCTCGAGGACGGCGCGAGTTCGAGCCTGAGCGGAGGCATGCCTCCGGCCAGGGCGGTTGTGGTCTGCGTCGATCATCGAACCCCTCAGTCCCAAGCTGCCGGGCCCGGGTCAGGCAACCGGATCGGGGAGGTCGGAGTCCTCCTCAGGTTCGCTCGCCGGTTCGCCCTCGGATTCGTTTTCGGGGGCAGGGCCGGGCATCGGAGGGAGCGAGACGCCGGCGGCGACGAGACCCATGGCGAAGTGGAGCTGGAAACCGACCAGGCGCTCATCGGGGGAGAGCAGGGTCATCGACGAGAGTGCCCAGCCGGCGGCGATCAGGCGATCGGCACCAGGCAGGAGCGCGCGCAGGCGAGCGCGGATCACCCGCAGGTCCGCGACGAACGCAGCCTCCTGAGCAGGAGCGGGAAAGTCGGCGTTCGCGATCTTCCCCAGGCGAAACTTCACCCACCTGATGCTGGCCTCCACGTCCACCGGTAACTCGGCGCATAGCTCAGCACCGACCCACAGACCCAGACTGAAGGCGTCCCAGGCCTTGTCGCGGGTGCGTCCGTCAGATCGCTTGCCGTGGACCTCGATGTCGGAGAGAAAGATCGAGAAGAGGGAGGAGAAGGGCAGAAGGAAACCACCGTGCTGCCCCTTGGGGAGAGCGTTGAACCAGTAGCCAAGGATGCACAGGGCTTCCTGATTGAGGCGCTCCTCGATCAGACCGCACCCGTCGGGATTGAGCAGGGAGACCGAGAGGCGCGGGAAACCGGGCTGGAGAAGAGAGGCGGCGGCGGGGGTCCGACGCGGCCCGAGATGTGACTGTGGCATGCTGGTCCTTGGCAGATGTGGATCGAGACAGGTGTAGAGCCTCCCCACTAGAACGAGGCGAAGAGGACGAAAGCGAGCCAGATGGGCTCAAAGAAAAGGCGAGCAGTTCGGAAAAGAAAAGGCGCACCGAGAGGTGCGATGACGATGTACGCCTTCCATAGGTGCACAGCCGTTCGAGCACCGAATTCGAACGATGGAAACGGGAATCTCGCAAACTTCGGACGGCCTCGAGGAGGCGTCGCCGGCGCCCCTGGGGCTCGCGAAGAACGGGCCGAGGCGCGCGCGCCGCCGAGAGACTGATCCAGTCGTTCGAGAGTCCGAGAGGAACGCTCGCGAGCAACGCGAGCTAGGCTCTTCGCCATGCCGCGGCCGATCTGGATCGTTCTACTGGCCGTGATCGCCTGGCTGCCCTCTGTCCTACGCGGCGGGACGGCCATGGACGATGGAGAACTGCTCTTCGCCAACCCGGTCGTAGACGGCTCGCTCCCGATCAGCGCGGCCTTCGATCGAGACTACTTCCACCACATCGGGGACGCGGGACAGTGGCGGCCGCTGGCCACCCTCTCCCTACGCCTCGAGCACGCGCTTTGGGGCTCGTGGACCCACGGCTATCACCTGGGCAACGTCGCGCTGCACGCGCTGGTCTGCGCCCTCGCGGCGGCGCTATTGCGGCGCACACGGGGCGCCGAGACCTCGTGGCCCTGGTTCGGCCTGGCCCTCTTCGCCGTCCATCCGGCCCTGGCCGATGCCGTGGCCTGGATCAGCGGGCGCACGGCCTTGGTGAGCGCCGCCGCGGGCCTGGCGGGCGGGCTCGCCTGCCTGTGGGCGAGCGCCGGCCCGAGCTGGCGCATCGCCCTGGCCGCCGGCACGGGCGTCTGCCTGGCCGCCATGGGCAAGGAAGACGGTGCGTGCTTCGCTCTGCTCTACGTCCTCACTGCCCCCCACCCGCGCGCCGCGCGCGCCGCCGCCCTCGGCGCGGCCCTCGGCCTGGCGGGATGGTTCGTCGCACGCGGCATCGCCCTCGGGGACTTCGTGCCCAGCGCCGCCCACCCGGCCCTGGGCGCGGCGCCCCTCGCCGAGCGCCTGATCATCGGCGGCTGCGAGCTGCTCGAAGCCCTGCGCCTGCTCGTCCTGCCCGTCGCCTACCCGCCCCAGTACCGGGCCGACTTCCTGCTCGAACGCTTCGCTCCCCTGCCGCCCGCCGCCGCCGCGCTGGCGGGCTGGGTCCTGTGGATGGCCCTCTTCCTGGGAGGCCTGGCGCGGCGGCGCACGCGAGCGGGCGGCGCGGCCTTGCTGGCCGCCGTCGCCTGGCTGCCGGTGCTCCAGATCGCCCCCCTGGGCGAGGTCTTCGCGCCGCGCTTCCTCTACCTGCCCCTGCTGTTCGGTGCGCCCCTCGTACACGGGCTCTTCTCGCGCCTGCCGGCGCGCGGCGTCGTGGCCGCTCTGGCCCTGGCCGCGGCCATCCCCCTGGCCGCCGTGCGCTCCGCGCTCTACGCCGATCGCGGCCTGTGGCGCGCCGAGATGCTGCGCCACCAGCCGGACGATGCGCCCTCCTGGAACGACATGGGGCTGGTGCGCGAGGAGCGCGGCGACGTCGCGGGAGCGCTCCAGGCCTGGCGACAGGCCATCGTCGCCGACGAACGCCACAGCCGCTCGTGGTCCAACCTGGGGCGCGTGCTGCTCGGACGCGGGGACCTGCTGGAAGCGGAGCGCGCTCTGCGGCGAGCGGTGAGCGAGGGACCGCACAACCCGGTGGCGCACGTCAACCTGGCCAGCCTGCTGCTGCGCAGCGGACGAGGGCGAGAGGCCCTCGGGCTCTACGAGCGGGCCCAGGAGCTGGCGCCCGGACTGGGAGCCGCCTGGCGCGGAGCGGGCCAGGCGCTGCTGGCAGCCGGGGACCCCCAGGGCGCCGCGAACGCCCTGGCCCGCGCCCTCGAACTCGACCCGAGGGACGACGCGGCGCGACGCCTGCTGGCCGAAGCCAACGACACGTCGCTACGATGAAGGGGATGCAGCACTCCCTCGCCCTGATCGCCGCCCTCGCCTGGGGCTCGGTGATCCTCGCTTGCAGCCCCGCCGCCGCACCGATCGATCCACAGACGGCAAGCGGCGCCGAGCTCTACGCCCTCGTGCGCTGCGACAGCTGCCACGGGCGCGCGGGCGAGGGCACCTTCCTGGCGCCGCCCCTGAGAGATCTGCGCGCCCACTGGGAACCCGAGCTACTGGCGGACTACCTGCGCAATCCGGCCCCCTTCCTGGCCTCTGACAAACGCCTGGGTGCCATAAGCCAACGCTACACCGCCAACATGCGCGCCTTCGCCGAGCTCGGTCCAGCGGAGCGCCTGCGCCTGGCCGAGTGGCTGCTGAAACCCTAGCCGGGCCGCGTCACCCCTGCAGGGTGTCACCCGGACAGCGAAAGCCACCGCGCACGCTGGCGCACCAGCGACCCACAGTCCAGACTAGATCTACTGAATAAGGTCCCACACCCTCGCGCCGTTCCCCAAAGCAGGGCTCGTCGCCGCGCACTGGTCACGATCGACGAACAGGGCGCCACGAGCGTGGCCAATCCACTATCCAGACGGAGCATCCAAGATGAGGACGATCTACCGCACGCTGCTGACCCCGCTCGCTCTCCTGGCCACGTCGGCACTCCCCGCCACGGCCCAGGGGGACTTCCTGTTCGACATCGACTTCGCCGCCTCCAGCTTCGACTGGGGAGGCACCACCAGCCTCGGCCCCATGGTCACGTCGCCTGACACGTTCAATCTCCAGGGGACGGTCCAACTGCTTCTCTCCTCCGGGGGCAACCCCGTGGGCAGTGGACAGCTCACGGGACAGGGCGATGCGGCGGTGGTTCCGGACCTCCACGCGGAGATCCTTGCGCCCTGGCCGCTCCCGCCCTGGGCAGTGATCGACATCACCAACGTGCACTTCGTCCTTGCCTCCGATCCGTTCTCCGTCGACGGCGCTGGAAACTTCACCGCCACCGGCGTGATCCTCATCGCCACGGCCGGGACCATCACCATCGATCCGATCGCGGGGTCCACCATCAACCTCGACATCACCGGCCTGTCCTCAGACCCCGTCGTCGCCACTGGGTCCATCGTCGAGGGTTCGGGCACCCTGAGCATGGTGGCCCCGGTCGACGTCAACTTCTTCATTGCCGACCCGAGCACGGGCCTGAGCGCGGACCTCTATCTCCTGGGTACCGCGGCGGCCGACTACGGGTGCCCCGCGCCCACGATCTACTGCCAGACCTCACCCAACTCCGCCGGTCCGGGAGCCGTCATCTCCAGTCTTGGCAGCACGAGCATCTCCCAGAACGAGCTCATCCTGCAGTGCGACCTCCTGACCCAGAACCAGTTCGCGATCTTCTACTACGGTCCGAACCAGATTCAGCAACCCTTTGGAGACGGCTTCCGATGCGTCGGCGGTTCGGTGCTGCGTCTGCCCCCCCAGCCGACGGGCAACGGGACGATCACTCACGCGCTCGACCAGACAAACCTGCCGGGGGGAGGTGGGATCGAACCCGCCGAGGTGGTCAACTTCCAGTGCTGGTACCGTGACCCCGCGGCGGGCATGTCGGGCTTCAACTTCTCCGACGCCCTCTCCGTTTCCTTCTGCCCCTGAGCCCAGGTGCGCGGGTGCACACCACCCTCGCGACCCCCGACACCCAGCCATGAACTTCTTCTGCCGCCTCTTCGGACACACCTGGGTCCACACGACCGAACCCTCGAAGATCCGCTGGCAGACGAATGAGAAGAACCTCTCCGAGCTGCGCGCCAGCGCCCCGGACGGCGAACCGGAGTTTTATCGCTCCTGCGTGCGCTGCGGCGAGCACCGGGCATGGGCAGCCCCCCAGCACCCCGACGGCTCCCCCACCCAGGCCACCTCCGGCGGCCGCTGACCACCCTCGAGCCCCTGACCGTTCATTCGAGCCGCCCGCTAAGCCGATAGGCAGGAAGGCAGCGTCATGGACACGGACACCCTCTACGGCGAGCTCGCGCGCTACCTGCTCCTGGCGCTGACCGCGCCCCTCTGGATTCCCTTCGTGAAGGCGATCTGGGAAGAGCTCAACCGCGCCCTGCGAGATGAGGGCGGCGTCTTCGGTCGCATCCCCGGCACGCTCGAGGCCGACCAGATCAAGGCCGAAGAACGCGCCAGGGAATCGCCCCTCTTGGCAGAGCCCCTCCAAACGCCAGGCGTTCGGTCAGAGACAGGCCCGGCCGTGCCCGGTTCCGTTCCAGTCCAGGCCGTCCGCAGGCAAGGCTTTCGCTAGCGCCGCGTGTCGAGCGCCAGGCGCACCTTCCGTGATCACGAGGCCGACCAGGCAGCGGGCGTGCGCGCCTTCTACCGCGAGCACAACGCGCGCCAGACCCTCGAGTTCTCCCTGGCGAAGCAGGCCGAGTACCTTCCTCCGCGGCGCATGCGCGCGGGGCTGTGGGAGGTGATGGAGCGCCTCGAGGCCGTCGTCGACGAGAGCGACCCCGACACGGACCTGCCGCAGACCGTGCACGCCTTCCAGACGGCCGAGGCCCTGCGTCGGGCGGACCAGCCGGACTGGCTGATCCTGGTCGGCCTCGTGCACGACATGGGAAAGCTCCTGTGCCTGTTCGGCGAGCCGCAGTGGGCCGTGGTCGGGGACACCTTCCCCGTCGGCTGCGCCTTCTCCGATCTGATCGTCGAGAGCGCCGCCTTCGCTCCCAACCCCGACCGCACAGACCCGCGACTCTCCACGCCCCTGGGCCTCTACGAAGCCGGCTGCGGCCTCGCCGCCGTGCACTTCTCCTGGGGACACGACGAGTACATCTTCGGGGTCCTCGGGCGACACTTGCCCGAGGAGGCCGCCTACATCCTGCGCACCCACTCCTTCTACGCCGGTCACAGCCACGGCGCCTACACGGACCTGCTCGACGAGCGTGACCGGCGACTCCTGCCCGGCGTGCGCGAGTTCAGCTCCTTCGACCTGTACTCCAAGGCGGCCGCCTCCCCCGACATCGCAACCCTGCGCCCCTACTACGAGGACCTGGCCGCCGCCTACCTGCCCGACGAGATCGACTGGTGAGCGGGGCCGGCGCGCTCGCGCCGGTTCAGGGATTGAACGCGATCGTCAATCCGCTGGTCAGGTTGAAGCCCGAACCACACGGGTCGGCGCTCGGATCGCGGTACCAGCCCTGGAAGTGCCTGGTCGTGCCCGGCCTTGGTCACGAAGCTCGTCCGCGGGGATCGCTATTGGAGACGCCCGGCCCTAGATTGCTGCAAGTCCTCGCCTGCCTGGCTACCCAGCGATGCCCGTCGAAAGCCCCTTCCACGCGCGCACCGCGCCGCTCTGCCACAGCTACCGCTGGAAGGAGTGGGCTGGGCGACTCGCGGTCTGCTCCTACGGGACGGTCGTGGATCCGGAATACCTCGCCCTGCGCCACGCCAGCGGCCTGCTCGACGTCTCACCCCTGTTCAAGTACGAGGTCAGCGGCCCGGACGCGGCCGCCCTGCTCTCGTGGGTCTGGACGCGCGATGTGGCACGCCTCGAGCCGGGAATGGTCGCCTACGGATGCTGGTGCGACGAGCGCGGCAAGGTCGTCGATGACGGCACGGTCGCCTGCCTCGAGGCCGACCGCTACCGCATGACCGCGGCCGAACCGAACCTGCGCTGGCTGATGCAACAAGCGCGTGGATTCGACGTCGCCGTCAGCGACGAGAGCGAGCGCATCGCGGCCCTCGCCCTCCAGGGCCCGACCTCGCGCCGCGTCCTGCGCGAGCTGTGCGGCGAGGAGCCCGCCAACCTGGACTTCTTCCGCGGCACGCGCGTGCGCTTCGGCAGTCTCGACTTCGACGTGACGCGCACGGGCTACACCGGCGACCTGGGCTTCGAGCTGTGGGTCGAGGCCACGCGCGCCCTCGAGCTCTGGGACGCGGTGATCGACGCCGGAGGCGACCACGGCCTGATGCCCGTCGGGCTCGACGCCCTCGACATCACGCGCATCGAGGCCGGTTTTCTGCTCGCGGGGGTCGACTACATCGGCGCCCGCTCCGCGCTCGTCCCCTTCCAGACGTCGAGCCCCTTCGAGCTCGGCCTGGGCTGGGCGGTGCACCTCGAACGGGGGCCCTTCGTGGGGCGCGACGCCCTGCTCTGCGAGCAGCGCGCGGGATCGCCAGAAGCCCTGGTGGGACTGGTCGCCGACTGGGAGGCGATCGAGGAGCTCCACGCCCGCCACGGTCTGCCCCCCGACCTCCCGACCCACGCCTGGCGCGAGGCGCTGCCCGTGTTCGCCGGCGGGCGCCAGGTAGGGCGCGCGACCAGTGGCACCTGGTCTGCGACCCTCAAGCAGAGCCTGGCCCTGGCCACGGTGGAGGCGAAGCACTCGGCCCTCGGGACGCTGCTGGAGATGGAGCTGACGGTCGCCTACGAGCGCCACACCGTGCCCGCAACGGTGGTCGCGCGCCCCTTCCTCGACCCCCCTCGGAAGAAGGCGCGCGCCCGGCCGCCCGAGGAGCAGGCCTACTGATGGCGACGCGCCACGATGCGATCGTTATCGGCGGCGGGCACAACGGCCTGGTGTGCGCCGCCTACCTGGCACGCGCCGGACGGCGAGTGCTCGTGCTCGAACGACGCCACGTCCTGGGGGGCGCGGCGGTCAGCGAGGAGGTCTTCCCCGGCTTCACCTTCTCGGTCTGCTCCTACGTGGTGAGCCTGCTACGCCCCTGGATCATTCGCGACCTCGACCTGCCGCGCCACGGCCTGCGGATTCTGCCCCTGGACTGCTCCTTCTCGCCCCTTCCCGACGGGCGCTCCCTCGCGCGCTGGAGCGACCCCGAGCAGACGCGGCGCGAGATCGAGGTCTTCAGCAAGACCGACGCCGAGGTCTACCCCGAGTACGGCCGCACGATGATGCAGATGGGTCGCATCGTCAAACCGCTGATCGACGCGCCCGCGCCCCGGCCGACCTCCCTGCACCCCGGCCACATGCTCGAGATCCTGAGACACGGCCGGCGCCTGCAAGCGCTGCCGCGTTCCTTGCGCACGCGCTTCTTGCAGATGATGACCATGAGCGCGGCCGACTTCCTCGATCTGTGGTTCGAGTCGGACGTGTTGAAGGCCCCCATGAGCGTCTCCGGCATCATCGGCACCTACCAGGGCGTGCGCTCGCCGGGCACCGCCTACGTGCTGCTGCACCACTACATGGGCGAGATCGACGGCGCCTTCCGCGCCTGGGGATTCGCGCGCGGCGGCACTGGGGCGGTCAGCATGGCCATCGCCGGGGCAGCGCGCGAGGCGGGCTGTGAGATCCGAACCGAGAGCGCGGTCGAGCGCGTGCTCGTGCGCGGCGGCGAGGCGCACGGCGTGCTGCTCGAGGGAGGCGAGGAGCTGCAGGCCCGCACCGTCATCTCCGCCGTCGACCCGCGCCTGACCTTCCTGGGCCTCGTGGGTGAAGAGCACCTGCCCGACGACCTGTGCGAGCGCATGCGGCACTTCAAGCTGCGCGGCAGTTCGGGCAAGGTGAACCTGGCCCTCGACCACCTGCCGGAGTTCACCTCACGGCCGGGGATCGGGCCTCACATGCGCGGCGACGTGGCCATCGGGCCCTCGATCGACTACCTCGAGCGCGCCTTCGACGACGCCAAGTACGGCGAGCCCTCGCGCCGGCCGTACATCAACATGGTCATCCCGTCCCTCTCGGACCCGAGCGTCGCGCCCCCGGGCAAGCACGTCATGTCGTGCTTCGTGCAGTACGCGCCCTACCACGTGAACGGCGGCCCCGAGACCTGGCCCGAGCGCCGCGAGGCCTTCGGGGACACGGTGCTCGAGACCCTCGAGGAGCACATGCCCGGCCTGACCGCCGCCGTCCTCCACCGCCAGGTCCTCACGCCCTGGGACCTCGAGCAGGGGTTCGGCCTGAGCGAGGGCAACATCTTCCACGGCGAGCTGTCCCTCGACCAGCTGGCCTTCCTGCGTCCGGCCCCGGGTTGGGCCCACTACCGCACGCCGGTCGCGGGTCTGTGGATGTGCGCCTCCGGCACGCACCCCGGCGGCGGGCTGATGGGAGCGCCGGGCGCCCTGGCGGCGCGCGCCATGCTGGCGGAAGGGACGCTCTGATGCGCGGCGCGGCGCGACGCTTCGACTGCGTGGTGATCGGCTCGGGCGTCAACGGCCTGGCGGCCGCCACCACCCTGGCGCGCGCCGATCGACGGGTCCTGGTTTGCGAGGCCGGCGAACACCTGGGCGGGAGTTGTGCCGCCGAGGAGTTCCACCCCGGCTACCGCACGACGGGCGTGGTGCACGACGCCGCGCTCCTGCGACCCTGGGTCACGCGCGCCCTCGATCTCGAACGACACGGGCTCGTCCTGCGCAAGGCGCCGGCGTCGACCTACCTGGCGGGGCGCGACGGCGCGGGACTCTCGCTGCACTCCGACCCGGACCGCACGCGCGAGGAGATCGCCGCCCACTCCGCGCGCGACGCCGAGCGCTACGGATCGTGGCGGGAGTTCGTGGAGCGCTTCACCCCCCTCGTGCAGCGCCTGCTCGACGGTCCACCGATCGACCCCTTCGATGCGCGCCCCGGCGAACTTACAGCCCTGGCCGGCGCGGGCCTCGCCCTGCGCCTGCTCGGAGGCCGGGACATGACCGAGCTGCTGCGCATCCTGCCCATGAGCCTCTCGGATTGGCTCGGCGAGTGGTTCGAGACGGACCTCCTGGCGGCGGGCATCGCGGCCCCCGGCCTCGAGGGCACCTGGATGGGCCCGCGCTCGGCGGGCAGCGTCTTCGCCTGGTTCACCCAGGAGTGCAGTCGCGGGCCGGAGGCGGCCGGCGGGCCGGCGGCGGTGGTACGCGCCCTGCTCTCGGCGGCCAACGCGGCCGGTGTCGAGTGCTGGACCGAGACCGAGGTCAGCCGCGTGTGCGTGGAGCGGGCAAGCGTGCGCGCCGTCGAGCTGAGCGACGGCCAACGCGTCGAGTGCGACACCGTCGCCGCCGCCTGCGGCCCGCGCCGGGCACTGCTCGACCTCCTGTCCCCCACGGCCCTCAATCCCGACCAGGCCGCAGCAGCGAGCTCGATCCGTTGCCGGGGAGCGATCGCCAAGCTCGACGTGGCCCTCGACGGACCCCTCGAACTCGCCGCACGCCCAGGCCTGGCCGTCGAGCGCGTGTGCACCGCCGAGGGCCTCGACGCTCTCGAGCGCGCCTTCGACGCCCTCAAGTACGACCGCGCCTCCGAACGGCCCTGGCTCGACGTACGCGTCCCCAGCCGCGCCGATCCCTCCCTGGCCCCGCCCGGACATCACGTGCTCTCCATCCTGGTGCACAACGCTCCGACGCGAGTCGAAGGCGGCTGGACCGACGAGCGACGGACGCAACTCGAGGCGCTCGCCCTGGACGCCCTCGCGGCCCATGCACCGGAACTGTCCGCGCGCAAGGTCGCCACGCGCCTCACGACGCCCGACCAGCTGGCCGAGCGCCAGCGCCTCGATGGCGGCCACCTGTATCAGGCCGAGCGCGCCCTCGACCAGTCCCTCTTCCTGCGACCGACCGACTGTTGTGGGCGCTACGCGACGCCGGTCGCGGGCCTCTTCCTGTGCGGCAGCGGCAGCCACCCCGGCGGCCCGGTCAGCGGGGCGCCCGGCGTGCTGGCCGCGCGCGCCATGCTGGCCGCGCCTCAGGGATAGAACAGCACCTCGATCCCCGGCGAGAGACCGATCCCGAAGGCATCGCCGGGATCGATGAACCAGAACTGGTAACACAGGGTCTGGCCCACCATCCAGGGCCGGATCGGCACGGCGACCGTGTCGGCGCCGAAGAGGTCGGTCTGGATCGTCGCGTGACGACTCCAGGGCGGCGCGACCAGGAGCGAGCCCCCCATGAACGGGATGTCCGCCGCGCTCTGACCGTGGAAGCACCAGCCGAACTGGAAGGGGATCGCCAGGTCGATGTAGAGCATCAGATCGTCCTCGGCCAGGCTCGGGAAGCCCCCCGTGCCGACGATCGGCGCGATGCCCTGAGAGGTCACCTTGCCGTCTCCATAGGTGAAGGGGTGACGCAGGAAGTCGATGCGCGTCACGAAGCCGTCGGCGACCTGAGCACCGCCGTGGGTGCGGTCGAAGGCGCCCGGGGTGGCCGGGAAGTTGGTCGAGAGGGTGCGTCCGGCGATCACTGCCCCGTCGTCGGCCGTGAGCGCCAGGGCGAAGCCCTCGTCGTCGTCGCCGCCGCCCAGGAAGCTCGCGTAGCGCAGCTCTCCTCCGGCGCCCAGGCGGCCGACGAAGGCGTCGGAGAGCAGGGAGAAGGCCGGGTTGTTGTCCGTGGTGTCGAAGGCCCAGGGGGTGACGGGAAAGTCCTCCGAGCGCGTCCCACCCGTCAGCACGACCTCGTCGCCCGCGGCCAGGGCCACGGCGCGCGCCCCGTCGTCCTCGCCGCCGCCCAGGAAAGTCGACCAGAGCAGGGCGCTTCCGGCGGCGTCGAGGCGCGCCGCGAAGGCGTCGCCCGCTCCGCCGTGCAGGACGCCGGGCGCCCCGGGGGTGACGGGAAAGTCGGCCGATTCGGTGCGCCCCACGACCACCGGCTCTCCGGCCGCGGCCAGGGTCACGCCCGTCGCCACCTCGCTCTGAGTACCGCCCAGGAAGGTCGACCAGACCAGGGACGCGCCGTCGCTCGCCAGGCGCGTGACGAAGGCGTCCAGGAAGTTCCCACTGCCGTTGGGGGTGGGGTCGAGGGCGCCGGAGGTGACGGGATAGTCCGCGGAGCCGGTAAAGCCCACGGCGCTCACCATCCCAGCGTCGTCCACGGCCAGGTCCAGGACGGCGTCGTTGCCCGCGCCTCCCAGAAAGGTGCTCCAGGTCAGCGACCCCAGGTCGGGGGCCAGGCGCGCCACGAAGCCGTCGCCGCCGCCGAAGCTCCCGCCTCCGTAGCCGGGATCGAAGGCCCCCGGGGTGACCGGGAAGTCCGCCGAGGTGGTCAAGCCCCCCAGCATCGGGTGCACCTCGTCGGGTGGGTCACCGGCGCTGGAGAGCTCCAGATCCGCGCCGCGCTCGTCGCCCATCCCGCCCAGGAAGGTGGAGGCCACGAGCTGCGCTCCGTCGGAGGAGAGCTGTGTGACGAAGGCGTCCGTCCCGCCGTTCCAGCTCACGTCGAAAGCGCCCGCGGTCACCGGGTAGTCCGCCGAGTCCGTCTCACCGGTCAGGTAGATCTCGTCGTGCGGACCGAGAGCCAGGCCATAGGCCGCGTCCGAGTCGCTCCCACCCAGGAAGGTGGACCACAGTGCCAGGCCGCCTCCGGAGGCGAGGCAGGTCACGACGGCGTCCACAGGGCGCGCGAGGGTGCCGTCGTAGGCGCCGAGGGTGGTCGGAAAGAGCGGGCTGCTCGTCGCCCCCACGACGAAGGTGCGGTCGGCCCAGTTGACGCGCACGGCGTTCGCCGTGTCCTCCTCCACGTCACCGAGAAAGGTAGACCATACGATTCCCGGGTCGACGGTCAGGGGCAAGGCGGCCTCCGCGCTGGTGGCCTCAAAGCCGAAGCGTCCCCCGCCCAGCAGCCGGAAGGTACAGGCGACGGCGACGGCCTCGCCGTCAGGCGCGATCGAGTACGCGCGCGGCGCGCTCTGCCGCATCTCGCCCAGGGGCGTGTGGAGCACGAGCTCGCCGGTCGGCGCGATCTCCAGGCCGAGGGCGCCCTCGCAGTGCACGATGATCCCCGCGAGAGAGGCAGCGCGCTCCAGCTCGAGGTCGTACTCGAACAGCCCTTCGCCCTCGCGCAGGAGGAGGTCGCAGCCTGGGAGCAGGCTCTCGAAGCGCACGCGCTCGAAGGTCGTCAGTCCCCCGCTCCAGCGCACCGGGTCGGCGCCGACGAAGTAGCTGCGGCGTTCGGCAGCGAGCCCCTCCCCACGGGGCCCGGGACCGGCCGCGCTCTCGAAGGTGAAGCGCAGGGCGCAGGCGCCCCCCCCGCCGGGCTCGCAGCGGTCGATCAGGAAGCCGTCGCGCAGCACCCAGCCGCAGAGGCTGCCGCGCCTGACCTGAAAACGAGCGGCCACGGGCCACTGGCCGCCGTTGGGGACGAAGCGAGGTGCGCCCTGGTGCGCGGCGACGCGCGGCGCTCCCATGCAGAGGGCGCAGAGCGCGATCGCCAGGCCCGTGGCCCGTCGCGCCTTTGAACTCTCGGAGTGCAGCATGCGACCCTTCCCTTCGACTCCCCGCGATCCGGGGCGCGCCCCCGGCAGCACTCCATCCTCACCGATCTCGGACCGTCCCGGGCCTCCTTTCGAGGAGCATCCGGCGGCGACCCGCATTGCGACCCGTGCGCGGGACCTGGCCTCGAGCCGGATGCGGCGCGTGATGTTCCCGCGTCGTCCGCGATCGACCGTCGACACACCGGCGCTCGTCTCCCTAATGTGGGAGGCCCACGGCATCCTGCTGGCGGGCATCGGCCATCCCGACTGTGACGGTCTGCGGGTCTCCCCCAGCGTCTACTCGACGCCGGAGGAGGTGGACCGCTTCTGCGAGGCCATAGAATCCGTCCTGACCCGCGGCCTCCCCGGCTGAGGCCCGCCGCACCCGCCGCCCCTCAGAGGTTCATGGGATCCAGCACCTCGACGCTGGCCAGTCTCTGGCCGTCGGCGCCGACGCCTCCCAGGACGTAGAGCTTCCCGTCGAGGGCCACGGCCTCCGGGTTGCGCCTGGGCGTGAGGACGCCCTGGATCTCCTCCCAGCTTCCCAGAGTCGCCGTGTCCATGCGCTCCACCGTGCGCTCGGTCACCGAGTTCTCCTCGCCGCCGATGGCGTAGATGTACCCATCGAGGTGCAATGCGGTGAGGTTCTGGCGCTCGTCCCCCAAGGAGGGCGGATAGCTCCAGCAGAGGTCGGCGTTCCACATGCGCACGCGGTCCGTCTCGTCCCACGGCTCCCACTCGCCGAATTGGAATCTCCAGCCACCGACCAGGAAGAGGTCTCCCCCGTCTCCCGCGAAGCCGCAGCGACTGACGTGCGGAGTGTTCGGGCAGGTCTCGTAGTACCAGTTGTCGGTGCCCGGCTCGTAGAACAGGATCAGCACGCCGTCGGTGTCTCCATGCAGGAAGGCAATCAGGCCCCCGTACAGGTCGGGAAGGACGGCCGACTTCGCATCCGAGACTGAGACGGGCGGACCGCTCAGCTCGGTCCACGATCCGTCCAGCGGGTCGTAGCGGTGCAGCTCATCGGTCCCTTGAGCGTTCGCGGGGTCGTAGCCGCAGAAGACGAACAAGCTGCCGCCCAGGGCCTCCGCCGTGCAGTCCCCGCGCGGCCCGAAGGGCATCGGCGCCAGCTGGTTCCAGGTCCTGTCGATTGGATCGTAGACCTGAACGTCGTCGGTCGGCGTGCTGCTGTCGCCGAGGTATCCGCCGAAGACATACAGCTTCCCGTCGAGGGCGGCGGCGGCGAAGTCGGTGCGTGGAGACGGCAGGGGCTGGGCCTGGCTCCAGGTGAGGGGCGCGGGCCTCCAACCGTCTGTGGCCACCAGGGAGGTCTCCACCAGGCCGACGTCGATCTCGGTCGTGAATGAAGTGAAGAAGCCACCGCCGTTGCTGGTGTAGGTGACGCGATACTCATAGCCCACCATGCCGATGCCACCCTTAGCGTGGTCGTAGATACGAATGTTCCACTCGTCGTCACCGGCGCAGATGGTCCCCACACCGGGGAAGTACTCACAGCCACCCTCGGAGCTCGAAGCCCCGGCCCGCTGCCCGTCCACATCGACGAAGTCGTTGGTGAGGTGACCGACGGTGGCCGAGAGCACCGTCGTCGGATCCCACTCCCGGAACCAGCCACCACCTTGCCAGCTCGATCCACCGAAATCGAAGACGGTCTCGAGGTTGACGCCGTCGCGGGAACCGACCATCCGCTGGCCGTCGACCCCGACGAAGACGTAGGGCGGCAACAGGTCCACCACGATGTTGTCGGCCGATCCCTCGTGATCACCGTCGACGATCACCGTGAACAGCTCCAGGCCCGCGACGGGGACCGGGGCACCCAGGCTGATGGTGTAGCTGCCGGCGTCGGAGGCGTGGGATGTCCCCGATCCCTGTGCGGTGTCCGAATCCTCGAGGGACCACATGAAGGTCCAGAAATCTCCTTCCTGGAGTGTCGGGGCGACCTCGCTCGGGCCCCCTCCGGAGCCCGCTCCGGCGCCCGTTCCAGAGCCAGCTCCGCTCCCGCCGGCGCCGCCGCCGGAGGCTCCCGGGTCTCCGGCGGGGGCCGACCTGCCGCCTCCCGAGCAACCGCCCAGGAGGGTGAACCCGAGTAGACAGACGAGGGCCGAAAGGCACGGCATCAGGGCGCGAGATCGATAAGTCATGGGCTTCGCTTCTTTCTCCAAATGCGAATCGGGAGGGGTCTCGAGGGGGCGCTGGCCATGCTCACCAGGGTTGTCTCCGCCCTCGGCGACAGGGTGCTTCTGGCGGCATCCAGCGTCTTCCGTCACAGGTCCGGTAGGCGATTCTTACGACCGATCTGACGCAAAAACCCGCCAAAATCCCCTCTCGGCAATCGACCCGCGCAGCCTGTCCTGGCCACCGCAGACCCACTCGCTGGCCCTGAATAGAGACACACGCCGCCGCCCCGCCCTCAGGGCCGGGCGACGGCGTGTTCTGCCGCCAGGGCGCTGCGCTGTGAGCGCTACAGGGGGATGCGGACTAGAACTGGGCCTTCTCGGTCGAGCCCTTCATGGCCGTCGTCGAGGCCTCCCCGCCGGCGACGGCGTTGGAGACCGCGTCGAAGTAGCTCGTGCCGACCTCGTGCTGGTGGCGCGTGGCGGTGTAGCCCATGGCCTCGGCCGTGAACTCGGCCTGCTGCAGGCGCGAGTAGGCCGTCATGCCCTCGTCGCGGTAGGCGTGCGCGAGCTCGAACATGGTGTGGTTGAGGGCGTGGAAACCCGCCAGGGTGATGAACTGGAAGCGGTAGCCCATGGCCCCCAGCTCGCGCTGGAAGGAGGCGATCGTCTCGTCGTCGAGGTGCTGCTTCCAGTTGAAGGACGGGCTGCAGTTGTAGGCCAGCAGCTTGCCCGGGAACTGAGCGTGGATGCCCTCGGCGAAGCGACGGGCGTCCTCCAGATCGGGCGTGCTCGTCTCGCACCACAGCAGGTCCGCGTAGGGAGCGTAGGCCAGGCCGCGCGCGATGGCGCAGTCGATACCGCCCCTCAGGCGGAAGAATCCCTCGGGGGTCCGCTCGCCGGTCAGGAACTCGCGGTCGCGCTCGTCCACGTCGGAGGTGATGAGCTGGGCGCTGTCGGCGTCGGTGCGGGCGATCAACACCGTCGGCACGCCCATCACGTCGGCGGCCAGGCGCGCGGCGTTGAGCGTCCGCACGAAGGTCTGGGTGGGCACGAGCACCTTGCCGCCCAGGTGGCCGCACTTCTTCTCGCTCGCCAGCTGGTCCTCGAAGTGCACGCCTGAGGCGCCCGCCTCGATCATGGCCTTCATCAACTCGAAGGCGTTCAGAGGACCACCGAAGCCGGCCTCGGCGTCGGCGATGATGGGCTGAAACCAGTCGATATCACCCTCGCCGTCCATGTGCTGGATCTGGTCCGCGCGCTCGAGGGCGCGGTTGATGCGGCGCACCACGTTCGGCACGGAGCTGACCGGGTAGAGGCTCTGGTCGGGGTACATCTGACCCGCGTCGTTGGCGTCCGCCGCCACCTGCCAACCGCTGAGGTAGATCGCCTTCAAACCGGCACGGACCTGCTGCATGGCCATGTTGCCGGTCAGGGCGCCGAGGGCGTTGATGTATGTCTCGCTCTGCAGGTAGCCCCACAGCTTGCGGGCGCCCGCGTCGGCCAGGGTGTGCTGGATGGGCAAGGAGCCGCGCAAGCGCTCCACGTCATCGGGAGTGTAGTCGCGCTCGATGCCGTCGAAGCGGTGCGCCTCGATGTCCAGCACATCCCTCGTGCTTCCATTGCCGCTGCCGTTTCCGTTCACAGCACCGTTGCCGTTGCTGGAGGCGTGCCCGTTCGAGGCGCCGTTGCAGTTGCGCTGGGGTTGGGTCCGATCGTGTGAGCCGTTGTTGTCAGTCATCGTTGTGTGAAGAGGAAGGGAGCCAGGAAGGACGGGGTCAGCCGTGGAGATCTATTAGCCGCTCGTAGGCCGGCAAGGTCAGGAACTCGCCGCAGCGCGCGGCGGTGGAGAGGGACTCGAAGAGGCGCGCCGCCTCATCGAAATGGCCGGCATCGAAGCGCTCGGCGCCGAGGGTCTCGCGGATGGCGGCCAACTCCTCGACCAGCGTCTCCGCCACCAGCTCGGCGCTCACCCGACGGCCGTCGGCCAGCGCGGCGCCGTGGCGCGTCCACTGCCAGATCTGCGTGCGCGAGATCTCGGCCGTGGCCGCGTCCTCCATCAGGTGATAGAGCGGGACGCAGCCGTTGCCCCCCAGCCAGGCCTCCAGGTACTGGACGCCGATGCTGACGTTCTGGCGCAGGCCGGCCTCGGTGATCTCGCCCTCGGTCACGCGCAGCAGGTCCTCCGCCGTCACCCCCGCCGCCTCGCGCGCCACCTCGATCTGATGGGGCCTGGGCATGTGCTCGTCGAAGATGGCCGTGGCCTCCGCCACCAGGCCGGGGTGGGCCACCCAGGTGCCGTCGTGTCCGTCTCCCACCTCGCGCAGCTTGTCGGCGCGCACCTTCGCGAGGGCCTGCTCGTTGGCCTCGGGGTCGTTCTTGATGGGGATCTGGGCCGCCATGCCTCCCATCGCGTGCACGCCGCGCCGGTGACAGGTCTCGATCAACAGCCGGCTGTAGCTGCGCAGGAAGTGACTCGTCATTCCCACGCTCCCGCGGTCGGGCAGGACAAAGTCGGCGCGCTCGGCGAAGCGCTTGATGAAGCTGAAGATGTAGTCCCAGCGCCCGCAGTTGAGACCCGAGCTGTGCTCGCGCAGCTCGTGCAGGATCTCATCCATCTCGAAGGCCGCCGTGATGGTCTCGATCAGAACCGTCGCCTTGATCGAGCCTGAGGAGATCCCGAGTTCCTCCTGGGCGGCGAGGAACACGTCGTTCCACAGGCGCGCCTCGAGGTGGCTCTCCATCTTCGGCAGATAGAAATACGGCCCACTCCCGCGCGCGAGCAGCTCGGTAGCGTTGTGGAAGAAGTACAGCCCGAAGTCGAAGAGCGAGGCCGAGACGGCCCGGCCGTCGACGGTCAGGTGGCACTCCTCGAGGTGCCAGCCACGCGGGCGCACGAGCAAGGTGGCGGTCTCCTCGCCCAGGGCGTAGCGCTTGCCCGTGTTCGGGTGCGTGAAGTCGATCTCGCGCCGCACGGCGTCCGCCAGGTTGACCTGACCGGAGACGAGCGCCTCCCACGTCGGACACTGGCTGTCCTCGAAGTCGGCCATGAAGACCCGCGCGCCCGAGTTGAGGGCGTTGATGACCATCTTGCGCTCGACCGGACCGGTGATCTCGACGCGCCGGTCGAGCAGGTCGGCGGGCAGGGCCGCGACGCGCCAGTCCGCCGCGCGCACGGCCGCCGTCTCGCTCAGGAAGTCGGGCCGCTCCCCCGCGTCCAGCCGCTGCTGTCGTTCGGCGCGCGCGCTGAGCAGGGTCCGCCGCCGCTCACCGAAGCGCCGCTCGAGCATGGCCACGAAGTCGAGGGCGGCGGGAGTCAGGATACGCGCCGAGCCGGGCTGGACCTGTCCGGTGAGCTGCACTCCATCGGGGAGCAACTGGGCGGACGCGGCGGCGTCGGGCGGCATCATCTCGGGTCCTTCGGTGGGTGCTGGGGAGGGGGTCGACAGGAGGCTCTTCGGCACTCGTGTCATGCAGCTCAGGGCCGTGTCAAGTATTCATCAAAATCGAATTCTGTCAATAAGTCCTTGTTTATCAATGTGTAGTAGCGTTGCAATATCCACTATCAGTATTGTGATAGTGTGTTCAGTGTCATCAGAACAAACCCATCGAGAACTCGCCATGAGCACCAGATCCCGCATCGGAAGCAAGATCCGCCGCCTGCGCCGGGCGCGCGGCCTGACCCAGCGCCGCATGGCCGAGGACCTCGGCATCTCCCAGAGCTTGCTGAACTACATCGAGAACAACAGGCGCGCTCTGACCGTGCCCCTGCTCTTCAAGCTCGCCCAGACCTACGACGTGGAGGTGGCCAGCCTCGCCGAGGACGACGACACGCGCATGATCGGCGACCTGTCCGAGGTCTTCGGCGACACGCTCTTCGCGCGCGAGGAACCCAGCGAGGCCGAAATCGAGGCCGTGGCCGATCAATCCCCCGAGGTCGGGCGCGCCATCCTGGCCCTCTACCGGGCCTACCGCACGACCATCGACGAACGCGAGGCTCTCGCCCTGCGCCTGGCGGACGGCGGCAGCCTGACGGGCGGGCCGAGCGAGCCCTTTCCCTCCGAGGACGTCCACGACTTCATTCAGGAGCACAACAACCACTTCCCGACCCTGGAGGCGGCCGCCGAGGACATCGGACGGGAGATCCTCACCGGGCCGGGTTCCCTGGAGGACGCCCTCTCCGAGCGCCTCAGGGCGCGCCACGGGGTGACGGTCGAGGTCGCGAGTCAGGATCGGGCAGGAGAAAGCGTGCGGCGCTTTGACCCCGAAAACCGACATCTGGTGCTCTCCGAGGTGCTGCCGCCGCGTGCACGCCACTTCCAGCTCGCGCACCAGATCGGCCTGCTCGAACATCGCAACCTCCTCGACGACTACATCGAGCGCTCCCGGCGACGCTCAGCGGAGAGCGTCTCGCTCTGCCGGGTGGTGCTCGCCAACTACTTCGCCGGGGCGGTCCTGATGCCCTACGGCGCCTTCCTGAGCGCCGCCCGCGAACTGCGCTACGACGTGGAGATGCTCGGCCATCGCTTCCGGACCAGCTTCGAGCAGGTCTGCCATCGCATGACGACCCTGCAACGCGCCGGGCACCTCGGCGTCCCCTTCCACATGGTGCGCGTCGACATCGCCGGAAACCTCAGCAAACGCTTCAGCGGCAGCGGCATCCGCTTCGCGCGCTTCGGCGGCGCCTGCCCGCGCTGGAACGTGCACGCCGCCTTCCTCCAGCCGGGCTTCATCCGCACCCAGCTTTCGCGCATGCCCGACGGCACGGCCTACTTCTGCATCGCGCGCACGGTGCGCAAGGAGGGCGGCGGGTTTCGCGCTCCCCAGAGCCGCCTCGCAATCGGCCTCGGCTGTGGGGTCGAGCACGCACGAGAGCTCGTCTACGCCGACGGAGTGGACCTCGAAAACCTCGACGCCGCCGAGCCCATCGGCCCCACCTGCCGCCTCTGCGAACGAAGCGACTGCCGCCAGCGCGCCTTCCCGCCCATCCACTCGCCCCTCACCGTGGACGAGAACGTGCGCGGCCTGTCCTTCTTCTCCTCGGCGCCGACGCCGCCCGATCAGAAGCCGACTCGGTCTTGAAAATGGGGTGGATGAGGGGACTTGAACCCCCGACCTCCGGAACCACAATCCGGCGCTCTAACCACCTGAGCTACATCCACCAACCGGGTCGGGGCGAGAGGATCCACGCCACCGCCTTCCCAGTCAAGACCCGCCCGCTCAGGACCCGCCCGATCGAGTCGGGATCAGGTACGCGCGGAGCATTCAGGAGCCGCGCTCGGCCCGCCCGAGCAGGACCGCCAGCCACCGCTGGCGGGTTCGCCGACGGCCCTCGCCCAGGCGGCCGATGCGCTCCCTGAGGAGGCTGTTCTCGCGCTCGAGGGAGCCCAGGGTGGCACACAGGCGGCGCTCGACCTGGCGGCTCTGCTCGAGGTGCTGCTCGTTCTGTTCCAGGCGCCCCTCCATCCGGTCGCAACAGCGCTGCGCCCCGCGCTCCACGAGGCTGCTGGTCTCCAGGGCCTCCTCCAGGTCCCCGATGCGGGCCTGGTAAGCACGCTCGAGGCGTCCCGGCGCGACTATTCGCAGGGCAGGAGTGGGCTTGATGGGGGCCCCGCGGTCCCCCACGGGAGCGGCCCGTCGTGTCCCGACTCCATCGCTCCGCTGCGCCGTCAGCACGCCCATGCCCACTCCATCGGCAGGGCCGGGCGCTTTCTTTCCCGCGCTTGCTAATCTGTCTCGTGGTGGACCCTCCCGACGCTGAAGCCTCCCTCCCCCGCGATCGAGCCGACGAGGCGCGCGAGCGCGCACAGGCCAACCGCGAGGCCGTCGAGTATTACCGCCAGCGCTCGCGCGCCCCGGGGGTGGCCGAGGGCGGCGGCCCCCGCAATCACTACTGCTTCGAGTGCGACGGGGTGATCGAACTCGAATACGACCGGCGGAAGCCCCCTCCCGAGGTCCCCGAATCCTGCCCCCACTGTGGAGCGAAGCTCGAAGGCGGCGCCCGACGCATGTTCAACTGGGTCGAGATCGACCAGACTCCCGAGAGCGACGCGCGCGCCCTCCTACCCCTGGTCGGCGCCGGACTTCTGCTCCTGGCCTTGGTCGTCCTGGGCGTCCTCAGCGCCCTGCACTGGTTCGCATGAGCGACGCCTCCCAACCCTCCCGACGCTTCGAGCGTCAGGTGCGCTTCGCGCCCCTCGGTACCCAGGGCCAGGCGCGCCTGCAGGAATCGCGCGTGCTGCTCGTGGGCTGCGGCGCCCTGGGCGGCGTCCTGGCCCAGATCCTGACGCGCTCGGGAGTCGGCCGGCTCGTGCTCGTCGACCGCGACGTGGTCGAGGAGACCAACCTCCCGCGCCAGGTGCTGTTCGAGGACCGCCACGCGCGCGAGGGCACCCTCAAGGTCGAGGCCGCCCACGAGGCCCTCGAGCGCATCGGCGGACCGACCCGTTTCGAGCTCCACGCCGAACACCTCGATCCCGACAACGTCGGGGAACTGGCCGAGGGCTGCGAGTTGATCCTCGACGGCACCGACAACCTGGGCACGCGCTACCTGCTCAACGACTACTGCGTCGAGAACGGCGTGCCCTGGATCTACGGCGGCGTCGTCGGCTCGGGCGGCCTGGTCCTGCCGATCCTGCCCGGGGTCGGGCCCTGCCTGCGCTGCCTCTTCCCCGAACCCCCGCCGACCGGCAGCCTGCCGACCTGCGACACGGCCGGGGTGCTCCTGCCGGCGGTGGCGGCGGTGGCCTCCGTGCAAGCCGGACACGCCCTGCGCATCCTGGCCGCCGACCCGACCGACGGCGCTCCCCCGCCGACCCCCCTGATCGAGATCGACGTCTGGAGCGGCGAGACGCGCACCCTGCAGGTCGCGCGCCAGACCGCCTGCCCCTGCTGCGTGATGCGCGAATTTCCCCACCTGCACGAGCCGCCGGGGCGACGCGCGACGATCCTATGCGGGCGCAACACGGTGCAGGTCCGCGGCCGCAAGCCGGCCCCGGACCTGCAGCGCGTGGCGGCCGCCCTGGAGGGCATCGCCGACTCCCTGCGCTTCGCCGGACCGATCCTGCGCTTCACGATCGACGAGCACACGGTGACGCTCTTCGCCGACGGCCGGGCGCTCGTCGAGGGCACGGACGAGATCGACCGCGCCCTGGCCCTCTACGACCGCTACATCGGCTCGTGAAGCCGGCCCTTGTGCTGCTGGCCGCGGGCGCGAGCAAGCGCCTGGGGACCTGCAAGGCCCTCGTCGACCTGGGCGGCGCCAGCCCCCTCGCGCGCCTGCTGGAGGCCGGAGCCTGCCTCGACGAGGTCCCCGCCCTGGTGGTCGCGGGCGCCGACCACGAGGCTATCGCGGCCGCCCTGCCGGCCTCCGCCGAACTGCTCCACCACCGCGCCTGGGCCGCGGGCCGCAGCGGCGGCATCGCGCACGCGGCCCGCGTGCGCCCGGGGCGCGACCTGTGCCTGGCGCCGGTGGACGTGCCCCTGGTCGGGGCACCGGTATTCGCCGCCCTCGAAGGCGCCTGGCGGGCAGCCGGAGCGCCCGGGCACGGCTGGCTGGCGCCGCGAGTCGGCACACGCCACGGGCACCCCCTGGTGATCGGCCGCGAGCTCGTGGCCGCGCTGGAGAACGAGCCCCCCGACACCCCCCTGAGCGCCCTGCGCTGCCGGGCGGCGCCCCTGCTGGAGGTGCTCCTGGAGGCCCGAGAGGTCCTCGACGACCTGGACCGGCCGGCGGACCTTCAACGCTTGCGGGCCCGATTCCCTGGCACCTGAACTCCACTCGCGAGCCCTTGCGAGCCGATAGGGATGGGGAGTCCCCGCTCCAGGAGCCCCGCTCCCCGAGCTCTCTTCCCAAGCACCCCCCCTACCACGATGAGTTTTCAGGGCGACGTCGGCGGCATCGGCCTGGCCGAACTGATGCAGAGCCTGGCGCGCAGTCGCCGTGAGGGCGTGCTGACCCTCAGCGCCCACGGCGGCCTGCGCAGCGTGCTCGGCATCCGAGACGGCGCCCTGCTGCTCCTGCCCCAGCCCGAGGAAGATCCCGTCATCTGGCAGGAGCGCGTCGTCAGGGCCTGGGGAGTCGATAGCGACGCTCGCGTGGGAGCTCTGCGCGCCTCGGAGATCGCCCGCGCAGACCGCATCGAGACGGTCTTCGACCTGCTCGACGGTGAGGGCGTGCACTTCCGCTTCGAGACCAATCGCTCGCCCCAGGCCACCGACGAGGCGACCGGCGCCAACCCGGCGCGCCTGCCCGAGGTCCACTGCGAGGCCGTCTCGGTCGAGTACCTGCTCCTTGAGTACGCGCGCATCAGCGACGAGATCGAGCGCCTGCCCGACGGCCGGCCCTGCTCTCCCTGGCTCGTCCCCCGTTCTTCGGGAGGAGCGCTGGAGGAAGGGAACGCCTTCCTCGGTCAGTGCGACGGGCGCTCGAGCGTGGCGGAGATCGCCGATCGCCTAGGCTGGCCCATCCGCCAGTGTCGTCTGGCGGCCACGGTCCAGCTCGCGAGCGGCGTCCTGCGCGAAGCCCCGGCCCACGAACTGCTTGTCCTCGCCCAGCGCGAGCTGGTCGGGGGGTTCCTCGGACGCGCGGCGGGACGCCTCTCGGCCTGGACCCGCAGCGCCCCCCCCGGACCCATGGCCGAGGGCGACGCCGCCCTGCTGGAGGCCGAATGGCGCGCCAGCCGCATGTCGGCCCTGCTGGCCAGGATGGAACCGCACGCGGCGCGCACCCTCCTGCGCCGTCTGGAACACTCTCTGCCCGCCCCCGGTCCCTGCCTCGGCCACTGGCGCGAGCTGCGGCGGCTGTACCCCTCCGATCCCGTGGTCGGCCTGCACCGTCTGATCGCCGAACACCGCGAGGGCTCCGAGCGCGAGGCGCCCGACCTGGGCGAACTGCTCGAGAGCGCCCGCGGCTTCCTGGCCGCCAAGCACCCTCTGCGCGCGCGAGCCCTGCTGCGCGTGGCCGCGACGCGCCCTCCGGCCACCCACGCGGCTCAGCTCGATATGGGCCTGGCCATGGTCGCCGCGGGCCTGGGCGAGGAGGCCGCTGACTGGATCCTCGAGCCCGCGCGCGAGTGGATCGAGCGCGGGACGCCGGAGCGAGCCACCGCTCCCCTGCGCGCCCTGATCGAGGCCTGGCCCGAGTGCCGCGAGGCGCGCCGACTCCTGTCCCGCGCGCGCGGCCTGAGCGTCCGCCGCCAGCTGATCCGCAAGCACTCCCTGGTTGGCCTGGCGATCCTCGCCTCGCTCTCGGTCGGCGCCTGGGTCCAGATTGGATCGCAGACCCGTACCCAGCGCGCCCTGGCCGAGATCGAGGCCCTGATCGAGCGCCCGGCCGAGGCCGAGGCCCTGCTCGAGGAGCGCTTCGCGGGGAACGACTCGGCGCAGGTCGCGAACCTGCGGCGGGCGATCGCCGACAGACGGCGGGCGATCGAGGACAGGCTACGAAGCGAGTGGCTGGAGGCGTTCCGCGTCGCGCGCCACGAGTGCATCCTGGGCCAGCACCTGAGAGGGCTCGAGCAGGTCCTCGACCTGCCGTCGCCCCCGCGCCTGCCCTCCAAGGGCGAGGCCTGGCCGCGCCCGGCGGAAGCCCTCGACGCCCTGGTGGCGCGCGTGGCCGCATCCCTCGCAGAACTCGGGCCGCCGGTGCTCGACGACAGCCTGCAGGTCGCGCGCGAGGAGCGTCTCGCCACACTCCTCCGCGGGCTCGCCGATCGCATCAAGGCGCGCGGGTCGGACGAGCGCTGGAGCGCCTTCGCCCAGGACCTGGGCGAGCTCGAGGCCGGCCTGGACAAGCGCGGACGCGAGCGCGCGCTCGCGCGCGCCGAGCGAGCGCGCCTCGACCTGCTCACCCGTCAGGACCTGATGCTGGCGGCCGCCCGGGCCCACGCGGCCAGCGGGGCCAGCGGGCGCGCCCTTGAGGTCTACGAGCGCCTGACGGCCAGCGATACGAGCGGACGGCTGACGGACCTCCTGGCCGAGGAGATGGGCGCGGTGCGGGAACAATTCGAGACCGTGCGCGAGGCGCGCGCCCTGGCAACGGCGGGCGACCACGGGAGCGCCCGCGAGGTTCTGCAGCGCCTGGGGGAAGGGGCCGACCTCGAGCCCCTGCCCTGGCGCCTGACGACCTTCCCCCCCGGTGCCGTGGCGCGCCTGGCGGGCGGCAGCCGGCGCGCGACACCCTTCGTCCTGGAGAGCACCCTCGAACAGGAAGTCACGATCTCCCTCGAACTGGAGGGCTGCGAACCCCTGACCGTGCTCTTCGACGGGCCGGCGGACCGGCTCGTCTCCCTCTCGCGCCTCCCCGAGCGCGCCTGGGCGGGCTCGGGAGTCTTCGAGGCCCCGCCGGTGGCCGTGGGCCCGGCGCACGTCGTCTGCGACCGCGGGGGCGTTCTGAAGCGCCTCGGCGCCGTGACCGAACGCGGCTGGACTGTTCACCTCGACTCCCTCGGCGGCGTGGCCCGCGCTCCGGTCCTGCTGCCGCGCCGCGCCGGTCACCTGCTGTGCGTCAGCGAGGACGGCCAGGCCTGGATCGTGAACGCTCGCAGCGGGGCCGTCGAGGGTCCGCGCGACCTCGGCTCGGCCTGCGTCGCCGGGCCGATCCCGACCGCCGACGGCGCGGCCCTGCGCCTGCGCGACGGGCGCGTGCTCTTCTTCGAGGAGGGGCTCGAACACCTGCCGCGCGCCGATACCGCCTTCGCCGACGCCCTCGACGCCGCGCGCCTCGGCCACGACGCGGGCCTCGCGGTCCTGCGCCGGCGCGCCGCGAGCGGCCACCACCTGCGCTCCCCCTGGAGCGACTGGACCGTGCGCGTGGAGGAGGAAGTCTTCCGCGCCACCCCGCCGGATGACCTGGGCGGGGGATTCGCCGTGCGACGCGCGGGCGATTGGTCCTTGCTGGCCTGGGAAGCCCCCAGCGCGCGCCTGCCCCGCGGGCGCCTGTGGGTCGGGGACGGAGCGGGCCTGCGCGCCTTCCTGCCCTGACAGAACCGGCCCTTCATGTCGGCCGGGGCATCCGTCGTGGACGCCGAACGAGCCCTCTCGGCGCGAGCATCGCGAAGGGGAGGAATCGGCCTGCCCTGGACGGCGCGCGCGGAGGGCGGGAGAATGCGGGCGCGATGCGTGTCCTCTCCGCCACCCTGCTGCTGTACGCCGCCTGCCAGACGGCCGGGGAACCGGCGCCGCCCGAGCGCTTCGCCCCGCCGGCGGACTGGGAGAGCGTGAGTCCGCTGGCCTTCGAGCGCCAGGTCGAAGCCCTCGCGCTGCGCCCCGGCGCCCTCGATGCGGCGGACCTCGCGCTCCTCGAGCGCGCCCTCGCCTACGGCGACGAGCGCAGCGTGCGCGCCGCCGTGCTGCTAGCCCGCAGCCGGGATCCACGGGCGGGGCGCGCCCTGCTGCGACGCCTCGAAGAGCGAGTGAGCGCCCCCACGCGCCACGGCGACGCCGGCGATGTGGTGGCGGCGGCGGCCCTGGCCGGCTGGAGCCCGACACCCGACACCGCCCAGCGCCTGGCGGCCCTGGCGGTCGGCCCGCGACCGCACGCGGACATCGAAGTGCGCGTCGAGTGCGCGGCCGCCGCCCTGGTCGCGGGCCGGGACGAGGTGGTCGACTTCCTGCTGGCGGTGCTCGCCTCCCAGACCCCCGAGCAGGTCCTCCACCCGCCGGACTGGGAGACCAAGCGCACCATGGCCTGGGCCAAGCACCGCGCTGCGCGCGCCCTCTCCCGTCGCGCGGGCGTGCCGTGCACCTTCCGACCCGACGGCAGCTACGAACACCAGCGCACGGAACGTTTGCAACTTCGAAGTTGGATCGACTGCGACGGCAGTAGCCGCTGAATTACCGCGGCGGCTCGCTTGCGGTGCGTGGGGGTGCGCCGCGAGAATGCCACGATCTTGGACCGCACTCGCCTGCTCTTTGCCGCCGCCGCCGCCGCGCTCCTTTTGGGCTCGGCGAACTGGTGGATCGACAGCCTCGAAACCCCGCCCCTGTCGGGCCTGGAGCCAGAGCGCGTGGCGCGCGCGACGCGCCCGCGCACGCCCGCCAAGGCCGACCTGCGGACTCCCGGGAGCGCTCGGCCCCGGCCCGCGCCGGTCGAGACCGCCGCCAGACCGGAGACCGCGCCCGAGGTCTTGGCCGCCACGCCCGCGCCGGTCGAAACCGACAGCACAGCGCAGCCCGCGCCCGAGGTCTTGGCCGACGCCGTGCCCGCCACGCCCGCGCCTGTCAAAACCGACAGCGCGCCGCAGCCCGCGCCCGAGGATCTGGCCCACGCCGTGCCAGCCACGCCCGCTCCGGTCGAGACCGACAGCGCCCCGCAGCCCGCGCCCGAGGATCTGGCCGACGCCGTGCCAGCCACGCCCGCGCCGGTCGAAACCGACAGCGCAGTGCAGCCCGCGCCCGAGGTTCTGGCCGATGCCCTGCCAGCCACGCCCACCCCGGTCGAGACCCACAGCGCAGCGCAGCCCGCGCCCGAGGTTCTGGTCGATGCCGGCCCCGCCGCCCGCGCCCGGCCGCTGTCAATCCGAGGACGGGTCACCGCCGCCGGCCTGCGGCCCGTGGCCGAGGCGCGCGTGAACCTGCTCGTGCGTGGCGCCGACGGCGGCACCCGTGCCCTCTCCTCCGCGCCCTGCGCGGCTGACGGCACCTTCTCGATCGAGGTGCTCCATGCTGAGCCCTCCGCCACGTTCCAGCTCTGCGCCCTCGCTCCAGGCTTCGAGCCCACCCTGCGCAGCAGCGCTCGCCCGGACGGCGGCCGGCCCTGGAACCTCGATCTCGCCCTCTGCCCAGGGGAACCGTTCGCGGGCCGCCTGGTGGACGCCGCCGGCCAGGGCATCGTCGGCGCGACCATCACCCTCCTCACTCCCGACCTGCGCGTGGGACGCAAGGGCCTGTGGGCCGTACACGCCACGCCAAGCTTCGCGGACGGACGATTCTCCCTGCCGCGCGAAGCGTCCGGCGAGGTCTACCTGCACGCCGCCAAGGAAGGCGTCGGCACGGCCTGGCTCGGCCCCGACGACCTGCAGGCGCAAGGGCACGAACTGGGCGACCTGGTCCTGCGCGGCGGTCCGGCCCTCGGCGGCGTGGTCCTGCGCCCCGACGGCTCGCCCTTGGCCAACCTCGCCCTGGAGATCACCCCTCTCGCCCGCGTCGGCCAGGGGCGCACGACCGACGAGTGGCTGGATGAGCGCTTCACGATCGAACGCGGCGACGGACTGCTGGCCGCCGCCACGCGCACCGACGGCACGGGACGCTTCACGGTCAAGGGCCTGCGACCAGGGCCCTACACGGTCCAGGCCCGGCCCGGCGGCCCAACCCTCGCGGGCGACGGCACGAAGTGCGCGCCCGGGGACGATCAGCTCGTGCTGGTCTGCAACGCCCGCAGCCTGCGCTTGAGCGTGGTGGACGAGACGGGCACGCCGCTCACCGGCGCGCGCGTCCTGGCCACAGCCTGGGGCGCGGACGGAGCGGCAACCGCCACCACCGTCGAGGCCGCCGGCAGCGCCGGCGGCGTGGCGCTCGACCTGCCCGCTGCCTGCGAGCGCCTCGGGCTCTTCGTCAGTGGCGCCGGACGCCAGCCCTGGTCACAGGAGATCGCGGTCGCCCGCGACGCCCACGGGCTGGAGCAGCGGGCGGTCCTCGGGCCGCCCCTGGACCCGGGACGCATGGACCTACGCGTGATCGTCCCCGAGGACGGCCCCGCGCCCCTCTACCGGGTGGCCGTGCGGCCCGCGGCGGTCTCGCGCACCCTCCTGCAGTTCACCCTCGACGTCGCAGGCGAGACGCGCTCACCGGACCTGGCGCCGGGCGAATACCGCCTCGACCTGATCCCGCGCAGCGGGCCTGGCCGGACGGGCTACCACCGACCCCTGAGCGACGTGGGGCCGGTGGTCGTCGAGGCCGGAGAGACTGTGCGGGTTGACCTCGAAGCCGCCCTCGCCGGCCGCATCGAGTTGACCCTCACGGCGACAGAACACCCCGACGGCAGCGCCCAGGGCCTGGGCCCGGACCGCTCCGCCAGCCAGCGCGAGGAGGCCTTCGGGCTCCTCGCGGCGACCCACGGCGCGCGCGTCGAGCTGGCTCGCGATGACGCGGACGACGACCCCGCCTGGCGCCCCCTGCCCCTCACGGTCCGCGGCGCGAACTGGCGCACACAGCGCGACTGGCTCCTGCCCGGACTGGAACGAGGCACCTCCCTCCTGCTCGACCCGGGTCCGGTGCGCCTGAGGATCAGCACTCCGGGGTACGCGCCCTTCGAGACCGAGCTCGTCATCGAAGCCGGCCGCAGCGTCGCGCTCGCCCCGACCTTGACCGCGAACTAGGGAGCTCGGCGCAACTCGCCCCTCTTTCCTCTGGTCGCCGGCCCCCGACATGGATAGAAACGGGTGCCCCGCCGGGGATCACGAACCATGGACACTCAGACCCTACTGCTCATGACCTCGGCCGCCGTCGGCGCCGGCGGTGCGGGCTGGGTCGGCTGGTGGGTGCGCGGGCGCGTCCACAGCCATCGCCTGGCGGTCCTCGACGAGCAGTGGACCCGCAAGCTCAAGAGCTACGAGAACGAGGCAGAGCTGGCCAAGACCCAGGGGACCCTCGAGGCGACGCGCGGGCGTGAACTCGCGCAGCAGACCGAGGAACTCCAGACGAGGATCCGACAGCTCGAACAGCGCCTGCACTCCAACGGCGACCACGAGGGCGATCTGGAGCTGCGCACCCGGGAGCTCGAGCAGTTGCGCTCAGCGAGCGTGTCGGAGCTCGAGGGACTGCGCTCGCGGCGGGACGCGGCCCTCGCCGAGCGCGATCAGGAGATCGAGCGCCTGACGGCCTGGGTCTCCGAACTGACCCCCCTCTCCGACGCCCTCAAGGATTCCGGCCTGCAGCTCAGCGACCGCGATCGCGAACTCGAGGCCTTGCGCGGTAGCCAACGCGAAGGCGCCACCCAGCGCGCCAGCCTCGAACGCGACCTTGAGCGCCTGCGCACCGAACTCGAGCACGAGCGCGACCTGGCCCGGCGCATCGGCGCCGAGGCGACCGAGACCGGCGAGCGCCTGCGGGAGGCCGAGGAGCGCGGCAAGGCCCTCGACGAGGACCTGACCCAGGCCGCCGAACGGAACGTGCAACTGGCCCGTGAGCGCGGAGCCCTCGAGACAGGCTTGGAGGAGGCCCGCCGCGAGAACGCAACCCTGGCCAGCCAGGTCGAGGAGATACAACGCATCGGACGCAAGCGCGAACAGGAGTTCGAACAGCGCGGGGAGCGCAGCGCCCGCGAGGCCGGCCGGCGCGTGGAGAACGCTCTTGAGGAGCGCAACGCAGCCGGCGCGCGGAATGACGAGCTGGCCGAGCAACTCGCCGGAAGCGAGGAGCGCAACGCCGAGGCTGTCCAGGCCCGCGAGCGACTCGCGGGCGAACTCGCGGAGCTGCGCATCGAACTGGAGCGAACGGCCACCGAGGTCGCCGCCGAGCGCAACCGGGCCGCCGAGGAGAGTGCCGTGCACGTGGACGCCCTCGAGCAGACCGGCGCACGGATCACCGGCGAGCGCGACTCCCTGCGCGACGAACGGGACGCCGCGCGGCGCGAACTCGAGGAGCAGGGCGAACAGCTCGCCAGGGGCGCTCTCGAACGCGAGGGCCTGACGGCCAGCCTGGAAGAGCTACGCCGCGACACGACCCGCCGCGAGCGCGACGTCACCGTCCACCTGCAGGAGTCCTCCGGCGCGGCGGCGCGGCGCATGCAGACCCTCGAGAAGGAACGCGACCGCACGGCCGCCGAGCGGGACGCCTTGAACGCCGCCAAGATCGCCCTTGAAGAGCGTCTGACTGAGGGCCGGGGCGAGCGAGCCGCCCTCGCGGCGACGATCGAGGAGCTGCACAGCGAGGTCGGTCGAGGCGAGCGCTCTCAGGCCTCCTTGCGCGCCGCCCTCGAGCGGGCAGCCGGCGAGATGGACTCCCAGCGCGGGCGCACGCGCGAGACCGACGAGCAACTGAACGCAACCCGCAAGGAACTCAAGGAGCGCGAGCGCAAGCTGGAGATCGCGGCTCGCGCCGCCGGGCGCGCCCAGGCCCATCGGGAGCGCCAGGAAGCGAGCCTCCTCGATCGGAAGGAGCGGCTGGAGACCCTGCGCGCCCAGCTCAAGGAGCTGCGCGACGCCCGCCGCACCCTGGAGGTCGAGCTGCGCGCGGCCCGCAAGGCGGCGGGGGTCAAGCCCGCTGCGAAGGCCAGTGGGGCGAAGAAGAGCGCCCGCAGAGGGACCCGCGGCGCGCAGAAGCCCGCGGCCCGCAAGCGCGGCCCGACCGCCAAGGCAAACGCGAAGAAGAAGAGCAAAAAGAAGACGGGGGCCAGGACCACGCCGACCAAAGCGCCGGTTAGCAAGGTGGCCGGGGGCAAGCCCGCGGCGGCAAAGGCGGCCTCGGCCAGAAAGGCCAGCGCGAAGAGGGCGGCGGACAGGAAGAAGGCGAAGCTGCGGACCGTCACTCTGCGCCCGGCGGCCAGGCCCCAGGGCACAGATCTGACACGCATCCCGCACATCGGCGCTCGGATGGCCGAGCGCCTGCGGGCCGCCGGCATCCAGAGCCCCGCCGACCTGGCCGCCCTTGACCGCCCGGGCGTGGAGGCTCTGGCGAAGCGCCTCGGCGTGCAGCCCGCGCGCATCCGGCGCGAGGGCTGGGTCGGGGGAGCCGCGAAGCTCGTCTGACTCCGCCGGCGAGCGTCGCTGACCGACCCCGGGCGGACCGGGCCCGGAACGACGACCGTCAGGGGTGCAGGCGGTAGATCGTGCGCGGGTAGGGAATGCACTCGCGCACGTGCTCGACGCCCGCGATCCAGCCCACGAAGCGCTCCAGGCCCAGGCCGAAGCCCGCGTGCGGGACGCTTCCGTAGCGCCGCAGGTCGAGGAACCAGTCGAAAGCCTCGCGCGGCAGGTCGTGAGCCTCGATGCGCTCGAGCAGCAGGTCGAGGTCGTCCTCGCGCTGACTGCCGCCGATGATCTCCCCCACCCCCTCCGGGCCGAGCACGTCCACGCACAGAGCGCGCGTGTCGTCGGCCGGGTCGTGCTTCATGTAGAAGGCCTTCACCCCCACCGGATAGTGGGTGATCATCAGCGGCCGATCGTAGGCGGCCGAGAGGATCGTCTCGTCGGGAGCCCCGAAGTCGGAGCCGGGGACGAAGTCCGAGTCCGGGTGCGCGACGAGCAGCGCGGCCGCCTCGTCGTAGGTCAGGCGCGGAAAGGGCGGGAGCACGGCTTCGAGGCGAGCGGTGTCGCGCTCGAGGATCTCCAGTTCCGTCGGGCAGCGTTCGAGCACCTCCGCGATCACAGAGCAGATCATGTCCTGGGCGAGCTGCATGATGTCCTCGAGGTCGGCGTAGGCGACCTCGGGCTCGAGCATCCAGAACTCCGTCAAGTGCCGGCGCGTCTTGGACTTCTCCGCGCGGAAGGTCGGGCCGAAGCAGTACACGCGCCCGAGCGCCATGGCGGAGGCCTCCGCGTAGAGCTGGCCGGACTGGGTCAAGTAGGCCGTATCGCCGAAGTAGTCCACCTCGAACAGGGTCGAGGTCCCCTCGCAGGCGTTGGGGGTGAACATCGGCGAATCGACGCAGGTGAAGTCGCGCTCGTCGAAGAAGCGCCGCAGAGCCGTCATCACCCGGTGGCGGATGCGCATGATCGCCCACGGTCGACGGGAGCGCAGCCAGAGGTGGCGCTGGCCAAGCAGAAAGTCGGCTCCGTGCTCCTTGGGAGTGATCGGGTAGCCGTCGACGACCTGGTGCAGGGTGACGTCATCGACGCCCAGCTCGACCCCGCCCGGTGCACGCTCGTCGGCCTTGACCGTGCCCGTCACCGAGAGGCTCGTCTCCTGGCCGACGTGCGAGAGGCGCTCGAACAGCTCGGCGTCCACATTACCCTTGAAGACCACGCACTGAACGACGCCGCTCCCGTCGCGCACCTGCAGGAAGTGCAGCTTGCCCTTGGAGCTCTTGTTGTAGAGCCAGCCGTGGAGGGTGACGGTCTCGCCGACGTGCTCGAGGAGGCGAGAGACGATCGTGTCGCCAGGAAGTACATCGTCAGGCATGAAACGGAGTCCTCAAGGAAACATGGAATGGGCAGTCCGCAAATCAACCTCGGCGATCACGCCGTCGCGCACGCGCACGCGCCCCTTGCAGAACGCGCCGCCGCGGCGGGCCTCCACCAGGACGTCCGCCTCTAACGCGCCGTCCGCCAAGCCCTCGGGCGGCGAGAGGAGCTGGATGCCCTCGTAGCCCATGGCGAGCAGGCGGTTGGTGATCCGCTCACCTAGGGGGACTGCCTGGGCCGGATCGAGCGCGCTCTCACCGGAGCGACCACGCTCCTCGGCCAGGGACAGGATCCGCTCGTTGAGCCGCTTCTGGGAGTCCCGCAGCTCGCCCAGGAGATGCTCGAGCCGACCGAGGTCAAGGCCCTCGCTGACCTCCACGATGCGCTCGAGGTCCTCACCCAGGGCATTGACCGCATCGACGGCCTCGAGGCGCTCGGTGACCAGGCGCAGACGCCAGAGGATCAGGGACAGGAGTGCGCAGGCGACCACGCCCAGGATCAGCAAGGCCGCTCCGATGGACAGACCGGCTATACCGTCTGAGGGGTCGAGCAAGGCCAGGCTCTGCAGGGGACGCACCATGGCAGCTATTCTACCGCGGCGGCCCGAGAGTCCGTACCATCCGCCACATGACGCGCGTCGTGAGCGGCCTCTTCCTGGTCCTGCTGCTGGCGGGCGTGTTCGTGCTGGGCGAGCCGCCGCGCTCGCGCCTGGCGACTTTGAGCGTGCCCGAGATCCTGGCCGAGGGCGTGGCGAGGGGTCCAGCAGGCGAGGTCGTGCTCCTGCGTACCCTGCTCCTCGCCTCGGCCGCCTTCCAGGAGACGGGCCCCGGCGCGGGCCGCTTTTCCCTCGGCGAGGTACACGCCCTCGTCGACGGCGAGAGCCTGGACGACGCTCGCACGGACGCCGCCCTGCGCCAGGCCCTCGCGCGCGGCCTGCGCGAGGCGGCCGGGAAGGAGGGGGTCACCCTCGACGTGCTCGGCGAGCAGGCGGCCGTTCCGACCGGAGGCATGGACCTACGCCTGCAGGCGGATGGCGCTGTCCTGCACCTCTCCTGGAACGTGGCCGACGAGCGGTCCGCCGGACACGCCTTTCCCTGGAAGGCGCCCAGCAAGCGCTCGCTCTTGCCGCCCCTGGTCGCGATCGGCCTGGCCCTGCTTTTGCGCAAGCCCGTACCGGCTCTCTTCCTGGGGGTGTTGACCGCCGCCTTCCTGCTGCGCTTCGAGGCCGGTGAGGGGTTCGTCGCAAGCACCGGCGGAGGCTTCGTGGACCTCTTCCGCATCTTCCTCGGCGATCAACTCGCCGACAGCGAACGCCAGTACATCGTCGTGTTCGTGGTCGCCATGCTCGCGATGGTGGGCATCGTCACGCGCAACGGCGGCCTGCGCGGGATCATGGGCATAGTGGCGCGCTTGGCGGGCGGCGTGCGCAAGACGCAGATCGCCGCCTACCTGATGGGACTGGCGGTCTTCTTCGACGACTACGCCAACACGATCCTGGTGGGCAGCACCATGCGCCCCCTGACCGACAAGCTGCGCATCGCGCGCGAGAAGCTGGCCTACATCGTCGACAGCACGGCGGCCCCCGTGGCGGGAATCTCGATCTTCAGCACCTGGATCGCCTTCGAGGTCTCAACCTTCAGCGCCCAGCTCCCCCTCGCCGGCCTGGCGCCCGCCGACGGCTACGCGGTCTTCCTCGACACCCTTCCCTACCGGTTCTACTGCATCTTCAGCCTGGTGCTGGTGGCGGTGGTGGTCACGAGCGGCCGCGACCTCGGCCCGATGCTCACGGCCGAACGACGCGCCCGGACGACGGGCCAGCTCGTGCGCCCCGGCGGCGAGCCGATGGTGAGCGACATCGCCACCACCATGCAGCCCGCGCCGGGCGTCGCGATCCTGGCCCACCGCGCCCTGATCCCGCTGGGCGCCTTCATCGTCGTGACCCTCTTCGAGATCGCGCGGCGCGGCGGCGCCTTCGGCATGCCCACCGAACGACTCTTCTCTCTTGAGGGCATCACGACGGTCCTGTTCGACGGTAGCGGCAGCAAGCCCCTGGCCATCGGCTCCAGCGCCGGACTGGGGCTGGCGGTGCTCTTCTCCCTGGCTGCCGGGCTGCGGGGCGAGATCTGGGACGCGGCCTGGAAGACCCTGCGCGCCATGGGCGTGGCGCTAGTGATCCTCTACCTGGCCTGGATGCTGGGGGCAGCCTGCGGCGAGATCGGCACGGCGCGTTTCCTGGCCGCGGCCCTGGGGGACATGGCCGCACCCCTCATCCTACCCGCCGTCCTGTTCGCCCTCTCGGGCGCCGTCGCCTTCGCGACCGGCTCCTCCTGGGGAACGATGAGCATCCTCTTGCCACTGGTCGTCGGCCTCTCCTTCACTCTCGGCCAGGGAGTCGAGGTCGGCGGCGAGCCCGCAGGCTACTTCCTGATGGTGCTCTCGATCGGGGCCGTGCTCGAAGGATCGATCTTCGGCGATCACTGCTCCCCCATCTCCGACACGACCGTGCTCTCTTCGGTCGCCGCCGCCTCGGACCACATCGATCATGTGCGCACCCAGGCGCCCTACGCCCTGCTCGCCATGAGCGTGGCCATGGTCGCGGGCTACCTGCCCTGCGCCTTCTTCGACCTCTCGCCATGGATCGCCCTGCTAGGCGGCAGCGCGATCTTGATCCTGATCCTGCGCGTGTTCGGGCGTCACGCGGACGAACCGCAGTCCGCCGTCTGAGTTCGAGCGGGCGTCTCGCTCCGTCCCTCGCGGCGCACTCCCCGTTCGGGTACCCTCCGCGACACCGCCCGCCCCGTCCTTCGTCCCCATCACGAGAGAGGGGATTCGCATGGGATTCGTCCGTATGGCGTTGCGCAACCCCTACGCCGTCATCGTAGGGGTCCTGGCGGTGTGCGTCCTGGGACTTTTCTCCTACCAGCGCCTGCCCAAGGACCTGCTGCCGATCTTCCGCACGCCCGCGGTCCAGATCCTGACCCTCTACCCGGGCATGCCGCCCGAGGTCGTCGAGCGGGACATCATGTCGCGCCTCCAGCGCTGGACTGGGCAGTCGGTCGGCATCTCCCACCAGGAGGCCAAGGCGATGCTGGGCGTGTGCATCGTCAAGGACTTCTTCCGCGAGGACATCTCCCACGCGGACGCCATATCCCAGGTGACCTCCCTGGCGATGTCGGACCTGTTCTACCTCCCGCCGGGCACCCTGCCGCCGATGGTGATGCCCTTCGACCCGACGGCGTCCGTGCCGCTCTGCCTGCTGGCGGTCTCGTCGGACACGATGAGCGAGAAGGAGCTCTACGACACCGCCTACCACGAGGGGCGCAACCGGCTGCAGTCGATCGCCGGGGTGGTCGCGCCGGCGGTCTACGGCGGTGCGCTGCGGCGCATCCTGGCCTACGTCGACCGCGACGACCTCGAGGCGCGAAACCTGTCCCTGATAGAGGTCGTGCAGGCGGTCCAGCGCTCGAACCCCTTCGTACCCACCGGCAGCGCAAAGCTGGGAGACTTCGACTACCTCGTGCTCTCCAACGCGATGGTCGAGGAGGTCGAGGAGCTGAACGACACGCCGATCCGCATTGACGAGAACGGGCCGGTGTTCCTGGGGGACGTGGGCGAGGCGCGCGACAGCTTCCAGATCCAGTCCAACATCGTGCGCATCAACGGTAAGCGGCGTCTGTACGTGCCGATCTACCGCCAGCCGGGAGCGAACTCCCTGGCGATCGTGGACGAGGTGCGCTCGCGCATCGACCAGATCGAGGCGCGCATCAAGGAATTCGACGACAGCGGCGAGACCGACGACCTCGACATGTCGGTCGTCATGGACCAGTCCCAGGGCATCCGGGCGACGATCAGGACCCTGGTCCAGAACGGCCTGTTCGGGATCCTGCTCGTGGGCCTGGTAGTGCTGGCCTTCCTGCGCAGCGTACGCTCGACCGCGCTCGTCCTGATCGCCATCCCGATCGGCCTGCTAGGTGCGGGGATCGGCATGTTCTTCACCGGGAACACCCTCAACTCGATGACCCTGGGAGGGCTCGCCCTCTCGGTCGGAGTCCTGGTGGATCAGGCGATCGTGGTGACCGAGAACATCTCGCGCCACCTGCGGATGGGGAAGACGCGCGCCCAGGCGGCCCTCGACCTGGCGCTCCTGCGCGTCGAGGAGGGCGCCGGCCTCCTGCTCGAAGCCCTCGAGGCGGACCTCGACCTCTCGCGCGCGCGACGCTCCCTGGTGCGCGCCGTGGGCGACTTCAATCGCGCCCAGTACGCCCTGTTGCGCGCCGTGGGCGGCGCGGACTGAACTCCCTCAGCGCCCGCGAGGCCAGAGGGCGCAGACGGCCGCCAGGAGGGCGCAGACGGCCAGCCAGGCGTCGATGGGCAGGCGCGCCTCGAGCACTCGTCGCGAGGGAGCGGGCGCGAGGGGGAACGCGCTGCCCGGCGGCCCTGCCCCGCGCCGCTCGGCGATGGGGACGCATCCGGCCGGAGGCAGGCAGGCCCGGTCGAGCAGCGCGGACCAGGAGACAGCGAAGGCCGCCGCATCGCCCGTGAGAAGCTCGAAGGCCTGCAGGGCGCAGACGACGCGCCCGGGGCCGAAGACGACGCGCCGCAGGTCGTCGGCCAGCCAGGCGGCGAGCGGTCCGCGCGCGTCCGTGAGGGGAGCTTCCAGGGCCAGGGCCCGCGCGCCCCAGCCGTCTCGACCCACGCGCACGCCCGGGCTCGCTGTACCGGCGACGCCGCGCAGCTCGAGCAGCGTGCTCGCCAGCACTCGGTCCGTGACCGCCAGGCCGCGCTCCTGCGCCCAGAGGATCGCCAGGTCGCGCACCTCGCGCGCCAGGGGGGGCACCACGGCCAAGGTCGGCGGCGCTCCGCTCGCGGGCCCGGTGAGCAGGCGCTCGCCGTCCCAGGTCACCTCGCCCGCGCGCGTGAGGCCCACGCGACCGGGGACCGCCGGTCCGCCCGCCGCCACCCAGCCTGCGCGGGTCGGCTCCGGATCGGGCCGGCCGTCGCTGAGCCAGAACAACCCGGAAGCATCCAGGCCCTTCCAGCTCGGTGCGGGCCGCGCCACCACCGGAGCATCGAGCCAGGCCCGAGGCGCATCAACTCCCCCGTGAGCGCGGCGCTCCCCGTCCACGAACTCGACCCACTCGACCTCGTCGCCGGGGGCCAGCAGGGTCGCGAACGCCGCGCCAACGAGGTCCAGAGCGCGCTCGATGCGAGTCCGCTCGCCGTGCATCAAGTACATGGACGGGCTGCGGTCCACGATCACCGTCCAGCTCCGGCCTGCAGGCTCTCGCCCCTGGCGCGGACCGGCGAGGGCCAGAGCGCCCAGAGTCAGGGCCGCGCAGAGCAGCCACAGGCGCGGAGGGACCGAGCGGCGCAGGCGCTCGTCGTCGCGGCGCGGCAGGCCGCCGAGGTCGCGCCACAGGCCCAGGGTACCGGTCGCCCGCGCCATCGGTCGCGAGCGCGCGCGGTGCGTGAGGAGCAACAGCACGGGCAGGACCAGAGCCGCCAGGCCCGCCGGACGCGTCCATTCCAGATTCGTCAGGGCGTCGAACATGGATGGTGGGGGGAGGTGGTCGTCATGGCACCGAATGACCTGTCGAGCGGGCCGAGCTCTGCCGATACCCGTTGGGTCCATAAATAGAAGCGTGCCCTTCTCAGCAAGGCTTGGCCTACTTCTTCTTCTTCCAGGCCCCGAACTTCGGCACAGGGTAGACCCTTGCGCGCTTTGCCCAGGCTTCCCATGCCTCGGCCAGTTGCTTGGCGCGTTCAGGCTGTTGAGCCGCTGAGTTGGTCGCCGACATCGAGGCCAACGCGATTTCGCTCGGCGGCCAGCTGGCACCCGAAGGGTTGTGAACCTTCACCCGCCCAGGCAAACGCGTGCGGTGACCGGGTAGTGATCGGAGGGGTATCGCCCTCCGCGCGGTTCCTGGTCGATGCCAGCGCCCAGCGTCTGCACGCCCGGGGTGACAAAGATGTAATCGATCTTCGCGCCGTTGCGTCGGCCGGAGTACCCGCCGTTGCCCGTACCGACCTGCTCCTGGTCGGGGTGCATGACGCGGAAGGTGTCGACGAGCGCGACCGGCGGAGCGACCTGCGCATCGCCGCCCTTGAGGTAGTCGATCACGGGGTTGCCTTCGCCGGCATTGAAGTCGCCCGTGAGGATGACGGGGATTCCCTGCTCAACCTCGGCAACCCGTTGAGCGATCAGCCGCGCGGAGTTCAACCGTGAGGGCTGGGACCTGTGGTCCAGGTGGGTGTTGAAGACATAGAACACGACGCCCGTTTGCAGGTCGGCCAGCCGGACCCAAGTGCACACGCGGTGGTAGCCGTTACCCCAGCTCCGAGAGACGACGTCGGGCGTATCGGAGAGCCAGAAAGTGCCGGAGTCTTCAACGTCGAAGCGCTCTTCGAGGATGAGGATCGACGAGTGTTCCCCGCTTCTTGCTCCGTCGCGCCCTTCGCCGATCGCGCGGTACTGGGGCAAGCATCCCTCTAACGCATCGAGCTGGAAGTCGAACGCCTCTTGGATGCCGACGATGTCCGGCGCGTTGTCGCGGAGAACTGCGCAGACCAGCTCGCGCCGGTGCTCCCACGCGTTGTCACCATCGTTCGCCCGGCCGTTGCGAATGTTAAAGCTCATCACATCCAGCTCCACGGCCTGATCGGCAGGCGCGGACGCCAGACATCCCGTCAGTGCGCATGCAAGAAAAAGCAGCAGGCTTGTGGGAAAGAGCGGAAACCGGTTTCGTTGATGGGTCTGCATCATGCGGACATTGTGGCGCACCAATCATTGAGCACGCCGCGGTAGCCGGACAGCTTGAAGTCATTGACCATGTGGCCGACGCTGGCCTGGTGTGAGTACAGCCCGGTCAAGAGCGCCTCACGCCTCGGGCAACAGCGCCCGGGGACGACCCTGACGGGTCGCCGGGGACGGCGGAATGCACAGGGTGCCGTCAGGGGACGAGAGGGAGCCGAAGGCGACCGATCGCGCATTTTGGTGTGCTGCGTCTTCATGAATGCTGCGGGCTAGCGCAGGAGAGCGCGGACGATGTCCTCGAACGGCTGGGCGGTGCTGGCGCAGGTGTAGGCGATGCGGTGGCGAGCGCAGGAAGTACGCCAGGCGTCCAGGCGCAGCTCGAGGCGCCGCTCGTAGGCGTTGGCCGTCGGCCGGTCGACACGCAAGCGCAGGCGCTCGCCGCCCTCCGGATCCCACCACTCGACTGCTCCCTGGGGCGGCGCGAACTCCAGGGGCGCGAGCAGCTGGACGGCACCCAGTTCACGCCCGCGACGCATCAGGCCCCCAAGGGCCGCGAACTCCACATCGAGCAAGTCCCCCACCACGAACACGCGCCCCGCATCGGCCAGGCGGCGCGGCGCGGCCAGCAGAGGAGCCAGTCCACCGTCCCCGCTAGCCCGGCGGCCCTCCAGGAAACCGAGCATGGCGAGCGGATCGACCCGCGAGCGCAGGGTGAACTCGTGGGGCGAGGCGCCCTGGGGGGACGACACGACGAGGCGCACGACGGCCCCGATGCGCAGACCGAGGCAGGCGAGGGCTGCGGCGACCTCCGCCGCGCGAGCCAGCTTGCCAGGTGGACCGACGCCCATGGAGGCGCTGGCGTCCACCAGGATCGCCCAGCGTTCGCCGGCCTCGCGGCGCGTGACGCGCACGAAGGGACGGTCCAGACGCGCCAGCAGACTCCAGTCCAGGGCGCGCAGGTCCTCGCCGGGTCGGTAGGGTCGATAGCCGGTGAACTCCTCGCCCCCGCCCGCCAGGGCTGAGCGGCCCGCACCCTCGCGCCGCTCCCGCGCACCGGACAGGCGCACGAGCAGACCCTCGACGCGGGCCAGGAAGTCGTCTCCGAACTGCACCGCCGGCGCGGGCAGATGCGGATCACCGCTGCGCGGTCGGGGATCGGGGCTCATGGTCAGAGGACTCCTTTGCGGGTGGGACGCGGGGCGCCCGGACCTCAGGGAGACCTCCAGCCTCGCCCCTCGGCCCCCGTGGTGCAACGGCGGAAGTTTCGAGACAGGACAAGGAACGCGGATCGTGCGAAACGGCCTCGGTGGATGGCCCGTATGACCCTACCGTCCGAGCCCCCCTTCCCGCTCCAGCTGAACCCGCATGCGATCCCCGAAGCCCACCCTCGCCGTCTCCTGCGCCCTGCTGCTCTGCGCACCCCTCTGCCCCACTTCGGCGGCCAGCGGGGATCCTCTCGCCGGCGTCGGGGAGCAGCCCGGACCCAACCCTCTGGCGACCGGCGACGACGGACTGCTCCCGTTTCCGAGCCTGCACTTCACCCGGCCCGACCCGGACTCCGCCACGGGCCTGCGACTCGCCTACCACCAGGAGATGCTGCGCGTGCCGAGCGGTTCCCTGCCCATCGACCCCTCGATCTGCAATATCGCCGACGGCGTGTCCCCGGTGACGCCGATCCTCGTGGGCTTCGGCGTGGACGTGCACCCCGACCTGCTCTCTCCCACGGGCGAGCAAGGCGAGACCGTGCAGCGAGGCGCGCCGATCGCCCTGATCCACGCCGAGACCGGAGCGGCGATCCCGATCCTGACGGAGATGGACCGCAACAACCGGGAACGCGAGGAGTACGCCCACCGCCATCCCCTGTGCATTCGCCCCCTGGCGCCGATGGAGATGGGAGCACGCTACATCGTGCTGCTCACGCGCGAGCTGCACGACATCGAAGATGCCGCGCTCCCGACCCAGGCCGCCTTCAATCACCTGCGCGACGGGACCCCGAGCGGGGACCCGGCCATCGAGGGCTTGCGGGAACGCTACGAGGCTCTGTTCGAGATCGCCGGGAGAGCGGGTTGGGAGCGCGAGGAGCTGCTGCTCGCCTGGGAATTCCAGGTCGCCAGCGAGCGCTTCCTTCTGGGTCCAATTCGCGACGTGCGCGCCCAGACACTCGCCGTGGCGGCCGCCGAGGGAGTGCCATACACGATCGAAGAAGTGCTGGAGTCTCCCAACGAGAACGTGGCCTGGCTGGTCAAGGGCACCTTCCAACCGGCCTCCTTCCTCAACGCGCGCAACGAATTGCAGCGCGTCAGTGACGAGGTCATCGAGCGTTCGGAACAAAGCTCCTCCTATCCATTCACGATGCTGATCCCGCCCGCGGCCCGCAAGCGCGGGGGTCTGCCTCTGGTGCTCCTCGGCCATGGGCTGTTCGGAACCGGCGAGCGCTACATGGCGCGCCGCATCGGGCGCCGGCTGGTGCAGCCACTCAGCGCGCGCCACGACGCAGTCATCATCGCGACCGATTGGATCGGACTCTCAGGGGGCGACTTGACCCTGATCCTGACCCAGGTAGTGCCGGACATCACCCGCATCCGCCTTGTGACCGATCGCCTCGTCCAGTCCCACGCCAACAACCTCGCCCTGGTGGAGCTGGCCCTGGGAAAGTTGCAGTCGGATCCGGCCATCGGCCGCACGCACCGCAAGCCGCTGCTCGACCCCAAGTCCGTCTTCTACTACGGCGTCAGTCTGGGTGGGATCCAGGGCGCTTCCCAGGTGGCGATCTCGCCGCGCATCTCGCGCGCCGTGCTGGCAGTCCCGGGCGCGGGCTGGTCGCACATGATCCAGCGCTCGACGCAGTTCTCACCGATCGAACGGGTGATCGACCAACGCTATCCCGACCCCTTGACCCAGAACTTCTTCGCGGCCATCTTGCAGACCTTCTTTGATTTCTCCGATCCGGCCATCCTCGCACCCCTGATGCACGGAGACCCGAGCCAGCCGGATGCCCCGGCCAAGGTGGTCCTCCTGCAGGAAGCGATCGGGGACTGTCAGGTGCCGAACATGGCCACGGACCTGCTGGCGCGAGCGATCGGCGCCTCGCACCTCGAGGTCGCCACGGATCCCGTCTTCGGCCTCGGAACGATCAATGGTCCAACGAAGGCACCGGTTCTGACCCAGTTTCGCGTTCCCGACCGGCTCGAGGAGTTCATGCCGCCCGACGAGAACACCATCCCCCTGCGGGACAACGGTGTGCACAACGCAGCGGTCCTCCAGAAGGTCGCCTTCGAGCAGGTGGGCGGGCTGTTCTCGACGGGTCGCGTCTCCCACCCCTGCCGCGGGCGCTGCGACCCCGACTGAAGGAAAGGAAGGCGCGCCCAACGGCGGAAGAGGCAGAGGAGATCCTGGCTGAGCGGCTATCCTGCGCTGGCACGCGCCCGGCGCGACCCGCCGAGCCACGGCCCCAAAAAATGCACCTTCCCTTGCTCCGCTTCCTTCGTCACCTCGCCCTGGCAGTGACCGTCGCCGTCCTGACGGCTCTGGCCGTCGAGGGTGGCCAGCGCCTGTGGCTCGCGGCCCACGGCGAGCTCTACAGCGCGCGAGCGATGCGCGACACCCTGCTCGAGGCCCTCAGCGAGGCCACGGCTGACGTTCCCTTGCCCGGAGACGTGGTGGTCGAGACCGAGGCCCGGCGCAAGACACAGCTGCGCCCCCACCCCTACCTGGGCTTCAACGCGGACTTCGCGATCGAGCGCCTGGAACGGGACCTGAAATCCCACGGCATGGAGCGCAGGGACACCTTCTCGGTCCTCATCGTTGGTGGCTCGGTAGCCGCCGGCTTCAGCCACATGGGCCTCGAACGGATGACCGAGCGCCTGAACGCGGACCCGAGGCTCGCGGACCAGAAAGTACGGGCCCTCGCCTACGCCCGGGGCGGATTCAAGCAACCCCAGCAGCTGATCACGGTCGGCAACCTGCTCGGCCTGGGAATGAAGCCCGATGTGGTCCTGAACATCGACGGCTTCAACGAGATGGCCATCGGGAACGCGAACGTGGTGAACGGTTTCCACCCCCTGTACCCGTCCCACTCGCACTGGACACCGCTCCTGCTGGCGGGCTCTGCCGGCCTGCCGGCCCTCGAGCAGTACGCGGCGCTGGCTCGCGCGCGCGAAGACCTGGGGGCGCTGGTGCAGCGAACTCTCGACAGCGGCGTCCATCACAGCTCAATCCTCGGCAGGCATGCCCTGATGCGCGTGCAGCGACTGCGCGGCGAGATGGCCGCAGCGACGACAACCTACATCGACCTGCTGGAGAGTGACGACCTCGAACCGTACCTCACAGGGCCGGCGCTGCTCCCCGGCCAGGGCGGGTACCGGGTGACCGGGCGGAACTGGTATGAGTGCTCCCTCTCCCTCCATGCCATGTGCGAGCGGCGCTCGATCCTCTACCTGCACCTGCTCCAGCCGACCTTGCATCTTCCCGGCTCGAAGCCCTTGACCGAGGCCGAGATCGCGGGCGGGCACACCGGCCCGGACTGGATTGAGGGCGTGCAGACCGGCTACCCGATCCTACGAGCGCGAGGCCGCCAACTGCAGGACGCCGGCGTCCCCTTCATCGACGCGTCGATGCTCTTCGCGGAAGTCAACGAGGAGCTCTACTACGACGCCTGCCACTTCGGGGTCGCGGGCCACGAGCGGCTGGCCGACGTGGTGGTCAATGCCCTGCTCGAGGCCCTGCCCGACTGAGACCGCCCAGCGCCAAACCATGATCTACCTCCCTCTGCTGCCGCTGCTCGGCGCTCTCGTCGGCCCCACGCTCCCCGTGCAGGAGGACTGGCCTCTTTGGCGAGGTCCGCACGGAAACGGCCACGCCGACGGGAACGCCCCGACCCACTGGGACGCGGACGACGTGCGCTGGGAGACCGCAATCCCCGGACGGGCCTGCTCGACCCCCGTCGTGAGCAGCGAGCGCATGTTCCTGACAACGGCCGTGCGCTCAAGCGAGGGAGAAGGTGCGCGCCACTGGCCGGGAGGCCGCGAGCCCTACCACGGCGGCGGCGGCGCCCTGGTCGAGCACTCCTTCGAGGTCTTCTGCCTCGATCTGGACACGGGTGAGGTGCGCTGGCGCAGGACGGCGATCGAGGCCACGCCCCACGAAGGGCACCACGGCACCTACGGCAGCTTCGCCTCCAACTCACCGGTCACCGACGGCGAACGCGTCTACGCCTTCTTCGGTTCGCGCGGGGTCTACTGCTATGACCTCGACGGCAAGCTCGAATGGAAGAAGGACCTGGACACCGAGATGGAGATGCGCACGCAGTTCGGTGAGGGCACCGCCGCCACCCTGCACGACGGTCTGTTGATCCTCAACCTCGACCATGAGGGGGACTCATTCCTGATCGCTCTGGATTGCAAGAACGGGCGGAAGAAGTGGCGCACGCGCCGCGACGAGCGCAGCTCCTGGGGGGCGCCGCGGGCCGTGACGCACAAGGGAAAGACCCAGCTGGTGGTGACCGGCAGCGAGCGCGTCCGCGCCTACGACCCTCGCTCGGGGAAGGAGCTGTGGGCCTGCGGCGGCCTGGGTCCGAACCCGATCCCGACGCCCCTACAGTACGAGGACACGGTACTGGTGATGAGCGGCCACCCGCGCGGTCCGGCCCTGATGGCGATCCGCCTCGGCAAGAAGGGCGACCTGACGGGCAGTGACGCGGTGGTCTGGAACGCGCGGCGCGGGGCGGCCTACACGCCCTCCGCACTGCTGATGGCGGATCGCCTGTACACCGTCACCGACCGCGGCAAGATGAGTTGCCTCGACGCGGGCAGCGGCGAGGCCCACTACCTCGAGCAGCGCCTGCCTCGCGGCCTCGCTTTCAAGGCCTCGCCGGTGAGCGTCGCTGATCGCATCTACCTCCTGAGCGAGTCGGGAGACGTGGTCGTGGTGAAGGCCACGAAGAAACTCGAGGTGCTGGCCACGAACACGATCGATGCGGACGACATGTTCATCGCCTCGCCGGTGATCGTGGACGGAGCACTCTACCTGCGCAGCACCGAGCGCGTGCTACGCATCGGCGGCCCACGCGCCAGAGGTCGCTGATCCGCGGGCGCATAGCCTTCAGCGGAGGGCTTGAGCCCTCAGCGGAGAGCAGGGCCCTCAGCGTCCCAGGATCTCGATCGAGTCGAGGACGAGTCGGTCCCGATCCAGACCGGCGGGCACGGTGTCCGTCACGATCAGGAGGTGCAGGCCTGTGTCCCAGGTCATCCCCGAGAGGTCGAAGTCGAAGTAGTGAAAGCTGCTGTCGCTGTCGGCCTCGGTGAACTCACGCAGGATCGTGTAGTCGATGCCGTCCGGGCTGACCATTACCCAGGCCCGATCTCCGGGCTCGTAGGACAGAACCCAAGCCCACAGGCGCAGGCGCACGTCGACGGCCCCGGGCAACAGCGCGATGCGGCTCATGCTGCCGGTGTCCTTGATGCGCACGCTGCGCAGGCCCTCGTGCACCGCTCCCCCACCGACCATCACGTTGCCTTCGACCACCCAGGGCGCGACCCAGGCCCCCTCGCCGCCGAATAGGTTCGCCGACTCGAAGCCGTCGAAGGCGATCGCCGGCGGATTGACTGCCAAGCGCAAATCGTCGCTGGAGCGGTTCCCGGAGTCGTCCTCGACGGTCAGCACCAGATCGTGCACGCCCAGTGCAAGTTCCATCGTGGCGACCGGCGTTTCGGCCAGAAGGATTCCGTCCTCCGACCACTCGTAGGCAACGACAATCCCGTCAGGATCGTAGGACCCGCTGCCGTCGAGCTCCACGAGCGCCGAATCTGCGCCGCGCTCGATCGTCACGTCCAGGTCATCTCCAGCCTCGGCGACGGGGAGCTCCCCGAGGCTCACGACTCCGCGCACGATGACGTCATCGATCAGCACGTAGTCGGGGCCCACGCCCGAGGTCTCGGTCACGACGCGCAGCTCAAAGGCGGCCGACATGGTGGCGGCGCCCAGGTCGAGCAGGTACGTATGAAACTCCCCGTCGCTGTGTGCGGCGGTCAGCTCCATGACAGGCGTGAACTCGACGCCATCAGTGCTGACTTCCACGGTCGCGCGGTCAGCTTCTTCGAAGTTCATGACCATGACCTCGACCGTCAGGCGCGGGTTGAGCAAACCCGAGAGATCGAGGGCCCTGGTGAGGGAGCCGGTGTTCTTGATGCGGCAGACTCGACCCTGCTCCCCGAGCACCGAGCCGAGCATCACATTCCCCACGGTCCACCACGGATCCAACCAGTTCCCCGATCCACCGCCGAAGGAACCAGATTCGAAATCCTCGCTCGCCACATTCTCGGCCACGCCGATCACGACGTTGTCGAGCCGCATCTGATCGAGGGCGCTGATGCCCATGGTTGCCGACAAGAATAACTGCTCGGTATCCCACACGCCGGGGGCCGCGAGGGTGTGCCACTCGCCGTCCTCGATGGCGGGTGTGATGATCGGAAAGATGGGGTCCGCCGGGTCGAGGTCGGGGGCAATCTGCAGGAACACGCCTGAGATGTGGGAGTAGTCCGCCCGGTAGTCAAGGCTGATGAGATCGAACGCGCCGCCCTCCTCCAGTTCGATGTAGACGCCCTGCTCATCCGGGCCCAGCCCGGGCGTGGTCTCAAAACCGTGCATCGTCTCGCGCAGCAGTTCGAGGTGATGGAAATGTCCCTGGTCGAAGGAGTCCCAGCTGTTTCGCAACCAGAAGGCCTCCACGTACACGCCGTCGTCCAGGAAGTTCTGGCTGGTGAAGACCAGCCGGCCGCCCTCCATGGGCAAGTGCCCCGCCGGGACGCTCGGCGGATCGCTGAAGGTCACCGTGCGAATAACCTGATCGCCGCCGGGGACGAAGGCACCCAGCGCTCCTAGGACGCAGAATGAAAGGATGATTATCGCGCGCGGGGCAGGCACTGAAGGCTCCTCCTGGATACTCGTCGAAGGTACGCGACGCGCCCACCCTCATCGGCGCCAGTGTATCCCTGATCAGGGAATCCCGCCGGAGGGAACGTTTTGGCCTTCCACCCGTTCGGGTGGTTCTTCTCTGGCATTCGCTCCCTGGGTGCGCTATCGGGGTCGTAGGAGATGAGGGTGAAATAGCGCGAACCCCCATCGAAGAGCCCTTCCACCCTCCCACTGATCCGTGCGAGCACGCCCATGGACCTGATCTTCTGGAGCTGCTTCTTCTCGGCTGGATTCCTCGCGGGAGCCGCCTGCGGCGGGCGCTTCCTGCATGTCCGTCCTCCCCGCTTCCTGGCCGAGGGAGCCCCACGGGCCTCCAGGGTCGCCGCCCTCGGGCACCGTGATTGAGCGCTGCTCGGGAATCGTGGAGTTGAGGTGCCCCCACTCATCGGATGACCTAGTACGCCCCGCGACCTGAGAGCACCGCGCCGACTGTCCGCAGCAAGAGCAGAGCATCGGTCCAGGCGCTGCGTCCGCGCACGTATCGAATGTCCATGCGCACCCAGTCGCGAAAGAGAATCTCGCTGCGGCCGCTGACCTGCCAGGTGCAGGTCAAGCCTCCGGTGATGTCGAGGCGCTGACGCTGCCAGGGCTCGTACTCTCTCACCTCGTTCAGCTTCGGCGGGCGCGGGCCGACAAGGCTCATGTCGCCCCGCAGCACATTCCAGAACTGAGGCAGCTCGTCCAAGCTGGATCGGCGCAGGAATCGCCCGAGGGGAGTGATGCGCGGATCGTCGGCGATCTTGAAGACTGGCCCCTGCTGCTCGTTGCGCGGAATCAACTCCTCCCAGTTCTCCTCCGCTCCCTCTTCCATGGTGCGGAACTTGTAGAACACAAAGGGCCGCCCACCCAGGCCGGCACGCTGCTGACGGTAGAGGGCCCCCCCGCGACTGGTGAGGACGATCGCCGCGCCGATGACCAGGAACAGCGGCCAGAGCAGGAGCAACATCGTGGCAGAGACGACGATGTCGATGAGTCTCTTCGAGAGAGAGATCGACTGCACGAAGAGGCCCATGAGGTCCTCGACCGGGCGCGCACCCTGCTCCCCGGATGACGCTGGATCTCGATCCGAGTCAGCCTCGAAGCGGGGCGTGGAGGCCTTCCGCTCTTCCTTGCCTGAACCGCCAGAGCCACCCGAACCATTTTCCGGTGGGTCCTGCTTCTCATCCCTCCCGTTCCCGGTTCGCTCCTCAGGCGCGCGCTCGCTCGGTCGCGACCCCACGGTCACGTCCACGCCCTTCCCGCCGTCGGGCAGGGAGGCGCGGATCGTATCGGCCAGGATCCAGGCGCCCTCGCCGTCGGTCTCGGGCAAGATCACGGCGACCGTGTCCCGCCGCATCATCCCGACCACGTCCGAGCAACGTGCGCGCTTCCGCAGCAGTTCGCCGACGGACTGCCGGTCGGGAGCGTCGGGCTCCGTGGGGCGGAGCATGATCATGGAAAAGGTCCGGCCACTGCGGCGCGAGAGGTTGTACTCCCTCCGCGCTGCGTACTCGAAGTCCTCGCTATTCAGGACCTCGGATGTCATCCGACGCCAGGCAAATACATGCTCCAGCGACGGGTTCGGGCGTCCGTCGTCGGGTGAATGCGATTCAATCCTCTGCGGCATGGAATCGTTACGCGGAGTGTGGGAGCCCTTGCGAGCGGGGACGGACGACCTGTCGCTGGCGAGATCCCCGGGGGAGAGGGGCAGATCATCGCTGCAAAACCCTGGTGAACTATCTAATCACGTGATATTACGCGCCAATCACCGAGACTGCAATAGGACCCAGGCCGAGCACGGGTGCCTCCAGGCATCGGGTGGCTCCCAGCCGACGGCGCGCAGGCAGGAGCTCCCCTGCCCGCTCGACCCCCGACCCTACACACCACTGCCAACTCACCAGCGCCCCATCGGGGCCTCTCAGGTTGGGTTGGACCCCGATTGTGAGCCGTCTGCGGGTCCTCACTCAGGAGCGAAGGCGGACCGAGAGCGCACTGGCGAACAGGCGCAGGGCGAAGGGCAGGCCCTGAACGAGGTAGCGCTGCGCCAGGCGACGGGGTTCCTGCGCCAGGCGATGAACCCACTCCACGCCGCAGCGCTGCATCCAGTTCGGCGCGCGCCGCACATCGCCGGCGACGAAGCTGAAGCTGATGCCGACGCCCAGCCACCAGGCGCCGGGATGGTCGCCGCGCAGGCGGCGGATCAGGCGCTCCTGCTTGGGAGAGCCGAGACCAACATAGACCACGTCCGGGCGCGCCGCATGCAAGGCTTTCTCTAGGGTGGCACAGGCGGCCGGATCGTCTTCGAAGCCGTGCGGTGGGCAGTGGAAGCCCGCGACCCGCAGACCCTCGCAGCGCTCGGCGAGCACGGCGGCGGCCCGTTCGGCCGTCCCATCGTCGCCGCCCAGCAGGAACACGCTGCGCCCCCGCTCGCTCGCCCCGCGGCTCAGGCTCCAGATCAGATCCGAGCCGGCCACACGCTCGGGGAGCGGCGTGCCCTGCAAGCGCGAGGCCCAGACGAGCACCATCCCGTCGGCGACGATGCGCTCGGCGCCCTCGTAGAGTGCGCGAAAGGCCGGGTCAGCCACCAACCTCCGGAGGTGGTCGAGGTTGGGGGTGACGAGGACACCGCCGCGACCGCTATCGAGTTCATCAAGCACATGCGCGACGCACTCGGCCGCACTCGTGCGGTGGATCCCGATCCCCAGCAGGCGTACCAGGGGCGGGCTGGATTGCGACTCCGCGGCGCTCCCATCGGGGGCGTCCCCCTTCATCGAGCCCTCAAGGGTCCGACGCCCAGGGACGCCACCGCACGACGGCGAGACCGGGGCCTCCAAGGTGCGTTGGTTGCGGGGAAGCTCATCGAGGTGTGTAGTCTAGCCAGGGTGGCGGCGACCGCCGCGCGCCTTGTAGATCCCCAACACCACTTGTAGCTTTACCGCCCTCGACTCCCCTGCCCGTGGACCTCGCGATCATCGTCATCGGCCGCAACGAGGGGGAGCGCCTGCGCGCCTGCCTCGACTCCCTGGGAGAGCGCCTGCACTCCACGGTCTACGTGGACTCGGGCTCCTCGGACGGGAGCGTCGCACTCGCCCGCTCGAGGGGCGCGGAGGTCGTGGAACTCGACCCCCACACCCCCTTCACGGCCGCCCGCGCCCGCAACGCAGGCCGCGCCCGCGCCCTGGAGATCCACGGCGATCCCGAGTTCCTGCTCTTCCTCGATGGCGACTGCACCCTGGCCGAAGGCTGGATCGACCGCGCACTGAAGGAGTTCGAGGCTCACCCGGAAGCGGCCGTCGTCTGCGGCCGGCGCCGGGAGCGCTTCCCCGAAGCGTCGGTCTTCAACCGCCTGTGCGACATGGAGTGGAACACACCCTTGGGGGAGGCCGAGGCTTGCGGCGGGGACGCACTGCTCCGTGAACGCGCCCTGAACGAAGTCGGCACCTACAACCAGGACATGATCGCGGGCGAGGAACCTGATCTCTGCTACCGCCTGCGAGCCGCGGGCTGGAGCGTCCGGCGCATCGACGCCGAAATGACTCTGCACGACGCGGACATCAAGCAGGTCGGTCAATGGTGGAAGCGGGCCACGCGCTCCGGTCACGCCTCGGCGGAGCTTGCCCGACGCCACCCGAAGTCCGGCGCGACGGACCTGCGACGCGTCCACAGCGCGGTCGCGTGGTCTAGTTTGGGCTGGTCCTCGAGCCTCGCGACGCTCCTCTGGGCAGTTTGGGCGCCACAAGCCTGGGTCCTGTGGACCGCGCTCCCCGTCTGCGTCATCGCCCTGCATGGGATCCAGTTCGCGCGCATCCGCGCCGCGTGCCTGAGGCGCGGAGACGCTCGCAGGGACGCGCACGCCTTCGCCTTCTGGTGCCTGGCGGCCAAGACGCCCGAGGCTCTCGGCTGGGGGCGGTTCACCATCAAGCGCCTGTACGGCACGCACTCAACCCTGATCGAGTACAAGGGCCCTGACGCGAGCGCCGACACGAGCAACGATCTGGCACGACCGGACTGAAGGCAGGTCGGCCTCTGGCCGCGCCTCGGCGAGGCCTACTCGCGCTCCCACCAGAGCGGAGTGCGCTCGATGAAATTCAGCAGAGCGCTGTACTTGGGAGCCTCGGCGGGATCCTGGTCGTGGCGCTCCAGTGCTCCCCAGCTCCCACTCTTCCCGTAGCGCGACATTGAGGAGAAGTGCACGAAGCGCGTCCCTCCGGCCTCCTTCCAGGCTTCGAGGTAGGTCGCGTAGAGCCCGGCCATGGCCGGGTGGCGATTAGCGTCCGCCAGGAGCTCGAGCATGTCCTCGTTGCGCGACTGTGCGCGGCTGGCGAAGATGCCCTGACCGCCCTCGTAGGCTACCAGCGGAAGGTCCCAGGACTCGAGTTCGGCCACGTTGCGACCCATGATCTCAGCCTGCAAGGCCACGGAGTCCTGCAAGGCGACCATCAACTCGTCGACCTCCATCGCCAGCACGCGCTCGCTCTCCTTGCGCACTAACCGACCCCCGAAGTAGGGCGCGATGGCGTAGGCGTCCGCGTGCTCCGCGGCTCCCTCGAAGCCCAGAATCACGCGCCCGGTGCGCGGCACGGCCGACTGGCCCGCCAGGACCCGCACGAGGCGCTCGGTCCCGCCGAAGGCTTCCTCCCAGAGGGCGAAGATCTCGACCGAGCGTCGGGCCGTGTAGCACAGCCCAGCGCTGGACGCTCCCTCGGCCAGCTCCAGCTCCAGGCCCCGCGCCCGGGCGTGGCGTGCCTGGGGGAACTGCCCGTTCCAGAGCTCGTTGGAGTACTCGACCCAGACCCGCAGGCGCGGATCGAGCTCGGCCGCCACGAGGGTCGCGAACTCGTGCACGTACTCGTCGTCCGCGGTGTGGGGCATGCAGAACCACGGCTCGGCCTGCAGGGTGTTCGCGAGCTGAATCATGTACTCCAGGGCGACGCCGCGGGCGGTGCCCTGAGAGTGATCCTCCGGGTGCGGGCGCTGCGCCCAGTGCTCGACGACTGAGCCATTGGTCTGCATCCAGTCCATGAAGCGCAGGACGCCGAACTCGCGCCAGCGCTCGAGAAAAGCGGGGTGAAAGGGCTGCTCGAGATAGGTGTCGAGGAACCCCGGGAGGATCAGGCGGATGTTCCGGATGGGATCTTGCGGATCCGTGGCCTCGATCCTCAGGGAGCGCACGGGTGCTTGGGGGAGGAAACGCAACTCGATCCGACCCGCTTGCTCGGCGAGGACCTTCGCGCCCTTGAAAGCGATACGGCCGCGGCCCTCGAAGAGACAGGTGGAGGTTCCGATCGGAATGTGCGCGCCGAAGCCGGTCAACAGCGGCGTCTCCGCCCGCTGGCCCGGTTGGAGGGAGCGCACCCATCCGTGTTCATCGAGATCGAGGGGCCCGCCCTGATTCCAGCCCTTCCCGCGCATGTTGGAGGCCCACTGCCGGGCAGTCTTGAAGAGGTCCACGAAGACGATCTCCGGACTGTAGTCCCGGATCTTGGCCAGGTTGATCCCGAGCGGCGAGCGGGCGTTGGGCGCTGCGGGAGCGACTGGGTCCGCGGGAGCCTCGTCCTGGGCGAGGGCGTGCCCCGGCGAGAGGAGCAGGGCCAGCAGGGCGACCGCCCGCGAGCTGATGAGGAGGTTTCGAACCATGTCTGGAGGGCCTCGCGCGCGATGGCGGCGAGCGAGGATCTGGCCGCTTCGCGGCACCCGCGCTATTCTAGTCGGCCTCGTCGGACCGGCAACGCAGGACTGCGCCCAGGAGCGCTGACCATCCCGCCAACCGCAGCCCGCACACCCGGTCTTGGCCACGCTCTCCCCCTCACCTGCCGACGATTCCCCAGCGCGCGAGCACGGCTCCGCGCCGGGCCAAGGCCCCGCCCTACGCTCCAGGATCGTCTCGGCCTCGGCCTGGACCCTGATCGGCATCGGCGCCAGCCGCTTGCTGAGCTTGGTCAACAACCTGATCCTCACGCGGCTCCTGTTCCCCGAGGCCTTCGGGCTGATGACCTACGTGAGCGTCATCATCCTCGGCGTACAGCTCTTCTCCGACATCGGTGTGCGCGCCAGCGTCCTCACGAACGAGCGCGGCGACGACCCGGAGTTCCTGAACACCGCCTGGGTGCTCCAGATCCTGCGCGGCGCCGCCCTGTGGCTGGTCATCCTGCTCCTGGCCTGGCCGATGTCCCGTTTCTACGGAGAGCCGGTCTTGATCTGGATGCTGCCAGCCGCCGGCCTGGCCTCCCTGATTCGCGGCTTCGGCTCCACGGCGGGCTACACCCTGGCGCGCCGCGTCACTCCCCAGCGCGCGATCGTCCTCGGTCTGATCGTGCAGCTGATCACGATCACCGTCACGGCCTCACTGGCCCTGGTCTGGAGGTCGGTCTGGGTCCTGGTGGGCGCATCCCTGCTCGCCGCGCTGCTGGGCACGATCGGCAGCTTCTGGCTGATCCCGGGCCGCAAGCACCGCTTCGCCATCAACCGCGAAGACGCCCGCGCCATCTACCGCTTCGGCCGCTGGATCCTCTTCAGCACGGCGATCACCTTCTTCCTCTTCCAGGGCGACCGGCTCGTGCTGGGCAAGATCCTCACCAAGGAGATGCTGGGCGTGTACTCGGTCGCCTTCATCCTGGGCGAGACGGTGTTGCAACTGGCGGGCAAGCTGTCCTTCAACGTGCTGCACCCGGTGTTCTCGGAGATCCGTCACGAGGCCAACCCCGCCATGCGCAGGAAGATTTTCAAGCTGCGCGGCACGATCATGGCCGTCGTCCTGCCCGCCGTCTGGATCCTGGCCATCTTCGGCGGCGACCTGGTCGCGATGCTCTACGACGATCGCTATGCCGAGGCCGGCTGGATGGCCCAGATCCTGGCCATCGGAGCGGTGGGAAGGCTGCTGGCGATCACCTCCGACCGACTGATCCTGGCGGCCGGCGACTCCCTGGGCTACCTGTACTTGCAGATCGCGAGGGTGCTCCTGCTCGCGGCCTGCGCCGGGGTCGGTTACCACCAGGGCGAGTTTCGGGGTCTGCTGTTCGGGATCGCCGCGGCGCGCAACCTGGAGTACCTCCCGCTCGCGGTGCTCCTGCGGCGGCACGGAGGCTGGCTCCCCGGCCTGGACGCGGCGGCCTTCCTCTCCTCAGCGGTGGTGATCGGCGCCGGGCTCTACGCCTGCGGAGCGCCCTGATCCGTGCGCGCAGGTTGCGACGCGCCGCCTGTGGGCAGGGCGATGCTGTGGCACAGAAAGTCCCACCACAACCAGGGCGGATCGCTCTCGACACGGCCCAGAAGAGTCCTGCGCAGGCGCCCCAGCCCGTAGCCCGAGAGCCAGGCGAGGGCAACGCACCACTGCGCGAGGCGCCCGCGGTTCTTGCGGTGATAGCGCGCGTGAGCATCGAACCAGTAGCGCGGACGCCGGCCGCCCCGAACCCCGCGCACGTTCACCCCCGAGCTCCGCCCCACCAGGTGCACGACACGGCTGGCCGGAACGTACCAGCACGTCCAGCCCGCGCGGCGAGCCTGCAGGGCGAAGTCGGTGTCCTCGAAGTACATGAAGTAGCCCTCGTCCAGGAGGCCCACGTCCTCGAAGACGGCACTGCGGATCATGACGCTCGCGAAGGCGACCCAGTCCGTCCGGTGCGCGTCGTTCGAGAGGGGTGTCGCCACGAGGCTGCCCCTCAGGAGTGCGTGCACCGCGCGCATGCCCATACCCTGGGCGAACTCGCCCCTGGCCGTCGGGAAGCGGTAGCGCGAGTGCTGCTGGGTCCCGTCGGGATCCTCGAGCCGGCTGCCCGACAGGCCCACCTCGGGGTGGGCGTCCATGAACTCGAGCAGGACGCCCAGGGCCCCAGGACGCACGAAAGTGTCCGAGTTCAACAGGTGAACGAACTGGGGCGCGTCGTCGTTCGCCAAGGCCAGCTCGATGGCGCGGTTGTTCCCTGCCGCGAAGCCGTCGTTGGTCGCCTGCGGCTGCAGGGCGGCCCAGCCGCCCCAGCCCTCCTCTTCGATGGCCGTCGCGATGAACTCGACCGAGCCGTCATCCGAGGCATTGTCCACGACGACCACCCGCGCGTCACCGATGGCGGCGATCTCCGCCTCGAGGGAGCGCAGGCAGTCCACGACCAGCTCCGCAGTGCGGTAGTTCAGGATGACGACGAGCAACTTCACGATGATCGGGTGCGCCCACCGGCAGGCGCGACGAGAAGGAGAGTCGAGAAACTCACTCCTGCTTCAGGTACGGGAGCAGGGCGTCGTACAGCGCGTCAGCCAGCATGCGGTGCCCGCGGGCCGTCGGGTGATGGTCCCAGGCGGCGATCCACAGGGAGGGCAGGTCCTTCTCGGCCGCGTAGGCGTCTTCCGTATCGAGCACCTCGTAGCCGGCGGCCAGGGCGAGTTCGCGCTGCATGGCGAGGTGTTCGGGCCGCGCCACTCCGGTCTCCGGGCGCGGGATGAAGCTCGCCAGGGTCGCCACACCGTTCCCCTCGCAGACCTCCACGGCGCGCTTGTAGATCCAGCCCAGAGCGCTCTCGGCGATGCGCGGCAGGCGGTTGTCAGCCACGATGCGCGGGAGGCCCTTCTGGACATCCACCCCCGCCATCATTTCGACCAGCTCGGCATAGGGCAGGTCGAACTGCTTGTCCACGGCGTGCGCCAGCTCCTTGGTGATCCACGGGATGTCGTCGATGCCGACGTTGACCACCAGATCGAGGTCGAACTCCAGGGCGCGCGTCTCGAGGGTCGCCAGGCGGCACAGCGGCCCGTAGCCACTGATGGCGAAGTTCAGCACTTCGAAGCGCCGCTCGTCCGTCGCCAGCTCCGCGTTCAGGCGATCCTCGACCACGTTCTCGTAGGTCTCATCGTTCTCGACGCCGATACCGGCGGTGTGCGAGGACCCGAGGAAACCGATGCGGTAGACCCCCGACGGCTTGCTCTTCTCGTATTCGCGGTCGCGGAATCCCCACTGGTTGATGACCTGCGTGCAGCCCTTGTAGTCCACGGTGACCGAGGGGTGCAGGTCGTAGGGCGGATACTGACCCGGATTGAGTCGGATGGCAGCGTTGTAGTTCCACCCCGCAGGGCGGTCCTTGTAGAGGTCCGCGAGCTCGCTGTTGAAGCGGTTGACGTCGGTCAGGTCCTCGTAGTAGCCGCGCTCGAGCTGCCCCGCGTCGAGATCGTTCAACTTGTTGCTTGCGAGGCGCTCCACGGCCGTGGCCAGGTCCGGCTCGAAGGAGAACATGAGCGGCGAGCGGCCGACCGTCAGGAACACACCGCAGGAGGCGCAGACCAGGGCACTCGAGCGCCAGAACGAGGGTGCCGTGGCCTCCTTGCGCGCCAGACCACCGGCGACCACGACCACCGGCGCCGAGCGGCCCCAGAGGGAACCCGCCACGCCCAGGGCGCCGAGGGCGCCCAACACCAGCAAGGTTTGCAGCAGGGTCAGCTCCCTGAGGTAACCGAGCACCATCCCCCACTCCGCGTAGGACGACGAGGTCCACATCGACCACAGGAAGGTGATCGTGAGGAACATCGCGATCGTGCGCAGGCCGATGCCGAGTTCGGAGGCCAAGGTGCGTTTCACCTTGCCCAGGGCCCGCGCCCGTCCGTACTTGCTCTCCCAGTACACGTTGATCGTGATCATCAGGCCCAGGAGCGTCCAGAAGACGGCGTCCTGCCAGGAGACCGGAAAAACGCCACGGATCCAGAACCACTGGTAGCCGTGCAGGAACCAGGTGGCGACAAAGGTCACGAGCGTCGCCCCCACCACTGCCGTCTGGGGACCCACGCGGCGCCTCAGAACGAAGTGCACCGGTGTGAAGAAGACCTTCTGCATGAAGTTCTTCCAGTACACGTTGATGCGTCTCCAGAAGTCGGTGAAGTTGTTCGAGAGCAGCCAGAGATGGAAGGTTTCGGGCAAGTTAAAGCCGAACAGGTGCAGCAGGCCGACGATCAGGTGGAACGCGCCCGAGACCCGGAAGTACAGCAGGTAGGTCGACCAGATCACGCGCACCGCGCCCAGGCCGTCGGTCACGGCGGCGGGATCCAGGATGAAGTTCTGGTAGATCGCGCGGTAGATCAGCAGGTGGACGACACCGCGCAACATCCAGCGCAGGCCCTTCTGGTGGATCAGCCAGGCCTCGTCGTTGAAGTGCGAGCGGCAGAAGGTCTTGTAGTCGACGACGGGAAAGAGCGGGAAGCAGACGTTGGGCAACATGAAGAAGTAGCCCAGGGCGTTCCAGATGTTGAAGGGCGCGCTCCGGTGCCGCAGGTCGTAGAGGTAGACCAGCGTGCGAAACATGAACATCGACCCCAGGATGGGCCAGATGGCCGAGGGCCAGGGCGCCTCGGCGACGCCCGCGCGCAACACGGCCAGGCCGACGCCGATCAGTAACACCAAGGCGACCCGCGCGCCGTGGGCCACGGGCGCATGAGCGGCGCCGATCATCAAGAGGCCCAGGCCAAGGAGCCACGCGCCGGCCTCGAGGTCCAGCACGAGCAGCACCGACGCCACGGACAGGCCGGCGAAGAACGGCATGCGCAGGCGCGCGGGGAGGAAGTGGGTCACGACGAACCCGCCCCAGGCGAGGACCATCACCTGCAGAAAGGCGCGGCTCTCGAGCTGGAAGGCACGCACCACCAGCACCAGCAGACCGAACTGGAAGGCCGTCAAGCCGAAGCGTAGGAGCCCCTGGAGGGTCCAGCGGGCATCCAGGGTGGCCGCCGCGGTCTTCGAGCCTGAGTCCATGAATCGGGGATGATGAGCGGATACGGCAGGCCGTCGGGGATCGACTGTGGAGGGCCAGCGAGCGCGGACCTACTGCAACATCCTAACCCCAACCGACTCCGGACCGCACGCGAGAGCCTCCAAACAGCCAGCGCTACAGCCATCCCAGCGGTTCGAGCCCAGCCGCGGGTTGACCCGGCCCCAGGGCGCGGGCCACGCGCGCCGCCCGAGCCGACTACGCGCTATCTGCGGCCCCCAGGAGGGTCTGGTAGTCGACCTTGTCGGTGGAGGTCTTGGGCAGGGCCTCGTGAAACGCGAACTCGTCCGGGACCATATAGAGTGGCAGGTGCTCAGAGCAGAATGTCTTGAGCTTGATGAGCGAGATCCGCCCGCCCTCGTCCGTCGCCAGGTGAGCGCGGATGCGCACGCCGTTCTCGGCAGCGAGGGCCACGACCGCCACCTCGCATACGTCCGGGTGGCGGTAGAGGCAGGCCTCGATCTCGCCCAGCTCCACGCGGTAGCCGCGCTTCTTCACCATGCGGTCCTTGCGCCCCACGAAGCGGTAGTCGCCAGTCTCTTCCTCGACCACCAGATCGCCGGTCCGGTACCAGCGCTCCTCGCCGGTTACGGGCAGGATGCAGGCCGCGCTCTGTTCGGGCAGGGCCCAGTAGCCGCGCGTCACCGAGGGTCCGCTGATGCACAGCTCGCCCTCGCTCCCCAGCTCGACGTCCGCTCCCCCCTCGTCCACGACGCGCGCCGCAAGGTGCTCGCACACCACGCCGATCGGGTAGGGGTCCACGCGCTCGGCCGGGACGGTCTCCGGAATCCGAAAGTAGGTGCAGACGTTGGTCTCAGTGGGCCCGTACAGGTTGAAGTAGACCGGCGCGGGCAGCTGGGACTTGAGCGCTGCGAGGTGAACGATCGGAAAGACCTCCCCGGCGAAGAGCACGATCCGCAGTTTCGAGCAGTCGTGGGTTCCGAGCTTGCCGTACTGGGCCAGCAGGCTCAGCACCGAGGGGGTCGAGTACCAGACGCTGATACGCTCGTCGGCGATCATGGCCGCCAGGCCGACGGGTTCCTTGCCGACCTCCTCTCCCACCAGCACGAGCGTCGCGGCGCTCTTGATCGAAACGTAGATGTCGAAGATCGACAGGTCAAAGTGGAACGGCGCGTGGGATGAGAAGCGGTCGTCGGCGTCGGTCAGGATCGCTCCCTGCGCCCACTCCACAAAGCTGGTCGCGTTGCCGTGGGTGATCTCGACACCCTTGGGGTTTCCGGTCGAGCCGGAGGTGTAGAGGATGTACGCCAGGTCGTCGTCGCCGACCTCGACCGTCTCGGCTGGCGCAGCCGGCGCCACGAGTTCGGCTGCGTCCAGAGCCGCCTCCAGCCCGGCGCCGTCTCCGAGATCCTCGAGAACGAGCGCCGGCAGACGGCCAGCGAGACCGTCGAGGGCCTCGAACAGTCCGGGAGCCAGGGCGGCCTCCACCAGCACCGCTTGCACGTCGCAGTCGTCCAGGATGAAGGCATTGCGCCGCGCTGGCGCCGTCGCATCGACGGGTACGTAGGCCGCGCCGCACTTCAGCACGCCGAACACGGCCGCCAGGGAATCGATCGACTTTCGCAGGCACAGCCCCACTCGCCCGCCCGGCGTGACCCCCATCTCGACCAGGCGATCGCGCAGACGGTCCGAGAGCTCGTCCAGAGAGCGATAGTCCCGTGCGCCGATCCCCGGCGCCACGACAGCTGTGTGCTGCGGCCGCTCGCGCGCGGCGGCCGCGAGATAGGCGTGCAGATTCATCTCGGTCGCCGTGCGATCAGAGCTTGGAGAGCACCAGGTTCGAGATGTCCTCGACCGTGTTCAGGTGATCGACGTCCACCTCGTGGGCCTCGATCTGCACCTCGAACTGCTCCTCGAGGAAGGTGACCAGCTTGAGGGTCGCGATCGAATCGAGGATGCCCGCGCTCACCAGGGGAGTGGTCAATTCCAGTTCGTCCGCCTCCTCCCCCGCAAGAAATTCGGTCAGGATGAACTGCTTGACGCTGGCTTGAATTTGCTCCTTGGGGACCATCTTGATAGGTGTTCTGTGAATTGGTGGAAGCGTTTCTGGCTGACGTACAGCGCGCGAACGCGGGGGAGTGGAGCGACGATCGCCGGGGCCAAATCCAACCTGGACCGGCGCTGCGGAGCCTCTCTTCGGCTCGGTTCGACCTATGAGCTATGAGCAGACACCGCAGTATAGCACCGCATGAAAAACGCGGGGGAGCGGAAGCGGGCAGCTAGAGCCCCATCAGCGCCGCGATGATCGTGCGCTGAATCTCGGAGGTTCCCGAGTAGAGCCGGCTGCCGAGGGCGTCGCGCAGCTCGCGTTCGACCCCGTACTCGCACATGTACCCGTAGCCGCCGTGGATCCCGATCGCGTCCTGGGCGCTCTGCACCCACGACTCGCTGATGTGCAGCTTTGCCATGGCAGCCTCCAGAAAGATGCTGCGCCCGCGATCTCGCAGCCAGGCCGCCTTGTAGAGCAGGGCGCGCGAGGTCTCCAGGCGGGCCTTCATGTCCACCAGCTTGGTCGCGACGAGCTGGAACTTTCCGATCGGCTGGCCGAACTGCCGGCGGCCCTTGGCATAGGCCACGCAGGTCTCCAGCAGGCGCTCCTGTGCCCCGACGGCGCCGGCCAGGATGCAGCTGCGCTCCCAGGTCATCGAGTGGGTGAACAGGTTCTGGCCCGCTCCCTCCTTGCCCAGGCGCATCTCCTCCGACACCTCGCAGTCCTCGAGGAACAGCTCCCCCATGGGCGAGGTCCTGAGCCCCATCTTCTCGACGTGGCGGGTCACCGAGAGGCCGGGAGTGTCGCGCTCCACCAGAAAGCCGGTGACGCCGCCGGGCTTGCGCTCGGGGTCCACGTTGGCGAAGACCAGGAGCAGGTCGGCGATCGGCGCGTTGGTGACGAAGACCTTGCTGCCGTTCAGCACGTAGCGGTCGCCGCGCCGCACCGCGCTGGTCGCCAGGCTGTAGGCGTCGGAGCCCGAGCCCGGCTCGGACATGGCGTTGCCGCCGACGAGCTCCCCGGAGCACAGGCCGGGCAGGAAGCGCTGTTTCTGTTCCTCGGTCCCGAAAGCCTGGATCGGGATCTCGAGGGTCCACATGTGGGCGTTGATCGAGAACACCAGGCCGTTGTCCTTGCACCCGTAGCCGAGGCGTTCGAGCACGCCCACGGTCGTCAGGGCATCGGCGCCCATGCCGCCGAACTCCTCGGCGATCGGCAGGCCGTGGATGCCCATCTCGGCGCAGCGCCGCCAGCCGTCGCGGGAGAACTCCCCGCTCTTGTCGCGCTCGGCCAGGCCCTCGTTGAGCTCGCCCTGTGCCATCTCGGCCACGGCATCCCTCAGCTGGGTCTGTTCTTGGGTCCAGGAAAAGTCCATGCCGGTAAGGGAGACGCGAGCCTCCCGTCGGGAGTGTACCCCCCCGAGCACACCGCCGCTCAGGAAGCCAGGTCCTCCAGGGAATCCAGACACGAGGTGCAGACCCGCGCGAAAGCTTGCTCGGAAAACTGCTCGAGGTGTGCCGACAGGTAGGCCAGGGCCGCGAGCAGGTGGCTCTGGGCCTGCCCCCGGTCGCAGCCGAGGATCACACAGTGGGCGTCCACCTCGGCCGCCAGGGCGCGCCGCCCGGTTCCCAGGGAGTGGGCCAGGCGCAGCAGGTCGTAGAGGGCGTGGCCCCGCACGCGGGCGCCGGGCCAATCGATCAGGACGAAGCGCTCGGCCCAGGGCCGGCCGGCGCGCGGCGTGCCCGGCCGCGAGTCGATCAGGATGTTGCCCTTCCACAGGTCGTTGTGGATCAGGACCTGGCGCGGGCTCCACAGATCGGCTTCCAGGTCGCGCCCGGCCGCCTCCGACGCGGCGCGCACGCGACTCGTCGCGCTCTCCATGGCGGCCAGGTGCGCCAGGGGCGCGCGAAAGTCCCGGGCGACCTCCTCTTCGGAGGGCTCGCGCAGGGTCGCGGCGGTCGCCGAGCGCAACCACCCGAAGAGCGCCGGGCGCAGGCGTCGGCGCTGAAAGGTCCATACCAGGCGCGAGCGGCTGAGGTTCTCCAGGAAGGGTAGGACGCACCAGCTCCGCTCTTCCCAGCGGCCCTCGGCGACGGGTTCGATGACGACGCGCGCCAGCTCCCCTCCCAGGACCTCGCGCGCCAGGCGTGCGCGCTCCATGGCGCGCGCCACCATGTCGGGCGCCGCCGCGCCCGAGCACAGGGCGACCGCCGCGGGTACGCCGTCACGATCGCGCGCGAGCAGCTTGAGAGTGCCGTCGGCGACCTCTCCGGCCGAGGCGATCGTCTCGACCGTCCCCACCTGCGCGCCGAGCGCCTCGGCGAACACGCTCGCGAGGTGCCCGCGCCAGTCCTCGTCGTTGGGGCTCTCCACATCCGCTAGGATAACCCTGTATGTTCCGAAAGCTCGCCCTCTCCGGCGCCGGCCTGGTCCTCGCGCTGTTCGCCTCCGAAGGCCTCGTGCGCCTCGCCCTGCCCCAGCCCATCAGCTGGCTCGCCATCTACCGCACCCACCCGGACCTGCCGATCTACGCCATCGACGCGGATCTCTCCACCTTCGTGGACACCGGCGAGTCGGCCTGGACGGTCCACACCGACGGGGAGGGCCATCGCGCCGCAGCACCGGAGGCGCGAGGGGTCCCGGAAGCTCGCGAGCGCGTGCTCGTCATGGGCGATTCCTTCACCTTCGGTAACAGCGTCGACCACGAGCAGACCTTCGTGAGCCTCCTGGACGCCGCCGCCGATGGCCATCCGAGCTTCGTCAACTGCGGGACGCCAGGCTATGGACCCCTGCAGTACGAGATGGTGCTCGAGCACGAGCTGGCGCGCGAGCCCCGCCCGCGGGCGGTGCTCCTGTGCCTCTACCTCGGAAACGATTTCCAGGACACGGTCTGGGACAAACCGGTCGATCCGCGCGCCGGAAAGAGCACGGGTCGGGTACGCCTCAAGGACCGGGTCAAGGAGCGCTCCCACCTGTACCGCCTGACCTCCAAGGCCTGGCACCGGCTGCGCCCATCGCGCGAGCACCGCGTCGCCCGTGAACTGTTCAGCGTGAAGGCCTGGGAGGCCCCGTTCCTGACCCGAGCCGAAGAGCGCTTCGGGGCGGCCATCGCTGCCATCGTCGAGGGCTGCCGCTCGCGCTCGGTGCCCCTGGCGATCTGTCTCATTCCACCCGAGCACACGGTGCGCGACGAGCGCGGAGACGACCCCGACCACGATCCCAACCTGCCCATGACCCGCGCGCGCGCCCTGCTCGCCGGCCTGGGCGCGGAGGTCTTCGACCTCACACCCATCCTGCGCGAGCTCGGGGCCGAGCGCGCCTTCTGGCCCCTCGACGGTCACCTCTCTCCCGCGGGCCACCGCGCCGTGGCGGACGCTGTCGCGCCGGTCATGGCCAGGCTCGACCTCGACGCCGTTCAGTCCTCGTCGCCGCCGAGGTAACCCATCTTGCGCAGGGCTTCGAGCTCGGAGGGCGGGATGACGCCCTCCCAGTGAACCTCGTCGCGAACGACCGCGTCCCACTCGCCGAGCAGGGCCTCGAGGCGCTGCACTTCGTGGGCGCGCTCGCCCGCCAGGTCGCGCAGCTCGCCGGGATCGGCGGCGAGGTCGTAGAGCTCGCTTGGGCCGCCATGGGAGACGAGCTTGAGAAACCCGTCCACCAGGGCGCGCGCCGGCTGACGCGCCAGCTCTCCGTGGTCGCGAGCCTTGCGGGGATCACCGTAGAACTCGATCAACACGGGCGGCGCGGCCGCTCCCCCGCCGCCCCGCAGATCGCGCCCCCCGCCGGGCCAGTCGGTCCGGGCGATGGCCGCGATGGTCGCCGCCACATCCACCAGGGAGGCCGCGCCGCCGAGCTCCCCCAGGGCGACGCCCGCGGGCGGAAAAAGCAACAAGGGCACGCGCGTGACCTCGCCGTAGACCGTCGTTCCGTGCTCGGTCACCCCGTGCTCCCCAAAGGCCTCGCCGTGGTCGGAAGTGACGAAAATCCAGGCGTCCGCCAGGCGCCCGCGGCGCTCCAGTTCGGCAAAGAGCAGCCCCAGGTCGCGGTCTAGCCCGGCGATGCACTCGTCGTAGCGCGCCTCGAGGCGCCGCTTCTCGGCCTCCGGCTGGGCCAGGGCCAGGTGCTCGGGCCGCTCGCGGGGACTCCAGGGAGCGAAGCGTCCCCGGAACTCGCGCGGCGGCAGGTAGGGCGCGTGGGCGTCCACGTAGTTGGCGAAGAGGAACAGTGGCCCCGACCCGGCGCCGTCCACGGCCTCCAGGAGCAGCGCGTTCACGTACGCAGCGCCGGCGCCCGAGTGAGCGCCGCCGGCGGCCAGGGAAGGCAGCAGAGCCTCCCTCAAGCGCTCCCCGATCGGCGGCGAGACACCGGAACGCCCCGTGAGCAGATGGACATCGAAGCCGCGCCCCATCCCTTTCACGCGCATCAGCCATGGGTTGGCGAAGACCGAGAGCGTGCGATAGCCCACCTCGCCCAGAGCCTCCGCCAGGGTGCGCTCGGCGTGGATCGCAAAGCCCTCGCGCGCGGCGCGGCCGAACTGGGCGCCGTGCTCCGAGGGCGGGAGCCCCGTGAACAGGCTGGCGTGGGAGGGCACGGTCCAGGTCCCGTTGGCGAGCGCCATCGGATGCACGCGCGCCTCGGGCCTGCGCGTCAGCAGGGCCGCCAGCTCGGGCGTCGTCTCGCGCCCGTAACCGTAGACCGACAGATGATCAGCGCGCACGGTGTCGAGCACCAGCAGCACGATGTCGGGACCGGCGGCAGGAGCCTCGGGCGCATCCGCCAGCGCATCCGACGGTGACTTCACCGAGCGCGACCAACGCCCGTCGAACAGGGGTTTGGCGCTCACCGCAACAAGCAGCGCCGCGGCGCCGGCGACCAGCAGGGTCTCGGAGACGCGCCCGGCGAGGCGCGCCGCCACCCAGCGCCCCGCGCCCCAGATCCCCAGAAAACCGAGGGCTGCCAGGAACGCCGCGTGCGGCGCGTGCTCTCCCAGGCGTGCCGCCAGGCGCGGCGCCGCCAGGATCGCGAGGCCAAACCCGCCGCCCGCCAGCAGGCCGTTCAGCGAGGGCAGGTCCCGGCCGCGGCGACCGGCCAGAGCACCCAGCACCCCGGCCAGGGCCATGGCTCCGCCGCCCGCCGCTCCGCCCTCCAGCCAGCCGGCCAGAGCCACCCACGCCACCAGGCAGACCGCGCTCGAACGCCGGGCCCACAGCGCCAGGCCGCCGAGCGCCGCTGCGAGAGTCAGGGAGAGCCCCGCACAGAGCGCCAGGTAGGCGGGAGCGAGGGAGCCCTTCGAGCTGGCGAGGAACACCAGATGCACCGCCGAGCACGCCAGCCCAGCTACACAGGCCGCCTTCAGGGGTCCCGCCCGAGAGACGCCTGCCGGCGGCTTCCCGGTCCGTATCGCATCAGTGGGAGGAGCGGTCATGGTCCTTTTGAGCAGCTATCGGGGAGGCGCTGGCGGGCCGACCATCCTAGCCCGCATCCGCGACCAGCCCTCACGCCGGAGCGCGCGAACGGCGGGAGCCGGGGCTCCACAGGTCGCTATTAGGGCTGCGCTCGGCTGCTGGCGAGGAATCGGTGATCGCCCAGGACCCTCCCGTGCACGGATACCTGAGAGCCGCCGCGCACCCGAAGCCCTCGCTTCAAAGGCCCTCCAGACCCCGAGCAGGCCGAATCGGCGCCCCGATTGGCCCTGAAAGGGGCATACTAGATGGGTGTCGAAGGTGGGTGATCGCCAGCAACGACGAGCCGACCAATAAAAGAGGAGAGAATGAGACTTCCCAGAACCGAGGGCTGCCGAGGCGAGGGTTCGTCTCCGTGGCCCATCCCGTCCGAGTGAATGCGCGGAGGCCCTGACCACCGAAGGCGGACACGAGCGATGGAAGACGCAAACGGAAAGACCTGCTACGTGATTGGAGCGGACTCGCTCCTGATCGAGTGTGGGGAAATCCTGCTCCGGGAAGGATTCGGGGTGCTGGGGATCATCACCTCCACAGGCCGCCTCCGCGCCTGGGCACAGGAGCGGGAACTCGAGGTCATCGACCCCAGCGACGACCTGGCCGTGCGCCTGGGCCAGACGCCCTTCGACTACCTGTTCAGCATCACCCACCTCGCGCTGATCCCCAAGGAACTGCTGCGCCTCCCGCGCCGGGCGGCGATCAACTTCCACGACGGACCACTCCCGCGCTATGCGGGACGCTACACGCCGGCCTGGGCATTGATGAACGGGGAGAGCGAGTACGGCATCACCTGGCACCTGATGGAAGCCGAACTGGACAGCGGCGCGATCCTCGAACAGGCCCTCTTCCCGATCGATGCCGACGACACCTCCCTGACCCTCAACACGCGCTGCTTTGAGGCCGCAATCGATTCCTTTGAGCGCCTCGCACGAGACCTGCGCGAGGGCGCGACAACCGAGCGCGAACAGGACGCGACGCAACGCTCCTACTTCGCGAAGTACCGCCGCCCGGACGCCGCCTGCGTCCTCGACTGGAGTCGGCCCGCGACGCAGCTCGAGGCCCTCGTGCGCGCGCTCGACTTCGGTCCCTACGCGAACCCGCTCGGCCTGCCGAAGCTGGTCCACGACGGCCGCGCGCTCGCGGTGGGCAAGGCCCTGGCCCGAGAGAGCGACGGGCAGGAAGCGCCGGGGACAGTGCTCGAAATCGGCGACGAGAGCCTGCTCGTGCAGACCGGCGAGGGCGCCCTCTCGATCGGCGACCTCGCCACTTTGGGCGGGCGCAGACTCGAGATGAGCGAGGTCGCCGAGGCCCTGGGACTCGCGCGTGGGACGGGCCTGGAAGCCCTCGAAAAGGACGAGGCCGAGGACCTGACACGTCTCGCCGGGCACCTGGCGCGCGGCGAGGAGCACTGGACCGAGCACCTCGCGAGCCTGGAACCCCTGGAACTGCCACAGGCCGGGCGCACGCCGACCGAGTCCACGAACGGGCACCGGCCCGGAGAACGAGCGGCGGTCGAGGTCCCGGCGGCCTTCTTCGCCGCGTGCCCAGAGGTGCCACCCGCCGATCTCCTGGCCGCCGCCGCCGCCGCCTTCTTCGGGCGCGTGGCGGGACAGTCGCGCTTTGACCTGGCCTGGTCCGACGACGAGACGCTCCCCTCCTCCCCCGCCGCGGCGCGCTTCGCCGCGAGCGAGGTCGCCTGGCGGGTCGAACTCGACCCGCGCGCCGGCGCCGGCGAGGCCCTGGACGCCCTGGCGCGCACCCTCGCGCCCCTGCGCGAGCGCGGCTCATGGCTCCTCGACCTGCCCGCCCGCGTGCCGGAGCTGGCGGCCCGACCGGAGCTAGCCGACGGCCTGCCCCTCGAACTGGCCGTCACTCTGGGCGGTCCAGCCAGCGCCCCGGCCCTGAGCCCCGGCCGCGCCCTGACGGTCGTCGTCGCCCCCGCCGGCGACGCCTGCCACCTCGCCCACGATCCGCGACGCCTCGACGGCGAGGTGCTCGCGGCACAGTTCGGGACCTACCTCGCCAGCGTCGCCGAGCACCCCACGAGACCCCTGGAGCAGATCGATCTGCTCGGTCCCGAGGAACGCGAGCGCATCCTCTTCGACTGGAACACGACGGCCACGGACTACGAGCACGAGGTGCGCGTCCACGAGCTGTTCGAGACCCAAGCTGCGCGCACGCCCGAGGCGTGCGCGCTCGTCTTCGGCGACGAACGACTCACCTACGGCGACCTCGACGAGCGCGCCAACCGCCTCGCTGCGCACCTGCGTACCCTCGAAGCGGGCCCGGACCGCCTGGTTGGGCTCTACCTCGAGCGCGGGGTCGAGCTCGTCGTCGCCATGCTCGGCGTGCTCAAGAGCGGCGGGGCATACCTGCCCCTCGACCCGGCCTATCCGGCCGAGCGCCTGGCCTTCATGATCCGCGACTCGCAGGCGCCCGTGGTGCTGACCACCGACGCCCTCGCCCCCACGGTCCCCGCCGACACGGCGAGCATCGTGCGCATCGACAGCGAGGCCGAGACGATCGCCGCCTGCTCGCCGGCGATCTGCGCCGCCCCTGGCGACGCCTCGAACCTGGCGTACGTGATCTACACCTCCGGTTCGACCGGCGAGCCTAAGGGCGTCATGGTCGAACATCGCAACGTGGTGAGCTTCTTCGCCGGAATGGACGAGCGCGTCCCCCACGACCCGCCGGGCACCTGGCTGGCAGTCACGAGTCTATCCTTCGACATCTCGGTCCTCGAGCTACTCTGGACCCTCGCGCGCGGCTTCGAGGTCGTGTTGCACCCCGGTGCCGACGAGGCGAGGGTTCCGTCGGCCGCCGCCCCGGGCCCTATCGACTTCGCCATGTTCCTATGGAGCAACGACGCGAGCCAGGGAGCGAAGAAGTACGAGCTGCTACTCGAATCCGCGCGCTTCGCCGACGACCACGGCTTCTCCTCCGTCTGGATCCCCGAACGCCATTTCCACGCCTTCGGAGGCCCCTACCCCAACCCGTCGATGCTGGGTGCCGCCGTGGCCGCGGTCACCACGAGAGTCGGTATCCGCAGCGGAAGCTGCGTCCTTCCCCTGCACCACCCCTTGCGCGTGGCCGAGGAGTGGGCCGTGGTAGACAACCTCTCCGAGGGACGGGTGGCCATGGGAATGGCCTCCGGCTGGCACCCCCATGACTTCGTCCTGCGACCTGAAAACTACGCGGACAACAAGGAGTGCATGTTCCGTGACATCGAAGTGGTCAGGCGCCTGTGGCGCGGGGAGACGATTGAGTTTCCAGGACCCCATGGCGAGCCTGTCGGGCGCGTCACGTATCCGCGCCCCATCCAACCCGAGCTCCCGGTCTGGATCACGAGCGCGGGGAATCCCGACACCTACAGGCGGGCTGGGGAGATCGGCGCCAACCTGCTGACCCACCTTCTCGGCCAGACCATCGAAGAGGTCGCGGAGAAGATCAGAATTTATCGCGCATCCCTGGCCGAGCATGGCCACGACCCCGCGCAGTTTACCGTCACCCTCATGCTGCACACCTTCGTGGGCGATGATGTCGAAGAGGTGCGCGAACTGGTGCGCGGACCGATGAAGGCCTACCTCGGTAGCGCAACGGACCTGGTCAAGAAGTTCGCCTGGTCCTTTCCGGCCTTCCAGCGCCCTGGCGGCAGCGATGCACCGGTGACCGAGATCGACGTCGAGAGCCTGACCGATGAGGAGCAGGAGGCGATCGTCGAACACGCCTTCCTGCGCTACTTCGACTCCAGCGGCCTGTTCGGGACGCCCGAGTCGTGCGTCGAGCGCATCGACCAACTGAAGGCGATCGGGGTCGACGAGGTCGGCTGCCTGATTGAATTCGGCCTGCCGGCCGACGTCGTGCTCTCCTCGCTACCCGCCCTCGCGCGCCTGAGGGAGGCGGTCCAACCCACCGTCGCCGGCTCCGTCCCCGCTGGCAAAGGCTCGACGAGAGAGCGCGACGACTCCCTGGCGGCGCTCGTCGAACGCCACGGAGTGACCCACCTGCAGTGCACCCCGTCCATGGCGCGCATGCTCCTCGAACACGCCGAGTCGCGCGCGGCCCTCGCCACCCTCGAACACCTGCTGGTCGGCGGCGAGGCTCTGCCGGCACCCTTGGCCGCGGACCTCGGCGACTGTGTCGAGGGATCCCTGACCAACATGTACGGTCCGACCGAGACGACCATCTGGTCCGCGACCCAGTCACTGAGCGGCCCCGAGGAGACGGTTCCGATCGGACGCCCGATCGCCAACACGCGTCTGTACATCCTCGACGCCGGGCTCCAACCGGTGCCCGTCGGGGTGCCGGGCGAGCTCTACATCGGCGGGGACGGCGTGGTGCGCGGCTACCTCGACCGCCCGCAACTGACGGCCGAGCGCTTCGTCGCCGACCCCTTCGCCGCGGGAGGTGCCGCGGGGGACCGGGCGGCCCGCATGTACCGCACCGGCGACCGGGCGCGCTACCGCCCCGACGGCGTGGTCGAGTTCCTCGGGCGCACGGACCACCAGGTCAAGGTGCGCGGGCATCGCATCGAGCTCGGGGAGATCGAGGTCGCCCTCGGACGCCACACCGCGGTGGGAGCCTGCGTCGTGATCGTGCGCGAGGACGAACCAGGAGACCAGCGCATCGTGGCCTACCACACGCGCGCCGCACAGGCGGCAGCGAAGGCCGGCGAGCTGCGCGAGGTCCTCAGGAAGACCCTGCCGGAGTACATGCTGCCGACGCACTTCATACCCCTTGAGCACCTGCCGCTAACGCCCAACGGGAAGATCGACCGCAAGTCCCTGCCGGCACCGGGAGCGGTAGTGGACGCCACTGAGGTAGCCTTCGTCGCGCCGGAAGAGGGCCTCGAAGCCCTGATCGCCCAGACATGGCAGTCGATCCTGCACCGCGAGCAGGTGGGCGTGGAGGACAACTTCTTCGACATCGGCGGCCACTCGCTGCTCGTCGTGCAGGTGCACCGCACCCTGCGTGAGAAGGTGGAACGGCGCCTCGCGCTGACGGACCTCTACCGCTTTCCGACCGTGCGCTCCCTGGCCGAATACCTGAGCTCCGAGGACGACTCGGGAGCCACCCGCGAGGGCACCGACCGCGGCCGCAAGCGCCGCGACGCCATGCGCCGACGCCGGGGCCGGCGCGCCCAGGAGACCTAGGCGCCGAAGATGCGCGAGACTCCTTCCCAGCCCCCGTCGGAGAACGACGTCGCGATCATCGGCATGGCCTTACGCGTGCCGGGGGCGAACGACCTCGCGCAGTACTGGAAGAACCTTTGCGAGGGAGTGGAGAGCGTTTGCACCCTGAGCGAGGAGGAACTCCTGGCCGCGGGTGTCACCCCCGAGGACCTGGCCGATCCCGCCTACGTCCGGCGTGCCGCACCTCTCGACGGAATCGCGGACTTCGACCCGGAGTTCTTCGGCTTCAGCCCCAAGGAAGCCGCGATCCTCGATCCCCAGCACCGCCACTTCCTCGAGTGCACCTGGGAAGCGCTCGAGGACGCCGCCCACCCGCCCTCCAGATTCGACGGTCCGATCGGGGTCTTCGCGGGCTGCGGCATGGGCGGCTACCTGATGTTCAACCTGCTCAGCAACCCCGAGCTGGTGCGCTCGGTCGGCCTCTTCCTCCTGCGCCACACCGGCAACGACAAGGACTTCCTCGCGACCCGCGCCTCCTACCTCTTCAACCTGACCGGACCGAGCATCAGCATCCAGACCGCCTGTTCCACTTCCCTCGTGGCGACCCACAGCGCTTGCCAGAGCCTGCTCTCAGGCGAGTGCGACCTGGCCCTGGCGGGCGGCGTGACGATCGAGGTCCCCCACCAGCGCGGCTACCTCTACAAGGAGGGTGAGATTCTCTCGCCCGACGGCCACTGCCGTCCCTTCGACCACCGCTCGCAAGGAACGGTCTTCGGCAGCGGCGTGGGGGTCACGGTCCTGCGCCGGGTGAGCGACGCCGTGGCCGACGGCGACCGCATCTACGCCGTGATCAAGGGCAGCGCGATCAACAACGACGGCGCGGGCAAGATCGGCTACCTGGCCCCCAGCGTCGATGGTCAGGCCAAGGCCGTGTCCGAGGCCCTGGAGGTGGCGGAGGTCGACGCGGACACGATCGCCTACGTCGAGTGCCACGGCACGGGAACGCCCGTCGGCGATCCGATCGAGATAGCGGCCCTCACGACAGCCTTCCGCGCCAGCAGCGAAGCCGTCGGCACCTGCGCCATCGGCTCGGTCAAGAGCAACATCGGACACCTCGACACGGCCGCGGGCGTCGCCAGCCTGATCAAGGCCAGCCTCGCCCTCTACCACCGGCAGATGCCACCCAGCCTGAACTTCGAGGCACCCAACCCCGCCATCGAGTTCGAGCACACGCCCTTCACGGTCAACACCGAGCTCTGCGAGTGGAGCGCGGGGGAGTTCCCGCGTCGAGCGGGGGTCAACTCCCTGGGCGTGGGCGGGACCAACGCCCACGTGATCCTCGAAGAGGCTCCCGAGCGCCCCGGCACCACGTCCGCCCAGCGACCGTACGAACTCCTGACCCTCTCCGCCGCCTCGCGCGCCGCCCTCGACCAGGCCTCCCGGCGCCTGGCCGAACACCTCGACCGACACCCCGAGCAGGAACTGGCCGACGTGGCCTTCACCCTGCGCGAAGGCCGGCGCGCCTTCGATCACCGCCGCGTCCTGGCCTGCGCCGACCGCGAACAGGCCAGCCGTCTGCTGACCGAGGGCGACGCCCGGCGCGTGTTCACCCACCGCAGGGCGCAGACTCCGGGCTCGGTGGCGTTCCTGTTTCCCGGGGGCGGTGCCCAGCACCCGCGCATGGGGCAGGAGCTGTTCGAAACCGAGCCGCTCTTCCGCGAACACATCGAACGCGGCTTCGCCGAACTCTCCGAGCGCGCTGGCATCGACCTCTTCGAGTTCCTGTTTCGCGCTCGGGTCGACGAGTCGCAAGCGCGCCGGGAACTGGTGCGCCCATCCCTGCAGCTCCCGGCCTTGTTTGTAGTCGAGTACGCCCTGGCGCAACTGTGGATGGAACGCGGCGTGCAGCCGACCGCCATGATCGGTCACAGCATGGGTGAGAACACCGCCGCTTGCGTGGCGGGCGTGCTGTCCTTCAGCGACACCCTGGGACTGGTCGCCTTGCGCGGTCAACTCTTCGAGCGCGTCCCCGAGGGCGGCATGCTGAGCGTCTCGGTCCCCCCCGACGAGCTGCAGGCCATGCTGGGCGATGACCTGGACCTGGCCACGATCAACGCGCCGTCCAGCTGCGTCGCCTCGGGCTCCAGTGCGGCCCTCGATGCCCTGGAGCAACGGCTGGAGGCAGTCGATGTGGACGCGCGCCGGGTGCAGATCGCGATCGCCGCCCACTCGCGCCTGGTGGACCCGATCCTCGAGGAGTTCGGGGACTACCTGCGCGGCCTCGAGTTCTCGCCTCCGACGATCCCCTTCGTCTCCAACCTGACCGGAACCTGGATCCGTGACGACGAGGCCACCGACCCCGACTACTGGGTCAGCCACCTGCGCGGCACCGTGCGCTTCGCCGACGGCATCGGGACGCTGCTGGACGATCCCGCGCGCGTCCTGCTCGAGGTGGGCCCGGGGAACACCCTCTCCTCCCTGGCGCGCCAGCACGTCGACGCCGGGCCCGGGCGGACCGTGCTGCCGTCCATGCGTCACCCCGAGGAGAAGACCGGCGACGACGCCTACCTGCTGACCACCGCCGGGCGGCTGTGGGCCTGCGGCGTGGACATCGAGCCCGTCGGAGCAGGCGAGGACGAGCGGCGCAAGCGAGTCTCCCTCCCGACCTACCCGTTCCAGAACCAGCCCTATTGGATCGAGGCGTCGAAGCAAGTGAGCGCCGCGGCGACCGAGCCCGAGCAGCCGACGCGCCTGGAGGATGAGGACGAGTGGTTCCAGCAGCCCGCGTGGGGCCGGCGCGACGCGCCCCTGCCTGACGAGGCAGTCGGCGCGCAGACCTGGCTAGTATTCCTGGACGACGCGGGCCTCGGCGCGGGCCTCGCCGAGCGCCTGAGCGCGCGCGGTGACACCGTCCTCAAGGTGCGCGCCGGAGACGCCTACGCCCAGCTCAGCGAAACCGAATACATCCTGACTCCCGAACACGGTCGGGCGGGCTACGACCAGTTGATGTCCGATGTGATCGCCGCTGGGCGCACCCCTGCGCGCATCGCCCACTTCTGGTCAGTGACCGACGACGAGAATTACCGCCCCGGCTCGAACTTCTTTCACCGCACCCAGGAGAACGGCTTCTACAGCCTGTTCTTCCTGGCCCAGGCCCTGGCGGGGAACAGCCTCACCGGCGGTCTGCACCTGGACGTCTTCTCGAATGGCATGCAGCAGGTCGCCGACGAGCCCCTGCGCCACCCCGAGAAGGCCACCCTGCTCGGACCCTGCGGAGTCATCCCGCGCGAGCTGGCGGGAGTCACCTGCGCCAGCATCGACATCGACTTCCGCCTCGACCAGAAGCCTTCATGGGGCCTGTTCCGTCGCAAGGCGGCGCCCGTCGATCCCGGCACCCTGCAGGACGCGATCGATGAGGAGGTCACGGCCACTCCCGGCAACCGAACCGTCGCCCGCCGCGGCGATGAACGCTGGGAGCTGGGGTACGAGCGCTGCGAGAAACCGGCCGACTCCCCTGCCCCTGCCCTGCGCGAGGACGGCGTGGTTCTGATCACGGGCGGCCTGGGCGGCCTGGGACTGACCATGGCCGAGCACCTGGCGCGGACCTCCGGGGCGCGCCTGGCCCTGCTCGGGCGCACGGCCTTGCCGCCGCGCGAGGAGTGGGCCGCGCGCGCCCGGGGCGGGCGCGCCACCGATCCTCTCGGCCGCACGCTCCAACGCATCCTGGAGCTCGAAGAGCTGGGCTCCGAGGTGCTGCCCCTGGCCGCCGATGTGACCGACCTGGAAGCCATGCGCGATGCTCTCGGGGAGGTACGCCGACACTTCGGACGCCTCGACGGCGTGCTGCACCTGGCAGGCGTGGTGGACGACCAGCTGATCTCCCTCAAAACCCAGGGAGACATCGAGCGCATCTTCGCCCCCAAGATCCACGGCACCCTGGTCCTCGACCGCCTGCTGGCCCGGGAGCAACTCGACTTCTTCGCGCTCTTCTCGTCCACCAGCGCTGCCATCGCCCCCATCGGCCAGGTGGACTACGTGGCCGCCAACGCCTTCCTGAACGCCTTCGCCCGCAGCCGCTCCGCTCGGCGCGGCACGCGCATGGTCGCGATCGGCTGGGGCATCTGGAAGGACGTGGGCATGGCCGCCCGCGCCCTGGCTCCCGACGCACCCGCCCTCGAGGGCACCGAGCCCCTCGGCACGACCCATCCCCTGCTCGACGCGCGTGGCCACGACGAGCACGGGCGCACGGTCCTCGTCGCCGACTACCGGACGGACACCCACTGGGTGCTCGACGAGCACCGCACCGCCACCGGCCACGCCCTGCTCCCGGGAACCGGCACCATCGAGCTGGCGCGGGCAGCCCTGGCCGAGTGTGGCGAACACGGGCCCTTCGAACTTCAGGACATCTACTTCTTCCGCCCCCTGCAGGTCGAAGATTCCGAGACGCGAGCGGTGCGCGTGCGCATGATTCCCGACGAGCGCGGGTACGCCTTTGAACTCCAGAGCTTGCGCACCCTCGACGACGGCCGGGAAGGCTGGGAAACCCACGCCCAGGCGCAGTGCGTTCTCGGAGCCCTGGAGCCCGCGGCCGAGGTGCCCCTGAAGGAGATCGATGCTCGCTGCCGGGCCAGCCGCAGCCCGGTGGACGAGACCGGCCTGCGCACGGCCCAGGAGGAGCACCTCAAGTTCGGCCCGCGCTGGCGCGTGCTGCACCAGGCCAGCTATGGCCAAGGCGAGGCCCTGGGTCTGCTCGAGTTGCACCCCGAGTTCTCCGCCGACCTCGAGCACCTGCCCCTCCACCCCGCGCTGCTGGACATCGGGACCGGCTTCGCAATGGACCTGATCGAAGGCTACGAGTACGGAGCGAGTCTGTGGGTCCCCGTCTCCTACGAGAGCGTGGCCTTCCACGCGCCGCTGACGCGCACGATCCGCAGCTGGGTGAAGATCCGCCGCGATGCCTCGGGTCCGGGTGGATTCGCACGCTTCGATGTCGCGCTCTGCACCCTCGCGGGCAAGGTGCTGGTCGAGGTCCACGGTCTGCTCATGAAGCGCCTGGACGAGACCGCCGACTTCGCCGCCGCGCCGCCGCCGAACGCCGCGGACCTCGAGTTCGAGTCGCAGAACTCGGGGACGCGAGCACCGCTCTCCCCGGCCGAGCGCATCCTGCGCGACAACCACGCCCAGGGCATCCTGCCCGAAGAGGGCGTTCGCGCCCTCGAGCGCGTCCTGGCGATGGAGAGGCGGCCGGAGGTGATCGTGACCTCGCTCGCCCTTCCGGCCCTCCGCGCCCAGATCGATGCCCTCGCGGACGGCGGAGAAGAGGAACAGACCCGCTTCGCCCGCCCGACCCTGGAGAGCGACTACGTCGAGCCGCGCGACGAGGTCGAGCGCACCCTGGTCGGGTTCTGGGAAGAACTCCTGGGCGTCGAGGCGGTCGGCGTGCAGGACAGCTTCTTCGACCTCGGGGGCCACTCCCTGATCGCCGTACGCCTGTTCGCACGCATCAAGAAGGCCTACGACGCGGAGTTCCCCATCTCGCTGCTCTTCGAGGCGCCGACTATCGAGGCCTGCGCCGAGCACGTGCGAGAGCACATCGGTGCCGACGGGCAGACCGCTGGCAAGGAAGAGGCGCCGCGAGCGCGCTACACACACCTCGTCCCCATGCACGAGGGCCAGGCGGGAGACCGCACCCCGTTCTTCCTGGTGGCCGGGATGTTCGGCAACGTCCTGAACCTGCGCCACCTCGCCTACCTGATCGGCGAGGAGCGCCCGTTCTTCGGGCTGCAGGCGCGCGGGATCTACGGGGGGCACGAACCGCACGACGACTTCGAGGAGATGGCTCGCGCGTACATCGCCGAGATGCGCACGGTTCAGCCCGAGGGTCCGTACCTGCTGGGCGGTTTCTCGGGCGGCGGGATCACAGCCTACGAGATCGCGCGCCAGCTGCGGGAGGCAGGCCAGGAGGTGGCGTTGCTGGCCCTGCTGGACACCCCCCTGCCCCACGCCGAAGCTCTGACCGGGCGCGACAAGCTGATGCTCCACGTCCAACGCCTGCGGCGTGAGGGCACGGGCTACATCGCGTCCTGGATCACAGACCGCCTGGAGTGGGAACGCGCCCGGCGCGCGGCGCGCTCCAACGGCGCTGCGCCGGCCGCGACCGACTCGCTGACCTTCAACAATGACGAGATCGAGGCGGCCTTCCGTCTAGCCCTCTCTCGCTACGAGGTGCGTCCTTGCGATGGCGCCATCTCCCTGTTCCGCCCGCGCCTCGACAACGCCTACTCGGTGGGCCGCGGGCGCTGGCTGACCGCCGGGAGGGACTTCGTCTACCACGACAACGGCTGGGGCCCGCACGCACCGCGCGTGGACGTCCACGAGGTGCCGGGAGACCACGACAGCATGGTCCTCGAGCCCAACGTGCGAGCCCTCGCCGCGCGCCTGAAGGCCTGCATCGCAGAGGCCGAGGAATCCGCGGGGAGCGGCCCGTCTGGAGGCGCTCGATGAGACCCGAAACGCTGTGCCCGGCCCCCCGGACGGCTCTCGCCGAGGGGAATGCGAGCCCGGCGCCCCGTATGGGATACACTTCGGGGAGCTACGATGTCGGTTTCGTCTCCGCCGCCGCCCGGATTGCAGGTCGGGCGTGCCCTCGTGTCCACCCGATGACCCTCTCTCGCCCCACGGCTCTCCTGGCCTCCCTCGCCCTCCTGGCCCCCGCCCTGTGCGGCGGCTGCGCGATCACCCCCCCCGGGCAGCCCCTGCCGCAGATCGCCGAGGAGGTCAACGCCACCCGCAGCGGCGGGGACCAGCTCGTGGCCATGGCGCCCGGCGACCGCCTGCAGGTGCGCTTCGACCAGCGCTCGGAGTGGAACCACGAGGTCACGGTACGCGCCGATGGGCAGGCCTCCTTCCAGTCCATCGGCGAGGTCCAGGCGGCAGGGCTCTCCATCCCGCAGTTGCGTGAGAAGCTGACCGTTCTCTACTCGCAGATCTTCCAGAACCCGGTGGTGACCGTCAACGTCATGACTCCCGCCGAGCGCTCAGTCGTTGTGACCGGAGAGGTGCAGTCGCCGGGGCCCATCGCCCTCGGGACGGGACGCCTGACCCTGGTCGAAGCCCTGGCGCGAGCGGGCGGACACAAGACTGATTCCGCCCGGCTGGACAACACCCTGCTCGTGCGCTGGCTGCCCCAGGAGGGACGACAGATCGCCTGGAGAATCGACGCGGGTACGGAGCACTGGGGAAATCTCGACCCGATCCTGCTACAGCCGCACGACGTAATCTTCGTCCCCAATACACCCGTGGTAAAGGTGAACATCTGGATCGACCGTTACATCCGGCAGATGATCCCGATCCCCACCCTCATTCCTCGCATCCAATGAGCCCCGCGCCTGTGAACTCGCGCGCCACGGCCGGTGAACCGACCTTCCTCGACCTAGGCGAACTGCTGGTGCACGGATCGTACCGCCACCGCCTGGTGGTCTTCGGCCTACTGCTGGCGGGGACCCTGGGGGCCGCGCTGCACGGGATGGACCTACCTTCCCAGTTCACGTCGACCGGCAAGGTCCTGGTGCGCTTCGGCGCACGCGAAAAGCAGGCGCCCGAGGCGGCCGTCCCCGGAGCAGCATCGAGCGGAGCGGACGCGACGGGCATCAGCGACGAGTTGCAGGTCCTCAGCAACCCCGCCCTGCACGAACGGGTGGCCCTCGAACTGGGGGTGGAGAGGATCCTCGCGCCGCGAGAGCGAGAACTCGAGGACCTACCCCTCCCCCTGGCCGGCCTGCAGGCCTTGCGTGGGCGCTGGACGAACTGGGTCAACGCCCAGGGACCGGCGGAAGCGCCGGAACTCGATCCCACCGCTGCCCTGCGACAGGCGACCGCGGTGATCGCCGCCGGGGTGACCGTCTCGAACAAGTCTCGCACCAAGACGATCGAAGTACAGTTCACGGCCACCGACCCGACCCTGGCTCGCGACTGCGTGGACGCCTTCCTGCGAACCTTCCAGCAGCGCCACCGCGAGGTCTACGCCGTCCAACCCCAAGAGACCTTCCTTGCCGACCAGCTCCGCAAGGCCGTGGCAGAGGCGGAGCGGGTCAGGATGGAGCGCTATGAGCACATCGGGGAGTGTGGGCACGTGGATCCCACGTCGCAGAAAGCATCGCTCCTGAATGCCATCGAGGCCCTCGAGAGCACCCTCTCCCAGAGCCACACTCGCCTTGCCACCATCAACGGCGAGCGAGCGACGCTGCAGACTCTGCTGGAGGCCACCCCGCTTCACGTGGACAGCCTTATCGCAGCGCAGCTCATCACCAATCCGGTCTTCACATCGCTCTACACGCAGGAGGCGAACCTGCGCGGACAGCTCGCAGGTCTGGCCACGGAATACCGGGTAGACTCCGCGGCCTATGCAGCGCGAGCGGGTCAGCTGAGGGCTCAGATCGACGCCGTGCACGACTCACTCGCGCAGGCGCCCCCGACCCTGGAGCTCAGCCCGGCTCGTACCCACCCGGGGCCCAACCCGCGCCTCGACACCCTGGCCGAGCAGATCCAGGTCCTGGACCGCGAGGAGCAGGGCATCGTCGCTTCTCAGGCCCACCAGCTCTGGCTGCTCGACGATCATGAGCGCCACATGGCGAAATTTATCGCCTGCGAGCCACGCCACCTCGACCTGAAGGAAGAGCTGACGCGCAAGGAGTCGCACGTCGCCGAACTCCACTCGGCCCTGGACAAGGCGGCCATCATGGGCCTGATCGACCGCAACGAGCAGATGAGCAACCTGGTTGTCATCCAGGAGGCCAGCCTCCCGATGGAGCCCGTCGGTCCGGCGCGACTGAAGTACTACATGATGGGCATCGTCGGTAGCCTCGCTCTCGCACTGGCTTACATTCTCGTGCGACACCTGACCGACCGGCGGATCCGCTACGCCTCGCACGTGACCGCAGCCGTCGGACACCCACTGCTGGCAGTGATTGGCGAGCAGCCCGACTGGCGACGGCTCGGAAAGAAACTGCGGCGCAACGGGAACTCGTGAGCATGCCGGCGAAAGAACGAGAAGGGTCCCTGCCCATCGACGCGACCTACGCCGTCGTGCGCGAGAGCATCGGCGAACCCCTGGCCGCCCTCAGCCGCGGTGGACGCGCAGGTTCCCTGCGCCGTCTGGCCTTCGTGGGCAGCGAGCACGGCGTCGGAACGACCACCCTGGCCACCTGCGTCGCCCTAGCCCTGGTGCGCGACCTGGGAGAACAGGCCTTGCTGTTCGAGGGGAACTGGGCCTCGCCCGCCATGGCGGGATACCTCGGACTCACCCCCACACCCGGACTCACGTCGGTCCTCGAAGGCGAGGCGACGCTCGAGGGAGCCATGCGCCAATCGACCGTCAAGGGCCTGCGGGTCCTCACTGCCGGTGAGCGCCGGGACAGCACCTGGGAAGTCGAGCGCAGCGAGGTCCGCAAGGTCATGCAGGAGGCATGCCAGCAGGGACAGTTCACGATCGTCGACGTCCCACCCTTGGTCGCCTATCCCGAAGCTCTGCGTATGCTGGAGCACGTCGACGCGACCGTGCTCGTCCTGCGCGCCGGATCGACCTCCCGGAGCCAGGCCGCCGCGGCGACGCGCATGCTGGAAGGCGCCGGCCTCCCGATCCTCGGCACGATCCTCAATCGCTTTCGGCCAGATCGCTTCTTCGCCTCGCCCCAGCACGGGTAGACGCCGTCCAGAGACCGCGCGCCGATCGACGGCCTCGGGTCTATGTACTGTCTGGATCTTTCTCCCGACCGGCCTCGGAAGCGCTCAGGCGTCGACGGAAGGTCCACAGGGAGACCAGGTAGTCCGGCACATCTCGGAAGACCCGGACGGTCGAGCGCTTGTCGAGGCGCTGTTCAAAACGACAGGGGACCTCGACGATCTTCAGACCGCGCCGCTCCGCCAGGATCATGATCTCGGTGTCCCAGAACCAACCGGGATGGCGAGCCTCCTCCAGGATGGGAAGCAGCGCCTCGCGATCAAAGAACTTGCAGCCGGTCTCGGTGTCCCGCAAGCGCGTCGCGAGCATGGTACGCAGGATCAGGCGGTAGCCCCTGCTGAGCACATGGCGCAGGAGGCTGTCGGCTCGCCAGTGGGGGTCGTAACACCGGTAGGCGGTCGCCGCGTCCGCGCCTGCATCCAGCTCCGCCAACAATTCGGGCACGACCCGGCAGTGAATCTCGAGATCGATGTCGAGGTACCCCACGCGCCGCCCGCGAGCCATGCGAAATCCCTCGCTGACCGTCCCACCGCGCCCGACGTTTACGGTGTGGTACACGGCGCGCCGATCGTCCCTGCCCGCCACGAGACCCTCGATCAAGGTCGCCGTGCCGTCCGAGCTCGCGTCGTCGATGAACAGCAGCTCGTGGGTGATGCCCGCCGCTCCCAGGGAACGCTCGATCTCCGCCACCGACTCCAAGAGATGCCCCTGCTCGTTGAAGCAGGCGATCACGAGCGAGAGGTCGACGGCGCTCACCGGCGTCGCTCCAGCTTGTAGATCTTGAGGCTCTCGAAGCTCCGCTCTTCGAGCGTGCGCAGGTGCGGAAGGGCGAGCAGAGATTCGGCGGCCGTGTCCCGTGACGGCCACCAGCGGTTGACCACGAGGTAGAACACGCCGTCGGGCGAGCGCTCGGGGAGCTTGAGGTCCGCCAGGCGTCCGCTCCCGCTCGGGTAGACTCGCATGCGCGCCTTTTCGAGCAACTCTGCTCGCGAGCGTTCGAAGTCCTTCGCCAGAGCCCGCGCGCGGCCCGCGATCCAACCCCCGGGCCCCTCGCCCAGGCGCTCGACGAGTATGGAGCAGAGGCGCTCGAGGCCGGGCTGGTCTGCGGTCAGGTTCATGACCTGCTGGATGCGCCGATCGTAGTAGGAGAGGCTGCGCGGGTTGGGCAAGGCCGAGAAGAGCGGGCGATCCCCCTCTCCGTCATCGATCTCCTCCGACAGGTACGCCGTCGCGGAGCGCCAGTCGGGGTGCGGCTTGTAGACCGTCCATTCCTCACCGTGGACTACGGCCGCGGCCAGGTTCACCGAACAGGAGGCGAGCACCGCCACCTGGGCGAAGCGACGCACGAACGGCGAACGGAGGGACGTAAGCCCCAGAGCCACGAGGAACACGAAGAAGGGCAGAGCGGGCAGGGCGCTGCGCTCGATGTAGGTGGCGTCCAGGCCGACCAGCGGTAAGACCAGTAGTGCCCCGGGAATGGCGAGCAGGTAAAGCACCGTCGCGGGCCCCCCGAGCTCGCGCCCCGGGTTGCGCAGAGCGCAGCGCAGGCCGCCAGCGAAGAGGACGACGCCCAATCCCTGGGAGAGCACCCAGAGCACGCGATAGGTGTTGTCCCCGCTCACGCGCAGGCCGGCGGACAGGCCGTTGCCGGTCCAGCACCAGGCGAAGAGGAACTCGAACAGTCCCGGGAGAGTCAGGGCCCGCAGGTAGGCCTGGGAGGTTTCCAGGTGCGCCACGACGAGCTTGGCTCCCACCCACAGCGAGAGCAACGCGAGCATCACCCCGTTCGTGCGCAAGATGCGGCGCGCAAATTCTGGCTGGGCGCAGCGCCGCCCAAGCCAAGGGGCCGCGCAGGAGAAGAGCACGACGTAGGGAACGAGGTAGTAGTGCAGCGACAGCATCAGGCCCACGACCAGCGCGTACAGGACTCGGATGCACCGACGCCCGTCGCCGGCGAGCAAGCGGTGATAGAGGGAGACGGCCGACAGCACGAGGAACGTCATGGGCAAGTAGAGCCGCGCCTCGGTCGAGTACCAGATGTGCACGGGCGAGAGCGCCAGCAACCAGACGCTCCAGAGGGCTGCGCGCGGGCCGACCAGCCGCCGGCCCACATCGAAGGCCAGGGGCAGGCTCGCCAGTCCCGAGAGCAGGGGCAGCATGCGCATGCTGACCTCCGAATCTCCGAACAGGTGGTTGGAGACGGCCATCCACAGGACATACAGCGGCGGGTGGATATCGACGTAGAGCAGGGACGCCAGACGGGCGAGGCTCCCCAAGCGCTGGCCCGACATACACGCCTCGTCGAACCACAGGCTCTGGGCCATCCCTGGCAGGCGCAGGGCCAGGGCAACCGCCATGGCCAGACCCAGGGCGATGACCGGAAGGTGAAATTCAATCGGGCTGTGGCTGTCCCTGGTCATCGCGGGTGGCGGCCTAGACCGAAAGGCGCAATGGGAACTCCCCCAGGCACTAGCGAAGGGTACCCCGGTCCGGAGGCCCAGGCCCGCGCCCCACTCCCCCCGAGCGCACGTTTCGGAATGGGTGGCACGATCCCTGCAAGAGTGATAAAATGCCGCGCCATCCTGCGCTCGGAGGAAGACACCGCTGCCATGGGTTCGCATGGATGCAGATGGTCGCCAGCTCCCTGCGGCCGGTGATCGGAAACCAGTGCGCCAGCGGCTCGAAGCCGCGGGATCCACATATTTCCTCGCAAGCACAATGAAGACCCCCACCGCAATCCTCGCAAGCATCACGATCCTGGCGTGCACCACTGCTCCCGTTCTGGCCGCCCCGTCGGTGCTGGCTCAGAATGGCGACGTAAACAGGGGACTGAAAGTCCCGACCCACTCGCCCGAGCCCCTGACCATAGCCGCCCTGGCGGGCGGCGCAGCCCTCGGGCTGGCGGCTCTCCGCCGCAAGCAGAAGCAGGACTAGCGGCCCGTCAGCCACCCACGGGCCAGTGGACATGCCCGCGCGCTCCCGCGCCCTGCTCGCCGCACAGATCGGACTTGTGCTGGCGGCGTTTCGGCCGACCCTGACCGAGTGGGCGCCCTTGGCCTGGAACACACCGCGCCTGGGCTACGTGCTCCTCGTTCCCGTCCTGGCCCTGATCCTGGCCCTCACGGCCGAGCGCTGCGCTCCAGCGACGGGCCATGTAAACGCCTCGCCCAGGGCGCCCCTCCCACTCGCCGCAGCCGCCGCGTGCCTGGCCGTCGGCGTACTGCTCGGGCGCTTCACCCTCGCCCTCGCCGGCCTGCCCCTGGCGGTGGTCGGACTGGTCTCCACCTGGGGCGGGGCATCGGCCGTCCGGCGCCACGCCTGGGCGCTCGTGATGCTGGCGTTCATGGTGCCGCTCCCCCAGCCCCTGGTCGATCGAATCCAGCCCTGGGCAGCGGCCGCTTCCGGGCGCACGGCGCTCTGGATGCTCGCGCCCCTCGACCCGGATTGCAGCTGGATCGGCTCGACACTGCACTACCGCGGCTGGGAACTCCTGGTCTCCGAAGCCTGCGCCGGCTCCGGGACAACCCTCATCCTGATGGTGCTCTCGGTCTTCCTGGGCGGCCTCTTCCGCCTGCGCCCCGCGGCCGCCATGGGTCTGGTAGCCCTCGCCTTGCCCGCTTCCCTACTGGTCAACTCAGCGCGGATCGCCCTCACGGGCGTGATCCTCGATCGCTTCGGCCCGTCCGCCGTGGACGGAGTGCCCCACGAGCTCCTGGGCCAGGCCCTGGTGATCGGGGCCTCGGGCCTGATCGCCTTCGGCGTTGCGCGCCTCGCGCCCTCGCGCGGGAGGTCGGTCTCGTGAACCGCATCTCCTGGGTGCTCCTGATCCTGGCCGGATTGCTCGCCAACGGGAACGCCCTGGGCTGGATCGGACAAGCGGTCCCTCCCGACCTCGGGCGCCTGGCCGGCCACTCCTACGGGGAATTAGCCCCCCTCGAGCGCATCGCCGTCGCCCCCGAGAGCCTCGGCGACCTGCCCCCCGAGCGATGGCTGTTCCACTCCTACGCCACGCCCGGCGGAGCAGAGGGAGTGATGTTCGCCGCCTACTACCTCCAAGATCGACGCTGGAGCGGACGACCACACTCGGTCGAGGTCTGCTTCGTGGCCGACGGCTGGTCCCTCGATGAGAGGCGGATGCTGCATGCTTCATCGGGAGCGCGCTACGACGCACGCCACCTCACGCGCGGGGAGCAACGCATCCTGCTCGTACACTGGACGCAACATCCGGGTGCGCTCCCGGGCGAGGACTTCCTGCAAGCACTGCGCCGGCGTGCGTCCGGCGCGAGCGGTCTGCGCCGCGACGTGCTCTCGGTCTACTGGGAGTTCGAGCTCGGAGCAGCGCCTCCCGACGCGGCGCTGACCGCCGCCTGCGAGGAGCTGCGCGAGGCCGTCGAGGCGCTCTGGCGCTGAGCCGAGCCCTGGCCTCAGAGCGGCTGCAGGTCCAACGGGCGTCCGCCGGCCGTGACGGTCAGCTGCCCGTCACGCAGGCAGACCTCGCCTCGCCGCACGACGATCCGCGGAGGACCGGCCAGCTCCCAGCCCTCGTAGGCGGACCAGCGCGAGCGCGAGGGGAGCCCGGCACCCCGCACCACGAAGAGCTCCTCGGGATCGAACAGCACCAGGTCACCGTCGAATCCCGGCGCGAGACGTCCCTTGTCCGGCAGGTGCAAGGTCTCTGCGGCGCGCTCGGTGACCGAGGCCAGAGCGATCTCGGGCGCCAGCAGACCGCGCCTCACGAGTTCCCAGGTCAAGGGCCAGAGCAGATCGACCGACGGCATGCCCGAAGGGGCGTGGGCGTAGTCGCGCAGCTTGTCCTCGAGGGGGTGAGGCGCGTGGTCGGTGCCGATGGCGTCCACTACTCCCGACCGCAGAGCCTCAATCAACGCGGCGGCATCGGCCGCGGTCTTGATCGACGGGTTGACCTTGCCGAAGTTGCCCAGCTCGGCCACCCGCACTTCATCGAGCAGCAGATAGTGGGGTGCAGTGCTCGCGCTGACGCGCAGGCCCTCTTCTTGGGCCTCGGCCACGAGCCGCGCGCCCTCCGCCGTTGAGAGGTGGAAGACATGCAACTCGGCTCCGGTCTCACGGCACAGCGCGATGGACGTGCGAACCGACTCGACCTCCGCCGCGGTCGGACGCACGAGGTGGTGCTCGGCGGCCGTCGCGTTCGGGTGGGCGCGCTTGCTCGCTCGCAACAGGTCCTCGTCCTCACAGTGGGCGACGACCATGCGCCCCGCCGCCGCAGCCGCGGCGAAGAGCTGCGCCAGGGTCTCGCGGTCGTCCTGCCCCCCGACGCCCGTGGAGCCGCCCAGGAAGCACTTGAAGGCCGGAGTCAGGGGCGCCATCGCATCCAGCTCCTCGACCGAGGCCGGGAGCAGGTTCGCCAGGCAACCGAAGTCGACCCGCGAGCTGGCTCGCACGTGCTCGATGCGCGCCGTGAGCGCTTCGCGGGAGGTCGAAAGGGGCGCGTTGTTCTGGACTTCCACGACGCTCGTCACGCCGCCGTGCAGGGCGCCCCGTGAGCCGTGGTCCCAGCCCTCCTTGTGCTCGAGCCCCGGATCGCGGAAGTGCACGTGCACGTCCACCAGGCCGGGAATGAGCGTCAGGCCCTCGGCTTCGAGCACGTCCACTCCATCCGCCGCGAGGTCCTCGCCGACGGCCTCGACGCGGCCGTCGCGCACGCGCACATCGACCGCGCGCGCGTCGGGCCCGGGGGGGTAGGAGCGCGCGCCGCGCACCAGCAGGCTCGATCCATGGGACTCGGTCGTCACGCTGCGCACTCAGTTAGAGAGACGCCGGACGGCCACGACCGTCATGTCGTCTTCCGTGTTGCCGCTGGCGAAGTCCAGGGCCTGGGCGACAACGGCTTCGGTCAGCTCGCGGGCGCTGGCGGATTGCCCGGCCTGCTCCTTCAGGACACGCCGCAGGCCCTCCTCGCCGAACAGATCATCGGGCGCCTTCAGGGCGCGCGCCTCGACGAGGCCGTCGGTAACCGCCAGCAGCACATCGCCCTCCCCCAAGGTCACGGTCTGCCCCTCATCGAACCGAAAATCGGGGACCATGCCCAGGGCCGGCCCGTGCCCGTCGATCGACTCGATCCTGCCGTCCCCGCGGCGGTAGATCAAAGGCGGTGTGTGGCCGGCGTTGATCACTTCGAGCGTCCCATCGGGGGAGAGCAGGGCCAGGAAGAGTGTCACGAACAGGCCCGACTCCATGCGCTCGGCGAGGTCCTCGTTGAGCATGGTCAGGGCCTGGTGCGGGTCGTCGATGATGCGCAGGGTGCTGCGCAGGCTGGCCTGGGCCGTGGAGGTGATCAGAGCCGAGGCGGGGCCATGGCCGGTGACGTCCCCCACGACGACGCCCTGGCGCCCGCTTTTCGTCTGGAAGAAGTCGTAGAAGTCACCGCTCGTGCGCTCCGCAGCGCGGAACCAGCCGAAGATGTCGTAGCCGGCAAGGTCATCCGGGACCTGGGGCATGAGGTTCTTCTGGACCAGTTCGGCGGTGTCGAGCGAGGCCTCGAGGCGTGCGCGTTCGAGGGAGTCGAGGTGCAGGCGCGCGCTCTCCAGGGCCACAGCGATCTGCCACGCGAGCGTGTTGAAGTAGGACAGGTCCTGCTGGGTGAACTCGCGTGTGGCGGCCTTGGAATCGACGTAGAGGGCGCCGCGCGGGCCGACGCGCCCGGAACCCGAGCCCCGCTCGGTGTCAAGGGGCACGCACATCAAGGCGCGCAACTTGAGGTCGAAGACGCTCGCCCCCAGGTCCATGGCCTCTGCCGCCGAGTTGAAGACATCCATGAGGGCCACGCCGGTCTCCAGCACATGCCCCACGGCGCTGGTGGAGTAGCGTACGGCGCCCTCGATGTCCTCTCCGCCGCGGCTGCGCGCGACGTGCACTTCGTGGCTCTCCTCTTCCGCATCCGTGGAAGTCAGGACCAAGAGGCCGCGCTCAGCACCCGTGCGCTCTATCGAGGCGTCCACGATGTAGATCAAGAGCTCCCGCAGGTCGTCCGGGCCTGAGACACGCGCTACCATCTCGGAGATGCGCGCGACCTCGTCCAGCAAGCCCTCCACAGAACGACGGTCGGCGAGGGCGTCCCCGGTAAGGAACTCCGTGCTCATGGAAACTCCTCCCACGGGCGCCTCCTGAAGTCCCTTCCCCGGGACGTCCTCCACCTGCTCGGCGGGAACAGCGGTCGCCGCCGCGTGCTTCTTCTTGCGGAAGAACATGAGCGGAGTCTAACCCCCATCCGCCTCCAGCCTTCACACCAGAGCGCCCAAAGGGCCGGCCCAGCCGGCCTCCCACCAGCGGGAGGCCCGAAAATCCTTGCTCCGAGGGCGCGGGCGAGGACACACTACCCAACCATCACGGACCCCTACCGACGCCAGAGAATAGCCATGCACATCACGGTCGAGCCGCGCGAGAACCACGCCATCCTGCACCTTCGGGGTGAGTTCGACACCTACTACGTGCCCCGCCTCCAGGAGGAGGTCGAGGGCCTGATCAATGCAGGCGTCAAGCGCGCGGTGCTCAACCTGCGCCTGGTCAAGTTCATCAACTCGACCGCCCTGGGCGCCATCATCAAGGCCGCCAAGCAGCTCGAAGCGGAGGGTGGCAAGCTGGTCATCTCGCGCCCCTCGAAGTTCTGTCGCGACATCATCGAAAAGGTCGGACTGGACCGAGTGGTCCCCATGTACGACACCGACGAGGATGCCGCCGCCAATCTAGGCAGCGCCCCGACCGAGCAGGCCAGCGACGAGGACGCCTTCGCGGAGGACAGCTCCTCGGTGCTCTTCTCGCCGGTCGATGCCAGTCGGATCGAGTACGTGATGAGTGAGAGCGCCAAGGAAGAGAAATCGGTCAACCCGGTGCATGGCCACGAGTTCGGGAGCCGCTGGAGCGGCATCGGGCGCATGTCGGGACTCGACGAGGAGTCCCTTTCCTTCACCTGGGGCGGCGGGAACTCGGGGCTCGACTCGTTCCGCATGGCACAACTCCTGGCCCTGGGCACGGAGTGGAAGATCAAGTTCCGCCTGCCCCTGCTCAAGCGCGGCTATTGCGAAGCCGTGGCCAAGGTCAGCGAGGTCGAGGAGCGCGAGGACGGCGTCAAGGTCAAGGCGTGCTTCAGCGACATCGACGAGGAGACGCGCGGCTCGATCCGCCAGTACGCGGCGGACATGTCCTACCTGAAAGAAGAGCTGCGGCGCGCGACGGACGCCTGAGGGCGCTCCGCTCTCCGCCCACACCCGTCAGGCGGGCAGGTCACCGGACGACGGCTCACCCACGAGACGCTCGGCGGTGTGTTCCGCGAGTGCGGCCAGCAGAACCTCCTCGAAGGACTCCGCCACCTGCGCCCAGTCGAAGCGCTCCTCGGCGCGCTCCCGCGCGCGCAGGCCCCAGCGCCGGCGAGCCATCGGAGCGCCCGCGGCCCGCGCCAGCACCGCGGTCCAGGCGACGCGATCACCAGGAGCCGCCAGCAATCCGGTCTGATCGTCCTCGACGAGCCAGCGTAGGCGGGCCAGGTCCGAGGCCAGCACCCCCACACCGCAAGCCATGGCGCGCGGGATCTGCTTCCCGCGCACGCTGTCGTCCACCGCCGGGACGGCGAGCAGGGTGCTGCTCCCGATCAAGCCCGGCAACTCTTCCTCCCGCGGTCGGCCCGCGATGACGATCCGCGCTCCGACGCCCAGGCGATTCGCCTGGGCGCGCAATCGACGTCGGCCCGGTCCCTCGCCGGCCAGGACCAGGGACCAGTCCGAGCGCTGCCCGACGGTGGAGGCGAAGGCATCGATCAGGACATCCAGGCCGCGCCCTTCTCCGATGCGCCCGGCGTAGAGCAGGATGCGCCCCCGCACCCGGTGACGGGCGATCAGGCCCGAGTAGAGGCCGGGCCGGAAAGTGGACAGGGCCACTCCCTCTCCGAGCACCTCGATGCGCCCCGGCGCGAAACCCTCGCGCACGGCCTGCTCGCGGGCCACGGGATCGAGAGCCACTACGCGCGGCTCGGTGCGGCGTACATAGGGGCCCCAGAGACGCTCCCCGGCTCCGCGCAGGAAGCGCTGGGACGGGCTACCTGCACCGGCAAAACCCGCCTCGACCAGGACCAGCGGGATCTCGAGCTTGCGCGCGGCGCGTGCCCCCATGAAGGCCGCTGGCGAGAGCGCGTCGTAGGCCACGACCACGTCCGGCGCGAAACCCGCGATGGTCGCGGCGCCGGCGGCGCTCTCATCCTCCTCCTCGCCGGAGTGTGGGATGGTCCCGGGAGGCCCGCCGAAAGGCTTCAGGGTGTGCCCGCGCCCCAGGAGTTCGCGGGCCAGGTTCGGCGCGTGAGATCCGCCCTTGGAGTCCAGGGTGAAGGGGTTGAGCACCAGGGCGATGCGAAGAGGCGAGGACATGGGTGGGCGACGGGGCTCGTGGGCAGCGCCCCATGTCAATCTTCGGTCCTTCACGGGGTTTCGCTCAAGACCTGCGCTCGATTGTCGACAAGAACACAGGAGTCCAACACCCCTCGAACCAGCACCTGGAAAATGATTCCCCCCCCCTCAGGACGAGCCCCCCATCCCCACTCGCTGCCCGGAACCGATCCGCCGCGCGGCGCGCTCTTCGTCGACCGCTGGGGCACGCTCCTCGAGCGCCCAGCGAAGGGCTGGTGCGCCCGCTTCCAGAGCGCGCGCTTCACTCCAGGGGCAATCGACGCTCTATTTCGCTGTACCCGATCCGGGTGGACGCTCTACCTGATCGGCAACGAATCCCAGGTCTCCCTCGGGCGTCAGTCGGTGGAGAGCTGGAAGGGGTTTGAGCGTGCCCTGGAGGCGCACCTGGCGAGCCTCGGCGTGCCCGTGGCCCGCAGCTACGCCTGCCTCGACGACCCCCTGGACGGCGTGCCCGGCAGGCAGGGTGATTCGGTCTTCCGGCTCCCCAACACCGGGCCCATGTACCACGCAGCACAGAACGACGGCATAGAACTGACCCGCAGCTGGGTGATCGGTGACAGCCCCCTGGAGCTGACGGCGGGCTGGCGCGCGGGCTGTGCCCTCGCCTCCGTACGCACGGAACTCGACCTCGGCGACAGCCCATTCCCGGCGCAGCCCACGATCGAGGCGGATTGCCTGGCGGACGCCCTGGACGAGATCAAAGCCTGCGTTCCCAGCCGCAGGTAGAGAAGCGAAGAGCGCAAAGGCGGAAGGGCCCTCAGCCCAGGCGCCGGCGCAACAGCTCGGCCCGCCGCCGATCGCGCTCGCTGACCTCCAGCAAACCGGCGCTCGGGTCTTCGTGCAGGGCTTGCACGTGCCCGCGCTGCACCTGCACGCCCAGTTCGTTCAGGACAGACAGGGGCGTGCCGTCGAATAGACCCAGGTGGAGGCCGAGGCGCACGTTGGAGAGGTGCGCCAGAGCGCTCTCCGTCGGCATCGCCCGCGCCGTGCGCAGCAACCCGTAGGAGTGGCTGACGCGATCCTGCAGGGCCGCACGCATGCCTCCGAGCAGCGCGTCGCGCACGGTCCGCTCGAATTGCACGATGACTGGCACGAGTTCCGCGAGGTCCTCGACCAGGTGGACCTCCGAACGGCCCAGGGTGATCTGGTTGCTGACCTGGTAGAAATCGCCCGCCGCCTTGCTGCCCTCGCCGTACATGCCGCGCACCGCCAACCCCGTGCGCTGGGCCGCCGTGAAGACCTTCTCCAGTTCGGAGCGCACCATACCGAGGCCCGGCAGGTGCAGCATCACAGACGCCCGCAGTCCGGTCCCCACGTTGGTCGGACAACCGGTCAGGTAACCGAGGCGTGTGGTGTGGGCGAACTCGACCTGACTCTCGAGTCTCCGGTCGAGCTTCTGCGCGCGGGCCCATGCAGCGTCCAGGTCGAAGCCCGCGGACATCGACTGGATTCGCAGGTGGTCTTCCTCATTCACCATGGCCGAAAGTGTCTCGCCGTCGCTGAAGGCCACGCCCCTCCCCCGCAAGCTGTCGGAGTCCGCCTCCAGGGGAGCCAGATCACGGCTGATCAGGTGCCGCTCGCGCAGGAGAAGCCGCAGGACCGCGGACGCCTCGCTCATGGGAACCCAGACCGTCTCTCCGTCGAGCTCCGCCTCCACGAGGCAGGCCCGCAGGCGCTCGCACACCTCCTCGGCGCGCTCATGGTCCATGCGCGCGGGAAACGGGAATCCGCGCAGGTTGCGCGCCAGTCGCACCCGACACGAGACCACCGTGTCCGAATCGGGGCCGCCAGGGCCCAGCCAGGAGCTGACCCGACCGGCAAAGCTCGCGACGTCGATTGACGAGTAAGTCATGCGCGAAAGCAGGATATCATGGACGAGGCCCGTGTGATCCGCGCCCGTGGCCTGCTGAACTCAAATAGCCTAGTGTCGCTTGCCGGGAAAGCCCACTTCCGGCGTCCTTCGCCCGTCGAGGACCATGCCTGTCATCGACCCCGCACACATCGTTCTGGCCGTCCTTGCCCTCAGCATCCTGCTGTTCATCACGGATGCCGTGCGCTACGACGTGATCGCCGTCGGGGTGGCGGTGGCACTCGCAGCCAGCGGCTGCCTGACCCCTGCGGAGGCCTTCCGCGGCTTTTCGTCCCCGGCCGTGATGCTGATCGCGTCGATGTACGTGTTCAGCGGCGCCCTGCGCCGCTGGGGCGTGGCGGAGATGCTGGGGCAGAAGCTCCTGTCAGCCGGGGCGAAGGGCGAGCGCGGGCTGATCTTCCGCGTGGCCGCCATCAGCGGCCTGCTCTCGTCGGTGCTGTCCAACACGGGCGTCGTCGCGATCCAGATCCCGATCCTCAGCAACCTGGCGCGCAAGTTCTCGATCCCCGTCTCCCGGCTCCTGATCCCCCTCTCCTACGGCGCCCTGATCGGCGGCCTGGGGACCCTGATCGGGACCTCGAAGAACCTGGCGGTCAACGACATCATCCGCTCCTACGGTGGTCGCCCCTTCGAGCTGTTCGAGTTCAGCCACTTCGGCGTGATGTTGGTAGCCGTGACGGCGCTCTACTTTCTGGGCCCGGGGCGTCGACTGCTCCCCGCGCGGCGCACCGACGAGAGCCTCAGCGAACACTTCCAGGTGCGCAAGTTCGTCACCGAGGTGTTGATCGAGCCGACGAGCACGCTCATCAACCGACCGATGGGTGACACGCGCTTCTTCGGCGGCTACGGCGTCAATGTCCTGGGGATCGTACGCCCCGACAGTCCGACGATCCTTGCGCCCGGCCCCTACAACCGCGTTCGCCGCGAGGACACCCTGATCCTGCAAGGGGAGCCCGATGCGCTGATGCGCCTGCGGAAGGACCTGGGGCTGGCGCTGATCGACTCGGCTCAGGCCGGTGAGACGCGCATCCACTCCGATGACGTGCAACTGGTCGAGGGCGTGGTCCATGCCACGTCTCCCCTGGTCGGGCGCACCTTGGTGGAGGCCGAGTTTCGCGCCAACAGTGGTCTGAACGTACTGGGACTCTCCCAGGAAGGTCAGGTGCGGCCGGCGCGAGCGAACGATGCCCGCCTGCACGTGGGCGACTCGCTGCTGGTGCAAGGGCACGCACGCGACCTCGACCGCGCCCGCCGTGACGGTCAACTCCTGATCCTCGGCGAGCACGACCTGCCGCCCCTCGGGCGCGGCGCTCTGCTGACGATCCTGCTGCTGCTCGGGGTGCTGGTCGCCGCGGCGCTGAAGCTCCTGGCCCTGCCCGTGGCCGCTGTGTCCGGCGCGCTGCTCCTGGTGCTGCTGCGCTGCATTGATGTGGAGGACATCTACAACTCGATGGACTGGGTAGCCCTGGTGCTGATCGGAGGGATGCTGTCCCTGGGCCTGGCCTTCCAGCAGAGCGGCCTGGCGGCGACCGTCGGGCAGCACATCGCCGATCTCGTCAGATCGGCCGAGAGCCCGCACCTCATGATCGCGGCCTTCCTGATAACGACCATGCTACTCACGACCTTGACGACGCACATCGCCTCGGCGGTGATCATGGCGCCGATCGCCCTCTCCACGGCGGCGGAGCTCGGCGTGAACGACCGCACGTTCCTGATGGCCGTCCTGTGCGGCGCCAGCCTGGCTTTCATGTCGCCCGTAGCCCATCCGGCCAACGCCATGGTGGTCGGGCCAGGAGACTACCGCTATCGACACTTCCTGAAGGCGGGTGCACCCCTGGCGGCGATCCTGCTCGTCTTTGCGGTGATCGTGCTCCCGATCCTCTGGCCCCTGACGCCTCTTTGAGGCCGTCTCTCCAGGTCCGCTCCCCGGATCGGAGGCCGCGCGCCCTGGCTGAGGAACGGATCCCCAGAGAGGCTGTCTAGTAGCGGCGCTTGCGCAGGGACAGGGCTCGGCTCAGGTTCTCGAACCGGCGGTTGAGGGTCTCGCGCAGGCGCTCTCCGAGCTCCTCGGCGACCGCCAGGCGCTCGCTCATTACGGCCAGACCGCGGTCCCGTTCCGCGCAGGCGGATTCCACGGCCCGCACCGCAGCGACGCTCTTCTCGAGTTCGGCGCGCAGGTCACCCAGGCTCGCGCGGTGCCCCGCGAGATCGGTTTCCAGGGTGGCCGCCACATCGGCCTGCTCGGCGCGCTCCCGCAGGGCCATCTCGTGCGCCCGCTCGAGGCCCGCGGCGCTCTCGACGAGCTCCGAGCGCAGTTCCTCGGCCAGGGAGCGGTGGCCCTCCAGGTCCGCCATGGACTCTTCGATCACTTGTTGCTGCTCGCCACGCTGGCGCTCGAAGTCCTCCACGACCCGTTCGAGCTCAACCCTCACGACCTTGAGCTCCGCCTCACGCGCCTCCACCTCCGCACGGGCGTCGCGCGCCAGGTTCCGGTGGCCTTCGAGGTCCGCTTCGAGCGCGCCCACGACCTCGACCTGCTCCGCGCTCCGCTCCTCCAGCTCCTGGTGCAGGGTCTCGCGCTCCTGCTCCCCGGCCTGCAGGTCACTGCGCAGCTCACCGATCACGCTCCCGTGTTCGGCCAG